>Ga0326726_10006344_pt1 | contig 10664 bp, 11 predicted proteins | sample MHFenrmetagenome_2_FD_207603 | JGI IMG/M metagenome (GOLD analysis project Ga0326726, IMG submission 207603) | Lab enriched peat soil microbial communities from Michigan Hollow, Ithaca, NY, United States - MHF15MN | ecosystem: Environmental > Terrestrial > Soil > Wetlands > Peat | place: USA... | reverse complement strand
CGAGACCGGCCAGCACCAGCAGGAACAGCCAGGTCGGCCAACCGGTCAGCCCGGCGAGGGTCTGGCTCGCCGGCCCCTTCGTCAGATATAACGGCTGCAGCGAGTCGTAGGACACGGCGAACACCGAGGAGCCTAGCAGCATGCCGAGCATGAAGAACAGGGCGTCGAAGCGGCCGGAGAACAGGCCGACCACGGAAGTGCCGGGGCAGTATCCGCCGATGGCCATCCCCGCACCCAGCAGCGCGCCGCCCAGCGCCATGGCCCAGAAGAACATGGTGGGGACTTTCAGGGCGTCGAAGCGCAGCCAGCCGGCCACGTCGAACAGCCACAAGCCGGCCGCCGCCACCACGATGGCGGTGAACATGACCCTGAACACGCTCCAGTCGCGCAGCGCGAATTGTGCGGTCAGCTTGCGCGGGCTGTTGAGCCCCGCGGACTCGATGAAAAAGCCGAACAGGACGCCGGCCACCAGAACAATCAAGTTGCCTGAATTTTCGAGCGGAAAGTTCATTGCCAAATCCTCCGTGTCAGGGTCGACACCAGCAAGCCGGCGGCGAAAAAAGCGATCAGAAAGACGAAGGCCGCTACCGCCAGCACCGCGCCGCCGGACAGGCCCAGGCCGCTGGTGCAGCCACCCGCGAGCGCCGCGCCGAAGCCGCTGAGCATGCCGCCGGCCACGGCGATTCCCAGTCGCGGGCCCACGCCCGTGCGCGGTCCGCGTTCGATCTTCAAGCGAAAACGCCGCGCGATGAGACTGCCCAGCAAGGCGCCAATGGCCACGCCGGCGATTTCCCAGCTGATCCACGAGTTCAGCGGATGAGCCGCGCCCACGAAGCTGCCGAGAAAGGAATTCATCTCGGTCCAATCGGGTGCCGCCGAGGCACTCAGCCATGTCAGCAGACGGTTGAAGAAATCGCTCGCGCCTAGGCCGTGCCCGGTGAATAGAAACATCCCCATCAATGTCAGACCCAGCCCCACCCCGGCGGCCAATGGCGGCCAAAAGTCTTGCGGTTTACGTTCAGTCATGGTGAATCTCCTTTTGATTGCACTTAACATGAAAGCCTGATTTGTACGCCGGTCACACTGCCGGCGGATGAATGCCCATGGTCGGGCAGCACTCATCGTAACTCAGAATGCCCGGCTTGGCTTCGTACCAGCCGCGCGAGTAGTTGACGAAATTGGTTGCGGCGAGCATCACCGGTACCTCGATCAGCACGCCCACGACGGTTGCTAGCGCTGCACCCGACTCGAAGCCGAACAGCGCAATCGCTGTGGCCACCGCGAGCTCGAAGAAGTTGCTCGCGCCGATGAGCGCCGACGGACCGGCGACGCAGTGCGGCGAGCGCAGCGCGCGGTTGAGGAGATACGCCAGTCCTGAATTGAAGAATACTTGCAACAGGATCGGTACCGCGAGCAGCAAGATGACGAGCGGCTGGCGCACGATCTGATCGCCCTGGAAACCGAACAGCAGCACCAGCGTGGCGAGCAGGGCGAGGAGCGAAACCGGGTGCAGCAACTTGATCGTGCGCGCGAGGCGCATCCCGCCCTGCTCGCCACGCAGGATCGCGCGGCGCACGAGGTAGGCCGCTGCCAGCGGCGCGACGATGTAGAGCGCGACCGAGAGCAGCAGCGTGTCCCATGGCACGGTGATGGACGACAGGCCCAGCAGCAGCCCGACGATGGGCGCGAAGGCGACAATCATGATGACGTCGTTGAGCGCCACCTGGGTCAGCGTGAAATTCGGTTCGCCGCGCGTCAGATGGCTCCACACGAACACCATGGCGGTGCACGGCGCGGCCGCCAGCAGAATCAGCCCGGCGATGTAGGAATTGATTTGTTCCGCCGGCAGCCACGGGCGGAACAGCCAGCCGATGAACAGCCAGCCGAGCAGCGCCATGGAGAACGGCTTCACGCCCCAGTTCACGAACAGCGTCACCCCGATGCCTTTCCAGTGGGCTGTCACGCGATGTAACACCGCGAAGTCCACCTTGAGCAGCATCGGGAAGATCATGAGCCAGATCAGCGCCGCGACCGGCAGGTTGATGCGGGCGATCTCGAGGCCGCCCACGACCTGGAACGCCGTCGGGAAAAGTCGCCCGAGGCCGATCCCGGCGACGATGCACAGAAACACCCACACGGTGAGATAGCGTTCGAAGAAACCCATCTCGGCGCCCGCGGATCGCTTCGCCGTGGTTTCGCATTGTGCGCTCATGATCGCCCTCCTTTGACGGGTGAGGTGTTTTCATCGCTGCGTGCCATCATTTTCAGTCCGCCAATCAAGCCTTCGACGCGGCTGCGAACCTCATCGCGCGTGGCGCGGAACTTGACCATGATCTCGTCTTCGGTGCCGGTGGCTTTCGCGGGGTCTTCCAGCGGCCAGTGTTTTTTCTGCACGCCGGGTGGCAGCACCGGGCAATGCTCGTCGGCATGGCCGCAGACGGTGACCACAAGATCGGCCTGCGCCAGCATCTCCGGCGTCACGCGCGTGGATTCCTGGTGTGATATATCCACGCCGGCTTCGCGCATGACGGCGATCGCGCGCGGGTTCTTGCCATGCGCCTCGATGCCGGCGGATGTCGCTTCCAGCCATTCGCTGCCCAGATGATTGGCCCAGCCTTCGGCCATTTGCGAACGGCAGGAGTTGCCGGTGCACAAAAACAGAATCTTCGCTTTGCGTTGGTACATTCGATTTCCTGTAGGAGCGATCAAGATTTATTTGCAGACTTTACCCGCGCCGCAGACGATTTCGCTTCCCGGCGGATTGCCTTTCGGCGATGGGCAGAACACCGGCGCGAACCCGCCGCCTGGGGTGCGGAAGTTGGTCGTCTGTCCCTGATACAGTCGCGCGGCAAGAAGCTGCACCTCGCCGTCGTAGCCGTAATTACGGATGTCGAGCTTGAGCGCAGTTTCGGTTCCGTTCTGCCGCAGCCGCCGCTGGCTCGGCGCGATTTGTTCCTGCGCGACGTAACGGCCGGAAACGACCTCGTCCCACACCCGCCGGGTAAGTTTGTCGCCGCGATACGCGGCTCTTCCGCCGTAACCGGCGGTGGGCTTGAAGAATAGTTTGCGCCGCCGCTCCCACAATTCCGGTGCGTGCGCGGCGTCCACCGCGATAGTGCGCGGAATGCCGGTCAGCAGCGTGTGGATGACAGGCTCCGGAATCTGCCACGCGCGCAGCCGCGCGTCGTCGGTCAGAGCGACGAGGTTGCGCTTGTCGGCGTAGAGCGCATGCGCGCGCGGATGGGGCGTGAGCACGACGCTGCTTTTGAGATAGGCCTCGCGCAGGACCGCATGCCGCGGTTCTTCCAGGGCGAAATCGGTCAGGCGGTTGTACACGAGATCGATTGGTTTATTCTCGTGCCACAACTTGCCGTCGCGTGCCGCGAGTTCGGCCGGATCGGCGATCACGGCCTTGAGCCCGTGACGGCGGAACAGCCGTTCGAACAAAAGGAACTCCGGGTAGAGGTACTGCTCCCGGGGAGCATCATCCACGATGGCGATGCTCGTGAGCGCTTGTTCGCCGCGTTGTTGGCGCCACTCGCGTAAAAATGTCTGATGGAAAATATCGTCGAGCGCGCCGGCGCGCGCCGGTGCCGGTATCAGCGGCTTCATCGTCTCGCAGCAGGCGGACTGAGCGCGCTGAAGCGCCACGTTGAGCAGCGCCCCGCCGGCGTTGGTGTTGATCTCGATAAGCTGCGGTCCCGCTGGCCCGAGATGAAAGTCATAGCCCATGAACACGCCGCGCGGTCCGGGATCGAAGCGCGCGATCTCCGGGGCCTTGGCCAGCAACGCCTCGCGATAGGCCGGCAGCGCCACCACGGTTTCTACCGCGCGGATGATCTCGCGCATGCGTTCGACCTGTTGCGGCGTCACGAACACGGCTGTGGCCGAGAAAAGATTCGGCCGGGTGGCGAGAATCTCGCGATAGAGATCGGCGTCGGCGCCGTCGGCGTCAAGATCGCGCCGCAGCGCGTCGCGGTTGACGGTCACGCACAGACAGTCACGATTAAGCGCCGTTGCCAAGTCTTCGGACCCGGCTGCGGAACGGACCGCGGCGGCATTTACCGCCGATGGTTTGGTAATGAATCTATTCATGCGCTTGCTTCAGCCCGCGAGCCAGCCTTCGACCGCGCTCTTGTTCGGCACGCCGCCGGCGTGCACCACCTTGCCGTCGATCACCACGCCGGGCGTGGATATCACCCCATAGGCCATGATGTCGGCGATGTTCTCGACCTTTTCCAGATTGACGGCGACGCCCTTGGCTCGCGCCGCGTCCTCGATGAGCTTCACAGTAGCCTTGCAGTTGGCGCAGCCCGTGCCCAGCACTTTCACGTTCTTCATGCGACACCTCATAAGGAATTGAACAGCAGGCCCACGACCACGAAGGCCGTGGCCAGATACCCGGCGAACACCCCGAGCAGTGGCCACTTCACGACCTTGCGCAGGATCACCATCTCGGGCAGTGACAGCGCCGTGACCGCCATCATGAAGGCCAGCACCGTGCCGAGCGGGACACCTTTACCAAGCAGCACCTCGGCTATCGGGATGATGCCGACCGCGTCGGAATAAAGCGGTACGCCCACGAGCACGGCGCCGACGACCGACAGGAATCCGCCGTCGCCGGCGATGCGCGCCACGAAATCCTCCGGCACATAGCCGTGGATCAGCGCGCCGACCGCGACACCGATCAGCGCGAACTTCCAGATGCGTCCGACGATCTCGCGCACCTGCGCGAGTGCATATTCATGCCGGCCTTTGAGCGAGATGTCAGGTGCCGCGCGCTGCGCTTCGCCCACGTGGATCTTCCACACGTACTCCTCAACCCAGCGTTCGAGACGGAAACGCTCGAGCACGAAGCCGCCGACAAGGGCCACGGTCAGACCGGTGGCCACGTAGATTGTTGTCATCTTCACGCCGATTACCGAGGCCAGCACGACGACGGCGACCTCGTTGATCATGGGGCTCGCGATCAGGAACGACAGCGTGACACCAAGCGGAATGCCGGCCTCGAGAAAGCCGATGAACAGCGGAATCGAGGAGCAGGAACAAAACGGCGTCACCGCGCCCAGGCCCACGGCCATGAAGCGTGCCGAGACGTTCGAGCGCCGGCGGATGAACTCGCGTACCTTTTCCGGCGCAAGCAGCGCGCGCAGCAGGCCCATGACGTAGATCACCAGCGTGAGCAATACCAGAATCTTCGAGACGTCCATCACGAAGAATTGCAGTGCTGACCCAAGAGGTGTGCCCTGCAATCCGGCGAGGTCGTAAACGATCCAGTTGGCGAGGGCTTCGAACATGATTTGTCCGGATGAAATCTTTTTTTTTGCGCCAGATGGCGCCAGCTGTCAGGCGCAGCAGCGAATCGGCGGCCGGGTCGGCGCGCCGCGCAGGCGCTTGCGGTCCTGAGCGAACGGTTTGGCCGTGGCGTTTGCCCGGCTCGCGGTATTCAGAATTTCACGCGCCCAGCCCGGCAACTCGGGATTGAGGCGATAGTGGATCCACAGCCCCTCGCGACGGTCGTTGACGATCCCGGCTTCGCGCAACGTCGCCAGATGGCGCGAGACCTTGGGTTGCGACTCATCCAGCGCGTGGGTGAGTTCGCAGACGCACAATTCGCCCTCGGCCACGAGCAGCAACAGGCAGCGCAGGCGTGTCGGATCGGCCAGGGCGGGGAAGAATTCATCGGCGGTGATCATGTCGTAAATATACGACTGGACATATATACAGTCAAGCGAATATATTATCGGCCTCGATTCGACCCTGGCAGACAAGGAGTTGATATGCGTTACCCGATCCGCGTCCTGTTCCTCTGCACCGGCAATTCCGCCCGCTCGCAAATGGCCGAAGGTCTGTTGCGGTCCGTCGGTGGCGGCGACTTCGAAGTGCAGAGCGCCGGAACCGACCCGAAGGGACTCAACCCAATGGCCGTCGAGGCGATGCGGGAGATAGGCATCGACATCTCAGGTCATCAGAGCAAATCGCTCGAACGCTTCCTCGATCAGCAGTTCGACTACATCATCACGGTTTGCGACCGCGCACGCGACCGTTGCCCGACCTTTCCGGGCGACAACGAGCGCATCCACTGGGGATTCGAGGATCCGGCGGCCGTGACCGGGACCCGGGCCGAGCAGCTCGCGGTGTTCCGGCGCGTGCGCAACGAGATTTCTGAACGCCTGCGCGTGTGGGTGACGGTGCAGCGCAAGCGGCTGAAGGAGATCGGTCAGCCGGTCTGAGGCGTCGTGGCCATCAGACGGTTTCACCGCTGCGCTCAGGCGAGAAACTAGCCGTAGCAATGCGCAGCACCACAAGCGTGACGATCACGCCGAGTCCGAGCAGCACCTTCTCCGGCGCGTACTCCTTGAACCACAGGCCCATCAGCTCACCGATCAGCACCACCAGGGCGGTGTCCAGAATGAACGTGACGCGCACGCGTCCGAGTTTCAGGTAGGCCTGCAGCGTGCGGATGACTTCCAATAGTGCCAGCATGATGAGGGTGTCTATGATGGTGCGCTCCGCCACCCCCGCCCAGCCGCTGGAAAACGACTGCCGCAGATCGAGCACGACATTGACAATACCGGCGCCCATCCACAGGCACAGCGCCACGATCAGCAGGCTGGTGAGCACGCGCACCAGCGCCGGCGAGAATGTATCGGCAATGCGGGTCCACAAGTCGTTTCCCGGAATGGTGGATGACGAACTCGTTTCAATAGCCGCTCTGCTCCTGGCGGAAATATCTTTCGTCGCTTCACCGGTCTCGGGACTGGATTGAGGGATTTTATCCGCCGGGGGGGTTAGGCGCGGAATATCAGCCGCGGCCCTGGCATCGCCCGCGTCCTCCGGTGCGGCCCCGGTATTTGCCGCCTGCCGGTCTTTGGCGTTCGCGGCGGGTTCGGTATTGAAAAGGTTAATGAGCTGAGCGGACAGCGACATGGGGATATCTTCCTATATTATGTATTGGCAGGGAGAATCTATCGGGCTGGTATTAAGCGCGGATGACGGCGGAATGAAGTTACGTTGACGGCACGGCAAAAAAGAAAAGGTCGGGCACGATGTCGTGCCCGGCCTTTCAAGACTGGAACAGAAGACGAGAATTACTTCTTGCCGTTGACGACTTGCACGGCGGGCAGACCGCCGAGGTAACCCACGGCGCCGCGCTGATCGACCTTGGCGCGGAAGGCGTCGAAGTCGATGCCGTCGGCCGTCATCGGCGCGCGGTAACCCGAGGTGTCTTCCATGGCACCCGGGTGCTGCACGTTGGACATGATGTAGGCAAAGCCGTCCATATTGTCCACCGCCTGCAATCCGGTCCACTCCGCGCCGAAGCGGTTGCTGCCGATGCGTGTCAGTGTCTTGCTGTCGACGTTATAGGCCCACAGGAAGTTGTTCATGTGGTTGCCGGAGTCCTCGCCGACGAACAGCGTGCGCATCGCCTCGGAGTATTTGACGTTGTCCGGGTTCGCCATCTTGTCGGTGTCGCACTTGTCGTACTTTCCGTAGGCGGTCTGGGCGACCGGCTTCATCGCGCCCGTGATCAGCGCCTGCATGTCGGTGGCGACCCAGCGGCTGTGGATGTAGTCACCCGCGGTGTCCTTCTGGCCGCCCGTCAGACTGGACTCGTAGACGATGCCGCATTCGAGATCGGCAGCGGCGTCGGTCAGGCGGATGTCGTCGCGCGGACGATCGGCGTTCTGACCGTCGAGCATGCCTTTCTGCGAATACGACATCGCGACATACAGTTTTTTGTCCGCGGCGTTGGAGGTTTCGCCCTCCATCTTGGTGAATTCCGCCGTGGCGCCCATGTACCCGGCGTAACGGCGCGTCTCCAGGAACGCCGCGGTCAGCTCCATGCCCGGCTTGACGCGCAGATATTCCAGCTTGTTGCTGTTGGTGCCGTCGGTGCCGGTGTAGACGAAGACCGGACGGTAATCGGGGTAAGCTGCGGGGTTCGCCTGATACGTCGCTTTCGAGACCGCGTCGAAGATGTCGGAGAACTTGATGCCGCTGTCGATCATGCCCTTGATCTCTTTGTCGGTCGCGTGACCGAGTTTGATCCAGCGCACGTTGAACTTGCCGCCGTGGGTACCGTCGGTTTGCGCGAGTTGCGCGGCATACAGCGTGCCGGCGGAAAGATCGCCTTCTTCGTCGGCGACGAACATCGACAGGATGACATCGCGGCCGTCGTCGCCCTTGTACACGGTGCGACCGTCCGGCATCACGTGCGCCAGTTCGTTGGCGAGGCGACCCAGGGCGTAATGCTTGGTGACGTCGGTATTGCCTTTTTTGCCGACCGACACTTCCACGGCGAGCCCGTAGTTGTAGGCGTTGGCGCCGCCCTGCGCTGCGGTCTGTCCGATAGTGCCAAGGAAGCGGTTCATCGGCGTCAGCGGCTTGTTCTCATAGGTGCGCGCGTCCGGTTCGTATTCCTCACCGCCGATATGCGTGTTCCACGGCGTCAGTTCGCCGGCGCAGGGAATCCACAGGCCTTCCACGTCGTTCATGCTGATGTTCTTCAGGCCGAAGGCCGTCAGATTGCCGTTGGATTTCTGCTTGATGCCGGCCAGGTTCATGATCATCGGCAGTTGTCCGTAAAGACTCACGGCCTTGGTCGGGTCGGCCGCGCCCGGTACCTCGGTGTCGTATTCGAATTGCGTGATTAACAAGATGTCATCGCCCTTGCGCATCAGCGAATTGGCGTCTGGGCTGCGCGCATAAAACGGTCCGTAGGCCAGATCGTTGCCCGTGTCATCCTTCAGCGCCAGCAGCGGCGCGCCGGATTTGTCCACCACCGTGCCGGCCTTCCAGTTGCCGATTTGATCGCCGGAGCTGTACAGCACGTTGTAGCCGAGGGGGAACAGCTTTTTCTTGCCGTCGAGCAGGGTCACGATGGCGTTGGACCTAGTGTACGCGGTGGTCTGCTCCCCATCGCCGACGGGCGCCGGGGTGGCGGTGAATTCAATGCTTTTAACGGGCAGCACGGGGCGGTTATCGCCGGCATTCGCGAAACCGGCACAGGCCTGCACCGACAGCGCCGCCACCATTGAAATGGCCAATTGTTTACGTTTGATCATGGAAATTTTTCCTTTGTTGGGTTTGATCGTTGGTTAAGCCGGGACCCTGATGGTCACCGGCGAAACTGACGACTAGCCTAGAGAGAGAAGTTGTAGATTTCGCGACAGATATGTGACTGTTCTGTGAGAACGGTTCGCTGTCTATGCTGTTTCTTTTTCCGCCAATACCGGGGCGGTCGATCATGGCCGCGTAAATTTCAGCGCCAACCGGTCAATTGGCATTTTCATGTAAAAGAACGCCACATCGCCCGACCGCGGAGCGTTACCGGAGATTTGGCCATCCATGAGTTTTCCGAGGTAATCAATTTGTCATGATACTGGTATGAAATGCCGCACGTTCAATAACCACGGCATGTGTATCCAGTCATGCAACCCAAAATCCTGATTGTCGAAGACGAAGCCGCCATCCGTCAGATGGTGTGCATGGCGCTGTCCCAGGAAAATTATGAGTGCCTGGAGGCCGCCGATACCACCCAGGCGCAGGCGAAAATCCTGGAGGGCATCCCCGATCTGCTCCTGCTCGACTGGATGCTGCCGGGCCTCAGCGGCGTCGAGTATGCGCGTCGTCTGCGGGCCGAGAAACTCACGCGGGATATCCCGATCATCATGCTCACCGCCCGCACCGAAGAGGAAGACAAGGTCCGGGGACTGCAAAGCGGCGTGGACGATTACATCACCAAGCCGTTTTCCATGCGCGAACTGATGGCCCGGATCAAGGCGCTGTTGCGTCGCGCGGCGCCGCACAGCGACGATAAGACGATCGAAATCGCCGGTTTGCAGCTTGACCCCGTCACCCACCGTATTCTGGTGCACGGCGAAAGCATCAAGCTCGGCCCCACGGAATTTCGCCTGCTGCACTTTTTCATGTCGCATCCCGAGAATGTGCACAGCCGCGAGCGGTTGCTGAACAGCGTCTGGGGAGGAGGCGTTTATGTCGAGGAGCGCACGGTGGACGTGCATATCCGGCGTTTGCGCAAGGCACTGGCGGTCAGCGGGCATGACGATCTGATCCAGACCGTCCGGACGGCGGGTTACCGTTTTTCCAGTCGGAAATAAATCATTACCGAGTGTTCGATCCGCGCAGTCATGTGCGCGGTGTCATTGGCGCTGTCCGGCATCTCTGGCTGACTACAAAGGAATCTGCACGGAACTGGTTAACGTATTGGGGGTCTGTTGAGTATTCCGCGATCCGATGTATTTGTCATGCAGGTATTTCTGCAGCGGTCCTGAAAAATCAAGTCGGCCGGTCTCCATCCGGGGCAGGCCCTTGAGTTTGGTTTCAAAATGGTAGCCGGGCATCATGTGCGAGACAGCCAGTATCTCGATGTCGTGGGCGTCAACTTTCTTCCGCGGATCGTCGAGGTCGCCGTTGACGATGGACTCGAGAGTCCGCGAGTCCAGATCGAAATGATAGGCAAGTTCCGGGCCGCATTCGAGAAAAACGGGTATGAGATCGCGCCCGCGGGCGTTTTGATCGTGCAACGGCGCGAGCTTGGCGAACGCCAGTCTCAAGGCGAATCGGATGATATCCGACTCCCTGACGCGCAACCGTCGCGCGATGGTCCTGACTCGTTCAACGTCGGATTGACAAAGCTT
>Ga0326726_10006343_pt1 | contig 10665 bp, 10 predicted proteins | sample MHFenrmetagenome_2_FD_207603 | JGI IMG/M metagenome (GOLD analysis project Ga0326726, IMG submission 207603) | Lab enriched peat soil microbial communities from Michigan Hollow, Ithaca, NY, United States - MHF15MN | ecosystem: Environmental > Terrestrial > Soil > Wetlands > Peat | place: USA... | reverse complement strand
GCCATACGAGTGCGGCTTCGAGGCTTTCGAGGATTCGCGTATCAAGTTCGACGTGCGCTATTACCTGGTCGCCATCCTGTTCATCATCTTCGACCTCGAGATCGCATTTCTATTCCCGTGGGCGGTTTCCCTCGACTCGATCGGCGGCTTCGGCCTGCTGTCGATGGGCGTATTCCTGGGAATCCTCGTGGTCGGCTTCGCCTATGAATGGAAGAAAGGGGCGCTCGAATGGGACTGAGCGCCGATTCGCCCGTGATCCAGGGCAGGGGATTCGTCACGACCACGGTCGACAGCCTGATGAACTGGGCACGGACGGGGTCGTTATGGCCGATGACCTTCGGCCTCGCCTGCTGTGCCGTCGAAATGATGCACGCCGGCGCATCGCGCTATGACCTCGACCGCTTCGGCGTCGTGTTCCGCGGCAGCCCGCGCCAGTCCGACGTGATGATCGTCGCGGGCACGCTGGTCAACAAGATGGCTCCGGCGCTCCGCAAGGTCTACGACCAGATGCCGGAGCCGCGCTGGGTGATCTCGATGGGCTCCTGCGCCAACGGCGGCGGCTACTACCACTATTCATATTCCGTCGTGCGCGGCTGCGATCGCATCGTGCCGGTCGACGTCTACGTGCCGGGCTGTCCGCCGACCGCCGAGGCGCTGGTCTACGGGATCATCCAGCTGCAGGACAAGATCCGCCGCACTAGCACGATCGCGCGCGGTTGAGCATGAGCAGAATTGCGGCAACGGCACAGGCCCTCGAATCCAGGATCGGCGCAAGAGCCAGGCGCGTGCCGTCGCTCCCCGACGAGCTGACGATCGAGGTGGCGCCGGACCAGCTCCTGTCGGTCTGCCGCGACCTTCGCGACCTGCCGGAACTCGCCTTCGAGCAGCTGGTCGACCTGTCCGGCATCGACTACCTGGAGTTCGGCCGCTCCGAGTGGATGACCGAGTCCGCGACTTCGTCGGGCTTCAGCCGCGGCGTCGAACGCGATGGAGCCAGCGAGCACGCGGGCGAGCCGCGATTCGCCGTCGCTTACCACCTGCTCTCCGTCTCGCGGAACACCCGGTTGCGGGTGCGCTGCAAGTGCCCGCCCGGCGAGCCGCCGATGCTCGACTCGGTGACGGATATCTGGGCCTCCGCCGCCTGGAACGAGCGCGAGGCCTTCGACCTGTACGGCATCCTGTTCCGCGGCCACCCCGACCTGCGCCGGATCCTGACCGACTACGGCTTCATCGGGCATCCGTTCCGCAAGGACTTCCCGCTCTCCGGGAATGTCGAGGTGCGCTACGACCCGGCCAAGGGAAGGGTCGTCTACGAGACGGTCAGCATCGAGCCGCGCGTGACCGTGCCGAAGGTGATCCGCCGCGAGCGCGTGCGCGCGGATGCCGCGCCGGGCGGCAAGAACGATGGCTGAGATCCAGAATTTCACGCTGAATTTCGGCCCGCAGCACCCGGCGGCCCACGGCGTCCTGCGCCTGGTGCTGGAAATGGACGGCGAAGTCATCCAGAAGGCGGACCCGCACATCGGCCTGCTGCACCGCGCGACCGAGAAGCTGGCGGAATCCAAGCCGTTCAACCAGTCGATCGGCTACATGGACCGGCTCGACTACGTGTCGATGATGTGCAGCGAGCACGCCTATGTGCGCGCGATCGAGAGGCTTCTCGGCGTTGAAGCGCCCGAGCGCGCGCAGTACATCCGGGTGATGTTCGACGAGATGACCCGCATCATGAATCACCTGATGTGGATCGGGTCGCACGCGCTCGATATCGGCGCCATGACGGTGTTCCTCTACGCATTCCGCGAGCGCGAGGACCTGATGGACTGCTACGAGGCGGTCTCGGGCACGCGCATGCACGCGACCTACTATCGCCCCGGCGGCGTCTATCGCGACCTGCCGGACAGCATGCCGAAGTACAAGGCATCGCGCTGGCGCAGCGAGCGGGATGCAAGGCGCCGGAACGAGGCCCGCTCCGGGACGCTGCTCGACTTTATCCAGGATTTCACCGAGCGTTTCCCGAAGTGCGTCGACGAATACGCGACGCTCTTGACCGACAACCGAATCTGGAAGCAACGTACGGTCAACATCGGCGTCGTGACGCCGGAGCGCGCGCTGCAGCTCGGGTTCACCGGCCCGATGCTGCGAGGCTCCGGCATCGAATGGGACCTGCGCAAGAAGCAGCCCTACGCCGCTTACGACAAGGTCGAGTTCGACGTGCCGGTCGGCGTCAATGGCGATTGCTACGACCGTTACCTGTGCCGCATGGAGGAGTTCCGGCAGTCGAACCGGATCATCCGGCAGTGCATCGACTGGCTGCGCGCAAACCCCGGCCCGGTGATGCTCGACAACCACAAGGTCACGCCGCCGCGCCGCGGCGAGATGAAAGACGACATGGAATCGCTGATCCATCACTTCAAGCTGTTCACCGAGGGCTACTGCGTGCCCGAGGGCGAGACCTATGCGGCCGTCGAGGCGCCGAAGGGCGAATTCGGGATCTGGCTGGTGTCCGACGGCGCCAACAAGCCCTACAGGCTCAAGTGCCGCGCGCCTGGATTTGCGCACCTCTCCGCGATGGACGAGATGGTCCGCGGCCACATGCTGGCCGACGTCGTTGCGGTGATCGGGACCATGGACATCGTATTCGGGGAGATCGACCGTTGAGCGGGGCGGGCACGGGCATCCTGTCGGAGCACACGCGCCAGGAGATCGATCTCTGGCTCGCGAAGTTCCCGCCGGACCGCCGCCGTTCCGCGGTGATCGCGGCGCTGCGTGCCGCCCAGCACCAGAACCACGGCTACCTGACGACCGAGCTGATGGACGCCGTCGCGGGCTATGTCGGCCTGCCGCCGATCCAGGTCTACGAGGTCGCGAGCTTCTATTCGATGTTCGAGACCAGGCCGGCCGGCCGCATCCATGTCTCGATCTGCACGAACATCAGCTGCATGCTCTGCGGCGCCGACCGCATCGTCGCGGCAGTCGAGAAGCACCTCGGCATCAGGACCGGCGAGAGCACGCCCGACGGAAAGATCTACCTGAAACGCGAAGAGGAATGCCTGGCGGCCTGCAACAACGCGCCGATGATGATGGTGGACCACGTCTATCACGAGAACCTGACGCCGGAGTCGGCGATCAAGGTGCTCGACGCGCTGGAGTGAGCGGATGCCGCGCGCAATGAACCAGGTCGTATTCGAGCCGCTGCAGCACGCGCACAGCTGGACGCTCGACGTCTACCGCAGGTGCGGCGGCTACGAGGCCTGGGAAAAGATCCTGCGCGAGAAGACGCCGCGCGAGGCGATCATCGAGGAGGTCAAGGCCTCGGGCCTGCGCGGCCGCGGAGGCGCGGGCTTCCCCACCGGCGTCAAGTGGGGCTTCATGCCGCGCAATGCGCCGGGGCAGAAATACGTGGTCTGCAACTCGGACGAGAGCGAGCCCGGCACCTGCCATGACCGCGACATCCTGCGCTTCAACCCGCACTCGATCATCGAGGGCATGGCGATCGGCGGCTACGCGATGGGCGCAACCGTGGGATACAACTACGTGCGCGGCGAGTTCCTCGCTGAACCTTGGCCTCGGTTCGAGGGCGCGCTGAAGGAAGCCTACGCCGCCGGCCTGCTCGGCCGCGACATCAAGGGATCGGGGATCAACTTCGACCTCCATGGCGTCGCCGGCGCCGGAGCCTACATCTGCGGCGAGGAAACGGCGCTCCTCGAGTCGCTCGAGGGCAAGCCGGGGAAGCCCCGTTTCAAGCCGCCGTTCCCCGCGAGTTTCGGCCTCTACGGGAAGCCGACCACGATCAACAACACGCAGAGCTTCGCGGCTGTGCCGACGATCCTGCGCAAGGGCGCGAAGTGGTTCGCCGAACTCGGCGTGCCGAACTCCGGCGGCACGGCGATCTTCTCCGTCTCCGGGCACGTCAACCGGCCGGGCAATTACGAGCTGGCGATGGGCGTCCCGTTCCGCGAGCTGCTGGACATCTGCGGCGGCATGCGCGGTGGCCGCAAGCTGAAAGCCGTCATACCCGGCGGTTCCTCGGTGCCGGTATTGCCGGCCGCGCTGATCATGGACTGCACGATGGATTTCGACGCGCTGCGCAAGGCCGGTTCCGCGGTCGGCTCGGCGGCGGTCATCGTGATGGACGAGACGACCTGCATGGTGAGCGTGCTGGAGCGCATCTCGCGCTTCTACATGGCGGAGTCCTGCGGACAGTGCACGCCCTGCCGCGAGGGCACGGGCTGGCTCACGCGCATGCTGCGCCGCATCCTGGCCGGTGAGGGGCGTTACTCCGACCTCGACCTGCTGGTGCAGGTCGCGAACCAGATCGAGGGCCACACGATCTGCGCGCTCGGCGATGCGGCCGCCTGGCCGGTGCAGAGTTTCCTGCGCCATTTCCGCCACGAGTTCGAATACATGATCGACCACGGCGGGCGGAGCATCGTCGACGCCCCGGCGGAGGCCGTCGCATGAGCGACGACCTGGTCAACATCGAGGTCGACGGCCGGCCGCTGAAGGCCCAGAAGGGCCAGATGGTCATGCAGGTGACCGACACCGCGGGAATCTACGTGCCGCGCTTCTGCTATCACGAGAAGCTGTCGATCGCGGCGAACTGCCGCATGTGCCTGGTCGAGATCGAGAAGTCGCCGAAGCCGATGCCGGCCTGTGCGACGCCGGTTACCGAGGGCATGAAAGTATTCACGAAGTCGCCGCGCGCCCTTGCCGCGCAGAAGGCGACGATGGAATTCCTGCTGATCAACCACCCGCTCGACTGCCCGATCTGCGACCAGGGCGGCGAGTGCGAGTTGCAGGACCTTGCGTTGGGCTTCGGCAGCGCCAGGTCGCGCTTCGACGAGCGCAAGCGGGTCGTCAAGGACAAGGACCTCGGGCCCCTGATCTCGACGGACATGACGCGCTGCATCCATTGCACGCGTTGCGTGCGCTTTACGGCCGAGATCGCGGGCCTCCAGGAGCTCGGCGCCACCGGCCGCGGCGAGCACATGGAAATCGGCACCTGGATCGAGCGCAGCGTCGATCACGAACTTTCCGGCAACGTGATCGACCTGTGCCCTGTCGGCGCGCTGAACTCAAAGCCCTTCCGGCATCGCGCGCGTTCCTGGGAGATGACCGAGCACGAGCTCGTGTCGCCGCACGATGCCACCGGCACCAATCTTTACGGCCACGTCCTGCGCGGCCGGCTGATGCGGATCGTGCCGCGCCGCAACGACGACATCAACGAGACCTGGATTGCCGACCGCGACCGCTTCTCCTACGAAGGCATCTATTCGGCCGACCGGCTGCTGGCGCCGCTGATGCGCGTCGAGGGGCGCCTGCGCGAAGTGGGCTGGGACGCCGCGCTGGCGGCAACTGCCGACATCCTGAAGGGCGCGGCGCCGGACGGCGTGGACAGGATCGGCTTCCTCGGTTCGCCTGGCTCGACGACCGAGGAATTGTTCCTGCTCGGGCGCCTGGCGCGGGGCATGGGCTCGCACAACGTCGACACACGGCTGCGCCAGCAGGACTTCGCCGACCAGGAACAGGATCCCGTCTATCCCGGACTCGGCATCGCGTTGCGCGACGTCGAGACGCTGGATTCGCTCCTGCTGGTCGGCTGCCACGTGCGCGAGGAGGCGCCGCTCGTCGCCCATCGGGTGCGCAAGGCGGCATTGCGCGGCGCGCGCGTGAATTTCCTCGCGACAGCGGCGCAGGAATATTACTTCCCAGTGGGCCGTCAGGTGGTCGTGCCGGCGACCGAGCTTGCAATCGAGCTTGCCGGGCTGCTGCAGGCGGCGGTGGCCCGCACCGGGCAGCCGGCGCCAGCGCCGGTTGCGGCGCTCGTTGGCAAGGGCAAGGCATCGGATGCGCAGCGCGAAATCGTCGATGCCCTCGGCAGCGGCCGTGGTGCGATCATCCTGGGCGCAGTCGCGATGCGCCATACGCGTTACGCCGATCTGCGCGCCGCCGCGGCGGCTCTCGCGAGCCTGACGGGCGCGACGCTCGGCTACCTCCCGGATGGCGGCAATGCCGCAGGCGCCGCGCTTGCCGGTGCATTGCCGCACCGGCTGCCTGGCGGCCGCCCGGATCCGCAGCCCGGCATGAATGTCCGCCAGATGCTCGAGTCGCCGCTGGCCGCCTGCCTGATGTTCGGCGCGATCGAGCCGGAACACGACCTTGGAACCGGTGACGCGAAGGCATTGAATGGCGCACAGCTCATCGCGATCACGCCGTTCGCGAGCGCATCCCTGATGGCCGGTGCGCAGGTCCTGCTGCCGATGGGAACGTTCGCGGAGACTTCCGGCACCTACGTCAACGCCGAGGGGCGCTGGCAGGAGACGCGCGGCTGTGCCCTGCCGGTCGGCGAGGCGAGGCCCGGCTGGAAGATCCTGCGCGTGCTCGGCAACCTGCTCGATCTCGGCGGATTCGACTACGGCAGCTCGACGGACATCCTGGAAGAGTTGCGGCGCCAGATCGGCGAGGTTGCCTATGACGGCCATTTCAGCAGCCGGCGAACGATAGACCTCGGCCGCGGCGGCACGACCAGCGAGGTCGCGATCTACCAGTCCGACGCCATCGTGCGCCGCGCGCCGGCGCTGCAGAGGACGCGTGCCGGGCAGGCCGCGGCCGCGGCGGGCTGATCCCGATGGACAAGCTCATTGCCATGTGGGGCGCGATACCGCCGGATCTGCAGGCTGTCATCATCGTGACGCTGGAGATCGTCGGCGTGATGATGGCCGTCATCATCGCGGTCGCCATGCTGACCCTCGCCGAGCGCAAGGTGATCGGCTACATGCAGCTGCGCATCGGCCCGAACCGGGTCACGTTCTTCGGCCTCAAGCTGTTCCGCGGCATCGCCCAGCCGTTCGCCGACGTGTTCAAGCTCGTGCTCAAGGAAATCATCGTTCCGGACGCCTCTTCGCGCCTGCTGTTCCTGATGGCGCCGCTGATCGTGCTGGTGCCCGCGCTCGCGACCTGGGCCGTCGTACCGTTCTCTCCGGTCTTCGTGCTGGCGGACATCAATGCGGGCCTGCTGTACGTGCTCGCGCTGACGTCGCTCGGTGTCTATGGCGTGATCCTCGCCGGCTGGGCAAGCAATTCGAAGTATGCGTTCCTCGGCGCGATGCGCTCGGCGGCCCAGATGGTGGCCTACGAAATCGCCATGGGCTTTGCGCTGGTCGGCGTGCTGATGGCGGCGGGCAGCCTGAATCTCGGCGCGATCGTGCGCTCCCAGGAAGGGGCGTTCCTCAGCTGGAACTGGTTCTGGCTGTTCCCGCTGTTCATCGTCTACTTCGTTTCCGGCCTCGCCGAGACCAATCGCGCGCCATTCGACGTTGCCGAGGGTGAATCGGAAATCGTCGCCGGATTCCACGTCGAGTATTCAGGCGCGGCATTCGCCTCGCTGTTTGCGCTGCCCGAATACGCCAACATGATCCTGGTCTCGCTGCTGTGCCCGGTGTTCTTCTTCGGCGGCTGGCTGTCCCCATTCCAGGGCTATGTGCCGGACGACTGGTTCATCGCGCAGCCCGGCTTCTACTGGCTGTTCCTGAAGACCTGCTGTTTCCTGTTCGTGTTCCTGTGGGTGCGCGCCACCTTCCCGCGCTACCGCTACGACCAGATCATGCGGCTCGGCTGGAAGGTGCTGATCCCCGTGACCCTGGTCTGGATCGGGGTCGAGGCCGTGCTCGCCTGGCTGCACGTCGGACCGTGGGCGCATTGAGGCCGTGATGAAACGCATCGGCTCGGTATTCCGCACGCTGTTCCTGTCCGAGCTCCTGATCGGGCTGTCAGTCACTTGGCGCAACTTCTTCCGCCGCAAGGTCACGCTGCACTACCCGGAGGAGAAGACCCCGCAGTCACCGCGCTTCCGCGGGCTGCACGCGCTGCGCCGCTACCCCAACGGCCAGGAACGCTGTATCGCCTGCAAGCTGTGCGAGGCGGTCTGCCCGGCACTTGCGATCACGATCGAGTCCGATGTCGGCCCGGACAATACGCGGCGCACGACGCGCTACGACATCGACCTGTTCAAGTGCATCTACTGCGGCTTCTGCGAGGAAGCCTGCCCGGTGGACGCCATCGTCGAGACGCGCATCCTCGAGTACCACATGGAGAGCCGCGGCGAGAACATCATGACCAAGGACAAGCTGCTCGCGATCGGCGAGCGCTACGAGGCGATGATCGCCGCCGACAAGGCGGCGGACGCGCGCTTCCGGTGAGCTGAGATGCTGGTGACCATATTGTTCTATGCATTCTCGGCCGTGCTGGTCGGCGCGGCGCTCGGCGTGATCCTGGCGCGCAACCCGGTCCATGCCGTGCTGTTCCTGGTGCTGTGCTTCTTCAATTCGGCCGTCCTGTGGCTGCTGATCGAGGCCGAGTTCCTGGCGATCGTGCTGGTGCTCGTCTATGTCGGGGCGGTCATGGTGCTGTTCCTGTTCGTCGTGATGATGCTCGACGTCAATATCGAGAAGCTGCGCGAAGGGTTCATGAAGCACGCGCCGCTCGGGTTCCTGGTCGCATTGATCGTGATCGTCGAGCTGTATTACGTGCTGTGGGTGCGCCGCCTCGGCCTCGACGTGACCGGCGGCACGGCGCCATTGCCGGAGCACTACAGCAACACGGGCCAGATCGGCGCCGTGCTCTACACGGAGTACGTGTACCCCTTCCAGCTCGCGGCGGTCGTCCTGCTGATCGCCATCGTCGCGGCGATCGCGTTGACGATGCGCGAGCGCCCGGGCCACAAGGTCCAGGACATCTCGAAGCAGGTGTCAGTCCGTGCGAAGGACCGGATGCGGATCGTGCAGATGCCGACGGAGCGTGAGCCGTGATCACGCTGACGCACTACCTGATGCTGGCCGGGCTCCTGTTCGCGATCGCGGTCGCCGGCATATTCCTGAACCGCAAGAACGTGATCCTGCTGCTGATGTGCATCGAATTGATGCTGCTCGCGGTCAACTTCAACTTTGTCGCGTTCTCGCGCTTCCTCGGCCTGCTGGACGGGCAGGTGTTCGTGTTCTTCATCCTGACGGTCGCCGCGGCGGAGGCGGCGATCGGGCTCGCCATACTCGTCGTGCTGTTCCGGCAGCGTCAGAGCATCAACGTCGAGGAACTCGACGTGATGAAGGGTTGACGATGGAGATGCAGCCGCTCTGCCTCCTGATCGTGCTCGCGCCGCTGGCGGCCGCCGTGCTTGCGGGCCTGGGCGGCCGCTACCTCGGGCGCTCGGGTTCCCACTGGATCTGCATCGGCGGCGTCGCCGTCTCGTTCGTGGCTTCGGCCTGGATCCTGAAGCAGATGGTGGACGGCGCGCCGGTGCTGAATGCGTCGGTCTACACCTGGGCGGTCAGCGACGGGATCCGGATGGAAATCGGGTTCCTGATCGACAACCTGAGCGCGCTGATGATGACGGTCGTCACCTTCGTCTCGCTGGCGGTGCACGTCTACACCGTCGGCTACATGCGCGAGGATCCCGGCTACCAGCGGTTCTTCGCCTACATTTCGCTGTTCACCTTCTCGATGCTGATGCTGGTGATGTCGAACAACTTCCTGCAGCTCTTCTTCGGCTGGGAAGCGGTCGGCCTCGTCTCTTACCTGCTGATCGGTTTCTGGTTCAAGCGCCCGAGCGCGATATTCGCGAACCTCAAGGCGTTCATCGTCAACCGCATCGGCGACTTCGGCTTCATCATCGGCATCGCGGCGATCGTGTACTACGCCGGCAGCCTCGACTACAGGGAGGTGTTCGAGCGCGCGCCCATCATGTTCGCGAGCGACATCTTCGTCACGCCGGGCGAGCCGACCAGGGCGGTGACGATGATCTGCGTTTGCCTGTTCGTCGGCGCGATGGGCAAGTCCGCGCAGGTGCCATTGCACGTCTGGCTGCCGGACTCGATGGAAGGCCCGACGCCGATCTCGGCGCTGATCCACGCCGCAACCATGGTGACGGCCGGGATCTTCATGGTGGCGCGCATGTCGCCGCTCTTCGACCTGACCGACGACGCGCTGCATTTCGTGCTGGTCATCGGCGCGACGACGGCATTGTTGATGGGCTTCCTGGCCATCGTCAACAACGACATCAAGCGCGTGATCGCCTATTCGACGCTGTCGCAGCTCGGCTACATGACGGTCGCGCTCGGGGCGGGCGCCTACGGCGCGGCCATCTTCCACCTGATGACGCACGCCTTCTTCAAGGCCTTGCTGTTCCTCGCGGCGGGATCGGTGATCATCGCGATGCACCATGAGCAGGACATGCGCCGCATGGGCGGCCTGCGTCGCTACATGCCGATCACTTACTGGACCTGCCTGATCGGTTCGCTGGCGCTGATCGGGTTCCCCGGCATGTCGGGCTTCTTCTCGAAGGACATCATCATCGAGGCGGTCAATCACTCGAGGATCGAGGGCGCCCATTTCGCCTACTGGAGCGTCCTGGTCGGGGTCTACGTCACGGCGCTGTACAGCTTCCGGCTGGTGTTCATGACCTTCCACGGGCGCGAGCGCATGGACGAGCACACGCGCGAGCATCTGCACGAGAGTCCCTGGGTCGTGACGCTGCCGCTCATCGCGCTTGCGATACCGTCGGTGGCAATCGGCTGGTTCACCGCAGGTCCGGTCGTGTTCGGCAAGTTCTTCGCCGGCTCGATCACTCAGGGCGCGCACGGGCCATTTGCGGTCCCGAACGACGAGTTTCAC
>Ga0326726_10006342_pt1 | contig 10665 bp, 10 predicted proteins | sample MHFenrmetagenome_2_FD_207603 | JGI IMG/M metagenome (GOLD analysis project Ga0326726, IMG submission 207603) | Lab enriched peat soil microbial communities from Michigan Hollow, Ithaca, NY, United States - MHF15MN | ecosystem: Environmental > Terrestrial > Soil > Wetlands > Peat | place: USA... | reverse complement strand
GCGGCCTCGCGCCTAGCCGGCGCCGCGTTCCGGCCGCAACGCGCACCCGCGCGACTCGCTCAGAGCTTCCCTAGGACGATTCGGGCGGAGCGCCCATGTCCGCCCAGCTCGTCCAGTTCCTGCTCACCGGCCTGACGGTCGGCGCGATCTACGCGCTGGTGGCGCTCGGCTTCGCGATCATCTACAACGCGAGCCACGTCATCAACTTCGCGCAGGGCGAGTTCGTGATGATCGGCGGCATGGCGGCCGCGGCCTTCGTCGAGGCCGGGCTGCCGCTGCCGCTCGCGGCGCTCCTCGCCGTCGGCGGCGCGACGCTGGTCGGGCTCGCGCTGGAAAAGCTCGCGGTGGAGCCCGCGCGCGGCGCGCCGGTGGTGACGCTCATCATCATCACCATCGGCGCCTCGATCCTGCTGCGCGGGCTCGCCTCGCTCATCTGGGACAAGAAGATCCACGCCCTGCCCGCTTTCTCGGGCGAGACGCCGCTCAAGCTCGGCGGCGCCACGCTCCTGCCGCAGACCCTCTGGGTGCTCGGCGCGACGGTAGTCACCGTGGCGCTCCTGTGGTGGTTCTTCAATCGCACGCTCACCGGCAAGGCGATCCTCGCCGTGTCGCATAACCGCCTTGCGGCGCAGCTGATGGGTATCAGCGTGCGGCGCGTGCTACTCGTCTCTTTCGGCCTGTCGGCGGCGCTGGGCGCGCTCGCCGGCGTGCTGATCACGCCGATCTCGTTCACCTCCTGGGACGTCGGCGTCATGCTCGGTCTCAAGGGCTTCGCGGCCGCGATCCTCGGCGGCATGGGCAGCGGCCCCGGCGCCATCATCGGCGGGCTCGCGCTCGGGCTCATCGAGTCGCTGGGCGCCGGCTACCTCTCCTCGGCCTACAAGGATGTCTTTGCTTTCGTGATCATCCTCGCGGCGCTCATCTTCCTTCCCGATGGCCTCGCCGGCCGCCGCCGCGCCACCGAGCGCGTCTAGACGGGGGATCGTCGCGCTGGCCATCGCGGTGGCGCTGCTGCCGCTCGCGCTGCCGAACAACTACACCTACGAGATAGCCATCCTCGTCGGGCTGAACGCGATCGTCTGCGTGGGCTTGAACCTGCTCATTGGTTACGCGGGCCAGATCAGCCTCGGCCACGCGGGTTTCTTCGGCCTGGGCGCCTACGGCACGGCGATCCTCGCCACGCGCTACGGCTGGCCGACCCCCGCCTCCCTTGGCGCCGCGATTGCCGGCGTGGCGCTGCTCGCGTGGGCGATCGGCCGTCCGATTCTGCGCTTGCGGGGGCACGCGCTCGCCATGGCGACGCTCGGCATGGGCATCATCGTCGCGGTAGTGATCGCCACCGAGGACCGCTACACGGGCGGTCCCGACGGCATGAGCGTGCCGCCGCTCGGCATTGCGGGCTACGTGCTCGCCGGCGAGCGCCACTGGTACTGGGTCGTCGGCGTGCTGCTCGTCGCGACGGTGTGGCTCGCGCAGAACCTCATCGACTCGCCGCGCGGCCGCGCCTGGCGCGCGCTGCACGGCTCGGAGGTCGCCGCGTCGGCGATCGGCATCGATCCTGCGCGCCACAAGCTCTCGGCCTTCGTGCTCTCGGCGGCGCTCGCCGCCGCCGCGGGCGCGCTCACCGCGCACTATTCGGGCTTCATCACGCCGGCCAAGGCCTCGTTCCTGCACTCGATCGAGCTGGTCACCATGGTCGTCTTCGGCGGCATGGCCTCCAGCCTCGGCGCGGTGCTGGGCGCCGCGGTGCTCACCACGCTGCCGCAGCTCCTCACCGTGTTCAAGGAATACGAGATGGTGCTGCTCGGCGCGGTGCTGATGCTCACCATGATCTTCATGCCGCAGGGCCTGGTGCCTACGCTGGGGAGAGCGCTTGCTGCTGCGCGCCGAAAACCTCGCTAAGCGCTTCGGCGGCGTGCGCGCCGTGCAGGACGTGAGCTTCGCGCTCGCGCCGGGCATGGTGCACGCGATCATCGGGCCGAACGGCGCGGGCAAGACCACGCTTCTGAACATGCTCACTGGCATCTACCTGCCGAGCGAAGGCCGCGTGTTCCTCGAGGAGCGCGAGCTCACCGGGCAGCAGCCGCACCGCTTCGCCGCCGCCGGGATCGGGCGCACGTTCCAGAACCTGCAGATCTTCTTCAACATGAGCGCGCTCGAGAACGTCATGGCGGGACGCTGGCTGCACGAGCGCGGAAGCTTCGCGGCAGCGGCGCTGCGCCTGCCGCAGCTCAGGCGCGCCGAGCGCCACTGCCGCGCCGAGGCGCTCTCGCTCCTCGACCTGGTGGGACTCACGCGCTGGGCCGACGCCGCCTCCGATGCGATGCCCTACGGCGCGCTCAAGCGCCTGGAGATCGCGCGCGCGCTCGCCGCCGGCCCGAAGCTGCTGCTGCTCGATGAGCCCGCCGCCGGGCTCAACCCGACCGAGACGCACGAGATCGACCGCCTGATCCGCGAGCTTGCCGCGCGCGGCATCACGATCGTGCTGGTCGAGCACAACATGAAGCTGGTGATGGGCGTTTCCGGGCACGTCATCGTGCTCGACGAAGGGCGACTGCTCGCCGAAGGCGAGCCGCGCGAGGTGAGCGCGGACCCGCGCGTCATCGAGGCCTACCTCGGCGAGGAAGCGCCCTGATGCTCCAGATTCGCGCGCTCGAGTGCGCCTACGGCCGTATCCCCGCCCTGAAGGGCGTGGACCTCGCGGTGGGCGCGGGCGAGCTGGTGGCGCTCGTCGGCGGCAACGGCGCCGGCAAGACCACGCTGCTGCGCGCGCTCTCCGGCGTGCTGCGCGCGCGCGGCCAGGTCCTCTTCGACGGCGCGGATATGAGCGACGCGCAGCCGGAGGCGCGCGTGAGCGCGGGCATCGTGCAGGTGCCCGAAGGCCGCCAAGTGTTCGGCCCGCTCTCCGTGGAGGACAACCTGCGCTTGGGCGCCTACCGGCGCGGGCGTCCGGACACGGAGCGCTCGCTCGAGCGCGCCTATGCCATGTTCCCGGCGCTCGCGGAGCGCCGCGGCCACCCGGCCGGGACCCTTTCGGGCGGGCAGCAGCAGATGCTCGCCATCGGCCGCGCCCTGATGGCGCAGCCGCGGCTGCTGCTGCTCGATGAGCCCAGCATGGGGCTTGCGCCGCGGCTGGTCGCCGAGATTTTTGCCTGCGTGCGCTCGCTGCGCGACACCCATACCGCCCTGCTCCTGGTCGAGCAGAACGCGCGCGCGGCCCTCGCCATCGCCGACCGCGGCTATGTGCTGGAGACCGGCAGCATAGTGCTGGCCGGGACGGGCGCCGAGCTCCTCGCCAACGAGGCCGTGCGCAGCGCCTATCTCGGCCTTTAACCTGGATCAAGTCGGGGCACCCCGCGGCATGGTCGGATAGCAGGATGAAACCGACCCTCACCGCCGGCGTGACCGGCACCCGGGAATTCCTCGTCGACCGGGAACGCACCATCGACTTCATGGGCGAGGACGCGCGCGTGTACGCCACCCCCATGTTGGTGCGCGACATCGAGGTCACCTGCCGCGAGCTGCTGCTCGCGCACCTCGATGCGGGCGAGGACTCGGTGGGCACGCGCGTGGAGATCGACCACCTCGCGGCGACGCTGATGGGCATGAAAGTCGCCATTACCGCCACCATCGCGGAGGTGAAAGGGCGCGCGGTGGTCTTCGATGTGAGCGCGACCGACGGGCTGGACACCATCTGCCGCGGCCGGCACGCGCGCTTCGTCGCCAACGTCGAGCAGGTGAAGCAGCGCCTGAAGCAGAAGCAGGCGAAAGCGAAGGCGGCCGCATAGGGGGCCCGATGCATTCCCGCGCACACAACGGTGGCGATCAAGGCGCAGGGCAAGGATGAAACGCGTTGCCACCTACTGTTACCAGTGCGTCGCGGGCCCTGACCTGCTGACGGTCAAGGTGGACGATGGCGTGGCGAGCGAGGTGGAGCCCAACTTCGCCGCCGCGGCGGTGCACCCGGGCGGCGGCAAAGTCTGCGTCAAGGCCTACGGCCTGGTGCAGAAAACCTACCACCCGGACCGCGTGCTGCGGCCGATGAAGCGGACCAATCCGAAGAAGGGGCACGGCGAAGATCCGGGCTTCGTGCCGATCTCCTGGGACGAGGCGCTCGGCATGATCGCCGCGAAGCTCCTCGACATCCGATCTCGCGGGCTGCTGGACGAGTCGGGGTACCCGCGCGTCGCGGCGAGCTTCGGCGGCGGCGGCACGCCGCAGTTCTACATGGGGAGCTTTCCGGCGTTCCTCGCGGCCTGGGGGCCGGTGGACATGGGCTTCGGCTCCGGCCAGGGCGTCAAGTGCTACCACTCGGAGCACCTCTACGGCGAGCTATGGCATCGTGGCTTCACCGTGTCGCCGGACACACCGCTCACCAACTATCTCATCTCCTGCGGCGCCAACGTGGAAGCCTCCGGCGGCGTCGCGGGCGTGTGGCGCCACGCCAATGCGCGCGAGCGCGGCATGAAGCGCGTGCAGGTCGAGCCGCACCTTTCAGTCACCGGCGCCTGCTCGGCCGAATGGGTGCCGATCAAGCCCAAAACCGACCCGGCGTTCCTGTTCGCGCTCATTCACGTGATGCTGCACGAGGCGCCGCGGGAAAAGCTCGACCGCGAGTTCCTGTATCGCCACACCTCCTCGCCCTATCTCGTCGGCGCGCACGGCTACTACCTGCGCGAGCCGGCCACCGGCGGGCCGATCATCGCGGGCTCGCTCGAGGCAAGAGAACAGCACGTCAGCCTCGAGACCGGGGCGGATGGCGAGGTGCTCGCCGAGGGCCAGCTCGAAGGCGAAACCGCGTTCGCCAAGCTCCTCGCGCACATGAAGCCCTATACGCCCGAGTGGGCCGAGCGCATCTGCGACGTTCCCGCTGCGCGCATCCGGCGCATCGCGAATGAATACCTCGACGCCGCCTGCGTAGGGCAGACCATCGAGATCGAAGGCAAGACGCTGCCCTACCGCCCGGTCGCGGTGAGCCTGGGCAAGACGGTGACCAACGGCTGGGGCGGCTTCGAATGCTGCTGGGCGCGCACGCTCTTGGCTGCGCTGGTGGGCGCGCTCGAGACCCCGGGCGGCATCCTCGGCACGACGGTGCGCCTGAACAGCCCGCTCTCCCAGCGCCACAGGAGCGTACGCGCAGATCCCGACGGGCTGATGGCCTATCCGTTCAATCCCACCGACCCGCAGCACTGGAATGCGCAGCCCAACATCCGCAACGCCTACCGCTCGATGGTGCCGCTCGCCGGCAATAATGCCTGGAGCCAGGCGCTCGGGCCTACGCACTTCTCATGGATGTTCCTCGACCAGACGCCGCCGGGCCTGCCGCGCGTCACGCTGCCCGAGGTCTGGTTCCTCTACCGCACCAATCCCGCGATCTCCTTCTGGGACACCGCGGCGCTCGAAGAGCGCATGGCGCGCTTTCCGTTCGTGGTCGCGTTCGCCTTCACGCGCGACGAAACCAACCACTTCGCCGACATCCTGCTGCCGGATGCCACCGATCTCGAGAGCCTGCAGCTCATCCGCATCGGCGGCTCCAAGTACATCGAGCAGTTCTGGGACCACGAGGGCTTCGCGCTGCGCCAGCCGGCGATCGCGCCGCGCGGCGAGGCGCGCGACTTCACCGACATCGCCACCGCGCTCGCCGGGCGCACGGGACTGCTCGAGCCGTACCACGCCTCGATCAACAAGGGCGCGCTCGGCGTGCCGCTCAAGGACTTCGCGCTCGAGCTTTCCCGGCCGCGCCCTGCCGAGGAGATCTGGGACGCCGTCTGCAAGGCCGCGAGCTTCGAGATCTCGGGCGGCGCCGAGGCGAACGGCCTCGACTGGTGGAAGGAGCACGGCCTCGCCACGCGGCCCTTCCCGCGCACCGCCTGGTACCTCTTCCCGACGCTCGCCGCCCGCGGCCTGCGCTTCGAGATGCCCTACCAGGAGCGGCTGCTGCGGATCGGCACCGAGCTCGGCCGGCGCCTGCACGAGCACGGCATGAACTGGTGGGACAAGCAGCTCGCCGAATACCAGGCGCTGCCGGCATGGAAGGATTTCCCGGGCGAGTGGGAGCAGGCGCTCGTCGCCATGGGCGGTGCACCGCAGGACTACCCCTTCTGGCTGCTCACGTCGCGCTCGATGCAGTACGCCTGGGGCGGCAACGTCGGCATGCAGCTCATCAAGGAGGTCGCCGACAACATCGCCGGCCACAGCGGCGTGATCTTCAACGCCGCTCGCGCGCGCGAGATGGGTATCGCAGAGGGCGACTGGGTCGAGATCGCGACGCCCAAGCATTCAGTGCGCGCGCGCGCCGTGCTGCGCCAGGGCATCCGGCCCGACACGCTGCTGCTGCTGGGCCAGTTCGGTCATTGGGCAACGCCGGTGGCGAAGGACTTCGGCATGCCCTCCATGAACTCGCTCGTGCCGATGTCGCTCGCCTTGACCGATGCCACCGGCTCCGCGGCGGATATCGCGCGCGTTTCACTACGGAAAGCAGCATGAGACATCACACCGCGACCGGGGGGTGCGGGGGGGCCGGGAAGCCTCCGCGCGCTTCAAGCGGAAGGGGCCCGGGCCCCCTGCTCCTATGACCAAGTGGGCGATGATCGCGGACCTGCGGCGCTGCGTCGGCTGCCAGACCTGCACCGCGGCCTGCAGGCACGCGAACGTCACGCCGCCTGGCGTGCAGTGGCGTCGCGTGCTCGACATGGAAGTCGGCGAGTACCCGGATGTGCGCCGCGCCTTCGTGCCGGTGGGCTGCATGCACTGCGACGACCCGCCCTGCATGCACGTGTGCCCGAGCACCGCGACGAAGAAGCGCGCCGACGGCATCGTCATCATCGACTACGACCTGTGCATCGGCTGCGCGTACTGCGCCGTCGCCTGCCCCTACCAGGCGCGCTACAAGAGCGACGAGGACACGCTGCGCCCGAACGTGGCGACCAAATGCACGTTCTGCGTAGAGCGCATTGACACGGGACTCGCCAAGGGCTTGAAGCCGGGCGTGGACCCGGAGGCGACACCGGCATGCGTGAACTCCTGCATCGCCAATGCGCTGCACTTCGGCGACGTGGAAGACGCCTCGAGCAACATTTCGGCGCTTCTCGCCGAGAACCAGCATTTCCGCATGCACGAGGAGCTCGGCACCGGCCCGCGCTTCTACTACCTCTGGGACAAGGCGTCGTGAGCTTCGGACCCAAAGCCTGGATCCAGCAGCACTGGGACGCGCGCGCCGCGCTCAACTTCATGCTCGGCGGCACGGGTGCCGGCTTGCTGATCGCGGCGGCGCTCGCCTACCCGACGAGCCGCGTGCCGGTGCTCATCGGCCTCGGACTGATCGCCGCGGGCCTGGGCGCGGTGTGGCTCGAGATCGGCAAGAAGCTGCGAGCCGTCAACGTGTTCTTCAACCCGTTCACTTCCTGGATGACGCGCGAGTCCTTCGCCGCGGTGCTCGTCTTCGCGCTTGGCTGCGCGGCGCTATGGCGCCCGCAGCCGTTCCTGCCCGCTACAGCGGCCGCCGCGCTCGCCTTCGTCTTCTGCCAGGGACAGATCCTGCGTGCATCGAAGGGCATCCCGGCCTGGCGCGCACCGCAGGTGGTGCTCCTGATCGTGAGCACGTCGCTCGCCGAGGGCGCGGGCCTTTGCCTGCTCTTCACCACTGCACCGCTCGCGCTCACGTGGTTTGGCCTCGCCCTGATCCTCAGGGGGTTTGCCTGGACGCGCTACGCCGCTGCTGTGAGAAGTCCCGCGCTCGTGGATCCGGGCAAAGCGCTGCTGCAGATCGGCACAGTCGGGGCGCTCGCGTTCGGCATTCTGGGCTACTGGGTGCAGGGCGCGGCCGAGCTCGCCGGCATCGCGGCGATCGCCACGGGATTGTGGGTCAAGTTTGCAATCGTGACGCGCGCCGCGCTCAACCAGGGGTTCCACCTGCCGCGCCTGCCGGTGCGCGGCGCGCGCTGAAAGAGGAGAGATTGCAGATGACCGCCGTGCTGCAACCCCGCTACGCCGCGAAAGTGCACGAGCACGCGCGCGCGCCGCGGCGGCGTTACTTCGACCGCGAAGCCGAAACCATGCCGCACGCGGAGCTGCAGAAGCTGCAACTCCAGCGTTTGCGCGCGAGCCTGAAGAACGCCTATGAGAACGTCGCGCTGCACCGCGAGCGCATGAAGGCGCTCAAAGTCCGCCCGCAGGACGTCCGCACGCTGGACGACGTGCGCGGCCTGCCCTTCACGCTGAAAAGCGATCTGCGCGAGCACTACCCCTTCGGCATGTTCGCGCGGCCGCGCGAGGCGCTCGCGCGGCTGCATGCCTCTTCCGGCACCACCGGCAAGCCCACCGTGGTCGGCTACACCGCGCGCGACCTCGCCACCTGGGCGGATTTGATGGCGCGCTCGATGGCCTGCGCCGGCGTGCGGCCCGGCGACGTGGTGCACAACGCCTACGGCTATGGCCTCTTCACCGGGGGCCTCGGCGCGCACTACGGCGCCGAGCGCCTCGGCGCCACGGTGGTGCCGATGTCGGGCGGCTCGACGGAGCGCCAGGTACTGCTGATCAAGGACTTCGGCGCGCGCGTGCTGTGCGCGACGCCCTCCTACGCGCTCAACATCGCCGAGGTCGCCGAGCGCGAAGGCGTGGACCTGCGCGCGAGCTGCCTGGAAATCGGCCTCTTTGGCGCCGAACCCTGGAGCGAGGCGTTGCGCCGCGAGATCGAGGCGCGCATGGGCCTGAAGGCGGTGGACGTCTACGGCCTCTCGGAGATCATGGGGCCGGGCGTCGCGGTGGAGTGCGAGGCGCAGGACGGGCTGCACGCCTGGGAAGACCACTTCCTCATCGAGATCATCGACCCGGACACCGGCCGGCCGATGCCCGAGGGCGAAGCGGGCGAGCTCGTCATCACCACGCTCACCAAGCAGGCGCTGCCGATGATCCGCTACCGCACGCGCGACATCACGCGCGTCACGACCGCGCGATGCAGCTGCGGGCGCAGCCATGTGCGGCTGCAGCGCATCACCGGGCGCAACGACGACATGCTGATCATCCGCGGCGTCAACGTGTATCCGTCGCAGATCGAGGCGGTCCTGGTGGGCCTGCCCGGCATCGCGCCCCATTACCAGCTGGTGGTCGAGCGCAATGGCAGCCTGGACGAGCTCACCGTGGAGATCGAAGCGGCCACGCTCGAGCACATGCTCGAGGAGCTGGAAGAGCGCGTGCGCCACCAGATCAAGTCCATGATCGGCGTCACCACCAGGGTGGTGGCGAAGAAACCCGGCGAAGTGCCGCGCTCGCAGGGCAAGGCGGTGCGCGTGCGCGACTTGAGGCCGAAAAGCAAGTAATGTTCGCCAACGTCGCGCGCAGCCGCCTGCTGCCGATGTCGGTGCCGTTCCGGTTTTTCGGCGCCGCGGTGCTGTTCCACGTGCTCGCCTGGGCGGCGCTGCTCGCCGGTGCGCGCGACGTGCCCTCCTTCCCGGGCGGCCTCGGCATGCCGTTCGCCGCGCTGCACCTCGCAACGCTCGGCGTCCTCGCCATGGCCGCGATCGGCGCGACGCTGCAATTGCTCCCGGTGGCGACGCGCCAGCCGGTGCGCTCGATTACCGCGGTGAAGGTGGTCTGGTGGCTGCTCGTCCCGGGCGTGGCGCTCCTGGCCGGCGGTGCCGCCGCCTACGCGCCGCGCGCCATGGCGCCGGGCGGCGCACTGGTAGCCGCAGCGCTCGTCGTCTACGCGTGGCTGCTCGCGCGCAATCTTTTCAACGCGCGCGGCATGCCGGTGGTGGTGGCGCACGGCTGGGCGGCGTTCGCCGCGCTCCTGGGCCTCGCCGTCACAGGTAGCGCGCTCGTGGCGCGTTACGAGCACGGCCTGGCGCTCGATTACTCGGCCTTCCGCGGCACGCACCTGGTGCTCGCCGCCTATGGCTTCATGGGCCTGCTCGCCCTGGGCCTCTCGCAGTTCATCTTGCCGATGTTCGCCATCGCGCGGCCGCCCTCGCCGCGTAGCGCCTACGCCGCCCTCGTCGCGGCGCTGGGCGCCATCGCGCTGGCGCTTGCCGCGTATTTCCTCGGCGGCGATGCGCTGCTCGCCGCGGCTGCCCTCGTCGGACTCGCCGCGGCAGCGATCCACGTCGTCTCGCTCGAGCGCTCGCTGCGCGCGCGCCTGCGACCCGCGCTCGGCGCGGCGTTTGCACTGGTGCGCGTGAGCTGGGCGCTTCTGCTCGCGAGCCTTGCGCTCGCCGCCGCGATGGCGCTGGGGTGGGCGCCGCCGCGCGCCGGAGTGCTGTTTATCGTGCTGCTCGTGCCGGGTTGGCTGCTCACCTTCCTGCTGGCGGTGCTCCAGCGCATCGTGCCGTTCCTTGCCTCGGTGCACGCGGGCCGCGGCGCACCGCTCGCATCGGCCCTCAGCCCGCAGGGACCGCTTGCAGCGCACCGCATGCTGCATGTCGCCGCGCTCGCCGGGCTCCTCGCTGCCGTGGCGCTCGACGCGCCGTGGCTCGCGCAAGCTGCCGCCGCGGCTGGCGTTGCCGGCGCGCTCGCCTTCGGCGCTTTCTTCGTAGGGGTGCTCAGCCGGCTGCGCGACGCGCGCGCCGCAGCCCCCGCCTGACGCGCGATGGATTTCAACCGCCACATCAGCCGTCGCCTGCACGAGGAGCACGAGGCCACCCTCGCCCTCTGGGGGCGCCTCGAGCAGGC
>Ga0326726_10006341_pt1 | contig 10665 bp, 7 predicted proteins | sample MHFenrmetagenome_2_FD_207603 | JGI IMG/M metagenome (GOLD analysis project Ga0326726, IMG submission 207603) | Lab enriched peat soil microbial communities from Michigan Hollow, Ithaca, NY, United States - MHF15MN | ecosystem: Environmental > Terrestrial > Soil > Wetlands > Peat | place: USA... | reverse complement strand
TCGAGCGCATGGCGGAGGACATCCGGCTCTCCCTGACCTTTTATCGCACCGAATATGACCGCGAGAGCCTCCCGCGCTACGCGCTCGGCGGGTGGGCGGACATCCCGTACATCGGGCGATGGCTGGGAGACCGGCTCGGGCTCTCCGCGCCCTTCGAGATCATGGACCCGCTCCAGGCTGTGGACGTCCGCGCGCCCCAGATCGGCGACACGCCCCGTCCGCCCGGACCACAGTTCCTGCAGGCCTTCGGGCTCGCGCTGAGGGGGCTGTGAGCGCGCGGTTCACGCTCGACCTGCTCCATCCGGGTCATGTCGCCGACTCGTGGCAGGACTCGTTCATCGGTCCGCAGGGTGGGCGGCGCCTGGTGATTGCCGCCGGCATCTGCGCCGGAATCGTTCTACTCGTGGTGATCGTTCTCGTTCTGCCCCCGACCTTCAGGCTGTCCACGGACCAGGGCGCCATCCCCAAGCTCCGCGCGGATCTCGCGACACGCGAAGGCAATCTCAATCTCCTCAGACAGGACCTCCAGGCCCTCGGCGTCGAAGCGCAGCGGCAAGTCCGCTGGGCGGATCTTCTCAACGCCTTCCGCCACCAGACCCCGCCGACGATCAAGCTGCAGAAGGTGGAAGCGAGCGTGGCACCGCCGCCGCCCGCCCCGCCTCCCGGCCAGACGCAGGCGCAAAGCGCAGTGCCGAGCGCGGCAGAGCTCAAGATCGAAGCCGTCACGCCACTCAGGCCAGGGCCCCCGCCGCTGCTGGAAATCGCGACGTTCATGGGCGGCCTCTTGAAGGATCCGGCGGTGGCCCGGCGATACCGGCTCAAGAGCTGGGAGCTTAAGCAGCCGGGTGGCGGCGGCACTTCCTCGGGCGACGGGGCGCAGCTGCAGATCCTGATCACGCTGTCGGAGAAGCCGCGGTGAGGGAGCGTCAGCTGGCCATCTTCTGGATAGCCCTGGCGGTGGTCTTCCCCATCGCGCTGATCGGGCTTCTGCAATATTCGAGCTCGCTCAGGACGCGAAGCGCGACGGCCGCCGCCGAGGTCGCCAGGCTCAGGGCTTCCATCGCGCAGAAGGAGCAGGAAACGCTAACGGAAATGAAGACCAACGCGGCCATACTCCACGAGATGAGCTGGACCGGCACCGCGGGCGACCCGGTGGCTTTCCTCTCCCGCGTGGCCGATCTCGCCCAGGGCTCGCGGCTCCGAGTGCTGGCGGTGGGCCCGCTCGAGCAGCAGGACACGCCGCAGTTCAGCAAGTCCTGGCACGCGGTGACGGTGCAGGGGCCCTTTCAGGATCTCGTCGATTTGGCCACGCGAGTGGAGAACGACCGCGGCACGCTCGAGAACGTCACCATGGAAGCCCAGGCTCCGCCCGCTCCCGTCGCAGTGACCGGTCCCCAAGCCGTGCCGGTCCGGGCCACTCCGGAAGTTCTTGCACGATTCAGGGTGACGGCGCTCCAGCTGACTCCGCAGGCGCGGAGAATCATCGATGATGCTGCCAAGGCGAGCGGCGTCGCGCTTACCCCGCCGGGACCGCAGGCGGGGCTCTCGCTGCCCGTGCCGTCGGCCTCAACCGAGTCTCGCGATCCCTTCTCGTTCGGACCATCGGCGGAGAGACCTCGCCGCGAGGTCCAGAGCGCCGTCCCGCGGCCGGCGTTTGACCTGCAGGGCATCGTGGGCTTTCCCGGCGGACACCTGGCCATCCTGAACAATCAGATCGTCAAGGCCGGGGACAAGATCGGCGGGCATACCGTCGAGCACATCACGGACACGGTGGTACTCCTGCGTCAGCCTGACGGGACTCCTCGCCGTCTCTCGCTTCCCGAGATCGGCGCCCCCCCTACCGCGAGGCAGGAGCCCGCGCCCGGAAAGCCGTCCGACGTGGGGCCGTCGGCTCCGGCGCCCCCGGGAAGGCCGTCGTCGGCGGGAGATGGAGCGCCCGCGCCGCGAGCGTCGGAGGCCCGAGGACCGTCCGAGATCAGAGGCCCCTCCGAGAGTAGAGGCCAATCCGAGGGTAGAGGGAGGTAAAGTAACCTATGCATGCTTTGACACGAGTCGCGCTGGCGGCTGCCGCGGCTTTGCCGCTGCTGTGGATCTCGTTCGCTTTCTCCCAGACCCAGCCCGCCCCTCTGGATCCAACCATCCCGAGCCCACGCAGCCTCGATTGCTACGAGCGCCTGCCCACGGAGACAGTCAACCTGGCCCTGCGGGAGGCGGGGACGCAGAACACGCTCCGCCTGCTGGCCCAGAGCTACAAGGTCAACATGGTCGTGACGGACGACGTCAAAGGCACGGTCACGCTCGATTTCTATCGCGCGCCGGTGCGCGACGTGTTCCAGGCCATCCTCGATGCCAATGGGCTGGTCTGCGTGAGGCAGGGCGAGCTGCTCCGGGTGAGCACGGCGGCCCGGCTGGTTCAGGACGAGCGGGGCCGAAACGACGCCCTCATCAGCCGCGCCGGACGCGACGCCGATCTGACGAAGCGGATCAATGACCTCCAGAAGCAGGCGGCCGACAGCTCCATTTCGTTGGCCGCCTCGGAGGTAACGCGAAAGAACGCGGAGCTCATCGCCAAGCGGGGCGAGATCAAGCAGGAGATCATCCGCCTCCGCTACGCCGACCCCGGCCAGATCGGCAAAGTGGTGGCCGCCATGGTCGGGATCAGCCCCAACGCGACGTTCACGTCGTGCCGGACCAAGAAGACAGAGGACAAGGTTGTGCCCGAGGCCATCGATTCGGCCGGAGGCGGCGGGGCCAGCGCTCTGAGCGAGCAGGAGCGGACCGCCGCCAATCTTGCGCGCGCAGCCTCCGGCACCTTCGGCATCCAGCCGGTCCAGCCGTCGGGCGGTGTCGTGGGTCCACCAGGAGGCTTGGGCGCTCTGCCGCCCTTCTCTTCGCTCTTCGGGCCCCAGCCCGTGGCCCCGGCTCCGGCGCCGGAGGTTGTCCCCGGCGGTGGCGGTCTGGTGGGCCTGACCGGGAGCGGATCCTTCAATATCTCGACGGCCGAGACCTCGCCGACGATTCGTACCGACTGCGACACCAACAGCATCGTCCTGCGGCTCTACGGAGAGCAGATGCAGCGGGCCAGGGACGCCATCGAGCAATACTTGGACCTGCTGCCGCCCCAGGTGAAGATCGAGGCGAGGCTCGAGGTCCTGGACCGCACCGACCTCTTCGCGCTCGGCGTGCAGTGGGGCGGCGGCGGATTGCTCAGCGTCAACAGCCGCACCGCCATAGTGGGCCGGGGCTTCACCTCCGACCAGAACAATACCCAGGGCATCGGCGCGAACCAATTCACATCGCCGAACTCGAACCTGCCCCTGACCAATGTCATCCCGGTCAGCGGCACCACCGGCCTCGCCACCGGAGGCAACCTCGTCAATCTGCCGATCAATAGCCTCCTCGACGGCCTGCCGACCGGCGGCGGTGGCGGCTTTGCCTTCGGCATCATCGGTAGCCGGATGGATCTCAACCTGGCCCTCGAAGCCCTGCGCGTCCTCGACCGCAGCCAGTCGCTGGCGCGGCCAGAAGTGGTGGTAGCCGAGAACCAGAAGGCGCTCGTCTCCCTTGGAGAAGAGATCCCGTACTCCACCATCAGCGCGGCGGGCAACCAGACGCAGTTCAAGAACGCCACGTTGAAGCTCGAGGTCATCCCGGCGGTCGTCTGCAGGGACGACACACAGACCGCGAAAACGGGCGGCACCCACCGCCTGCGGCTGACCGTCCTCGTCCAGAACGACACCCGCGGGACGCCCGTTCCCCAAGGCACCGGCGGTGTGGCGCCGGCCATCAACACCCAGAAGACTCAGACGGAGGCCATGCTGATCGAAGGCCAGCGCCTGGTCGTTGGCGGCATCACGCAGCTCAGAACGCGTGATCAGACCCGCAAGGTGCCCCTGCTGGGCGACATCCCGGTTCTCGGGTGGCTGTTCAAGCAGAAAGGTCAGGACGACCAGAAGCGCGAGCTGGTGGTGTTCCTGACTCCGAGCGTGCTGGCGGGGCAGGCGCCCTCCACCGCGCCGGTTTGCCCGTCGCCCGTGGCGTTCAGGGCCAAACCCAACTGAGGCCGCTGCCCATGCGACCCACGAGCGACCGGAGGTAGCCGCCGATGTACGAGGCGTACTACAGCCTCGAGGATCCGCCGTTCGTCCTGACTCCTGACCCGCGCTTCCTGCTGCGGTCGAAGGGGCACCACGAGATTCTCGGAACCCTGCTCTACGGCATCACCAGCCAGAAGGGGCTCATGGCCCTGGTCGGTGATGTGGGCACCGGCAAGACGACGCTGTGTCGCGCGCTGCTGCGTGATCTGCCGGACACCGTGCAGAGCGCGCTCGTGCTCAACCCGCACCTGTCCGGCGTCGATCTGATCGGCACCATCCTCGACGACCTCGGAGTCGAGCGGCACGGCACGACCAAGGGCGAGCTGATGTCGACACTCTCGCAGTACCTGCTCGCCGCCGGCAGCGAGGGCAGGACGGTGCTCGTCATCGTGGACGAGGCGCAGCAGATGAGCGTCGAATCCCTCGAGCAGATTCGCATCCTGTCGAACCTCGAGACGCCGACCCGGAAGCTTCTGCAAATCCTCCTGGTCGGCCAGCCCGAGCTCGAGGAGAAGCTGCGGCTCAACGAGCTGCGCCAGCTCGACCAGCGCATCGGCATCCGGTGCTATCTCAAGCCTCTCCCGCGCAAGGAGACCTATCGCTACGTCGAGCACCGCATGCGCATCGCCGGATTGCCGGGGGCGCTGCCCTTCACCCGCGCCTCTCTCGCGCGAATCTACAAGGTCAGCCACGGCATTCCCCGCGTGATCAATCTGGTCTGCGATCGGGCGCTGATGGCCGGCTTCAGCAACCGCGTGCGCGAGATCACGCCGGGCCTCGTGACGAGCGCGGTGCGAAATCTCGAGGGCGGCCGCCATGGGCGCAACCGCTACACGCGCGTGTGGTCACGCGGGGGTGGGGTTCGCCGCGCGGCTCTGGCCGCGGGATTGACGATCACATTGCTAGGCGCCGGTGGCGCGGCAGGCTACTGGGGCGTCTGGCGCGTGGACGGGCTCCGCGCGGCGGTCCGGAGCAATCCGGTCCAGTCCGTCGCGGTGCGGCCGGCGGCGTCCACCGTGGCGAGCGTCTCGGCTCCGGTCGCGCCTCTCGCCGAGGTCACCCCGGCCGCTCTCGCTCCCGCCGTCCCGGCCGCGAGCGCATCCGTGGGAACAGCCCCGGTTTCGTCGCCCGCCCTGGACGCTCCCAGGGAAGGCTTTGCCGCGCTCGACTCCCAGCGTCGGCTCATGGCGCGGCTGCTTGCTCTGTGGGGCGTGCAGGATGCCTCGTGGGACAAGGCCGTGCCGCCGTGGCCTCTGAACGGTGACGGCAGCCTCGACATCGCCGGCGTCGCCGCGCGCTACCAGCTTGCCGCCACCTACTTGCCGGAGACGACGCTGTCCGTTCTCCGCGCCATCGGCCTCCCCGCCCTGGTCGAGGTGGCGGATGCTCCCGCGGGGCGGCCGCACCTGCTGCGCTGGATCGGGTCCGATACCGCGACGCTCGTCTCTCCTTCCGGCGAGGAGGCCCGCTTCGCGCTCAATACGCTCGACCCCGCGTGGGCCCGGGCGGCGTGGATCGTGTGGCGGAATGCGGATCAGCTCCCGGTCGATCCGCGGCAGGACATGACACCGGCGGCGCTCTCGACGATTGCCCTCCGGCTCCAGAAGCTCGGCTACCTGAGCACGCCGATGCCGTCCACCTACGACGGCAGGTTCCAGCAGGCGGTTCGCCGCTTCCAGCGGGCCGTCGGGGGATTGCACGAGGACGGCATCCTGGGGCCCCGAACCGTGATCGCGCTCTCGCGCGTCCCCGCCGGCCGCCAGAGCCCCAGCATTGTCGAAGGCGGTGCCCCGTGAGCCGGCTGGCCGATATCCTTGCGCAGATGGACGAAAAACGGACCCGCCGTCCTGGGCTGGGGGGTATCCCGCACCTCGGGGAAGGCGCCGAGCCACGGCGTCAATGGCGTATTCTGGGGACTTTGGTTATTGTGGTGAGTATGGGCGCTCTCTCGCTCACCCTCTGGCTTCGTCCTGAGGTCTTGGCCCCTCCGACCGCGACGCCACCGGCTTTGGTCAGCGGGCCCGCCCCCGTGAGCCTGGCCGCGACTCAAGCCCCACCGCCCCGTGAGCGGGTCGCGAGCCTGATTCAGGACGGTCTCGTCGCCGCGCGAAACGGAGAGATCGAGACGGCCGCCGCCGCCTTCCGCAAGGCATCGGACATGGATCCCGGCGACGCGGAAGCCTGGACGAACCTCGGCGTGGTGCTGATCCGCTCGGGAGACGAGGCGCGCGGGGTGGAAGCCTTCCGGCGCGCCCTTCGCGCGGTGCCGGGCCATCCGGAAGCCCACCGTAACCTGGCCGTGGCGCTCGATCGCCAGGGACGCGGGGCCGAGGCCGCGCGCCACTATCGCGCGTTCCTCGCCGGGAGCGCGGCGGACAATCCTGACCGCGCGGTCATCCTCGCGCGGCTCGAAGCGATGAGCGACGGGCGGGCCGCGGAATGAGCATCATGCCGGACCGCTGGGCGTGGGTGCCGCTGGGACAGATGCTGGTCGGCGAGAAGGTGTTGACCGCCGACCAGCTCAATCAGGCCCTCGACCGCCAGCGCAAGACGCGCGAGCGTCTCGGCCAGATCCTCATCGACATGAAGCTGATCGACGAGGATCTGCTCCTCAAGTATCTGGGCGCCCAATTCCGCAAGGAGCCGATCACGCGGCAGGACCTCGCCGCCCTCGACGCCAACGTGGTCAAGCTCGTGCCGGAGGAGGTCGCCCGCCAATACGGCGTCATCGCGGCCCAGCGCTCGGGGCGGAAGCTGATCGTCGCGACCGCGGACCCGTTGAACGTCATGGCCCTGGACGACCTGCGGCGCGCCACCGGCCTCGATGTCGACTTTCGCATCGGCCCCGCCGGCGCCATCCAGGAGGCCATCGACAGGATCTACCGGAAGGTGACGACGTCGCCGGCTCCGGGCGAAGCGCTCGACGACGCGCTCAAGATGGACCTCGGGCTCTCGGTGGCCCAGGCGACCGCGCCATCGGAGAGCACGGTCGACATCCGCCAGCTGCAGAGCCAGGCCGATGATCCGCCGGTCGTGCGTGTCGTCAACTACGTGCTCGGCCGAGCCGCGCTCGACGGCGCCTCGGACATCCACGTCGAGCCGGGCGACGACCGCACCCGCGTCCGGTACCGCATCGACGGCCTGCTCTTCGACCTCCTCGAGATTCCGCGCCAGCTCCACCTCGCCGTGGTCTCCCGGATCAAGATCATCTCGCGCCTCGACATCGCCGAGCGCCGGCTCCCGCAGGACGGCAGCTTCAACTCGCGCGTCCACGGGCAGGAATTCGACTTCCGCGTGTCGACCCTGCCCACCATCTACGGCGAGAAAGTCGTGCTGCGGCTTCTCGAGAAGGCGGCGGTCGTCGAGCGCTACAGCATCGAGAACCTCGGATTCGAGAAGGAGCAGCTCGAGATCTTCCTGAAGGGCATCCGGCGCCCCTGGGGCATGGTGCTGCTCACGGGACCGACGGGCAGCGGCAAGTCCACCACCCTGCACACGGCGCTCAAGTTCATCAAGTCGCCGCGCAAAAACATCATCACCGTCGAGGACCCCGTCGAGTACCGGCAGCCGGGCATCCAGCAGGTGCAGGTCAAGGCCGAGATCGGCCTCGACTTCGCGCGCTCGCTGCGATCGATCCTGCGCCAGGATCCGGACATCATCATGGTCGGCGAGATCCGCGACCAGGAGACGGCGGAGATCGCCGTGAAGGCCGCGCTCACCGGCCACCTCGTGCTCTCTACGCTGCACACCAACGACGCCGTCTCGACCCTCGTGCGCCTCATCAATATCGGCGTCGAGCCTTTCCTCGTCGCCTCCGCGGTGAACGTCGCCGCCGCCCAGCGGCTCGTGCGGAAGATCTGCAAGGACTGCAAGGAGTCGTATCGCCCCACTCCCGACGAGCTCGCGCTGTTCGCCCCGGACCCCGGACCCGAGGTGCTCTACCGCGGCGCGGGGTGCAAGAGCTGCCGCAATGTCGGCTATGCGGGGCGCATGGCGCTCTACGAGGTCTTCGCGCTGGACCCGGAGGTGCGTCGTATGGTCATCGACCGCGCCGACGGGGACAAGATCCAGCGCTACGCGGTCGAGTCCGGCATGATCACGCTCAGGCAGTGCGGCTTCCGGCAGGCCGCGCGCGGGCTCACCACGCTCGAGGAAGTTCTCGCCGTGGCCGCGGACACGGACTAGACCATGCCGGTCTTCCAGTATGAAGTGGCGGATCGCCGGGGCTCCGTGAGTCGCGGCACCGCCGAGGCCGCCGAGCAGGCGGAGCTGATCACGCGGTTCCGCGAGCGGGGGCAGGTGGTGCTCTCGCTTCGCCCCGCCGCCGCCGGCGGGAAGGCGAGGGGCGTCGACCTCGGTCCCGTCATCGACGGGTTCCGCCAGTCCTACAAGCGCATGTCCAGCGGGGTCAACCTCGGCACCGTGCTCCTCTTCACGGGACAGCTGGCGGCCATGCTGGGCGGCGGCCTGCACCTCGTGCGCATCCTCACGGCGCTCGCCGCCGAGTCGACGCACAAGGTCTTCACCAAGGTGCTGGAGAAGGTTCGCGACGACATCACCGCAGGGGCGACCTTCGCCGACTCGCTCGCCCAGCACCCGCACGTCTTCAATCAGCTCTACATCTCCATCGTGCGGGCGGGGGAGGTCTCCGGGTCGCTCCCCGTTGTCCTCGACACGCTCACGACCTACCTCGAGAAGACGGACTCCATCCGGCGCAAGGTCAAGGGCGCCATCGCGTACCCCGCCGTCATTCTCACCGTCGCGGTCCTCATCGTCATGTTCATGATCATCAAGATCGTGCCGATCTTCGAGAACGTCTACGCGAAGGCCAATGCCCGGCTGCCCTTGCCCACGCGGGTGCTCATCGAGATCAGCAACATCGTGCGCGGCTACGCGCTCCTCGTGATCCTCGCGATCCTGCTGCTGGGTGCCGTCCTGTTCGCGATTGCCCAGACGCCGGCGGGGCGCCGGCTCTTCGATTTGCTCAAGCTCCGGATCCCCCTGTTCGGCTCGCTGATCCGGAAGGCCATCATGGCGCGCACGTGCCGCACGTTGTCCGTGCTGCTCAATGCCGGCATTCCTCTCATCGAGGCCATGGAGACGGTGTCGAAGGTGTCCGGCAACTCGGTGATCGAATCCGCGCTGGCGGACGCGACGCAGCGGATGCGGGACGGCGGCACCATCGCCGAGACGCTCCGCGAGACCGGGCACTTCCCCGGCATGATCACCCAGCTCGTGGCGACGGGCGAGGAGAGCGGCACGCTGCCCACGATGCTCGGGAGGGCCGCGACGTACTACGAGCAGCAGGTGGACCAGGCGGTGGCGACACTGTCCTCGCTGATCGAGCCCATCATGATCGTGGTGATGGGCGCCATCGCGGGAAGCGTGATCTTCGCGCTCTATCTGCCCATCTTCAACATCGGTCAGGCCATGAAGGGGGGCCTCCGGTAGTGGGACGCCCACTGGACATGACCTCTCCCGCGACTCCTCCCTACCGCGTGTCGCTCCGGCTCTACGTGGTCTTTTCCCTGCTCATGGCGGTCTCCGCCGCATTGAGCGGGCTCTTCCTGCTCTACCTGGCGCGCCCCTTCGCCAGCGAGCTCTCGAGCGACCAGGCTCGGCACCTCACGATGCTGCTCTTTACTGGCTCCGCGGTGGCGGGGGCGCTCGCCGCCGTCGGGGGCCTCATCGTCGGCCTCAACTTCGCCGGCCGCATACGCGGCATCGTCGAGAAGGCGGAGGCCATGTCGCCGCATCACGACGAGGTGAGCGGACGGATCCAGACGAAGACCGTGCGGGACGAGCTGGGAGTGCTGGACGCTGCGGTCGGGCGGCTGACGCTCTCCATGGACCGGTTCGTGCGGGACAGCGACATACTGGCGCGGCTGCCCGAGGGCATGCTCCTCCTCGATCCCGCAGGCACCCTGGTATCTTTCAACGCCACCGCGGAAACCCTGCTGGACCTCCCTCTCGATCGGTTCCGGGGCGAAGCGATCCTTTCCGCCGCCGGCGTCTTCCCGGTGTCGAGCGCGAACGAGCCGCTGGCCCGGCTGCTCGACGATGAGGCGGCAGGATTCGAGGCGGTGCATGAGAAGGAAGTGCCCGTCGTGACGGCCAAGGGGCACGCCCTGCTGCTCGAGATCACGGCCCAGCGCCGGGACTGGGGACGGGCCGCGACCGCGCAGGTGCTCATGTTCCGCGACGCCTCCGAGAAGCGCCGAATTCGCGAGGAAATCCGCCGCGCCGATCAGCTGGCCTTCCTGGGCGGCATGGCCGCCCGCATCGCGCATGAGATCCGCACGCCGCTCGCTGCCATCCGCGGGCTCCTCGAGCTTCTCCAGTCCGATCTGGCCGCCGGCGACCCGCGGCGACAGTACATCGACCGGGTGCTGATCGGCGTAGATCGCCAGAACCGGCTCGTGGAAAACCTGCTGACCCTCTCGCAGCCCGAGCCCGAGATGTGGCAGGCGGTGTCGCTTCCGGAGGCGCTCGAGGAGCTGGTGGCAATGCGTCCGCGCGACTCGCGCCTGGCGATCGAGCGCTGCGACGCCGACGCGGTGCCGCCGGT
>Ga0326726_10006340_pt1 | contig 10666 bp, 11 predicted proteins | sample MHFenrmetagenome_2_FD_207603 | JGI IMG/M metagenome (GOLD analysis project Ga0326726, IMG submission 207603) | Lab enriched peat soil microbial communities from Michigan Hollow, Ithaca, NY, United States - MHF15MN | ecosystem: Environmental > Terrestrial > Soil > Wetlands > Peat | place: USA... | reverse complement strand
GCAACAAACCGAGTACTCTATTCGGCAGGTCAAAGCGACAAACTGGCAGTGGTAGTGCAACAAAATGCGCCACCATCTTATCCATGGCAGCCACTCCCCTCCGAATACTGGACACGACCCGCAGACTCGCAGCTTCAAGACTGGTATACAATGATGGGAAGCTGGTTGATCCCTACCCCAACCAACCTGAATAACGCGTATGCCCCCAACAACGTTGGACCGGAAACCGCTCACGTACTCTGGTCGCAGCCACTCGGCGACATGATGGGCGGAATTGCAGGAGGAGACACAGGCAAGGCCGGCTACGAAACTGGAGATGCATACGAAGGCAAATGGTCAGGTTCAGTAACCATCGGCGGAGTCCTATACTACAACAAATTCATCTCTGGCAACCCACAGCAGGAAGTAATCGCAGTAGACCTACACACCGGAGAAACACTATGGGACAAGAATATTTCACCCGGCAACGTTACCAACCTAAGAATCGGCTTCGGTCAGACAATCTTCTGGTGGTCAAGAAACAACCGAGCTGCCTTCTCATACCTTGTGTGCACAAGCGGCACAACCTGGTTCTATTTAGACGCCAAGACCGGCAACGTGCAGTTCAACATGACAAACGTGCCCTCAGGCACAAACTACTACGGACCCAACGGTGAGATTCTTAAATACTCGTTAGTGAACTACGGCAACGCTGCTAATCCAAATTGGTATGTGCTTCAATGGAACTCAAGCTATGTAGTCACCAGAGGCAAGACTGGCATGTCTGAAAGCTGGGGCAGCCAAGTCCTAGGCTCAACCTACAATGCATCGGGCACCGTTACGGGCAGTTCTAATTTGCGGGGATACGACAGGAACGTTTCAGTCTCAGCATTAAACGTTGTTCCAAACCCGCTACCCACCACTTCCATTACGAGAGCCTTCGCTAACGACAAAATAATTGGCACGCGCATAAACACAACCGAAGTCGACTTATGGGCCATAAGTGTAAACCCCTCAAACATGGGAACACTGCTGTACAACACACGTTGGGCGGCGCCAGCTGAATGGCTCCAAGGCAACCTGTCAGCGGGCACCGGAATGCAGAGCGGATTTGATTCGTGGAGTCAAGAAGATCAAGCTGCAGTCGTCTGGATCAAAGAGAACAGAATACACTACGGTTTTAACGTTAGCACAGGCCAGTACATGTGGACAACAACGGTGTCGCAGAATTTCCAGGACGCTTGGGACGACTCACCGGGCTACACCCATATCATAGACTATCATGAATTGATATCGGCATCTCTTGGAGGAACAGTGTATGCATACGATATCACCACTGGCAAACTCAAATGGACGTACAACGCGACCGATCCCTATCATGAATCCTACATCGGCAATAACTGGTGGACAGTACCCGTCGTAGCAACTGGTGATGGCAAACTCTACGTCGGCTCGATGGAGCACTCTGCCCAAGAACCTAAGCCAAGAGGCGCACCGTTCTTCTGCCTAAACGGCACGACAGGCGAATTGATGTGGAGAATTAATGGTGCCTTCAGGCAGACACGTTGGGGCGGGCGAGCCATCATAGGCGACAGCATCATTGCGACAATGGACACCTATGACCAGCATGTGTACGCCATCGGCAAAGGTCCAACTTCGATGAAAGTGACAGCACCCGATCTAGCAGCAGCCTATGGACAACCAGTCGTGATAAAGGGCGCTGTAATGGACATATCCCCTGGAACACAGAGCGACAACGCGAAACTACGCTTCCCGAACGGAGTTCCAGCCATGTCAGACGAAAACATGAGTGACTGGATGCTCTACGTCTACAAGCAGTTCCAACAACCCTCCGGCATGCTCGGCGTACCTGTGAGCCTTGACGCGATGGACGAAAGTGGCAGCTACACTCACGTAGGCGACGTTACAACTGATATCAGCGGAACATTCAGCTTCATGTACACACCAGCAGCTTCTGGCAAATACACGGTATACGCTACTTTCGCTGGCTCTAAAGCCTACTACGGCTCCTATGCACAAACCGCTCTGGGCGTGCAAGAAAAACCCGCACCAGTCGTCGTTGAGCCCGAACCCGTATCCGTCGTTGAGCAGTACTTTGTCCCCGCAGTCGCAGGCATAGTCATAGCGATAATCGCAGTCGGCGCGGTCTTAGTGATATTGACGATCAGAAAGAAGCAGTAAATAAGCAACAAGCGTTCAAACAACTTTCCCTTTCTTTTCTTTTTTTCAAACTTCCCGATTTTTGCAGGCAAATCAAGTCTGAACCTATCTTGCAGAAAACTTCACGTGGAAAGAACTTAGGCGACAGCCCACACGTTTGAGTCTATGAGCTCCCATTGGGTCGTTAGGATCATTTCGGGGTCGCTGTACAGTCTCATGTCTTTCAGTTCAACGAGCAAGCCAGTTGCTTTGTCAAAGTGGATGTAAAGGTAGTCGTCGACTGTTCTTCCGTTGGGGTCTGTGGTGTCGAAGAAGCTTTTCTGCAGCGTCATAATGTTCGTATCACGAGGCCCGCTTGCGTAAGTTCGAACTTCTGTCTCGTTAACGATGGCCCCATCCGTACCTGCGGGGCTGATGTAGTAGTTCAATGTCAGGTTCGCTGGATAAATAGCCCAGAAAACCTTGTTGTCGTCGCCGCTTGAGACGTTGACGTATCCCGTGTTCTCGATTTCCGTTCCATTCGTAAAGTGCCATGAAGTGCTGAAATTGACCATGGGACCAGAGACCGAGGTGATGGTGACCCGGTACCAGTCGGTCATGTTAATCTCCGAGTAACTCTCGGGTGCAGAAGCGTTCTCGCCAATCAACTCAGTGTAACCTTTTATGCTGTAAGTGAACGTATTACCCGTCACAACGCCTGGAACCGCAGTATCTGTTGGCGGCGTTTGGGTTGCGAGGACTGCCCATAGCGCGGCGGTTATTAAGACGAGCACTGCGATGATGACGACGAGTGTTTTGTTAACCATTAACTAAACACGTTTAGCCCGACTATATAGGGTTTGTCCGCAAAAGGCGAAATTCCGGATGGCCATGCATATGCAGAGAGCATCTGATGGAAAGCTCATCAAAGCAGAAATTACATTAAACCCAAGACCAAACTTGTTCGTACTCTATCCGCACTGAGCGTCGAGACAAGAGTTCACGGTCAAAGGCTCTCTCTTAGCTCGCCCACGATTCCCGTCCAACAACTCGTTCAGAACCGTCGCATGTTATGCTCTTAACGTCTGCTCAGGAAACCTGCCAGCTAAGAGTTCCAAGGCAAACCTGCCGAACCACCAAACAACAGTGGGTCCTGAATCATCACAAGGAACCTCATGCTAAACAAACCAGTTACACAAACAGTCAAACAACCAACCACCCAACACAACACACTCACACACAAACCAAAACAAACCAACCCAGAAGGCTCACTGCATCAATTCCCTCCCAACATCCCACGCCCCCGCCACCCTAGCACCCACCCTCCAATAACTGCGATCATTCATCACAAACAGCAACGGCTGCACCTTCCCAACATCCACAGCACCACCCGACAAGACCTGCTCATCACAATACGCCTCCACAATCCGCCCAACAAACACATCGTGACTTGGAAAATCCACCACCTTCACAAGCTCACACTCCATGTTAACGCAACACTGCTCAATCATCGGCGCCGTCTTCAACACCCCATAAAACGTCGTGAACAACACCGACTTGTCCTCGTTCTTCCCTGACACAAGCCCACAGTAATCAGTCTCCCTCACCATACTCACCGACGGCAAGTTCACGCTGAACGTCTTGTTCTCCTTGATGCCCTGGTTCGTGTAATGACTCTTATTCATCCCCAGCGAAATAGACGTCATCTCCATGATGCCAACATGCGCCACGGTGACAAAGTTCGGTTTCCCGTTCACCAAAGCACCCACCAACGTCGTCGGCATCGGGTAGAGAAAGTTCCTTACTCCCAACTTCACTTTCATATCAAACCCCAGCGTATCTGACGCAACAGACAGTTAATTGGGTTGCTTAGCGAGTCCACTCAAGACATGGAAGTTGCAAACAACCGAGGAAGAACATTTCCGCTTAACGCCCGATTCGAACCCTCACAGCCCACTCAAGCTTTTTCAACAGTCGCTCAGGATCATCAGCGATGTCCCGCTTGTTCAGGTAGTCAACCACCAACCGCTTAACCTTCATCTTAACCGCTTCGGAATTGAGCTCCAGCAACAGTATTCTTCCTATGTTATCGCAAAGCTCCACGCTCTGCTTCTCGCCTAACTCCAGAGACTGCAACCCGCTCTCCACACACTTATCGTAACTGCGCTTTATTAAGCCTGTGTGACTGTGCCGCATCAGCTACAGATGATGCAAAATTCGCCGGGAGATTGCTTCTCCGCAATTTCCCATGACCTTGTTATGCAGTTTTGCGCATTTTCTGTCTTTTCAAACGACGCACCCTCGAGATTAGCTCCATCCGCAGCGATTAAATTGAACCTGTAAAAGATCAAACGGCAGCAATCCAAAAATGCGCATGAACTTGCTTTGCCCTTGTCTGCAAACCCATTAAACAAAACTCCGATGACATATTAATTTGCGGGGGAATGACGTGCAAAGACGCGAAGCTACGCTGCTCCTTCGCAAGATTGCCAGTTTTCCAGAAGTCATGCCGTTCACCTGTGTCTACCTTAGCAGCCACTCGGGCAACTACGAACTTCACTTAAAGACAAACCGCGACCATATGACCAATGTGGTCATCGAACACGTAGCCCTGCAAGAAGGATTACACGTGAGGGCGGAACCAAACGGTTTCTTTGTTATTTACACGCCTGAACGAAGGCTGCTGGAAATTACAGCATAGCGAGACGAGAAAAAGAAAGGGAAATTGTCGCCCGCAGAGTTGAGTTTGCTATTCCATACCCCACTTCTTCGTTATTTTCACGATCAGGAAGATGACGATCGCTACGATTGCGAAAGTGATCAACGCGACGAGGAAGCTGCCGACTCCGAACAGTTGTCCCGTGTACCCTTCTGGGGGGTTTCCGCTAGCATCCAGCGTCGTTCCCGGAACTGGGATTTTCCACGTTGCTAGGTTGCCTAATCCTGGTAAGGCAAGTCCGATTACGGGGAGCAGTAGGTCCTTGACCAATGATTGCACGAGTCCGCCGAGGTAGACGCCCATGATGAAGGCAATGGCTAATCCCAGCACTTTGTACTTACCCAAGAAGTCTTTGAATTCGTTCCAGAGACCTTTCGGCGCTGGAGGAGGCGGTGGAGCGGGTTTCGGTTCAAGCAGAGTACGGATTTTCTTCAGTTCATCGAGCATCTCATCATTATTCGCCAAAACAATCACGCCGATAAGCTGGTTTGAATGTATATACTTATAAGCTTTGGCGAATAGTGGGCCGAGCCGGATTTGAACCGGCGACCTTTCGATTATCAGTCGAACGCTCTAGCCGTGCTGAGCTACCGGCCCTTGGTTTGTGACATCAAGGTTAATAGTTGGTTGGTTAATAAGAATTTTCGTGGGCTTTTCTTTGCGGGTGGGTCCGTAGCCTAGCACGGATTAAGGTGTCGGCCTTCGGAGCCGGAGATCGTGGGTTCAAATCCCACCGGACCCGCTTTTGTGTGTGCGAGTGGTTGTTTGGTGTGGTTGGTTGCTTAACTGTTTGTTTAACGCGAGTTTCCCTCCGATGGTTGGGGTTCAAGTCTAAAATAGTCAGAGAGCCTCAATAGCGTTTGTATGAGCAGGAAAACGCGGATAATCTTTCATCTGGACATGGACCATTTCTACACGGCTATTGAGGAGCGCGAGAACCCGACGTTGAGGGATAAAGCGGTCGTTGTCGGCGCCGACCCCAAGCAGGGGCACGGCAGGGGCGTGGTTGCCACGAGTAATTACAAAGCCCGTGAGGCGGGTGTTCGCTCGGGGATGCCCATCAGCCGAGCGTGGCGGCTGTGCCCCGAAGCCGTCTACCTGCCCCCGAACTTCCCGCTCTACATCAAGTCGTCGAACGAGGTCATGGACATCGCGAAGGGCTACGCAGACAAGTTTGAGCAATGGGGCATCGACGAGGCGTTTCTAGATGTGTCGGAGCGAGCGCGAAATTTTGAGGAAGCAGAAGACTTGGCGAAGCGGCTCAAGGCGGAGGTTAAGGAGAAGCAACACCTCACAGCTTCTATCGGCATTGGACCGAACAAACTCGTTGCGAAGATTGCCAGCGACTTCCACAAACCCGACGGCTTAACCGTCGTCAGGGAGAACGAGGTTGAGGCGTTCTTGGCGCCGCTACCCGTCCGCAAACTCCTCTGGGTGGGACGAAAGACCGAGGCGAAGCTGAAGCCATTGGGTATCGAAACCATCGGCGACCTCGCGCGCTTCGACCCTGCGGTGCTGAACGAGATGTTTGGCGTTATGGGTGTTCAGATGCACCTGATGGCGCGGGGTATCGAAAACAGCGAAGTGGAGCAACGGACGGGCGTGAAGAGCATCAGCCACGAGACGACGTTCGAGGAAGACACAGACGACTCAAAGGAAGTCCTCGCGGCGTTGGATGCTCTCTCGGAGGATGTCGCCAAGGAAACCGCGGAGCAGCAACTCTTTTTCAAAACCGTCACGGTTAAAGTCCGCTACGAGAACTTCGAAACCCACACCTACGCCAAATCCCTGCCTTTCCAGACAAACCGAACGCAAGACTTGCGGAAAACGGCGCGAGAACTACTAAGCGTTCATCTTGAGCCTGGACGGAAGGTGAGGCTGCTGGGCGTTCGCGCGTCCAATTTCGTTTCAGGACAAAAACAAAAAACTCTGCTCTGACAGCACGCGGACCCACTGACTTCGCAAAGCTGCGGCAGTCAGTTGATGCTTACTTGGGCGGTATCATGTTTACGTAGGCTTGACCCAGCGCTCGATTTCTTGCAGCCTCAATCTCCACTAGTCGCTCCTGAGGCGTGTACCGTTCAAGTGGGTCTGAATGGTAACCGCCAAGAGTCGCCAAAGAGATTCGCTTAGTCAGGATTTGTAGCCTTTGCAGCCGCTTTAGCACAGAATGCTTGTTGCCTGTTTGGAGTACCTGAGTGTAGCCGTGTTTTGTTTTTCCTTTCATGGGTGTCTCACCATTGTTTTATCCATCATGCTATTGAGATGACCGTTTTAATAGTGAAACGGAAAGTTACTTAAAAATGTTGCTGTTTTAACATGAAAACGCTTTTATACATACTTAAGCATTTGTCTACTCTGGTAATATCATGAAAGCTCTGAAACACATCTGCGACCCTGAGGCGTTCAAGATACTTGCTGATGAAACTAGAAGAAAGATCATCTACCTTCTCCGTGCCAAGGAGATGACGGTAAGCCAGATAGCTGACGAATTAGACCTTACGCCGCAGACGGTGTACCATCACATAAAGAAGCTATTGGAGGCAGATATGGTAGAAGTCACCCGTGAAGTGCGCATCGACCACCTAATTGAGAGCTATTACATGGCAACGGCAGAGGTTTTCCACATCACCGTCGGAAAGACTTCAAGCAGCAAGGAAACATTGGTCGGGACGATAACAGCGGCTCTAGACGGTCTGAAAAGAATAGGGTTTAATGTAGTCTACGACGAGAAGGATGTTGCTCAGCTAGCAGAACTAACGCTGGAGCAGGGCGAGTGTTGCAGCGCCAAAGAATACGAGGAAGCCGTTTCGAAACTGGAGGATGTGGATGTCCTCACGAAAGAAGACATCCAAGAATACGCTGCTTTGCTCTCGATGTCTGACAAGCAGTTGGAAGAGCATGAGGAAATCGACCGAAAGTTCAGAAAACTGCTCCGTTCACTCGCTAAGCAAAAACCAAAAACGTGAGCAGCCACTTAACAGCGAGTAGTGAGTTACTCAGCGGTATTTCTCTTTTATTCTATCATCGGCAACCTTCGCAATCATGGCGTTCGAGATTAACACGCATTTGACGCCAGTGAGTTCGGCGAGTTCGGCTGGTTTCTGATCCTGCGTCACAAGAATTAGACCATGTTTCCCCGCATATTCGACGATTTCTCTGTCTTTGGCGCTCTTCAACCCCGCCTCCTGGGCGGTAACAACATCATGGCCTAGAGCCTCGAAGTACTCTTTCATGCCAGCGTACATTTCGTCGAGGAGCAGTTTCATGTGGATTTGCTTCCACCCTGAGTCTATGTTCTGACGTGTGTATTTAGGCGTTTTTCGGTATTGGAATCGCTTGCCGGGCAATTTGTCTCAATCGATGAATCACGAAGGCCAGAACAATCAGGATACCCGTTACCGTCAACACTACGGAGAATAGCGTGATGAGGAAGTTATCGGTCTCAACCACGAAGGCAACTGAGATTGCTGCGAGAAAGACACCGATGTAGAGGCTGGTCTGGCTTCCCACGAATCCGTGGAGTTCCTCAAACACGTCCTTTCGGTACTTGCCGAGGAGAGCCATTGTCGCAATGAAGGCGAGGAAGAGCAGTAGAAATGTCCATGTCAGTCCGCTGTAGTAATCCCCGAAGGTCAAGAGCAACCCCAGTTCATCTGCGATGAGCCCGCCTCCGACGCCGTAGACAATCGCCGCCAGCATATCCATCTCTTTCTGGTTGTAGTTAATGCCGAGCCAGCCGCCTAAAGCGAGGAGGAGAAGCCCAAACCAGAAGTGGTGAATGTGGATGCCGCCGCTGATGAGGACGATGTCGGGATGGAAATACGTGAACGCTCTTGCTATGGCGAACGAGAGTATGAACGAAATCAGCGCCAAGACTGCAAAGTGGGGTCTGGGCTGGAACCGACGTGAGGAAACGCTCTCAACTCCACGTCAGACTCTCGTTGCGTTTCGTATAAAAGCTTGAGGCTAATGCTCTGACGTTTGTCGTTGCCGCTCCAAGGGGTTTGAATTTTTTCTCTGTAGTGCCGGGCGTGCCGACTCTAGCAGACGTCGCGCTGTTCTACGTGAGCAAAGCCACGTTTAAGCAGGAAGAAATCCTCACCAAATGGAAATGAACCTAAGTCAGGATTGCGGCAGGTAGGATTTTCCATATTCCTCGGCGCTGGCTATGTCTTCCAGCTTCTTCCTTCCCCGAACCGCCGCAGAGATGCTTCTCGTGAGGCTGAATTTTTCACGCCCGTACCCAACCGCGATTAACGCTATGACCGTAAATTGCTCGGGAATCTTGAGCAACATCTTAACTTGCTCTTCGTTGAAGCTTCCCACCCAGCACGTGCCCAACCCCTCATTCGTGGCTGCTAGGACGAGGTTTTCTGTTGCAATGGAGACGTCGACGACGCACCAGTCAGGCGACGCTTTCGTGTCCCCGCACGCAACGATGACGACGGGCGCCTCGTTCAGAAATTTGGCGAACATTCCCCTCGACAGTTCTTTCCGTTTTTCAGCGTCCGTCACGACGATGAAATGCCAGGGCTGAATCCTGATCGCCGAGGGCGCGAGCCTCGCGGCTTCCAAGATTCTCTCTAGTTTCTCCTTGGGTACGGGTGTGGGTTCATAGCTTCTTACGGACTTGCGTGTTGTTATCGCTTCAAAAGTATCCATGTTGCAGCCTTCTGCATTGCATAGGGCGAGGTCGGTTTAATTAGGCTTTCAGCAGGCTTCGGATTTCGTCGTCGTGTTCTGGCGTTTCGGAAGCACAAGAATAATATAGAGTGTGATTGAATCTCTGCTACTGTGGGGTGCCGTTTCCATCAAAACCAAAATCAGCAACATTGGGTACGTTAACAAAATCCGAGACAACGTCCTCGGCATCAGGCGCAACAGCCTCCTCCCCCTGTATGAAGATTTGAAGGCCGCCGACTGCGTCGTCTGCAGCGGCTCCGGCAGGTCCCTCTTCTCGCTCAACGCCGCCATGAGCCAAATCGCCATCAGCCAGGTGGGCTGGCGCAACAAAGTCGTGCTCACCCCCGACGACCCCGGCTTCCCCGGCAAGAGCATGTACGACGCCGCGGGGGATTTGGAGAGGCGGTACAAGAAGACGCTTCTACTCATGAACTCGGGCAGCGGCTACAGCGACGACCCGCTGGTCATGGCGCAAGACCTCGCACGTTACATCGAGGAGAAGAAAACAACACGTTTCTCCATGGGGCTCATGACTTCCGCGTTGGAATCGCCCATAGCGGAGATAACCCGCAAGCACGGACACGTCGTCCAACTCAAAGGCAGGGGCAAGTCGAAGCCATCATTCGAGTACAGCGAGACTGGCATGATGGGCGACATATTCGAACTCGGCACCCTCTCGCTCATGGAAATGATGATTGAAGCCATCTTCCGCAACCTCGAAGTCGACCAGGTCTTCGAGCTGTTGGACGAGGAGTTCGAGAAAGTTGGCGCCATGATAGACGCCCAAGTCGAATCTGAAACCTATACCAAGCTTGTTGATCTGCTGGAGAAACGCACCAACGTGTTCTTCGGCGGCAAGGGCACCGCGAACGAGATTGCCAAGATGACCGCTGTACGGCTGTTCCACATCAAGAGCGCCCTCGGAGACAACGTGTACGTGACGCGGGGTGTAAACACTCCGCACCCGAGGTCAGGAGACTTGGAGGTTCTCATGTCGTTCTCGGGCGAAACCACGCCAGTGCTGATCTGGGCTGACGTGATGAAGAAGTTCAACGGAACCGTCCTCGCGATAACAGGCACCAAAGACTCATCACTCGCCAAAAAATCAGATCTGAACATTCT
>Ga0326726_10006339_pt1 | contig 10666 bp, 8 predicted proteins | sample MHFenrmetagenome_2_FD_207603 | JGI IMG/M metagenome (GOLD analysis project Ga0326726, IMG submission 207603) | Lab enriched peat soil microbial communities from Michigan Hollow, Ithaca, NY, United States - MHF15MN | ecosystem: Environmental > Terrestrial > Soil > Wetlands > Peat | place: USA... | reverse complement strand
GCGTTACGCTGGAGCACTACGACCAGCGCGCAGAGGAATTCCGGCAAGGGACGCAGGAGCACGACGTCCGCCAGAACATCCAGGAATTGCTGCGCCACCTCGAAGGCCAGCCGCCGTTCAGGATCCTGGACCTTGGCTGCGGGCCTGGGAGGGACCTCAAGGCTTTCGCGGCGTTGGGGCACGTCGCCGTGGGGCTGGACGGCTCGAAGCGCTTTGCCGTCATGGCGCGGCAGCACAGCGGATGCGAGGTCCTGGAGCAGGACTTCCTGCGGCTCGCGCTGCCATCGGAGAGTTTCGACGGGGTATTCGCCAATGCGGTGCTGTTCCACGTCCCCAGGGAGGCGTTACCGTGCGTGCTGCGCCACCTGCGCTCCGCGCTGAAGCCGCGCGGCGTGCTGTTCAGCTCGAACCCGCGTGGCAACAATGAAGAAGGCTGGAGCCGCGGCCGCTACGGCGTCTTCCATGACTGGGAAGCCTGGCGCCGCTTCATGCTCGACGCGGAATTCGAGGAACTTCACCATTACTACCGCCCAGCCGGGCTGCCGCGCGAGCAGCAGCCGTGGCTGGCGAGCAGCTGGAGGCGTTAGCATAGTTTTGCCATGGCAGTGATCCCGAGGCTCGTGCCACCCCGCGTCGTGCCCCCGGCGCGGCCCCTGCGTGGGCTCGCCTTCCTGGCGAGCTTCGTGCGCAATCCCATCGGCGTGGTGCCGCAGGCCGCCTACGAGCAGGACCTCGTGGCCTACGCGCGCGGCCGGCGCGAGATCGTATGGGTCACGTCGCCGGCGCTCGTGCGGCAGGTGCTGCTGGAGGAGCGCGAGAAGTTCCTCAAGCTCGCCCAGATCCGCCTGCTCAGCCCGCTGCTGGGCAAGGGAATCCTGACGAGCGAGGGCGCCGACTGGAAGTGGCAGCGCCAGGCGGCGGCGCCGATGTTCCGCCAGCAGGATCTCGCTGCGTTCGTGCCCGCCTTCGTCCGCGCCGCGCGTGAGGCGATCGAGCGCTGGCGCGCGCGGCCGGGAGTGCAGGCGGCGGACCGCGACATGACGCAGGCCACCTTCGACGTGATCTCGGCAACCCTTCTGCCGTCGGCGGATGCGCGCATGCCGCAGGCCGTCGAGGGCTCGATGGGCCAGTTCCAGCGCTCCGGCGCCTGGGGCCAGCTCTACGCCGTCGTGAACCTGCCGCGATGGCTGCCGCAGCCGGGCAGGCTCGCGATGGCGCGCTCGGTGCGGGAGCTGCGCGTGGCCGTTTCCAGAGTGATCGCGGAGCGCCGCGCCGAGAGCGCACCGCCCGACGACTTGCTCGGGCGCCTGATGCGCGCGCGCGATCCCGAGACTGGCCAGGCGATGAACGACGAGCAGCTGGTGGACAACCTGCTCACCTTCTACCTCGCGGGCCACGAGACGACGGCCAAGGCGCTCAGCTGGACGCTCTACCTGCTTGCGCGCTCGCCCGAATGGAGCGCGGCGCTCGAGGAGGAAGTGGCGCGCGTGACGCAACGCGGCGAAGTCGAGGCCGCACACATCGAGCGTCTCGTCCTGACCCAGCAGGTGCTCAAGGAGTCGATGCGCCTCTATCCGCCGGTGCCGCTAATGACGCGGCAGGCGGTGGCCGACACGAAGCTCGACGGCCACGCGGTGCGCGCCGGGACGTCGGTGGTGATGCCGATCTACGCGATCCACCGCCATGCGCGGCGCTGGGAGGATCCGGACGCGTTCGACCCGGAGCGCTTTTCGGCGGAGCGCGAGGCGGCGATCCCGCGCTACCAGTACATGCCCTTCGGCGCGGGTCCGCGCATTTGCATCGGCCAGGCCTTCGCCATGATCGAGGCGACCGCGATGCTGGCCACGTTCGTCGCGCAGGCACGCTTTGCGCCGGTCGCGGGGAGCGAGCCCGCGCCGGTGGCGCGCGTCACGCTTATCCCGAAGGGCGGGATGCCGCTCGCGGTGCGCCTCAGGTCTTGAGAAACAGCGTCACCAGCGGCTGCGAGCCGACTTGGCGGCTCCAGTGGCCGTGCACCTTGGAATCGAACGTCGCGCCTTCGGGCAGGGTGTCCGCGGAGAAGAAGTGATCGCCCGAGCCGAAGGTGCGCGTGCTGCCATCCTGCAAGCCGATCTCCATGCCGCCCTGCAGGATGAACACCCACTGCGGCTTGGGCGTGCAGTGAAACTGGCTCCGGAAGCCCACCGGGCTGTGGCGCAGCTGGTAGCCTGACGAGGGAAACACCGTGGAGAGCATCGCCTGCGGCGTGCCCTCGGGGAGCGGCACCGCCTCCTCGCGGAATCTGGCGCGGCCGTCGCGGTCGGTGTAGAGGATCACTTTGTTGAAGGTGGTCATGGACGGCAACTCTAGCGGAGATCGGTCGTGAAGATCTGCGTTTTCGGCGCGGGGGCGGTGGGCGGTCATTTCGCGGCGCAACTCGCGGCCTCGGGCCACGAGGTGAGCGTGATCGCGCGCGGCGCGCATCTGGAGGCGATCCGCAGGAACGGGCTGACGCTGCTGAAGGGCGAGCGGCGCATCGTCGGCAAGGTGAAGGCGGCGCAGGATCCGCGTGAGATCGGTGCCGTGGATTTCGTGCTCGTCACGCTGAAGGCGACCAGCCTGCGCGAGTTCGCGGAGCGAGCGGCGCCGCTCCTTGGCAAGGAAACCGCAGTGGTATTCGCGCAGAACGGCATTCCCTGGTGGTACGCCCATGGCATATCCGCCGCGCGTTCCAGGACGCCGGACTTGGGCGTTCTCGACCCGGAAGGAAAGCTCGCGCGGGCGATCGCCCCGGAGCGGGTCATCGGCTCGGTGGTCTACTCGGCGAACGAAGTGGTGGCGCCAGGCGTGGTGCAGAGCAACGCGCCGCTGCGCAATGTCCTCGTGCTCGGCGAGCCCGACGACCGGCCGACGCCGAGGGTGCAGGCGCTCGCGGCGGCGCTGGAGAAATCGGAGATCCAGGCGCCGATCGAGACCGACATCCGGCGCACGGTCTGGGCGAAGCTCGCCATCAACCTGTGGAGCTCGTCGATCGGCGTGGTCACCGAGGGCACGGTGAAGGAGAACCTCGCCGACCCGGGGCTCGCCGAGCTGCGGCCGCGCATGCAGGCAGAGGCGCGCGCCATCGCCGCCGCGCACGGAGTGAACGTCGAGGGAGCGCCGCTGCCGCCTCCGCCTCCCGCCGGCGGGCCGCAGCACAAGACGTCGATGCTGCAGGACTACGAGCAAGGCAGGCCGATGGAAGTGGACGCGATCCTGATGGCCCCGCTCTGGTTTGCGCGCGCCGCGAATGTGCCCGTGCCGACGCTCGAAGCCGTAATCGCCCTCGCCGCGCACAAAGCGCGCAGGAAAGGCCTCTGGTAGAAAATCGGGGTCAGGGCCGGATTTCCCTTGCGAGTGGAAATCCGGCCCTGACCCCGAAAAAAAGCCCGCTTGCGCGGGCTTTCATTTTGAGCCGGGACTACCTTACATCGGCTTGATGTTGGTCGCCTGGTCGCCCTTGGGGCCGGTCGTGATGTCGAAGGAGACCTTTTGGCCGTCCTTCAGGCTCTTGAAGCCCGCGCCCTGAATCGCCGAGAAATGCGCGAACAGGTCTTTGCCGCCGCCATCCGGGGTGATGAAGCCGTAGCCCTTCGCATCGTTGAACCACTTGACTGTTCCAGTTGCCATGTCTTGTTGCCTTTCAAAAAATTGAATTAACGGGCTTTCGCCCACTTGCCGGAACACCAAGAAGACGCGGGATCTTACTAGGACCAGCGGAACTGCTTGAGGAAGCCAGCGGCGCGCATTATACACCAGTGCCAATTCTGTCAATCGCGGCCCTGAACACGCCGGGTTAGACTGCGTACCATGACACAAGAAGGCGCCCGGGCGGTCATTCTTGCGGTGGACGACGACCCGGATCTGCTCGCGCTCATCGGCAAGGTGCTTGCGACCGAGTACGAGGTGAAGACCGCCGCGGACGGCGGCGACGCGCTGGCGCTTGCCGCTGCTGCACCGCAACCTGACCTGATCTTGCTCGACGTCGCTTTGCCGGGGGCGAGCGGCTTCGAGATCTGCCAGCTGCTCAAGGAAGATCCGGCCACCATGCGCATCCCAGTGATCTTCCTCACTGGCAAATCGGAGGCCGCGGATCAGCTCGAAGGGCTGGACCTGGGCGCGGTGGACTATCTCACCAAGCCGGTCAACGCGAAGCTGCTGCTCAGACGCGTGCGCACGCATGTCGCGCTTGCCGGTCGGCAGGTGGCGCTCGAGCAGGAGGTGCAGGAGCGCACCGCCCAGCTCGAGGACGCGCGCGTGCAGCTCATCCGACGGCTGGGTCGCGCGATGGAGTTCCACGAGAGCGCGGCATCCGGCAACAAGGTGGTGCGCGTATCCCAGTACGCGAGGCTTCTCGCGCAAGCGTCGGGCATGAAGTCCGATGTGGTCGACCTGCTGCAGAAAGCGGCGCCGCTCTACGACATCGGCAAGATTGGCGTTCCGTCCGAAGTCCTGCGCAATCCCGGCAAGCTCTCCGCCCCCGACCTCGAGCGCGTGCGGCGCCACCCCGAGCTCGGCGCCGAAATCATCGGCGAGCACAAGGACCCGGTGCTCGCGCTCGCGCGCCTGCTCGCGCTCACGCACCACGAGCGCTGGGACGGCAGCGGCTACCCGAAGAAGCTCAAGGGCAACGAGATCCCGTGGCCGGGGCGCGTGATGGGCATCGTGGACACGTTCGAGGCCATGACCACCACGCAGTTCTACCGGCAAACGCCCTTCAAGGTCGACGAGGCGGCGAAGACGATCAAGGAGGGTTTCGGCAAATTGTTCGATCCTTCGCTCGCCGAGGCTTTCGAAAAGGCCCTGCCCGTGATGAAGAAGGTGCGCGAGACTTATTCGGATGCCCTCGGCGACCTGATCAACCTCGATTTCAGCCCGACGCGCGATGCGCCGGCGAAGCCTGCGCCCAAGGCTGCGCCGGGGATGCCCGCGGCGCCCAAGCCATCGCCGGCAAGGCCAGCGGCGCCAAAGCCTGCCCCGGCGAAGCCAGGCGATGCTGCCGGCACGCGCACGCCCCCGAAGCGCTGAGCGGATTTCGGCTGGCGCAACGCAACAGGGCTAGCGCGTTGAATTCAAAGGCGCGAAGGTTCCTGACGCGCCGGTCATTTGCAGGATGCAGGGTGGCAGCGTAGGGTGCGCGCGCCCCCCATCGTGTCAGCTCCCAAGTCATCCACCGCCGCGTTGACGCTCCTGGCGCTCGGTGTCGTCTACGGCGACATCGGCACGAGCCCGCTCTATGCGGTGAAGGAAACCTTCAACCCCTCGCACGGCATCCCGCTTGGCGAAGCGGCCATTCTCGGCGGCCTGTCCACGATCTTCTGGATCCTGATGATCGTGGTGTCGCTTAAGTACGTCACGCTAGTGATGCGCGCCGACAACAAGGGCGAGGGCGGCATCATGGCGCTGCTTGCGCTCGCCTCGGCCGCCGTGCGCGAGCAGCCGCGCTGGCGCGCATCCGTGATGACTGTCGGTGTGCTTGGCGCGTCGCTGTTCTTCGGCGATGCAGTGCTCACGCCGGCGATCTCGGTGCTATCAGCGGTGGAAGGGCTGCAGGTCGGCGCGGCGAGCGAGGAGATGCCGATTGTGCCCATCGCCGGAGGCGTGCTGGTGGCGTTGTTCCTCATCCAGCAGCGCGGCACCGGCGCGGTCGGCAGGCTATTCGGCCCGATCTGTGCGGCCTGGTTCCTCGCGCTTGCCGCCGCCGGGCTGTGGAACATCGCGCAGCATCCGGCTGTGCTCGCCGCGCTCGACCCGCAGCACGCGCTGCGTTTCGTCACGGGCTACGGCGTCGCCTCGTTCGTGGTGCTGGGTTCGGTACTGCTCGCCGTCACCGGCGCGGAGGCGCTCTATGCCGACATGGGCCACTTCGGCAAGCGCGCGGTGCGCATCGCCTGGTTCGGCCTGGTGGCACCCGCGCTGGTGCTGAACTACTTCGGCCAGGGCGCGCTGCTCCTGCGCGATCCGGCGGCACTCGCCAACCCTTTCTACCTCGCGTTCCCCTCGTGGGCGCTCTATCCCATGGTGGCGCTCGCCACCGCGGCGACGGTGATCGCCTCGCAGGCGACCATTTCCGGCGCTTTCTCGGTGACGCAGCAGGCGGTGCAGCTGGGATTCCTGCCGCGCGTGATCATCCAGCACACCTCCGAAAGCACCTTGGGCCAGATCTACGTGCCGGCGGTCAACTGGTTGCTGCTCGGGGCGGTGCTGGCAGTGGTGGTCGGCTTCGGCTCCTCGGCGGAGCTGGCGCAGGCCTACGGCGTGGCGGTGATGGGCACGATGCTCGCGACCACGTTCCTCACGTTCTTCGTCGTGCGTTACAGCTGGCGGCTGCCGCTGTGGCTGTGCCTTGGCGCGACGGGGATATTCATCTTCATCGAGACGACGCTCCTATCGGCCGCGCTCACCAAGGTGCTCGAGGGCGGTTGGCTGACGCTCGCGCTGGGCGCGCTGGTGTTCATCGTCATGGTTACCTGGCGCCGCGGGCGCGCGCTGCTCGCCGCGCGGCTGCGCCAGACGTCGGTGCCGCTCAAGCCGCTGATCGAGTCGCTGCTGCGCGACCCCCCGGCGCGCGTGCCGGGTACCGCCGTATTCTTTGCGGCCGCAGTCGATGCCGCGCCGCACGCGCTGCTGCACAACCTCAACCACAACAAGGTACTGCACGAGCGCGTGGTGTTCCTCACCATCGAAGTAGTGGATGAACCCAAAGTCGAGCCGGCGCAGCGCATCGCGCTCGAGCAGCTGGGCAGCGGCTTCTGGCGCATGACGCTGCGCTATGGCTTCATGCAGACGCCTGACGTCGCCTATGACCTCACCGAGACGAGCCGCCGCATCCTGCCCTTCGACATGATGACGACGTCCTTCTTCCTCAGCCGGCAGATCGTCGCGCCGGCGGCCGGTGGACGGGGCGCGGCGCGCTGGAGCGCGCGCCTGTTCGCCGCCATGACCAGGAACGCCGGCAACGCGGCCGATTACCTGAACCTGCCTCCCAACCGCGTGATCGAGCTCGGTACCAAAGTGCAGCTCTAGCCGGGCGACTCGTCGGCGAGCAACCGGTAGCCGACGCCGGTCTCGGTGAGCAGGTAGCGCGGACGGATCGGGTCGTCCTCCAGCTTGTCGCGCAGCTGCTTCATGTAGATGCGCAGGTAGTGCGTGTGCTCGACGTGCGAGGGGCCCCAGACCTCCTTCAGTAGCTGCCGATGCGTCACCACCAGGCCGAGGTGCTGCGCGAGGCAGGCGAGTAGCCGGAATTCCAGCGGCGTGAGGTGCACCTCGCGCCCTTCGCGCGTCACGCGCCGGCGCTCGAGATCCGCCTCGACCGCGCCCAGGCGCAACACCGTGGCGCCACTGCCGGCGGCGCGCGCCGCGTGGCGCAGCGCGACGCGCACGCGCGCCAGCAGCTCGTCTACGCCGAAAGGCTTGGTGACGTAGTCGTCGGCGCCCGCGTCGAGCGCTTCCACCTTGGCGGACTCCTGCGCGCGCGCGGAGAGCACCAGGATCGGCATCGGCGACCAGCGGCGGATGCGCCGGATCACTTCGATGCCGTCGATGTCGGGGAGTCCCAGGTCGACGATGGCGAGATCGGGCTTGTGCGTGCCGGCCTCGATCGCGCCGCGCTCGCCGGTCTCGGCCTCGACGACGCGGTAGCCCTCGGTGCCGAGCGCGGAGCGCAGGAAACGCCGGATCTCGGGCTCGTCCTCGACGACGAGGATCGCAGCACGCGCCTCATTCATGTGGTTTCCGCCGGCACTGCGGGCGCTTCCTCCAGCGGCAGCGCGAAGCGGAATGCCGCGCCACCCTCGGGCCGGCGCTCGGCCCAGATGCGCCCGCCGTGCAGGTGCACGATCGCGCGGCAGATGGCGAGGCCCAGCCCCACGCCGCCGATCGCGCCTTCCGCGACGCCGCGCTGGAACTTGGCGAACAGGCGCTCCGGGTCTCCCGGCGGCAGCCCCGGCCCCTCGTCCTCCACCGACACACGCAGCTCGTCCGCGCGGCTCTCGGCGCGCAGCACGATCGGCGTGCCTGGCGGGGTGTACTTGGCGGCATTCTCCAGGAGGTTGGCGAGCACCTGCTCGATGAGCGCCGCGTCCAGGCGCGCGAGCGGCAGGTCGCGCGCCAGCTCGACGCGCACCGGATGGGTCTCGAGCTGGGTGGCGAGCCGGCGCAGCACCGCGCCGGCGATCTCGCCGATCGCGTGCCAGTCGCGGTTCACCGCGATGCCGCCAGCCTCCAGGCGCGTCATATCGAGCACCTTGGCGACCAGCGCGTTCACCTGCTGCGCCTGCTCGTAGATGCTGCGCGCGAGCGCGGCCCGCTCTTCGGCGCCGAGCCGCTCGCCGCGCTCGGCGAGGCTCGAGGAGGCGCCCGCGATCACGGCGAGCGGCGTACGCAAGTCGTGCGAGATCGAGGCGAGCAGCGCGTTCCTCAGCCCCTCGGTCTCGGCGTCGATGCTCGCACGCTGCGCGCGCTCGGCGAACTGCGCGCGCTCCAGCGCCAGCGCGATCTGCCCGGCGAAGGTCTCGAGCAGGTGGTACTGCTCGGGGAGGAGCACCCGGCGCGGATTCGCCGGCAGCACGCCGAGCACGCCGAGCACGCCCTGCGAGCCCTTGAGCGGCAGGTAGAGTGCCTCGGTCCCCGGCAGCGTGTCGGTGCCCAGCCCCGCAGCGCTGCCGTGGTCGAGCACCCATTGCGCGATGCCTACGTCGGCGCCGTGCAGCGAGCCGGCGATGCTCTCGCCCTGTGGATAGTGCAGGCGGCCGCCCGCGTCGGGCAGTAGCACCACCACCTGGCTGTCGAACACCTCGCTCACGTGACGCACGGCCACACGCGCCATGCTGTCCTGCCCGCGCGTCGCGGCGAGCTGGCGGCTCATGGCGTAGAGCACGGCGGTGCGCCGCTCGCGGTGCCCGGCGACGCGCGCCTGCAGGCGCACGCTGGCGGTGAGGCCGGAGATCACCAGACCCACCGTCAGCATGATGGCGAAGGTGAGCAGGTACTGGACGTCACTTACGGCGAAGGTGAGCTGCGGCGGCACGAAGAAGAAGTCGAATGCGGCGACCGACAGCACCGAGGTCGCGACTGCGGGGCCGCGGCCGTAGCGGGCGGCGAGCACCACGACGGCGAGCAGGTACACCATGGCGATGTTCACCAGCTCGAAGGCGGGCGACATGGCCATGCCGAGCAGCGTGCAGGCCGCCGTGGCGGCCACCGCCCAGGCGTAGCCGGGCCAGCGCCGCTTCTCGCTTGCGGGCAGCGCGCCAAAGTAGGCCTGGCTGCGCGCGAGGAACGGCATGCGCCCCGCGGCTGCCTCGTCCGCGCCGCCGACCACGTGCAGGTCGATGCCCCTAGTTTTGGCGAGCAGCTCGCCGTAGGTCGAGGGCCGGAACAGGCGCCGCCAAAGCGCGCGCCTCGGCCGCCCGATGAGGATGCGCGTGACGTTGCGCGTGGCGGCGTAGTTGGCGATCTCCTCGCCCGCGGAGGAACCACCGAGCGTCACTGTCTCCGCGCCGAGCGACTCGGCAAGCCGCAGCACCGCGATGCGGCGGTTCCTCTCCGACTCGGGCAGGCGCAGCAGGTCGGGGGTCTCCACGTACACCGCGATCCACGGCGCGTGCAGCGCTGTCGCCGTGCGCTTGGCGGCGCGCACCAGGCGCTGGGCGTCCTCGTAGGGGCCAAGCGCTACCAGGATGCACTCGCCCGCCGCCCAGGTGGCGCGGATGTCGTGGCCCTCGCGGTACTCGCGCATCGCCGCGTCCACTCGGTCGGCGGTGGTGCGCAGCGCAAGCTCGCGCAGCGCGATGAGGTTGCCCTTGCGGAAGAAGCTGTCGATCGCGCGCCGCGCCTGCTCGGGGATGTACACCTTGCCGGCCTGCAGCCGCTCGAGCAGCTCATCGGGCGTGATGTCCACCAGCTCCACCTCATGCGCGGTCTCGAACACGATGTCCGGGACGGTTTCCTGCATGCGCACGCCAGTGATGCCGGCGACGATGTCGTTCAGGCTCTCGATGTGCTGCACGTTGACCGTGGTGAACACGTCGATGCCGGTATCGAGCGCCTCCTCGATGTCCTGCCAGCGCTTGGCGTGGCGCGGCGCCGGCTCGCCCTCAACCGGGTTGGAATGCGCGAGCTCGTCCACCAGCAGCAGCGCCGGCTTGCGCGCGAGCGCCGCGTCGAGGTCGAACTCGCGCAGCGTCGCGCCGCGGTAGGCCACCTTCAGGTAGGGGAGCTGCTCCAAGCCCTCGAGCAGTGCCTCGGTCTCGGCGCGGCCGTGCGGCTCGACGTAGCCGACCACCACGTCCTCGCCTGCAGCCTTGCGCCGCCGCGCCTCCTCGAGCATGGCGTAGGTCTTGCCCACGCCGGCGGTGGCGCCGAAGAAGATCTTGAGCTTGCCGCGCTGCGCCTGGGCCTCTTCGCGCTGCACGCGCGCGAGGAGGGCGTCCGGATCGGGGCGCGCTTCGCTCATGCGCCAAATCTAGCGCATTGCGCCGCCCCGCGCTTCAGTGTCAGAAGCTCTTGCCGACGGAGAGCACGACCGTGCCCTTGCCGACGTCTTTGGTCTTCGGACTGGCCGAATTGCCGTTCGACAGCGTGTACAACTTCGAATCGGCATCGGTGTCGATATAGGCGGCGCCAAGCAGCCAGCCGCTGGCGT
>Ga0326726_10006338_pt1 | contig 10667 bp, 5 predicted proteins | sample MHFenrmetagenome_2_FD_207603 | JGI IMG/M metagenome (GOLD analysis project Ga0326726, IMG submission 207603) | Lab enriched peat soil microbial communities from Michigan Hollow, Ithaca, NY, United States - MHF15MN | ecosystem: Environmental > Terrestrial > Soil > Wetlands > Peat | place: USA... | reverse complement strand
CGAGGTGATGCGTTGTTGGAGCCTGCTCTGCAGCCAACGCCCCATGGGACCAACCTCTTCGTCCTTCGCCGTGAGCAGGATATCCTCGGCGAACCTCGCCACGCCCTCCAGCTTGCTCTGCACGTCAACCGCGTTGTCGCCCCGCCAGTCCGGGTCATCCATGCCCTCCGCACCCAGCAAGAGTGCGCAGCGTGTGGCGTCGGCGCCGTAGCGGTCGACCGCGTTCTTCATCGTTATGAAGTTGCCCTTCGACTTGTGCATCTGCTTGCCCTCAATCATGAGCATGCCGTTGACGCCCATGGCGCGGGGCCAGAGCTCACGTGAGAACAGGGCGGCGTGGTGGAAGATGCAGAACGTCAGGTGGTTGGGCACGAGCTCCTTGGCGGAGACGCGTAGGTCGAATGGGTACCAGTATAGGAATTCGCTCCTCATGGAGTCAAGCAGCTTCGCAGTTATGCCCGATTTCTTGCAGACGTCTGCGGTAGTGCCTTTCCCGAAGAAAACGTAATCGAAAACCTCACGAACAAGTGATTCGGGCTTGACGCTGTGTTCGCGGAGATGTTTGTTGATGGTGTAGAACGCCATGTAAATCGTGCTGTCGCTGAGCGTCTCGACTATCCAGCCCTTCCCCCACGGCAACGGCGTCCCAAACCCGGTCGTCCGCGCGCAAGCCCACTCTTTCAGCCAATCGATGACTGTGAGAAAGTACTGTCGTGCGGCTTCGGGGTACATGTGCATCTGCGCCACCACTTCCTTCGCCTTCGCCTTCCAATCCGCATTGTTATAGTTCAAGAACCACTGATCGCTCAGCACCTTCACGATGCACGGCGTCAGGCAGCGGCAAACGACGGGTTCGCGGAGGTCGTACATGCTGTCCGCGTAGCCTAACCGCTTGAAATCCGCAATCAACACGTCCTTGACTTCTCGCACGGTTTTGCCCGCGTATGGTCCGCAGTTCTCCTTGAGGACGCCGCCGTGAAACTCTCGCTTGTACAACTCATCTGTAGCATCGTAAGCCTTTGGGTCTTGCTGGTCCTTGATGCCCATCTTCTGCACGAGCTCCACCGCGGGGTACTCGCCGAAACCCTCCACCCTGATAAGCGAGATGGGCTTGATCCGCTTCACCATCTCCGCGTCAACGCCGAACTCCTTGAGGACGCCGGGTTTTTCCTGCAACTCCTTCAACGCTAGCCAGTCAAACGGCGCGTGAGCGGGCACGCTGTAGACCACGCCCGTGGCGGTTTTCGGGTCAACGAAGGGAGCCGGCAGAATTGGAAACTTTTTCTTAGTCACCGGGTTTGTGAAGAATTCCCCGATGAGTTCTTTGCCCTTGAATTCTCGTTTCACGGTGACCTTGCGTTCTTGCTCTTTGAGCTTCTCCGCCGCTTCCTTGCTGATCACCCAGCACTCGCCGTTCACTAGGGCGTCGACGTACGTTGCGTCGGGGTTGAGCCAGATGTTGGTGACGCCGAAGATCGTCTCGGGGCGGAACGTCGCGGCGGGCAGGACTCTGCCGTCGTCTAGGGTGTACTTGATTAGTGTGTACTCTTCAGGTGTGACCCCCTCCCCTGTCTGCCGGTCGTGGTCACCTGTTGGGCTTTTGTCTTTGGGGCACCACACTACAGGGTGTGTTCCGCGGCTCACGTACCCCTTCTCCCGGAGGTTTACGTACTGCCACTCGATGAACTTCTGGTAAGTCGGCATAACCGTCGTGAACTCTCGCCGCCAATCGATGGAAAAGCCGATGCGCTTCGCGATGACGCGCCCCTCGTTCGTGTAGTACTGCGCCATGTACAGCGGGTCCACAAACCGCTTGAGCTCCTCCTCGTGCACGCCGTCCACTTCGCGCAATACACGAATGAACGCTTCGTCGCCCCTCGCTAAGCGCTCGCTAGCGCCTAATAGCGGCTGACCCGTCCAGTGCCACGCCCACGGCCACAACGTGTTGTAGCCCTGCATACGCTTGAACCGCGCATAAGCATCAACCCGCGTGGCGGTGAACGTGTGTCCCACGTGGAGGGGGCCGTTCATGTATGGGTACGGAAACGTCACCATTATCTTCTGCCTTGCGGGGTCGGGGTCGGCTTCGAACACGCGGGCTTCTTCCCAGCGTCGGCGCCATTTGTCCTCGATTTGCGCGGAGCGGCTCATGGAACCTGTTGAATCAAACCCACCGCATTTAAGCATTGCCCTCACGTCAACCACGGTCGAAACCTAAAAAGGTAAATAGCCACTCCGCAGAAATAGGGCTGATGCCCCATGCCCAAGAAAAGCCTAGTCCTACAAACCATAGCACTCCTCCAAGAGCGAGGCGCAAAGTCGCTGGAAATCGCCCACAAAAACATCCATGAAGAGCAGATTCAGCACAAGCCTCTGGCAGACGCGCTCCAGTATTTCGCCGACGAGACCTTCCGCTACGTCATGCATCCCGGTTTGCTATCGGTTTACTGTGAAGCCGTCGGCGGCAACCCAGACGACACCACCGAAGTCGGCGCCGCAATGACGCTGCTCGTCTCAGCCGCAGATATTCACGATGATATCGTGGACGAATCAACCGTCAAGAACGGCAAGCCCACCGTCCTTGGGAAATTCGGCAGAGATATCGCCGTCCTCGCAGGCGACGCTTTCCTAATAAAAGGCGTGTACCTTCTGCACGAAGCCACCGCCAGTCTTCAAAAAACTCGGCGTGACGAAGTGTTGCGGTTGATAAAGCAAGCGTTCTTTGACCTGAGCAGCGTCGAAGTCGACGAGGCAAAACTCCGAGGCAACATCGACCTGTCGGGGCAAGAGTACCTTGCATTGTTGAAGCGGAAGACCGCGGTCTCGCAAGCGACCGCGAAAATCGGCGCAGTACTCGGCAACGCAACCCTAGACGAAGTGCAAATTCTGGGCGAAATCGGCGTCACCGTGGGCTTGCTGAGCACGCTGAGGGACGAATTCATCGACGTGTACGAACCCGACGAACTAGCCAACAGGTTCAAAAATGAGATTCTGCCGCTGCCCGTCTTGAACGTGTTCCAAGACCCCGAGAAAAAAAAACGACTCGTTCAGCTCTTCAAAGAAGGGAGAATGACGAAGAAAAAAGCAGAAGAAATCGCAAAAGCAGTTCTGGAAGCTAGAGAAACCGAGGAACTGAAAAAAGAAATGCAGTCCCTCATCGAGAAAGGCTTACGTTTAACATCACAACTTCGAGGTGCAGAAAAACCCCTAATGTTGCTGCTGAACTCTGCAGTCGAAGATTTACTGCAGGAATCTATGTAGCAAACAAATAAAGGTTGGAAGAGGGTTTTACTTCCAAACGCCCATTCGTATTGGTACTTTCTTTGCCATGCTCCTTCTCCTCTTGTGTAGATACGTGCAACAGTTCTACTTAAAAGCTTTGCCCTATCTGAGTGTATTTTGAATCTAACTTGCCAATTCTGAATGTTTATGTTAGACTCCAAGCCTAGAAACTCGCTTGGTAACAGTCTGAATGCTGAAAGGGCTACTGTCAGGACTCAATTCGAGAACAGCACTGCTGAGCATTATTCTAGTGTCGAACGCATTCGTCTGGTATTACAGCGCAGACAACATCCTCGTAGACATGTCGACAGCATTTTCAGTCGATTCCTTTGCACATCTGGCGGTGTGGACAACCGATTTCGCCGTGCTAATCGCAGCAGCCTTCTTTGGAGCTCACATTTCAAAAAGGTTGGGAGACAAGACACGATTTCTCTCAGCATGGATGATCGCGGGGATTTTGTTGCCTTCTGCATCCCTCTTAATCAACCGAAATGACCCCCTAAGCGTAACTCTATTAGGTTTTGTATTCAGTCTCTCCCTTGGAATTGGGTTACCAGCCTGCATGGGATATTTCACAGGTCATACACCTGTTGAACAGCGAGGTCGACTGGGCGGTCTGACGATGCTTTTTGCAGGCGTCTCAGTGGCTGTTATCGGGACTGTAGGCGCAGGTGACATCTTAACGCAAGTGGCATTCTTGTCAGTCTGGAGAGTATTCGGGCTCGTTGCATTCATTTGTCTGAAACCAAGGCAAGAGAAAACTCCTTCAGAGGTCAAGCATCCTTCATATCTAGCCATACTCAAACAAAAGTCGTTCTTGCTGTATTTTGCGCCGTGGATCATGTTTTCTATTGTTAACTACATGACCACGCCGGTTCAAAACAAGATTTTTACCGATCCAAACTTCATTGCTACGCTGAAGGCTGTAGAAAATGTTCTCGTAGCTGTTTTCGCGGTGGTTGGAGGGTTCCTCATCGATACGATTGGGAGAAAGCGTGTCGCCATCACTGGATTCGTGGCACTGGGCATCGCGTATGCAGTTCTGGGCATGGCTCCAACGCTTAATCTGAGCTGGTATTTCCACACAGCAGTTGACGGAATAGCCTGGGGACTTCTTTTAGTTCTGTTCGTTACCACAGTGTGGGGTGACCTTAGCTATGAAGCTAACAGTGACAAATATTATGCCATGGGGGTTTTCCCGTTTTTTGTGTCAAGATTCCTGCCATTGGCAATTCCCGATGAAATCGTCGCGAATATTACCGCTACAACAATCTTCTCCTTCACGGCGTTCTTCCTGTTCCTAGCCGTTCTGCCTCTAATATATGCGCCTGAAACCTTGCCTGAGAAAGTCATGAAGGAACGCGAATTGAAAACCTACCTTGAGAAGGCGCAGGAGATAGCGGCGAAAGCCCAGCAAAAGGAAGAAAAGAACGAAGAAGCACAAGAAGAGAAAGATGATGAGTGCGATGTAGAATTCCAAGTTCCTCAAGAAGAGGTTGAGGAAGCGGAGGAGCTCGCGGAAAAATACTATTAAGTCCCCTCAGCGTTCACGCTATAGCATGTTCCTCCACGTCATCCTCACAACCGAATGCAACCTCCAGTGCAGGTACTGCTTCGGCGAGACCATGGAGGATTTTGACGAAGACTTCGGCGACTTCAACGTGGACTATTCCCTGCCGAGGAAGGCAGACTATGACTGGAGATACCTTGCTGAGTTCGTCCGCAAAGACCCTGACTGCGTGGTCACGTTCTACGGCGGCGAACCACTCCTTTGCGCCGACGAAATCAGGCAGGTCCTGGACATCGTCAAGCCGAGGCACTTCATGATTCAGACGAACGGGTTGCTCCTCGACCGCTTGGAGCCCGAATACGTGAACCGCTTCCACACAGTCCTCGTGTCGGTGGACGGCGACGAAGCCCTGACGGATTACTATCGTGGGAAGGGTACGTTCCGAAAAGTCATCGACAACCTGAGACTCCTCAAGATAAACGGTTTCAGCGGCGAACTCATCGCACGTGTCACCGTGATGGAGCAGACCGACATCGACAGGCAGGTTAGGTGGCTTCTCGACAACGACGAATTCTCGTTCTCATCGGTGCATTGGCAGTTGAACGCAGGCTTCTGGGGCAACGACTACCCAAGGCGTGATTTCAAAGGCTGGAGCGAAACCAACTACATCCCCGGCTTAGCGAGGTTGGCGCAGTTCTGGGTGGATGAGATGGAGCAGAAACACGTCGTTCACAAGCTCTACCCGTTCCTCGGCATCGCAAATTCACTTCTGTTCCACGAGGACCCGGGCCTCATGCGGTGCGGCGGCGGATGGATAAACTACGCCGTGCAAACCGACGGCTACATCATCCCATGCCCGACCATGTGGGGCATGCGAGACTACTACGTTGGGCACATCGCATCCGCTGATCCGCCGAAGCTGAAGAAGTTCTTCGTTGGCAACCCCTGCAGCGAATGCGACACGCTGGACTTGTGTGGGGGACGCTGCCTCTACGCGAACATCACCCGACGATGGAACGACGAGCAATACGCTGAAGTCTGCAACACCGTGAGGGGCTTGGTCAAAGCCGTGAGGGCGCAGGTGCCCAGAATCGAGAAGCTCATCAAAGATGGAGCTCTGGGCAGGAAGGAGTTTGAGTTCATGAAGTACAACGGCTGCGAGATCATACCCTGAGTTTTAGAATTATCCATTGCTTAAAGCATGATGGTTGACTCGGCAAAAATGTGAAACACGCCAAGCTTCTCGGGGAACCTGCTGCAGACAAAAGTCTACCGTTTTTGGAAAAAGGTGGAGCGACAGAAAGTAGTGCCACCGCGGATTGACTAGAGACTATATGCTCAAACAGAGAAAGCAGGATGCGTCTCAAAACTTTGGAAGAAAAATGAGGTGAACAAAGTGAAAAAGCAAGATGGAGTGACAAGTGAAAAATCTGTCGCGGGGCTAATTATAGCGGTTCTGGTTTCTCTTACTGTTTCAGTTGTGGTTTGCCCTTGCGCACAGGCTGCCACTGGATGGAGCAAAACTTACGGTGGAGCAAACGCGGAAGGTTGGGACAACCTATATCCTGTTGTCCTTCAGACCAGCGACGGAGGATTTCTAATAACAGGAAGCACAACGTCGTACGGAGCTGGGTCCAATGATGCTTATTTGGTGAAGACTGACGCGAATGGTGAAATGCAGTGGCAAAAGACGTACGGAGGGCCATTGAACGAAAGCGCCTTCGTGGTCTGTAAAACCAGCAACGGCGGATACGCACTGATGTGTACCACAAACTCTTATGGGGCAGGCGGCAACGATTTTTGGCTGCTCAAAACCGATGCAAATGGTAACCTGCAGTGGAATAAGACCTACGGAGGAACGAGTGTTGACAATGGATATCAGGTGTCTCAGACAGCTGATGGAGGATACGCACTGTTCGGTGAGACAAATTCGTTCGGAGCGGGTGGCTATGACCTTTGGGTGATTAAAACCGATGCAGCTGGAAACATGCAGTGGAACAGAACCTACGGAGCAGCAGGCAATGATATGGCAAGTAGTCTAATTCTAGCCGCTGATGGTGGATATGCAGTGGCGAGCTGGTCAACTTCCTTTGGGGGCTTCAAAGCCTTGTTTATCAAGACTGACTCGTCTGGCAACATGCTATGGAACAAGACCTACAGCCTCGGAGCTGCAAGTTGGGCGGATGCTGCGATTCAGACGGCGGACGGGGGCTACGCAATAGTAGGTGTAACCTATCCCACCACTAAAAGAGACGCTTGGCTAATAAAGACTGATTCGTCTGGCAACATGCTTTGGAACAAGACCTACGGGGGAACAGGAGATGACACTGGATGGGCTCTAGTGCAGATGGATGGCGGGGGCTACGCAATAGTAGGTGTAACATCGTCGTTCGGTGCTGGTGGCGTTGACGGCTGGCTGTTCAGAACTGATTCGTCTGGCAATATGCTTTGGAACAAGACTTACGGAGGAGCAGGAACGGAATTTATAGACGATATTATCCGGACGTCTGATGGAGGCTACGTATTAGCAGGCTTCACAGATTCGTTTGGCGCAGGCAACTCAGATTTGTGGCTAATTAAGACTGACGATTTTGGTGTGATCGCGCGCGGTTCAATCACTTTAACGCCAGCACAAGCCGTTGCAGGCAGCTCTGTCAACGTAACAGGCACAGGATTTGCAGCAAATACCGCTGTAGGCATAGGATTCGGAGCGGAGGTACAAGTAAACAATGAATGGATGATCATTACAGGTCCATTTGATGTTGGCAATGGTCCGTACACGGGCTTCACGACTCGTTTGCCAATAAAGCCAACCACATTCAGGATTTCCATAAACATTAGCAGCACTGTATGGTTTCAAACTGCCAGCGATGTCGCAGGGAATGGAACGCTGAACAATGGATTGCCAAGTGGAAATGTCACCCTAGTTTACGTAACTGGCAACTGGACACGCTTTACCACCAGTCCAGTTTCCTCATCTCCGTTCTACAAGCACATATGCAATTACACTACCTACGAATATAACGTGACCCCTGTCGCTGGCGTAACCGCTGATGCTTCAGGCTCTTTCACAACTAGCATTACCGTACCCAGCGTGAGTGACGGAATCTACAATGTAACAGCAATAGATGCAAGCGGAAACCTTGCGATCAACAGTTTGAATGTCAGTGCACAGCCGATTCCAGAGGGGCTAACCATCGGATCCATAGTGCTGCTATCGTCTGTTGTTGTGTTAGTGGGTTCTTATCTCGGCAAGCGTCCAAAGATCAGAAATAGCAATCATGTGATAGCGTAGAAGATGTCACCACACAAAACCCTTTTTTTGATGACTTAAAGGAATTTGTGAATACAACAGAGAATGTAGAGCGTGCTGAAGCAAGAAAGAGGAAAAAACATGAGTCTAAAACGAGTGTTGAAGACGCTTGAGAGTTTTGGTCTTTCACGTGTGGAATCCGAAGTGTACGTTTACCTAGCCAAGACAGGTCCCAGCAAAGCCGAGGAACTAGGCACTAAGTTAAGAATGACGAAACAGCAACTTTACCCGGTGCTCAAGGGGCTCAGAGAGAAGGGAATAGTAGCCAGCAGACCTGAACGCGCCAGATTGTTTTCTGCCATAACCTTCGAAGAACTTCTAAACCTCTTCATGAAGCTTAGCGCTGAAAAGGCAAAGGCCGTCAAAGAGACAAAACAAGAACTGGTCGACAGTTGGAGAGAAATAACCAGGCAAAACAACAACAGCTAGCAAAACACACAATAGTCTCTCACCACCCACAAACAAAGGCTCTGTAGCAAGCGTTATTTGCTACAGCCAACCTAATGGAGTATCGGGTCAAGAAAGTTTGACTGCAGGTGTAGATTCAGGTTGAGCCAGGAAAAAGTGCTTAAGACCCTCGAAAGCCTGGGAATACCACAGCCAGACGCTCAAGTCTACATTTTTCTTGGCAAGAAAGGACCTCAAAAAGCAATAGACATAGCGAAATTCCTGAGAGTGTCAAAGCAGACGACATACAGAGCTATCAAGACCCTGCAAAGCAAGGGAATAATCACAGCAACTCTTGAACACCCCTCCAAGTTCAGCGCCGTGTCTTTCGAAAAAGTCCTCGACTTGTTCGTGAAAGCAAAGACAGAAGAAGCCCAACGGATCGAGCAAGAAAAAAAGGTTCTCCTCTCGGACTGGCAGTCAATCGCTATATCTGAAGCGGATAACCAATCGCCGAAATTCACCGTAATCGAAGGAAGAAGATTCATCTACCCCAGACTTAGGCAAATGGTTGAGGACACAAAAAGCCAGCTTTCGATAATCTCCACTGTTTCGGGATTGGTGCGAGCAGACAGGTTTGGGCTCCTCGATGCTGCATTCAATCACGCAGCAAAGACCAACACGAAATTCAGGTTCCTCACAGAACTGTCTGATGAGAATCTTCCGGCGATGAAAATACTTCTTAAAGGAATGCCGAAAGAATCAGGTTTCGAGGGAAGAACACCGGAACTGGGTTTGAGTTTGATTTCAAGAATGCTGATCAAGGATGACGCAGAGGTCGCTTTCTTCGTAAGCCAAGAATCAGATAAAACCGGACGCGATGCGGATGACCTTTGCCTTTGGACAAACAGCAGTTCCATAGTAAACTCGTTCAAAGTTGTGTTCGAAGACTTTTGGCACAACTCAACCGATATACAAAACAAGATAGCTGAAATAGAAACAGGGAAACCCGTACCCAAAACATTCGTGTTTGCAAACGCAGAAACAGCCAGCAACAAGTACAACGAAACAATCCGCTTAGCTTCAAAGGAAGTTACCATTCTGACTTCCTCTCAAGGACTCACTGACATTACAAAACAGGATCAACTTCTGGCTGATTGGTCTAGGAAACGGGTGACTGTCCGAATTATGGCTCCTATCACTAGAAATAATTTGAGCGCTGTCAGACAGCTTTTACATTCTTGCCAGGTAAAGCATATTCCCGTTGGATATTTGGGTACAACAGTTGTTGATGGAACAGAGCTGTTTCAGCTCAAGAACCCGCCGTTTGGATCTGAACGGCAAGGTTTACAGTGTTTCGAAAACGCATTCTATTCAAACGACTTCGAATACGTAGAGAAGACTAACAAAATGCTAGACGACATATGGAGAAACGCCCAATCACCACCAGCAATATCGTTTGAGTCACCCACCGACCCGTACAATTACGATGCTGAAATTCTTCCTGAGAACTATGCTACTAGGAAAATGATCGGTGTCCGAGTTGTCGACATCAAACGGTTAACCGAGAAAGAAGTGCTATCCAAATTAATTCATGGAAAGAGACTTCAAGTAAAAGAGATTGGGAAGGACGCCGATAGGGTGTATGCTACCGCTGGGTCTGCCATTATTCATCCGCCCAGTTCCTTCAATTTGCCCGACCTGATGCTTGAACCAGTCCACATAGAAAATGCTTCTTCGCATGGAATTGGAGAAGTGCTCACAGTATACCAATGGCTCAACTTGGAAGGAGGAATTGGATATGCTCCAGTCGCTGTATTAATGACGAACGCTGAAGCATTTCCAGGCATGAAACTAATGCATATGAAGGATCCAGCCGCAGAGAATGTCCGCCTGGTCGGAGAAGACGAGCTTCAAATCCGTACACATGGAAACACCATGTTTACAGGTTGGACTGTTCCAATACCATTATACCCTACAGAATACGTTCTGCCTCCTGCATGCCTTACTATTGAAGGCTATGGACACGTAAAATCAGTCGGGTACACATTGCTTTCAACTTCGGGACCTGTAACCATAACATCCAAAATAGAGAAAAACTTCTTTGAAGCGTTCGTGACCTTCATCCATCCTCGTTCTAAGTACTCTGGACCTGGAACTGACGGTTTCTTCTGC
>Ga0326726_10006337_pt1 | contig 10668 bp, 13 predicted proteins | sample MHFenrmetagenome_2_FD_207603 | JGI IMG/M metagenome (GOLD analysis project Ga0326726, IMG submission 207603) | Lab enriched peat soil microbial communities from Michigan Hollow, Ithaca, NY, United States - MHF15MN | ecosystem: Environmental > Terrestrial > Soil > Wetlands > Peat | place: USA... | reverse complement strand
CCACCTCTGGTGGACGGAACGGGGCGGGCCTTCAGCAGGACCATCAGCTCTGCTGTGGGAACAGTGGGAACAAAAACGCCACCCAAACAACAGGTGGCATTTTTGTTCCCTGTGCCCGGAACAGGACTTGAACCTGCACGACCTTGCGGCCACTAGCTCCTGAAGCTAGCGCGTCTGCCAATTTCGCCATCCGGGCTTCAAAAACAAGCTGAATTCACCACCGGGTTACCCACCTGTCCCCCAATCCACGGGGACATGCAAGATGTTGGTGAGATCCGGTAACAGGCAGAATAGAACGAAGCGGTCAGCTATAGACCAATGTAAGAAAAACCGGAGGAATCTTCAAGCACCCGGATCCGCATTCCATGTCACCGAGAATGGCGAGGAGGAGCCCGGGCAATCGCACAGGCCTCTTCTCTGCCGATTTCGGAGAGCAACAGAGACGGATCGTTTGCCCTGTGTCTGGCAATTCAAACTTCTGAATAGAGCAAATTGATTTCCCTGGTTGCCGAAATGAACCCCTGCATTCACGGCCAGCTCCAGTGTCGACATCGTTGAGCTCCCCGGTAGTCGGCCAACCTGGCTTTTTGACCTCTTCAGGATCCGCAAGATCACTAAGGGGCCCGGCAAAAACGCTTCGAGAGCTCCAATTGGTGCTGCCCGGCACAATACTCTCCCGCAAGTGAAACAAGTGGAAGGTTTCGCGTGTATATTTAAGGAGACAATGACATATCGGCTACGTAGCGCACATTTTCACCTCGATCACCATGCCACCACCAGATCACAAAAAGCCCGGCCTCATCTCGACACTCAAAGGTGATATCGCCGAGGGGGGCTTCTTTGCCAAACTGAAGAGAGAAGCCGAGGACATTGAGGATTTCTATCTCAGCGAGGAGGAGCGCGCTCAACTTAAGAGAAAAGGAAGGGTCTGGCGATGGTTTGTGCTTGCCTGGTGGGTGGTAAAGAATTCGTTCTACAAACTCACTCCGGTCAGAAGGCTGCTGCTGGTCTTCGGCCTCGTGATGGTCTTCGTCAAGATGTCGGCGCGCACAGACAGCGCCGAAATCTCGGTACAATACAACATCCTGGGTGTCGCTTCCATCCTTCTCGTCCTCATTCTCGAGCTGAAAGACAAACTCCTGGCCCACAGCGAGCTGGAATCAGGGCGCGCAGTTCAACGGGCAATGAACCCTGAACAGGCTCCCTTTGTCCCGGGGTGGAATGTGTGGCTCTTTACCCGGTCTGCAAACGAGGTAGGCGGAGATCTTGTCGACTTCCTGCGTTTGACCGGAGACCGCTTCGGGATCGCAATCGGCGATGTCGCCGGCAAAGGGCTGGGCGCCGCACTCTTCATGGTGAAGATCCAGGCGACCCTTCGCACCCTCGCCACTGATTATGATTCCCTCAGCGGTCTCGCATCAAAGCTCAACGGCATCTTGCTCCGCGATGGAATGCCAGCGAAGTTTGCATCCCTGATCTTCATCCGGATTGATAGTGCGACTGGCACGCTACGATACGTGAATGCGGGGCACATGCCCCCGCTTGTCGTCTCGCAAGATGGTGTGACCGAGCTGGCCAAAGGAAACGTTGCCCTGGGGCTTTCCGGTGATGCAACGTATGCCGACCAGGAAGTACACTTGGGCAGCGGCCAGTCTTTCGTCGCCTACTCGGATGGCCTCACCGAGGCTCAAAACGCGGCAGGCGAATTCTACGGCATCGAGCGGTTCAAGAGACTCTGCACGCAACTCTGCGGGGTCTCCGCACAGTCCTTCGGAGAAAAGGTCGTTGCCGATGTGGCCCGATTCGAGGGCGACGCGCGGAGAAACGACGACCTCTCGCTGGTGATTCTCCAGAAATCCGCCTGAGAGCAATGTGATGCCAACAGTCGAACGGCTGGGGTGTGCGGATGAAGTGGGATGCCGTTGGAGTTTCAGTGAAGCGCGGACGGAGCAGTGGTCAAAATTCTGACAGAAGCAGATTATCCGAGCAGAAGCCCCCTCACAATCCCCTCAGCCACCTGAGCCTCGCCGAACGGCACACAGACTTTGATCTCTTCAAAAGTAAACCCTCCGAACTGATAGTAGGCTATGTTCGGGGCGACATCAGCACCGGGATTGTACCGGCGCGAATAGGGGAACGGATGCAGCCCTGCCTGCTCAAGACAACTGGCGACGTAGTGAGCCTGAAGATTGTCCGTCGTACCGTACACCCTCGCCATTCCCTCAACAATTTCGAACTGTTCGTGCGCGGAGCAGAGAAAAACCACACCCCGCTCTCCCCCACACTCTGCGCAACACGGGGCCCCACAGATCACGCAGACACCAGCAGCACTCACGGAGGGATGCATTGCACACATCACCTCCTCCTCGAAAATCGCCCCACAGTGAGGACAGTACCGGTCACTCTCGTCGATAAGTCCGTCACAGTTGCTGCAGGCAACCTCGGACGCTTCGTGTTCTTCCAAGTGATTCTCCGCGTGAAAGGGAAACTCAATTCCCCGTTCCCTCTGCGCCAAATAGCCGCTTGAACCCGGGATACGGAACCAGGGGGATCACGTCAAACCGGATCAACCCCTCGCGCACAAGTGGGAGAGTCGCGAGAATCTCTTCGACCTCTTCTCTGTTCAAGCATTCCATCATGAGCACAGCTGCATCCCGATCCGAGCGGAAGTAAAGCTCGCGCAACACCCCGGACTCGTACAGCTCCCAGGCACGCTCCGCCTCAGCCCGCAGATAGGGACGGCACTGATCGCCCCCTGCCCCCGGAACGCTCTGTTCGATCGCCAGGAATTTCATACTCCGATTATCCCCCCATCTTCATGGCGGTGAGCAGTTTTCTGGCCCTGGCTTCGTCCCCCCGTTCCACAAGCAGACGAACACCCTGGAGGACCATATCGACCGGTCCGACAGCAGCGCCCCCGACACGTTGCACCAGGGCGGCTATGCCATCGATCTCCAGGAAGCTTCTGGCCAGCTCCGCCTCCCCCTCGCTGGCGAAGTTCGCAACCTCGACTAGGTCACTGATTGTCATGTCGTCTCTCCTCTCAGAAATAGAACGCAGCGTACAGCGCACTCGCTGAGTTCAACGTCTTCCTCCCGGGATTCCCGAACCGCGCCGAGCGCTCGGAAGAAAACGTCATATTGAGTTGAAGTTCTGCCCCCACAGCAAAATGCCGGTCGAACGAATACTCCGCCCCTCCCAGGACGCCGGCCAGCCCATCGGTCGCGCTCTCCCCAACGCTCGGGCTGCTGATAAGTGCGCCCCCGCGGATACCGACAAAGGGTGCGAGTTTCCCCTGTCCGAGGTAGATATGGAGGACCATCCCGAGCCGCAGGTCGGACCCCACATCCTGTGCCCAGACAAGACCGACCGCCGGCGCAAGGGTCACGCTCCCGGTAATCCAGAACGGCGTCATGAATTCGAGCTGCGATCCCTGCAGCGAGGTCGAGAGACCCCATGTGCGGTGACCCTCCGCATCCTGAGCCCATGCCACGTGGACTCCAGTCGATGCCAGAATGACGACCAGAAGCAGTACGACTGTTCGACGTTTCACTGAATCCTCCTCTTTGTTAACGAATGGTCCGCATGCCTGCGGGAATGTCGGCGAGGTCCCGATAGAGAAACATGTCCCGCCAGTAGATATCTTGCTGGAAACGAACGTACACACGATAGAATCCGGAAGGGACGGGATTCCCGAACCCGTCCCGACCGTCCCACGTGAGTCGGTGAACCCCAAACGTTCTGGGGGAAAGGGGAATCGGATATGCAATCGCCAGCCGCTGCGGAGAGGGAAGCAGAGCTCCCCAGGCAACCGTGAAGTCGTTTCCCGTTTCCCCGGCGCCTCTTGCCGGAACAATCCACACAGCAACAGCCGCCGCAACTGGCAGACCGAATTCAATAACCGTCGATCCGTCCGAGGGGTTGGGATAAACGGGCGGGACATTGAACGTAGCGGGAAGAGAACCTCCCGGCTGGGACGAGGGAACGTGATCTGCCGGATTCCCCCAGACACCGATGATTACAGGGCTCGCGGCAGAGGTTAGGTAAATTCCGGTCGCCACTGGTGTGGCATACTCCAGCGCCAGGGGGAGATCGGTCGGTGCCGCATCCTGACATCCGACAATGAATGAAAGAAGGACGCCCCACAACGCTATCCATTTCATGAGGTTCTCTGCTGTTGATGTTGGCTGACCGGCATATGTTCCCCCGCCCCGACCCGGTACGCTTCCCGCATAAGTGCCCTGAGCCGGCGGTCCACATCCTTCGGTTGTTCCAGCCGAAAGTGAAGCCCGTATCCAAGCGACCCGAAATTTTCGATCCGGAGCAGCCGTGGGTGCCTTACCTCCCGTTTCAGCCAGAGACTGGCATCAAGCCAGGTGGTCCGAACCACCGCCCCTCCGAATCGCACACGCACCTGGAAAACAATCCGGGTTTTTTGCGCATAGACGATAACCGGACCCGCGGCTCTCGCTGCCGAGACCCAGGCGTGAAACACTTCGCGCAGTCCGGGGTCCTTCCCGCGGAAGTGGTCGCTGAGCCTGTACCGTCCACAGGAGTGCGCGAGATTCCGCGTCACAAACCTGTGCCCGCAGCGGTGGCACCGCCAGAGCGGCCGCTTCCCGGTTGACACGGTCTTTGTCATCATATCCTTTTGTCATTCGGCGAGTGAGCGATCTTCATCACTCAGGATACTATCAACGCCGGTCGGCATCGCACGGACACGTTGTGTATGATCATTTCGCTGGTGGGGCACTAGGATCGAGACTGTTTGATCAGAGCATTGAGTTGCCTGTAGTCGATCGTGCCACCGTTGGATTTCAAGTGGGTCACAACGGCGAGGCCCCGTGCGATGCGCTTGTCGGAGCTCTTGACGGATCCGATAATGTAGAGGAGCGTGCGTTGTTTGCCCGGCGAAAGTGCATGGAAGAGGGTATTCCCCTTCCGGTCCTGCTGCAGGAGAACCGCGAACTCCTCGGGCATGGGAAGTCCGTATGCGCTTTCATCTCTCCTCAGCTGAACATCAACTTCCATCCCGAATGTGAGCCCGAGGCTCTCCCGCAGCTTCTTATTCACAGTGATAAGAAACATTCTGGGGCCGCGGTGCAATAGCCCGCACGGAAATTCGGCCGCGTCATTCAACTTGCAGATGACCCGCCGCGAGTCCCCGTCAATAAAGCGCTTCGCGGTCCGTTCGGGCACACGGAAGTGGCATCCCCACAGCCGGTTATCTGAGCGCTCCAGAACGGATGAGAATCGGCAGATGACCTGATCAGCACGTTTACCGGTCACAAATCCCCCTCGAATCCAAAACGAATCCCCACCCCTTCCTTCCCAACCGGTCACCATCCGTATGAGATATCGGCGCCGTACCAGAATCCGTTCAACGTGTACCGTACGCCAGGATGAATTTCTCCTTCGAAGACTCGAAGTCCTTCCCGAGGATATGATCCCACCTGGTATAGCGGACATAACACGGAATAACACCAGCATGTGTCGAGAGAGCGGGAGTCCATGCGACCGGTAGAGGAGGGGAATCTCAAACTCGTTCCCTCCCCTGTTCAAGAAATCGCTCGATTTGCCGGCGGTGCCGGAGAATATGCACGATGGCGTGCTCGAGAAGCTGCTCCAGATCGTATGGCCCGCCCCACCGGGTTTTGATCCGGACACCCATGATCTGCTCGTCCGTAAACCCCCATCGCCCCTCAAGGGTTTCTACCGTATAGTCCAGCATCCCGCGAATCTGAGGAGGAACTTCCAACCCGGACCGAATGCCCACGTCGATCGGGCGGGATGCCATCGACAGAGCACTCCGGATGTAGTCTGCATAGCCATACCCGGAGCGGACAACATGATTCATGATCGTCAGGATAGACCGGCAATGCTCATCCTCTGTTTTCTCATCCCGCACCCGTACGAATTCCCCGTCGTTCAAACTGCCAGCGAGCCGGCCCAGTTCCAGGGCGGCGCGCTCATATTCGTCCATGAGCGCTCCGAGAGCACCCGTCCGATAGATGGTCGTCATTTCTTAGGCCTCTTATGAGAAGAGTTCATCGTTTCAAGGAGTTTCTGTCCCTGATCCCACACACGAATATCGAGCCTCCCCAGCCGATGAAGCTGCATGGCGCCTTCGAAGGTAAACCGGGCAGCGACACTCCGGCAGTCGGCGCTCCTGCAGAGGGAGGGGGCGTGGTCATGAATGCTGCATCCTCGCTCGTCAAGATAGACGCATTCACCGTTCGCCTTGTGGGCAATCATCAGCGCATTCGGGATGTAGGGATGGGGCTCTGTTTGATACCCCTCGGCCATGTCTTCAGGTTCAAGCCGGACCGCATCGCCCTGGCAGCAGAGCCTGCATCCGTTGCATGGCACTATTCGTTGGTTGCTGGTCATCTTACCTCTGCGCGGCCTTTTCTCTCTCGACGTGGAAAACACGGAGCACATGGTGGATCACCGGAGCCAGCATCACGCCGGCAAGCACCAGGAAGAAGACGCCCGCAAACAGCGCATACGCTCCCACGAGCCATTTCCCGATCTCCGTGTGGATCGTGTTGACCGGTCCCATACCACCCAGCAACATCGCCGCATTGAGAAATGCGTCCGACCACGGGAGCCCTTCGACCCAGTGGTAGATCGCCATCCCCAATGCGAGAGCGGCCAGCCCGAGGGGGAATAACACCACGGCGCGCGACACCATGTGGACTGTCAGGTGCCAGGTTCGGTGGACAGGATGTTCACTGAGGGGAATCATCGGACCTCCCGGGGAACCAGTACAGCGAGTTGGAGAGAATTAATGAGCGCACACAGAATACTACGGGCGCGTTGTTTTTCATAGCAACCCTGAGTTCGTCGGCCGACATATGATCGTCATCAGGATCCGCCATGCAAACTCGAGGGTCGAAGGATTTTGCTTCGATGCCGGTGACCGATATCGATTCGTCGCAAACCGGGACATCGGTTTCTGTGATCCGCGGCGAACTCTCAGTCGCTTATGATAATCGTCGTCCCCCCGCTTCCCTGATTTCCGAACCGGGCATTCACGATGTTGTTGAATATCGAACCAAACGAATAACTCAGTCCGAAAGAACCCCAGTACGAGTAGTTCTTCGCGAGCTCCCGTCGCTGCTGGAACACCTCTTCCACGGTGAGTGAGCTCTTGGGGAGGGAGACCTGGTCGTGCACGGCGCTGTAGCCGCCGGAGATATTGAACGACAATCCCTCGAAGACGCGGAGGGAAATAGTTCCGGAGATGCTGAGGCTGTTTTTCGCCAGATCGTGAAGGTACTGCGACCCGGTAACCGTGATCGACGTCGACCCCCATGGTTGCTGCATCGAGAGAGACCCCGACAACGAGTGGGTGTACAACACCTCCGCCTTTTTGAAGTAGATCGTTGTATCGTTATACCATTTGGCGACGACGCCGATCTGATAACCGATCCGGAGCTGGTGGTGCGTCGACTCGCCGTACGGGAAGATATTGTACTCGATACCGGGCTGCGTCAGAATTGACAGAGCGGTATTGCTGTACGTGGCGGAATTCACATAGGTAAAGAGCCCCACAGACCAGTGATCCGTAATGCTTCTGGCCACAAACCCGTTGAACCACTGGCTCCGGCTTATGGACCTGCTGGTAACCATCGTGTCCTCAGCGATCTGGACGTCGTACCGGTTATCATTGTAGCTCATATTCAGTGAGAACCGGAGTTTCCAGTCTTCCGTCACTCTGCTGGCCGTGAATCCTCCCCAGACCTGATCCGAACTGTACTGGGACTCGCCGTTCAGCCAGCTGTTCAGCGACAGGTTGAAGACCCAGTAGTTCCATTTATCCACCACCCCGGCGGCGGCAGTGGGCCTGTTGTAGGCTACGCTGAAATATTCCGCCAGCGGCGTGTGGATAATGTACCGGACAAGTCCAATCCTGAGGACCTTCACCAGCCCCTTCCGAATCATGTCCTGCGTGTCGGTTTTGTTGGCATTGTACTTCAATGTGTCATTGACGCCTTCGAACTGGAGTTGCCCGATGAGCGTCAGCGTGTATTCTGTTCCGCCGCTCCCGGTGTACATGGACGTAATCATTACGTGAACGTGCGCCTGCTTCCTGTCCCGCACATAGTTGACGTAAGAGATTTCGGTTTTGATGTAATCCAGATCGCAGAGCGAGCAGTCGACAAAAATCCTCGGGGCCGTTTGTTGGAGGGCATCCACGGTATCCTGCTGCACCTGCGCGAGTGATCGCACGCCGGTGACAATACAGAGCAGCATCAGGGAAGATGGAAGAGACAAACGCAGATGGTGCACTCTCATTGACACCTCAAGGAATGATGGAAAAGACTGCGTTCTTGCTGTCTGGGATATCTGTTCTCCCGAGCACATATGTCGGCACAGCGACAGCGGTGTACGATCCTGGGCTCAGCGGATACTTCGCCGGGTCGAGTCGCCACCTCGTCGTGAGCGAATCTCCATTGTAGAGAACACCATTCAGCACCACGGCAGCGAATGCCATCCCCGAAAAGCTGTCGGCAACAGTGTCTATTCCCTGTTTGACCAGAAACCTCGCGAACGGGTACGCCATCGCTGTGGACCAGGTCATCGTCCTTCCGGTTCGATTCAGTGCGGCGTAGCGAAGCCAGAGCGGGTCTTCTGCCCGTACGTTTGTGGTTGCGTGACCTAGTGAATCCTCAAGCCGGAGCGAGGTCGGAAATCCCGGTATAGCCCCGATAAAGAAGACCCCATCCGTTACGCGAGTGCCGTCGTTCTCCCCGGGGGCTACCGTACCGAGGTCACTGCAGGAGTATGCGCCCAGGGCAAGGAAAACGAGAACGACAAACGTCCCGGCCGTTCGATCATGCGCCGTGCGTCGGCCCGGTTTCCGTTTCACGTAGTCCGCTCCTCTCTTTTTGCCACTCGCAAAGCGACTGCACGTACTCTGCCGATCCATCTCTCAGCCACCCATCCATCTGCGCCGGTTCTTTCAATTGCTGACCGCGCCTTCGCGGGACGGCAATGTACGAGCATTCAAGCTCGGGGAGTGTCGTCATGTCTCCCCAGAGCTTTTCGAACTGAAGGGTCGGATAGATATCTTCCTGACCTTTTCCCCAGCGTTTCTTGACATTCTTCAGCGTGATGTAGGTCGGCATACGCGACGCAAGCGAGCGGACGGCGTCCGTCACTTTCTTCTGATCCCCCAGGTCACCCCGAGCGAGTCCGAACACCTTCAGGATCCGATCGAGATCGATCCAGTACGTCGCGGAATTGTAGTACGAGAGAACAAATTCCAGCTCCTCGCGGGGAAGGGCGAGCCCTTCGATCAGCCGGAGCCTTCCATCTGTTCTCGCCAGACCCCCGCCGCGATCGTCCAGCCATCGGGTAATGACTTCAACGGTCATCCCGGCCCCGCTCTGTATATGATGGCCCAGAATGGCCGGATCGAGATTTGCCCCCATGGTATCGATATTGTGGATGAGGATATGCTTCAGGTGCGGGCGCGCGGCAAGCAATTGCTGAAGAACGCCGTTCCGGAACAGGTTCGGAATTTCGTACCAGTGACCGACGGGATGGAGACACTGCAGAGGAAGATTGTCGGTGTAGTCGCTTGCCTCGCCGCTCCGTTCCGCCCACTCCATCAGAGCGCCGTGAAGACTCTCCAGCACCTTCTGAGCCTGTTCGTCGAGCATTTGCTGGGGCATTTCCATCCACGCAAATCGGAGGTCCCGGACGGTCGGAATCAACCGCAGGCCGATGATGCTGCCGGGCGAAAGGAGCACATCGCCCTCATAGCCGTAGTACTGCCCGGCCTCGAGGAAGTTCTTGATGGCGTCGTGGGTCAGATAGCTTGTGGAGATGATATGCGGTATGGCCGTTCCGCACTCCTTCATCGTGCGGCGGCTTTTTGCAAGATGTGTCTCGATGAACGTGCGGTGCTCTCCGCCGATCCGGCAAAACGGGTTCAGCGCTTTCACCGTACCCGCGCCTTTCGTCCACCGGCTTCCCGCGCCGGCGGCAAGAGTAAGCACCGCCACCGACCCGGTGGCGAGCGCCTCGGATCCGATGGCGCGATACGCTGACGACGGCCCGCCGGCTTCATGGACATCGCCCGACTCCACGTCGAGGATGGTTGCGTTGATGGGAAGCCGGTTCTGCGCCAGCCCGATCCGGCCGGCACGCAGGTCTGCCTTGATGCGCTCATGTTGAATCCGGTCGAATCCATACCGGTCGAGCAACTCTTCAAGTGACCCGCTCAGGGATGCCCTGGCTTCTCCCTCCGGGAGGATCCGGTCGATAATATTCTGCAGCATCCCCTCAAGCGCCGGGTCGGTTCTGGATGCGGCGGAAAAATGTTCCAGTTCTTTTCGTTCATGAATCGACAGCGTTCGCGGATCCCTTCGCAGGAGCGGCGGGACCGTCAGCGCATAGTAGTGTTGAGGGTGGAGGGCCTTCTCTCCGCGGAGAAGTTCTCCCAGCGAGCCGTGCTCATTGACGGCAAATTCGTAGACGACCGGATCCATGGCGAACGGTATTCCGTGCTCGTAGTACCGTTTCTCCGACTGCATGATCTCCCGGAGGCGGGTCTGCGCTTCGCGCTTCCGGGATGGATGGAACAGAAAGCCCATCCCTCCTCCGGACATCCCGCCCAGCATCCAGAACCCCCAAAAGTCTTTTCCGAACTCCTTT
>Ga0326726_10006336_pt1 | contig 10668 bp, 10 predicted proteins | sample MHFenrmetagenome_2_FD_207603 | JGI IMG/M metagenome (GOLD analysis project Ga0326726, IMG submission 207603) | Lab enriched peat soil microbial communities from Michigan Hollow, Ithaca, NY, United States - MHF15MN | ecosystem: Environmental > Terrestrial > Soil > Wetlands > Peat | place: USA... | reverse complement strand
GCCCTTATCGACTCGGCTCTTACCATTCACACTGCACTGCTGGATATCAGCGCAGATAACCGAAAAGCGGAAGAAAAAGACAAACGGATCACCCTCCGCATAACAGAAATAACGGACAGGATTGCGGCGATCGAGAAAGAACTGCAGATGTTCCCTGCCGACGAGCGGTTGAGGGAAGTCAACACACTGAAAACAGCGCTGCTTGAAGCGGAAAGCCGGCGTGATTCTACAATGAGGACCAATGCGGCCCTTTCGATGACGGCATCCCACGTCTTCCGCAAAGCGGAAAAAATTGCTCTCCGACAGAAACACCCGTCAGAGATTTCTGTTCTGAGGCACACAATGGAACTCCTGTCCGATCATGCAGTTCCGGATATCGGGGATCTCGCATCAGCACTTGCCGCTGCCTGTCCTGTTGCAGAACGGATGATTGCTGCCGAAGAAATCACGTTAAAAAACAAGGAGGAACGCGCTATTTTTTCGGATTTAAAACAATTCAGTGGCGATATATGCGCCAGTTGTTCTGATCTCAAAGTACAGGAAGAAGCCTGCAGGATTGCAGAGGAAAAACTGACGTTACATCCGCTGCTTGCCAGGATACATTCGCTCGAACGCGAAAAAAATCAGCTCGAAACAATGCTCGCAAAAGAGAGACAGGCACGCGTTGAACTTGAGGAATGGCAGCAAAAAACCAGGGAAAAAATCCCAAAACTTTCAGGAGAACTTACAAAAAAGATTGAGGATATGGTAGGGGGTGGCGTGCAACTTCAGATTGACGACCAAAGGCTGGCATGAGGGTAGATGCCTGATCTTCTGACATGGTCAATAGGTGTCATTTTCATTTTCATCCAGGTCCGAGAACATCTCATCAACGCACTCGATAATCCAGCTGAGCCGTTCTTCCGTGATGTCCTCGGAGACCAGTTTTTTCATCGAACCTGACACCGTTTTTTATCGTTGCTTTTTTTTTAGCAGCGTCCCTCCGCGAAGTCCGTTCATGGGGGATTTGCCGGGACGTTGGTTCCGGTAAAGTCCCCGAGATCGCACTGGTGGCCGGAGAGATCATCCGACCAGCCATAGGTATCGTGGAGCATCTGCGCAATGACATCCGAGAATGTCATGTTCCCACGTTTGAGCGTGAGAAGCGCCTCATACACCTCGGGATCGATGCGGATCGACCGTCCCTCGCCTGCACGAGGCATAATTACCACTTTGTGGTTACAGCATATAAATTTATCGTTAATTATGGAAAAAAAAGTGTCTGACTTTATATACAATGCTCCAAGCGGCCGATATTTAGCGAGATCTGGATCCTTTACTTTTGGTAAAGGCGCACTGGATCCGTAACCTACCCTCTTACCGTGAGGTGATACGGATAAAAAAGAACGAGGAATAATCCGTGTATGCGAATTCCGGGACAGGCCCATGGCACCCGCCGAGACGGAGAAGGGTCGGGACATCCAGCGGTACGGACGCAACCTCCAGCCCGGGACCCTCCAGTTCCTTCAGGTTCTCAAGCGGTTTAAACTCGAGTTGCTGCTGCACTATCCCGGAAGGTGTTTTCCTGCAGCAGACATTCTCATGCTGATGGCCGCAGCACATGTGGGTGAGACCCCGCTTTTCAAGTGCTTCAAACGCCATGGCTGCGGTATAATGATATCCGGTAAAAAAGTCACCGGACTCATGCGACAGGCGCTGCCAGCATTTGAGCCGGAGAGTCTGGGTTCCCAGTTCCAGGGGTCCGCCATGGACAAAGAGCATCCCGCGGTCAACCCATTCCATAGGCATGTTATCGAAGATTGAAAGAAGCGGGGAGTCCCGCAACTGTTCGTGGCGATACGTACTTGCAGCATCACTCCCGCTAACCAGGAGACCGTGGAGGTAAGCATGGTCATGATTCCCGAGGACCGATACGAGCCGGTACTCCCGGGACAGGGTATGGACTTTCTCTAAAGTTTCCTGGGGCCGGTCTCCACGGTGAAGAAGATCACCAAGATTAATAAGGATGTCAACCGGGCCAAACAGACCACAGAACAGCGGGGACTTAATGCATGCTGCAAGTGCACCGATTGCACCTGAATCCGCGTGCACGTCAGAAAAAATTACTGCACCCATACCGGTATCAAGAATATTGGTCTTCATTCCCATATAAACCAATGATGCCCCGGGTTATCCCTATGCCGGCAGGCCCGGGCAGGATACTCAGGAAAGATATGTTCATGAACCAATGGTCCTAACGTATTAACCGCATATCTGAGTGTCCTGCACAGAACACAAACCTGTCCGGAAAATCGTCCGGAGAGCTGCAGGACGCGGGAGTAGTTTCCGATGGAACGATTTCTGGATGCATATATTGAACGCATGCGACCTTATTTCCCGGGATTTCCCGGGGAGACAGCCCACGAAATAGCATCTGCATTTCTTGCCTTCAAGTTCGGCCTTTATGCGAATGCAGTCCGGGAATGTACCCACGCCATCGGATTGATACCGGGCGGGGATTCCAGCGGAGCACTGAAAAAAGCCCTTGAGATCATCCGCGCGAACGCACAGGACCGTGACAATTCTCTGGTTACTGCTGATCCTGGTGTTGCCTTCTCGGAATCAGAGCTTCGGTATGTTGCTATCACGATTCCACCGGAAAAAGCTGAAGATCCGGGCACGCTCAATCTTGATAATGCCCTTATCCTGGTATATGTTGTAGCGCTCATCACATCACCCGATGATGAGGAGACAATGGGAGAACACCGCAGGCTGATTGTCAGGATGCTCACGGATTACAAAAAAGCGCTTGGTCTTGAATGACCAGATTTTTTTAAAAAAGTATCTGCTTTTCAGGTTACAGACTGTCCATGCTGATGCCGGTAAAGTCCTGCGCAACCGACTTGATATCCTTTACACCAAACGCAGTCTGTACCTGAGTCAGCTCTAGCTGGTTTGCAGCATCGCATATATAGTCAAGGATGTCAACGGACAGTTCCTTCTGGATCTTGCTCTTCCTCAACTGGTCGACCAGCGCTGCCATTTTCTCCGGCGGTTCCATACGGAGCTTGGCAAGACTCATCACGCACATATAGATGCGGGTTAAGTTCCTGTCCGTGCCGGTGATACAGTCAAAGAAATTCCGTATCACCTGTGCCTGGTATATCTCTCCACCCATGACTTCACCTCCTGCCGATTCTGTTCCTCATCGGTAAATCCAGTGTTCACGATGTCTGGTTATAAACTTTCCGGATAAAATGATTTTTTTTACCGGAAAAACGTTAAAATCTTTGAGTTTTTACAAAAGTGCGGCGAATTTGTCTGACAAATGGATGACAATCGTCATACTGTGCTGCATCCTGCCCGCACCCGCCCTTACTTTGCAGCACTGACTATCTTGATGATGTCGCCATCTTTCAGTTCATGGGTTTCCTTGATCCGCATCTTGGTCCGGGCATCGATCGCGTACAGGAACCCCTTGCCGATATCCGTATGAACCTGGAATGCAAGATCACGGGGCGTGGAACCTCTCCGCATCAGGAAAGCGTCCGGGAGCACATCCCCCTGTTTGTTGCAGAAATGGTTCTCGTCTTCCACCGGGTAGACGACAATCATGTCAAGAAGTTCGAAGACTGCGCGGTTGATTGCCTGCTGGACACCTGTGCCTTTGCACTGCTTCATGACTTCAGCAATCTTGGCAAGCCCGGCTTTCTGGGCAGGAGAGAGCGTAGATTCATTTACCACGTTGAACTGCTCATCGCCCGGCAGGTACTTGATCACATTAGCAGCCACAGCATTACGGAGTGCCAGCTCGGATGCCGCGCTGGCGAACGCTACCTTCTGGGCAGCAAGTTTTATGCGAAGGGGTTCAGGTGCCTCATCGAACTTGTTCCCCACGATAAGCATGGGCTTTGAGATCTTCACGATCTCCGCGCAGAGTGGCACGAGATCTTCGATGGACGCATGCACGAGATCCAGCTTGAGCTTCAGTTCTACATCGCGCACATCTTCCAGCGTGATCCCCAGACCAACGAAGGTATCGGCGATCCCCTGCTGGATCGCGGCACCTTTTCCCTGCGACTGGCGGTTGATCCGGCTCCAGTGCTTGTCGAGGATCCCGTGCACCCACATCGTCATCTCAAACAGGAGGAAGGAAACATCGACGTCAGGATCGTGGTTGCCGACACCCACGGGGTTCCCCTCGCTGTCCGTCCCGCCGCTGGCATCGATGATATGCAGGATCGCGTTTGCCTGACGGAGGTTGTCGAGGAACTGGTTGCCCAGTCCCTTGCCTTTGTGGGCATCCGGCACGAGACCGGCGACATCGATAAGGTTGACCGCGACAAAACGGCTGCCCTCAACACAATGCGTGCATTTTACTTTCAGATCGCTGCAGGCGCATTTTGTCCGCACATAGGCAACGCCGAAGTTCGGGTTGATGGTGGTGAACGGGTAGTTGGCGATCTCGGCATGTGCCATCGTGGCAGCCTTGAAAAAGGTCGATTTCCCGCAGTTGGGTTTTCCCGCAAGGGCAAGGGTGATCATGGCAGTTCCTCAGGAATAATTGGGATCGCGTGTCACAGAAAAATCCGGAACGAATCTGACAAAGCTTTTCATCCCGGTTTATTAAAAGGTACTTATGACGTTTATTGAAAAGAAAACCTGGTACTTCGACAAGCCCGGGCCTGCCAATACCGCAGATGCCGCGAAGTTTGCCATCGGACGGGCAAAGGAATTAAAGCTCCAGACCATTATTGTTGCAAGCAGTTCAGGAAAGACAGCGGAGATTTTCCACGAAACGATGAAGGGATCCCAGCTCGACCTTGTGGTCGTGACCCATGTTGTGGGATTCACAAAACCCGGGGAATGGGAATTTTCCGCAGATATCGCTCAGCAGCTGCGAAAAAAAGGTGTGAAGATTGTCACCGGTACCCACGCTCTTTCCGGTCTCGAGCGTGCGCTCTCCCGTTCACCTAAAGTTGGGGGCGGTTCGAGAACAGAAGCTATTGCCGAAGCGCTCCGGCGTATCGTTGCAGTCGGTCTGAAAGTCGCCGTTGAATGCGTGCTGATTGCTGCAGACCAGGGAACGATCGGTGTAGACAGGGAAGTCATTGCAGTCGGCGGGACAGCGAGCGGTGCAGATACGGTCTGCGTGGTCCTGCCGGCCCACACCGCGAATTTCTTTGACCTGCAGGTCCGCGAGATCGTTGCCATGCCAAGGGTACGGTAACAATGGCGATACCAGAACTCAAAGAGGCAGTCACGCTCCTTGTCCGGCTACCGCTGCTCTGGATACCGGGTATTATCGGGGGGGCTTTTGCAGCCATTGTCTGGCTGACCCTTTTTGTTTCAGGGTCATTTTTCACCAGCCGTCTCGTTGTCATATTCTCTCTCGTGCTGCTCTTCTTTACTACCGGGATGCTGTCGGTCATCCGGAATAATGATACAACCGGCAGGGCTCTTGTAACGGGAGGCCTGAACTATTACTTCCGGGTACTCCTGCCCCAGCTCATCATCGGGTTTGCCCTCCTTCTGGTCTTCTTCCTCTGCACAATGACCTTCGCTCTCCTGGGATTCGTATCCGATGTCGGCCTTTTGATATCCCTCACCGTCGGGATCATGATCCCGACCCTGATGCTCACCTTCTTCTTTGATACGGTAGCGGTTTTCGAGGACCGTCGGGTGTTCGAATCAATCCAGAGAAGTGTCCTGCTCGTATCGGAACATATGATGGAAGCGCTTTCCTTTTTTATTGTGTCCGCACTTCTTTCTGCCGGGATTATATTCAGTCTGATGATCGTCTGGGAAGCAATCCTGTTCGATAAGCTGAAACCGATTATGGACTTCACGGATGCACAGCGGGAGGCATTCACTCCCGGCCAGTTTCTGACCATGATCGGACAGGACGGTATCTGGGTCACGGCAATAATCCTCTTTATCGGAGTTCTCGTCCTCCTCCCGCTCCTGTACAGTTACAAGGTGTGTTTCTACAAAAAAATGGCCAGCAGTACCATAACGATCGAACAACAGACCAGCGGTGAGTACGACAGCAAGGGCCGATGGTATAAATACTGATTTTCGGTTTTATTTTTTGTTCTGCGGGTTTTTATTATTCCTGAAAAGGAAATCCCCTTGACAAAAAACCTGAACGGGTCTGCACCTGTTTTTTTTATTCAGTCAGGCTAACCCGCGAGCCGCCAGGATCAGGTACAGGATAACAGCAAAAATACCGCCGCCCAGCGTGGCGAGCAGGTTGGTCCCGGCATTTCCTAAAAACCCCCTGTTCTCAAGAGTTGCCCCCACAACACTGTCGATATTCGTGCCAACGAACCCTGCCAAGGTACAGACTATCATCATCTGCGGGGTGATGACATTCAGGAGCATAGCAACAACTGACACCGCACAACCACCGATCAGCGCTACTGTTTCACCGGTAACCGTGATTCCGCCATTGGTTCCGATAGGGACCTGCTTCAGTGTTGTGATCAGGCGGGGAATCCCACCTGTCACGCCAATCTCGCTGGCCAGGGTGTCCGCTGCAGCGGTAGCAACGCAGCCAACGTACATGACGACAAAGAGCGGTTGCTGGAAGACCCCAAACAAGACGGCAGCAGCGGCGGCAATGATCCCGTTGGCAAAGACATTGCGGTACCCCCGCGCTCCGCTCTGGCCCTGCTCGACACCGATCCGTTTTTTGTATTCGGATTTATACTTCGTTGCGGCCGAGCCGAGGATAAAGAATGCAAGCATGATCAGGAACCACTGGGGGCCCTGCGGTGTCGCAAAGACCAGCAGGATGATACCGACAAGGGCCGCGGAGAAAAGACCCGAGAGGTCGGCAGTCCTCGCCCGGAAAGCAAAGTACCCGAACGTGAAACCGATAATCACTGCCGCAACGATCATCTGGAGATCCGCCTGGTAATTGAGTTCCTGGATCAGCCACATGGTCATCGCAATCCCGATCCCCTCTATAACAAGCGAGTCCTCATACCGGAGCAGGATGACCTTGAGGAGCACAGCCGCGATGATACCGAAGATCACGGTGAGGATCGCCTCCTCGTGCAGGTATGCCATGACAAGGACACCGGCCCATGCAGTGGAGATGATATAATAGAGATAGGTATTCAGGTCATCTGCACCTGTCTGGAAGACAAGCTCGCCGAGGACCAGCATGGCGAGCGTTGTAGCAAAAACAAAGAACGGGAGGAGGCCGGTACCGTAGAGTGCTGCAAGGGCACAAACGGTGTAGGTCAGGTATTTCGTATCGAAAAAACGCCAGAGGATAAGTGCATAGAGGGTAACGACAAGGCCCATCAGCCACGCCGGCCTGAGGTACGGACCGACAAGGGTGGCACCACCGACCAGTGCTGCCGCAAATCCCAGGCCCCGCTGTCGCTGCATTGGTCAGTACTTTCTTTTTAGAGTAAAAAGAGTTTTATCGTTCCGGGAATTTTGTGAAGCACTGAACGGCGTTGTAATCCTGTCTGTCCTGGATCAGATACGATCACTATATTTTATTCCACAACCAACCTTGTCCCGAATGGTGCAATCAGATCAGCTGCCGAAAAATTATGATTTTGCCGAAGTGGAGGAGCGCTGGCGGAAGACCTGGCGCGACGAGGATAACTATTTTGACAAAAAATCCAGAAAGCCCCAGTTCGTCATCGACACCCCTCCGCCGTACCCGACAGGCAATTTCCATATCGGGAACGCACTCAACTGGTGCTACATTGACTTCTTTGCCCGCTACAAGCGGATGAAAGGGTTCAACGTGATGTTCCCGCAGGGCTGGGACTGCCACGGGCTCCCGACCGAGGTCAAAGTCGAGGAGATCAACAAGATCACGAAGAACGATGTCTCCCGCGAGGAATTCCGGAAGATGTGCCGGGACTTAACGATCAAGAACATCGAGGCAATGCGCATCACCCTGCGGAAGATGGCCTTCTCCACTGACTGGAGTAACGAGTACATCACAATGATGCCGCAGTATTTCAGCAAAACGCAGCTCTCATTCCTGCGAATGCTGAAGTCCGGCTACATCTACCAGAGCGAGCACCCGGTCAACTACTGTACCCGCTGCGAAACGGCAATCGCGTTTGCGGAAGTAGCTTACGAGGACCGCGAGACCACCCTCAACTACTTCGATTTCAATGGCGTGGAGATCGCAACCACGCGACCCGAGCTCCTCGCAGCCTGTGTTGCTGTCGCCGTGCACCCTGGCGACGAGCGTTACCATAAGCTCAAAAGCAAAACCATAAAAGTCCCGCTCTTCGGCCATAATGTCCCCGTCGTGCAGGACGAGGCCGTCGATCCCGCATTCGGTTCCGGCGCCGTGATGATCTGTACCTTTGGCGACAAGCAGGATGTCCACTGGTGGAAGCAGCACAACCTTGCGCTCAGGAAAGCCATCGACCGGCAGGGAAAAATGACTGATATTGCCGGCAGGTATAAGGGGCTGACCACTACCGAGTGTCGAAAGGCAATCCTGGCCGACATGAAGGCAAAAAATATCCTGAAGCGGCAGGAGAAACTGGCCCAGCGTGTTGGAACCTGCTGGCGCTGCAAGACCCCGATCGAGATCCTTTCAGAGCGGCAGTGGTTTGTGAAGATCAAGCCCGATGAGATCCAGAAGGCAGCCCACCAGATCACCTGGTTCCCCGAGCATATGCTTCGGAGGATGGAAAACTGGGTTGAACAGATGGAGTGGGACTGGTGCATATCCCGGCAGCGGATCTTTGCTACACCGATTCCGGTCTGGTTCTGCACAAAATGCGGTGAGATGGTGACCCCCGACGAGAAGGACCTTCCGGTCGACCCGACCCTCGTAAAGCCCGGACATCCGTGCCCGAAATGCGGCAGTACATCGTTCTCCGCGGAAGTGGATGTGCTCGACACGTGGATGGACTCCTCCATCTCGGTCCTTAACGTGACCGGCTGGGACGGCAATGGTAACCCGCCGTACTTCCCCGCACAGATCCGGCCGCAGGGGCACGACATCATACGGACATGGGCATTCTACACCATCCTCCGCTCGGTGGCCCTAACCGGCCAGAAACCGTGGGACGAGATCCTCGTCAACGGTATGGTGCTGGGCGAGGACGGTTTCAAGATGAGCAAGAGCCGCGGGAACATCATCGTGCCCGAGGAAATCCTCGTGAAATACGGTGCTGACGCCCTTCGGCAATGGGGTGCAATGGGAGCAGCAACCGGCTCTGACATCATGTTCAACTGGAACGATGTGGTTGCAGCATCCCGGTTCCAGACCAAGATGTGGAACATCACGAAGTTCGCCCTGATGCAGCTTGAAAAAGGCGGGTTTGATGAGCATGAACCAGTCACCGCGCTCGCCGACCGCTGGCTTCTCGTCCGGCTCTCGGATACCGTGGAGCAGGTCAGTGCCGCGATGGAGGCATACCAGTTCGATGTCGCCCTCAAGACAATCCGCGAGTTCGCATGGGATGTGCTTGCCGACAATTATATCGAACTTGTCAAAGGGCGCCTCTACCGGCAGGACGCTTCCCGACGGAGTGCCTGCCTCGTGCTCCACACGGCATTCGACGCACTCTGCCGGATGCTCGCCCCGTTCACACCCTACTTTGCCGAGGAGTGCTACTCGTATCTGAAAGGCGACAGCGTCCACAAACAGCCGTGGGTCACCTTCTCCTACGACGATGATGCAGCACGGCAGGAAGGGAACCTGCTCGTGCAGGTCGTAGCTGAAATCCGGAAATATAAGCATGATGCTGGTCTTGCACTGAACGCACCGCTCGGGAAAGTGACCATCTACGCGCCCCACACCGTCAATGACGAAGGCGATACCGGCCGCACGCTCAATGCCGATGTCCACTGGCGCACGGATGTGGTGAAACTCGACCGCGTCATCACCGATATCGATTTCAACCGCTCGGTTGTCGGCCCGACGTTCCGCAAGCAGGCCCAGGCTTTTATGACTGCGGTGAAGACACTCTCCCCGGCACAGCTGGAAAACCCGCCAAAAACAATCATTCTTGACGGTGTGGAGGCTGCAATTCCGGAGAATGCATTCACGCCGAAGTTTACCTACATGGAAGAGGGCGCGAAGGTGGATGTTATTACAATCGGCGATGTCATTGTGACAATTGCGAAGAAGTAATAATCACACTTATTTTTTTTTTAAAATTTTTTTCTTTCAGGAATATCCTGCTCCGACAAAAATCTCGTTGTGATGCAATAACAAAACCCCAGGTGGCAGACATGTCGCGTGGCCTGTTAATCCACAAATCTATTTTGTCAGGGATGAAGGAGTCACTGTCGTCAAAATACACCTATGAGAGTTCTCGTACATCAGAGCCCGTTACGGGTCCGGTTGTACCTCTTTTCCCCAAGCCACCTTATCTACAGAGGTCACAATTCGGAAAAATGCGGAACCGGGCCGGAATGATCTGGAGGTCTCCGACGGGAATAGATAGGTCATATTTAGCGATGTTACAATAGCCGATGGAAGGAGGGGATGTACTTCGGGACGTTGCAGGCACTGGAGGGGGGGTGTTTCCGGACTCCCGATGATGGAAAGGTTCATTCAATTTTCGGGGCAGAGGTAATTTACTGTGTAAAAATAATTTCCAAAAATTCTAAAAACTGCGATGCTATACGCGCAAAACGCCTTCGGTTTTGCGCTACTCACTTGCCTTTATGGGATCGCGATTATGA
>Ga0326726_10006335_pt1 | contig 10669 bp, 10 predicted proteins | sample MHFenrmetagenome_2_FD_207603 | JGI IMG/M metagenome (GOLD analysis project Ga0326726, IMG submission 207603) | Lab enriched peat soil microbial communities from Michigan Hollow, Ithaca, NY, United States - MHF15MN | ecosystem: Environmental > Terrestrial > Soil > Wetlands > Peat | place: USA... | reverse complement strand
GTGAACGCGTACGACGAGGGCGAGCAGATCGTGCTCGACGTCTTCCACCGCGCGTCGCTCGATCTCGCCGCCGAGGTCGAGCCGGGCAGCTCGCCGCCACAGACGGCTCGGCTGTGGCGCTGGCGGATCGACCCGCGCGACGGCTCGGTGCGCGAGCAACAGCTCGACGATCAGAACGCGGAGCTGCCGAGCGTTCACCCCGAGCGGGTCGGCCGCCGCGCGCGCTACGCGTTCGCGTCGCGCTTTCGCAGCGATGTGCGCCTGCCGCTCGCGGACGGGCTGCTGAAGTACGACTTCGACAACGGCTGTGAGTCGAAGCTCCACGCGTTCGGCGCGAATCGGAACGGCGGCGAAGGCGTGTTCGTCCCGCGTCCGGGAGCGCGCGAGGAGGACGATGGCTGGCTGCTCGCATTTGTGCACGACGAAGGCGAGGGCCAAAGCGAGCTGATCGTCGCCGACGCGCGCCGCATGGCGGCTGCGCCGCTCGCGCGCGTGCTGATTCCGCAGCGCGTTCCGTACGGGCTCCACGGATTGTGGCTCGACCGCGCGGATCTCGAGGGCATCGGCTGACTTTTGCCAAGTGATCGGGTCCAATCCACCACGGACTCAAGCCTGACGGCGGCGGACCGCTCCTAGAAGAAGTACCGTACTTCCCCCCTCTAACGAGGACCAATGAAACCGGCCACCGCTTCCCAGGCCCTCTCCGACTTTCTCAGCCGCTTCCGCCCCGCACTCGTGATCCTCACCGGTGAAGCCCGCGGCATGGAATATCGCCTCGATCAGCCGCGCACTGCGGTCGGTCGTGGACCCGGAGTGGATCTCGCCCTCGACGATGCCTCACTGCGCACGCGCCACGCGCTCGTGGAGTTTCGCGGCGGCGGCTTCGTGCTGCGCGCGGCGGATCTCGAGAGCGAGACGCAGAGCTCGCTCGAGCTGAAGGACGGCGATCGCTTCCATCTCGGAGCGCTCGAGCTCCAGTTCACGCTCGAAGCGCGCGACTAGCGCGACATCGCCGCGCGCAGGCGCGCGGCGGCGAACGGCTCGACGAGTCGCCAAGGGTGCGCGCTCGGGAACGGCGGCGCGTCCGGCAGCGCAGCCCGGGAGGCCTCGACGCGCACCAGGAGCTGCAGTCGATAGAGCGTCTGGTACCAGGCGACGCGCGTCGCATCGAGCGGCGCGTGCGCGCGGTAGCGCGACTGAAAGCTCCGGGACGCCTGCCGAAGCCAGAGCCGAACGACCCGGCGCAGCGCGCGCGGCACGGCGAGCGGCGCGAGCTCGATGAGCTCGGCGCTGAACGCCACGTCGAGCTCGGGCTCGGCGAGCCGCGCATTGGTCCAGTCGATCAACGTCCAGGATCCGTCCGCGGCGACGATCAGGTTGTTCGGGTGCACGTCGCAGTGACACAGCGCGAGCCGGCGCTCGCTCGGCCGCGTGCGCTCGAGCCAGGCGTGCGCCTGCCTGAGCTCGCGGCTCCCGAGCGCGCGAATCTGCGCGCCGAGATCGCCGAGCAGCGCGGCGACGGACAGGTCCGCGGGCGCGAGCCCGTGCTTCGCGAGTCTCTCGGCGAGCGGTTCGACCGGCAGCGCGTGCAGTCGCACCTGCGCCTCGGCGAGCAGGCGCGGCAGGACGCGGATGCGGCGCAGGCGCTCGGGAGCGCGACTCACTTGGTCGAGCGTCGTGCCGTCGGCGCGGTCCATGATCAGAAAGGCGCGCCCGAGCGGCTCGTCCGCGCCGCCGAACGCCCGCACGCGCGGCGTCGGATAGCCGAGCTCGGCCACCGCGCTGTGCACCGCGATCTCGATGCGCGTGCGCGGCGAGGGCGGCATGCGCCTCAGGATCAGCTCGCCCGCGAAGCCGCGCGGCGCGGCGGCCAGGGAGAACGCCGAGATCTCGGCCCAGTAGCCGCCGCCGAGTGACTCGGGTCGCCGCGCGAACTCGAGCTCGGCGCCGTCAACGCGCGCGCCGATGACCGCGAGCAGCGCGCGCTCCAGCTCCGGCATCGCTAGTAGGCGCGGAAGCGCTTGGCCGCTTCGTAGGCGAAGTAGACGCTCAGAACGTGGATCGGGAAGCCGGGCACGAGGATCGCCCAGTAGCCGAACATCGTGGCCAGGAACCACGCGAGCCCGGCCCCGAGCCGGCCGGCATACACGTGCCCGAGGCCGGGAACGAACACCGAGAGCACGGCGGCGACGCCGGGGCTCGGCGCGCGCTCGCGCCGTTCGATGGGAAAGTCGAAGCGTTCGTCGGGAATCACGCTGAATCCTCCTGCGCGACCACTGAGCAAGCGCCGTGCCTCTTCCGCCCGGGCGCGCGCAGCGTGCAGCGCGGATTCGCTGCAGCGCGCGAGCGACACGCAGCGCTCGAGTTGCAGCTCGGGCAGTCGCGGTGTGACCCTCGGGCGATGCCCGAGTTGCCCGACGTCGAGCTCTATCTCGAGGCGCTCGAGCGCCGCGTTCGCGGCGCGCGCCTCGAGGCGCTGCAGATCTCGCAGCCGTTCATCCTGCGCACGGTCGATCCGAAGCCGGCAGAGCTCGAGGGCCGAGCCGTCCGCGAGCTGCGCCGCCTCGGGAAGCGCCTCGCGCTCGGCTTCGAGGGCGAGCTCTGGCTCGTGATCCACCTGATGATCGCCGGCCGGCTTCACTGGGCGGCGCCGGGGCAGAAGCCGCCGGGCCGCAAGCCGTTGGTCACGCTGCGCTTCTCGACCGGGCTCCTCACCCTGACCGAGGCCGGCTCGAAGCGGCGCGCCTCGCTGCACGTGCTGCGCGGCGCGGCGGCGCTTGCGGCGCACGACCCGGGCGGCATCGAGCCGCTCGAGACCGACCTCGCGAGCTTCGCGCGCGCGCTGCGCTCGGCGAATCACACCCTGAAGCGCTCCCTCACCGATCCGCACCTGATCTCGGGCGTCGGCAACGCGTACTCCGACGAGATCTTGCACCGCGCGCGTCTCTCGCCGATCGCGATGACCTCGAAGCTCGGCGATGCGGAGATCGCGCGGCTGTTCGATGCGACTCGGGTCGTGCTGCGCGATTGGCTCGAGCGGCTGCGCGCGCAGGCGGGCGACGGCTTCCCCGAGGGAGTGACTGCGTTCCGGCCCGAGATGGCCGTGCACGGTCGCTACCGCGAGCCCTGCCCCGACTGCGGCTCACCCGTACAGCGAATCGTGTACGCCGAGAACGAGACGAACTACTGCGCGACCTGTCAGACGGGCGGGCGTTTGCTCAGGGACCGCGCGCTCTCCCAGCTCCTCAAGGCCGACTGGCCGCGCTCGCTCGACGAAATGGAAGCCCTTCGCTCGCGCTGACCAGCACGAGCGCGAGCGTGACTCCGGGCAGCGCGGCCGCGGCGGCAGCCAGAAAGAACAGCGGCCAGCCGAGCTGCTCGGCGAGCCAGCCCGCGCCGGAGGCGAACATGGTCCGCCCGACCGCGGTCAGCGACGTGAACAACGCGAACTGAGTCGCCGTGAACGCCGGGTGACACAAGGTCGAGAGATATCCGACGAACGCGGCCGACACGAGTCCGCCGGTGAAGTTCTCGACGAAGATCGTGAGCGCGAGCGCGTGGATGTCGTGACCGAGATAGGCCTGCAGCACGAAGGCGAGATTCCCGAGCCCGTGAATCACGCCGCCGGCGACCAGCGCGCGCGCGATGCCGAGCCGGTACGCGAACGCGCCGCCCGCGGCGATGCCGACCATCGTCGCGACCACGCCGAAGATCTTCGCCACGCTCGCGATCTCCAGCTTCGTGAAGCCGATCTTCACGTAGAATGGATTCGCCATGCCTCCCGAGAGCGCGTCGCTCAGCCGGTACAGCAAGATGAACACCAGGATGAGCCCCCAGCGGGGACGCGAGACGAACTCGCGAAACGGCTCGACGACCGCCGCGCGCACGAACGAGCCGCGCACCAGCGGATGAGCTGGCTCCGGCGACAGCATGGCCGCGACGAGTCCGACACTGATCAGTGACGCCATGACCAGATACGACCGTGGCCAGCCGAACGCCTCGGCCAGCGCCAGGGCCCCGGCGCCGGAGGCGATCGTTCCGAAGCGGTAGCCCCACTGAGTCGACGCCGCGCCCGCCGCCTGTTCTTCCTTCGTGAGCAGCTCGATGCGGTAGGCGTCGATCACGATGTCCTGACTCGCCGACAGGAACGCGACGAGAGCGGCGAGAAGGGCCGTGCGCCATGGATCGACGACGGGATCCGCCTGCCCCAGGGCTGCGATCGACGCGGTCAGCAGCAGCGCGATCGCGAGCAGCCACGAGCGCCGCTGCCCGAGCTCCGTCGAGAGCCAAGGCAGCGGCACGCGATCGAGCACCGGCGCCCACAGGAACTTCAGGCTGTACGCGAAGCCGACCAGAGCGAACAGGCCGATGTCGGTGAGTGACACGCCCGACTCGGTGAGCCAAACCTGCAGGGTGGCGCCGGTGAGCGCCAGCGGCAGACCGCTCGCGAAGCCCATCGCCAGGATCGTCAGCTGCCGTGGGTTGCGATAGACCGCGACGGCGTCTCGCCAGCCGCTCACCGGAACGCCGGAGCGTGGGTCGGGCGCCCACGCGGCCATCTGTCACGAGGACGCATCTGCATCCTCATCGGCGCGCCCCTACGATGGATTGACGAGAAACGTACCCAGGCGGAAGCCGCGGCTCGACGCGAGCGCGGCCGCGGCAGTCACCGGCTTCTCGAGCTCCGCGAACGCGCCGCCGTCGACGGCGAAGCGCGCGCACGCCTCTGCGTCCGCGGCGTCGAAGTCGACACACTGCGTGGCGCGCACGTCGTCGTGCTCGTACGTCGCGAGGTACCAGGCGCGCCCCGCCTCGAGCGGAACCGCCTTCACCACGAGCGCGTCGTGGCGCACGATCGCGAGCCAGGCGACATCGCCAAAGCAATGCACGATGCCCGCGATGCGCGGTGTCTGCAGCGCGTCCTTCTCGTAGTCCAGCGCGAGCAACACGCTGGCCAGCGCGTCGCGCGGCGGAACGCCGAGCGCGAGCTTCTCCGCGATCGGGTCCGTCTGACTGCCGTTGGTCGCGACCGCGAACTCACCGGAGACGCGCACGCAGTTGTAGGCGATGTACGGATTCTTGTGCAGGTCGCCTTCGTGACCCGGCCGCGGCACGACCGCGAGTCGCCCCTCGACCTCGACGGCCATGCGATTCGGGAACGAGCGCGACGACACGCGATACAGCGCCGCGTTTCCACCCGCCCGCGTGCGACCGACGGCGACGATCCGACCGACGTACATGCGCTAACCTCCGTCTGGGAGCCCGGCGATCATAGCCACAACTCTTGTGAGGTCATATGCCCGCCTACCTCCACGACTCGGTCCTGCTCTACCTGGAGAAGCTGGTCGACTGGGACGACTTCTTCACGCGCCGAAAGGGTGAGGGCACCGACGTCGCGGCAGAGCGCGGCGCGCTGCGCAGCTTGCTCGAGACCTGCGCCGAGATCTGCGCCAAGCTCGAGCCCGAAGCGCGCTCCGGCTGGTTCGAGCCCGCGCGCCTGGAGAACGGCGAGGTCGTCCAGCCCGATCACGTGCGCCGCGGCTACGAGGCGCTGCGCGAGGCGGGTCTGGTCAGCGTCGGCGTGAAGGAGCGCTTCGGCGGCTTCGAGCTGCCTTCGTTCATCGCGAACGTCCTGATCCAGATGGTCGCGCGCGCCGACGCGGCGCTCATGACCGTGATCGGGCTGCAGGCGGGCGTCGCCGAGGACATCCAGAAGTACGCACCGGACGAGCTCCAGGCGCGCTATCTGCCGCGCTTCGTCTCCGGCGAAGTGCAGGGGGCGATGGATCTCACCGAGCCGCAGGCCGGCTCGGATCTCGGCGGCATCGCGACGCGCGCCGTCGAAGAGAACGGGCGCTGCTTCCTCGACGGCCAGAAGATCTTCATCACCAACGGCGGCGCCGCGATCCATCTGGTGCTCGCGCGCGACGCCGAGACGTTCGAGCACTCGAAGGGCACGACCAAGGGTCTGTCGCTGTTCATCTGCCCGCGCGTGCTGCCCGACGGCACGAAGAATCGCATTCGCGTCGAGCGCCTCGAGCACAAGCTCGGCCTGCACGGCTCACCGACCGCGGTGATTCGCCTCGAGCGCGCGGAGGCGTGGCGCATCGGCACCAAGGGCGACGGCTTCAAGGCCATGCTCGACCTGATGAACAACGCGCGCCTCGGCGTCGCGGCGCAGGGCGTCGGCATCGCCGAGGCCGCGGTCGAGGAGGCGGTGCGCTACTCGCGCGAGCGCAAGCAGTTCGGCATGCCGATCGGCGATCAGCCGCTGATGAAGAACATGCTCTCGCGCATGATCGTCGCGCTCGAGGGCAGCCGCGCGCTCCTGTATCGAGTGTCGACGTTGATCGATCACTCGAACGCGCTGCGCGCGACGCTCGAGCGCGAGAAGGCGGCGAGCGCCAACGAGCGCGCGGATCTGGAGCGCGTGCTCGAGCGCAACCAGATCCAGATCCGCCTGTTCACGCCGCTCGCGAAGTTTCTCGCGACCGAGAGCTGCGACGAGATCACGCGCGCGGCGATCCAGGTCCACGGCGGCATCGGCTTCATGGCGGAGAGCACCGTCGGCAAGCTGCACCTCGACGGCATCGTCACCACGATCTACGAGGGCACGAGCGAGATCCAGGTCAGCTTCGCGCTGAAGGAGATCGGCAAAGGGGCGCTCGGCATCGTGTTCGAGGAGCTGCGCAAGGAGCTCGGGGCGCTCGCGTCGCCCGTGCTGACCCCGTTCGCCGCGCGCGTGGTCGCGGGCATCGAGCGCATCGAGGTGTCGGCACACGCGCTGCTGAGTGACTTCGGCTACGCGCTGCTCTCCGCGCGCTCGGTCGCGGAGATGGTGATCGCGGTGATCGTCGCATCCGAGCTGCTGCGCCAGGCCGACCGCGCGCCGGAGCGCATCGAGCTCGCCGCGCGCTGGATCCACGTGAAGATGCTCGAGCTCGAGTCACACGCGCGGCGCGTGATCGAGGGCGACGCCGGGCGCATCGAGCGCTGCGAGAAGATCGTCCGGCTCTGGGCCTAGTCGCGCGCCGCGAAGAAGCGCTGCTCGATGACGCGCCCGGCGACGATCGCCTGCAGCGGCGCGAGCACCAGCAGATAGTGCATCTGCTTCTGTGGGATGAACGTCCACGCGACCAGGAGCGTGACGAAGCTGACCGCGAAGAACTGCAGCCGCGGGTCGCTGCGCCAGAAGCGCTGCCTCCAGCCTTCGTAGACGAGCCATGGCAAGAGCAGTCCCGCCGGAGCCGTGACGAGCGGGAAGCGCGGCCAGTAGTACCAGAGCTCGCGCAGATGCCGCGCGTCCCTCTCCACCTGTACACCGAACGGTGACAGGAGGAGCTCGCTGAACAGCGCGCCCGAGCCGGGCACGCGCGCCAGGATCGCTCCGTACCACGAGAGGCCGATCGCCGCCGCGACGAGGCCCCAGCCGAGCACCGCGGGGCGCAGCGCGAGTCGCGTGCTGCGCTGGAGGACGAGCCAGACGGCGATCGGCGCGAGGACGCCCAGCAGCGCGGCAGTCGCCTTGGTCAGAAACCCGAGTCCCAGGAGCAGCGCGAGCGCGGGCAGAAGGCGCGCGTCGCGCGTGCGCCAGAGTCTCTCGAAGACCGCGAGAGCCGCGAACACGAACAGCGCCAGCAGCATCTCCGCATCGCCGGTTCGACCCCGGTCGTAGAAGAACCACGTCGCGCCCAGCACCGCGGTGCACAGGAGTCCCGCGCGGGAGTCGCCGAACGAGCGGCCGACCGCGAAGACACAGGCCGCGAGCGCGAGCGCGGCCACGGCGGAGACCGCGCGCAGGGTCCAGAGACTCTGCTCGCCAGCGAGCGCCGCGGCGCTCGCGCCCGCCCAGTAGAAGAGCGGCGGCTTCTGGAGTCGCAGCGCTCCCTCGAAGCGCGGCACGAGCCAGTCGCCCGAGCGCAGCATCTCGGAGACGACCGTGAAGCAGCGCTGCTCCGACGCTCGGCCCATCTCGCCGCGATCGAGGTGCACGAACAGGCCCGCTGCGATCGCGGCGAACAGCGCCAGAGTGAGTGCCACCCTTCGGGGACTCACGCGGGCGCTGTCCGCACGAGCCCGAAGGAACGCGGGTTCGCTGCGCGCGGCGTCACGCATCTCGCAAATCTCGCCGCAGCAGCGAGTACAGCGCGTGATCGACGAAGTGGTCGTAGAGCCACTCCGCGTCGCGCAGCACGCCGTCCAGCCGGAATCCGAGCCGCTCGGCGACGCGCCGGCTGCGCTGGTTCTCGACGGCGGCGGCGAGTGAGATGCGGTTCAGTCCGAGAGACTCGAAGCCGTGCCGCACGAGCGCCCGACAGGAAGCGGTCATGATGCCGCGACCGCCGCGATCCTGGCGCAGCCAGTAGCCGATCTCGCCCGCGCGGTTCGCCGGGTCGAGCGAGCGGAAGCCCGCGATCCCGGCCAGCTCCCGGTCGTATTCGATCGCGAGCTCGAGCGACGTGCCCTCCAGCGCGCGCGCCTGGACGCCGCGCAGGAACTCGCCGATGCGCGCGACGTCATTCGCGCCGTCGACCCACGCGAGCCAGCGCCGCAGATGCGCGCGGTTCGCGTCGACGAGCGCGAACAGGGGCGCCGCATCGGCGTCGACCAAGGGCCGCAGGATCGTGCGCTCGTCGGCACGCAACATGACTGGATTCTACGGGGCGAGGCCACGCCCGTCAGCCGATGACTGGATCGAGCTGGCGCAGGATCGCCGGGCTCTCCCCGTCATGAGTCACTCGAGTCCCGCGTAGAACGAGCGGAGCAGCCGGCCGAGGCGCCTGTCCCCCGTTGTCCCGGGGCTCATCCGGTTCATCACGTAGGCGAGGCTCACGCGAGCGTCGCGGTCGGCGAGCGCGAACGATCCGCCCCAGCCACCGTGGCCGAAGGTGCGCGGGTTCGGCGAGAGCGGCATATCCTTGCTCACGAGCATGAAGCCGAGGCCCCAACGCATCGGGCCGAGCACCAGGTCGCGGCCGTAACACTGTTCAGTGATGGCCGTCGCGACGCTCGACTCGCGCAGCAACCGGACGCCGCCGAGTGCGCCGCCGCAGGCGAGCGCGGCCATCGCGAGCGCCGCGCCGCGCGCGTTCGCCTGCCCGTTGCCCGCCGGGACCTCCGCCGCGCGCCAGGCGCGCGTGTTCGCGATCGCCTGAGTGACTGCGGGATTCGCGAGCGCGCGGCGAAGCTCGTAGTGGGGATCGCCGGACTTCGGCGGCTCCGAGAGCGGCATCGGCGGATCCGGCGGGATCATCTCCGCGACGCGCTTCTCCTCGGACTCGGGCAGTCCGATCCAGAACTCCGCGCCGAGCGGCTCGGCGACCTCCTCGCGGAAGAAGCGGCCGAGCGAGCGCCCGTCCACGCGGCGCACGACCTCGCCGACCAGATGCCCGAAGGTCAGCGCGTGGTAGCCGCTGCGCGTGCCGGGCTCCCAGAGCGGCGCCTGCGCGGCGAGCGCGCTCGTGAAGCGCGGCCAGTCGAGCACGCCCTCCGCGGGCATCGGCGCCGAGATGCCCGCGAGCCCGGACTGATGCGAGAGCAGGAGGCGCACCGGGATGCGCTCCTTCCCGTTCGCCGCGAACTCGGGCCAGTAACTCGCGACCGGAGCGTCGAGGTCGACCAGGCCGCGATCCACGACCATGTGCGTGCACAGCGCGGCCATCGCCTTCGTCGTCGACCAGACGTTCGCGAGCGTGTCGCGTTCCCACGGGCGCGTCTGCGCGCGGTCCGCGGAGCCGCCCCAGAGATCCACGACCAGCTCGCCGTTCAAGGTCGCGGCGAACGAAGCGCCGACCTCGTTGCCCACGGTGAAGTTCTTCGCGAAGGCGTCCTTCACCTTCGCGAAGCGCGGCGCGCAGTGGCCGCCGACGTCCATCTCAGGCGCGGCGCGGAACGGTGTTGAACTGCGAGAAGTCGGGGCGGCGCGTGCGCCACCAATACGCGACGGTGAAGTTCGACCAGTTGTTGGTCACCTTGCCGCTCGCCGTCTTGTACCAGCTCTTGCAGCCCGCGGCCCAAGCGCTCTTGGCCAGCTCGGCCTGCACGCCCTCGTTGTAGCTGCGCATTGCGTCGGCCTTCACGTCGAGATAAGCGAAGCCCCGGCGGCCGAGCTCCTGGATGCACTGCACTGCGTAGTTCACCTGGCACTCGATCATGAAGATGATCGAGTTGTGACCCAGATTGGTGTTGGGTCCGTACATCATGAAGAAGTTCGGGAAGCCGGCGACCGTGAGGCCGAGGTGCGCCTCGGCGCCGCCGCGCCAGACCTCTTCGAGCTTCCGCCCGCCGAGCCCTTCGATCTGCATCGGCGCGAGGAACGACGTCGCCTGGAAGCCGGTCGCCAGGATCAGCACGTCCGCCGGATGGTGCACGCCGTCCGTGGTCAAGACTCCGTCGCGCACGATGCGCTGGATCGGCGTCGTCTCCAGCTGCACGTTCGAACGAGTCAGCGCGGGCAGGAAGTCGTCGTCGATCAGGATGCGCTTGCAGCCGATCCGGTAGTCGGGGGTCAGCTTCTTGCGCATCTCCGCGTCGGGCACCGCGGCCTCGAGATACATCGACGCGCCCTTGTGGAACCAGCGCGCCCAGTAGCCCTCGCGCGCGAAGGCCATGTAGTTCTTCTCGAGCTGCCAGTAGAAGAAGTAGCGGTACAGCCGCGTGACCCACGGGA
>Ga0326726_10006334_pt1 | contig 10669 bp, 11 predicted proteins | sample MHFenrmetagenome_2_FD_207603 | JGI IMG/M metagenome (GOLD analysis project Ga0326726, IMG submission 207603) | Lab enriched peat soil microbial communities from Michigan Hollow, Ithaca, NY, United States - MHF15MN | ecosystem: Environmental > Terrestrial > Soil > Wetlands > Peat | place: USA... | reverse complement strand
CTCACGATGAAAAGACCCGGGACTGGTATTTCTCCTATGCGCTATTGGGATTTATTAGCAGAAAGATCATCTCAAGATTATTCAGAAGACGAATTGATAACCAAATGACTCTTCCTTTAATCGTTCTAGGAGCGGGTGGGCATGCGAGGGTTTTGATTTCCGTATTAAAAACCTTGAACATGGATATTCTGGGTATTACAGATTTAGCGCCAGCTAAGATTGGCGACATGATAAATGGCATTACCGTTTTAGGAGACGACGATAATATTCTGCACTATTCTCCTGATTCAATTGAGCTTGTCAACGGAATCGGTTCTATATCATCAACGGACAAAAGGAAAACCATATATGAAAAATTCAAATATCATGGATACTCATTTGCGAACATTATTCATCCATCAGCCATCATCATGGATAATGTGCAGTTAGGTGAGGGCGTCCAGATCATAGCTGGTGCGATTGTCCAAACAGCAAGTGTGATTGGCGATAATACCATCATCAATACCGGAGCCATTGTAGATCACGACTGCATCATCGGAGAACACGTTCACATTGCGCCTGGTGCTGTTCTTTCCGGTGGGGTTCATATTGGCGCCAGGAGCCACATTGGGACATCTGCAACAGTTATTCAGGGGGTTAAGATCGGCTGTAATACGATTGTTTGTGCCGGTGCAGTTGTCATAGAAGACATTCCTTCGGGGGTTAAAGCATTGGGCATACCTGCCAAGCTTATTGAAAGAAGGGAATAATCATGGATGAAGAAAAACTTAAATCCTTTCTGATACAGCAAGATGCATCGATAAAACAGGCGATGTTGCAGATGACTCAGGAAGGAATAAAAAGCCTTTTTATTATAAATGAGAATCAAAAACTTATTGGAGTGCTTACGGATGGGGACATTCGGAGGGGAATAATAAGCGGCATTGAGTTAACGACAAAGATCACAGAAATAATGAAGAAAACTTTTTTTAGTTTGAGTATCAATGATGAAAAAGCGAAACAAAAAGCCAAAGAATTGATGCAGCAGTACCTTATTGAACATGTTCCTATCATAGACGATGAGAGAAAATTAGTTAATATAGTTTCTTGGCATGACTACATTATTACAGAATCAAATAAAGAAAAACATGCGTCATTGCATAACCCTGTCGTAATCATGGCGGGAGGCAAAGGTACAAGATTAGATCCTTTCACTAAAATACTGCCTAAGCCACTGATCCCACTTGGTGAAAAGCCAATCATTGAGATTATCATGGATCGCTTTTACGAGCGTGGATTTTACAAGTTTAAACTTGTGATAAACCATAAAAAAGAAATGATTAAGCTCTATTTCCGTGAGAATCAGCAACCATACGAAATAGAATTAATAGAAGAGAATGAATATTTAGGTACAGTGGGTGGTCTCTATCTATTAAAAGAAAAAATTGGAGACACTTTTATTCTGACTAATTGTGACACTTTACTCGAATGCGATTATGGAGATTTCCTGAAATGGCACATAGAACATAAAAACATATTAACTATTGTAGGTTCTCATAAAGAAGTCGCTGTACCTTATGGAGTCCTCAACATGATCAATGGCACTCTTATAGAAATGATTGAAAAACCCAAATATGACTTATTTGTAAATACTGGCACATATGTCATGGAACCTGAAATTTTCGATTACATAAATAATAATGAAAGAATAGATATTGATAAATTGATAACAAAATTAAAATTGAATAATGAAAATAAAGTCGGTGTATTCCCATGCTGGGGCAAATGGTTTGATATAGGGCAATGGGATGAATATAAGAAAACGCTTAGAAGTATAGGAATTGAAAGCTGATGTATGCAAATATTTTTTCATGCGAAAATAAAACGGCAATCGTAACGGGTGGTTGCGGTCTTATTGGTCGAGAGATTGCCCGGGGCTTATCCCAGTATGGGGCTAATGTTTATGTTGCGGACCAAAATGATCCTGTTGGGAAAAAGCTCGTCGATCAAAATATTAAATTTTTAAATCTTGATATTACATCGGAAAATTCGGTTCAGGAAGTTTTACAACGGGTTTTTAAAGATAGAGGTAAAATTGATGTATTGGTCAATTGTGTCTATCCTCGTACCGGGGATTGGGGCTCAAAGTTTGAAAATGTGAATTTTGACTCATGGAGGCTGAATGTTGATAATCATCTTGGCGGTTATTTCCTTGTCTGCAAAGAAGCGGCAATGATCATGAAAGATCATGGCGGAGGAAGTATCATCAATTTAGCTTCGATTTATGGAATTGTGGCGCCAGACTTCTCTATTTACGAAGGAACGGAAATGACCATGCCTGTTGCCTATGCTTCAATTAAGGCCGGGATTATAGCTTTAACAAAATATATTGCAACCTATTTCGGTAACTATAAAATCAGGGCAAATACAGTATCCCCGGGTGGGATATTTGACAATCAAGCTCCATCTTTCGTTGAACAATATTCTCGTAAAACTCCTTTAGGTAGGATGGGCAAACCGGGTGAAATCGTTGGGGCGGTCATTTATCTTGCATCTGATGCATCCTCTTTCGTAACAGGACATAATCTGGTCATTGATGGGGGCTGGACCGCTTGGTAAAAAATGACAAGATGAACGTGTTAGTTGTCGGATACGGCTCGATAGGAAAAAGGCACATCTTCAATCTGTCAAAATTGGATACTATTGAAGAAATCATCATTTATACAAAAATTAAAGATTGTTTTGAGAATGCGTATGAAAAGAAAATTTCTTTTATCGATGCTTCAAGCCTGGACTTGGACGCTGTCATTGACAGATACAAGGTCGATTTTGCAATCATAGCCAATGAAACCTATAAACATATTGACACAGCCATTACCCTTGCAGAAAGAAAAACCAATTTATTCATTGAAAAACCCCTCTCCCATAATCTTGAACAAGTTGATCTCTTGAAAGAGATTGTGCAGAAGAATCAGACAAATGTATTTATTGCCTATAATTTAAGGTACCTTCCGGCAATTCAATATCTCAAAGGTCATATATCACAGAAAGTCCTTGGTAATTTGTATTTTGCCCAAATCGAAGTGGGACAGTATCTGCCCTCTTGGAGATCCAATGTTAATTACTCTGACTCCTATAGTGCAAATGCCGAATACGGCGGCGGGGTCTCCCTTGATCTTTCTCACGAAGTCGATTATATGCGGTTTCTCTTCGGAGAACCTTATCTTTGGAAAACTTTAAAATCAAAAGCAAGTGAGCTGGACATCAATTCTGAAGACATCTTTGAAGGTATTTACAAATTTGAACAGGGATTTATGTGCCATGTACATATGGATTACCTGCAATGTAAAGCAAAACGAAAAATAAGAATTGTTGGCAGTAAGGGGGAGATTGTTTGCGATTTTATCGGAAAATGGATTGATATCCAGGTCTCTGATCATAAAAGCCGATTGACGGAAGAAAGTTTGTTCAAGATGGAAGACACCTATAAGGACGAATTGCGGCATTTTATTGAAACACTCGAATTTAAAAAGGCATCGGCAATATCCATAGATGATGGAATCAAAGCATTAAGATTGTTGGAAGACAGTCATGATAGATAAGAATAAGGTCATCTGTGTTATCCCAGCACGGGGCGGTTCAAAAGGCTTGCTGCGCAAAAATATAAAAAAATTGGCTGATAAGCCGCTAATTGCCTACACGATCGATCAGGCGTTACAATCTCAATACATTGATAGAACCATCGTTTCCACAGAAGACAAAGAGATAGCGGATATCTCGAAACGGTACGGTGCTGAAGTCCCGTTTATGAGACCGGATGCTCTGGCTGGTGATGATGTTGCAACTGTCGATGTTCTTCTGCATACGATCAACTGGATGGAAGAAGAAGAAAAATATAACTTTGACATTCTTGTTCTTTTACATACTACAACGCCTCTCAGAATCGTTAAAGATATAGATAACTGCATCGCACTGCTGCAGAATAAAAAAGCTGATAATGTTTTTTCCGTAACCGAAGCCCATCGGAATCCCTATTTCAATATGGTAGAAATCAGTCCGAATGGAAAAGTTCAACTCGCAAAGCAGGGGTCATTTTCATCAAGGCAGAGTGCACCAAAAGTGTATGATATGAACTCATCGATATATGTTTGGTGGAAAGATCTTTTGAAAAAAGAACGGAAAATATTCTTAGAGAACAGTCAAGTTTATGTCATGCCCAAAGCACGTTCAATTGATATTGATGATAACATAGATTTCAAAATAGCCGAAATCATGATGGCCGAACAAAACAAGAATAAATGAGGTTGTTCATGAAACGATGTAAGAAATGCTTAATGGCAATCACAAAACCATGCCTGATTCTGGATTATCAAGGTATGTGCCAGATTTGCAGGCATTATGAAATGAGAGCAAGTATGGATTATAATCAGCGATTTGAACAGCCCAGAACACTGACCAGCAAATTTAAGCGAGCGAATAACTACTACGATTGTGTCGGATATTCAGATGAAGAACTGTGGAATAGAGTTGATAGATTCTGGAGCAGAAATTTATTATCAAAAAAAGCAGGATATTGGGCGCCGAAGCCGGTTATTATAGAAAGTCTCATATAAGAAATCTGCATATGTTGAATAAGCGCATCATTGCCAGATTGGACATTAAAGGACCGAATCTGGTTAAAGGAATTCATCTCGAGGGATTAAGGGTTCTTGGCAAGCCTGAACAATTTGCCCGACACTACTATGAAGCGGGTGCAGACGAAATGATGTATGTGGATGTTGTCGCCAGCCTTTATGATCGAAACAGCCTACATGATATCGTCACAAGAACAGCAAAAGAGATTTTTATACCCCTCACCGTTGCAGGTGGAATCAGAACGCTCGACGATATCCGCGACATACTCAGGGCGGGTGCAGATAAGGTTTCTTTGAATACAGCGGCAGTCAAAAGGCCGGAAATAATAAAAGAGGCGTCTCGAAAATTCGGATCTTCCACCATCGTTATCACTATTGAGGCTATTAAACAACCAGACGGTCGTTATCTTGCTTATACTGACAATGGACGGGAATTCACGGGTATCGAGGTATTGCGTTGGGCGGCCATGGTGGAAGCACTTGGTGCAGGCGAGATTGTGATTACTTCTGTTGATCGGGAAGGAACAGGTCTCGGGTTTGACCTTGAGTTGACAAAGATGGTCGCTGAGGCAGTTTCAATTCCCGTCATTGCACATGGTGGCGCCGGCTCCTTAGAAGATATAAAATCAGTAATCAAGACTGGAAAGGCAGATGCCGTGGCTGTTGCTTCAATGCTGCACTACGATTTTATAAGTAAAAATGGAATACGTGGTGACTATAAAAATGAAGGTAATATTGAATTTTTGAAAAGTGGCCGTGGTTTCCCAAAAATAAATATGGCGACCCTTCCCGAAATCAAAAAATATCTTTGTAATCAGAATGTTTCTTGCCGTTACAATTTAAAGAATGTTCAATCCAATGCCTAAAATGAATTTAGGAAACGTTGCCATTGTCGATTATGAAGCTGGGAATTTATTCAGTGTTGAGCATGCCTGTAAAACTGTTGGCTTAAAGCCCCTAATCACCAGTAGGCCGGAAGATATACTCCAGTCTGATGCATTGATTTTGCCTGGTGTTGGTGCGTTTGGCGATGCGATGAAAAATCTTCGTATGTTGGCGTTGGTTCAACCGCTGCGAGAATTTGCTGCAAGCGGCAAGCCTTTCATGGGTATATGCCTTGGAATGCAACTTTTATTCTCAAGGAGTGAGGAATTTGGAGAGCATGAAGGATTAAATCTGATAGAGGGAGACGTAGTAAAATTTCCATATGTTAATTCATACGGGGAGAAAAATAAAATTCCTCAGATTTGTTGGAATCAGATAAAAAATCCTTCACATTTTGGAGAGAAGTGGCACGATACACCTTTGGAACAAATCGCCGATGGCGAATTCATGTATTTTGTGCACTCCTTCTATGCAAAACCTCGAAATTCGGAAAACATCCTTACCTTAACTGAATACGGTGGCTTAGAGTACTGCTCAGCAATAATAAAGAAGAATATTTTTGCAACTCAGTTTCATCCTGAAAAGAGCGCCGAAGAGGGAATAAAAATATATCAATTTTGGGCAAATAGAATCATAGGTAATAAGGAGAATTAAGACTATATGGAAGGAAAATTAGAAGCGAAATATGGCCTACCTGAAAAAGTTGTATTTTGTAAACGTTGTGTCATGTCAAATCAAAGGCCTGCTTCCGCTGTGGAGTTTAAACATACAATCAGCAGCAAGAAAGTTACCCTCAACATAGGTGAAGATGGTGTTTGTGATGCGTGCAGACAAGCTGAAGAAAAAGAAAAGATAGATTGGAAGTCAAGAGAAGAAGAGCTTCTACGCCTATTGGAAAAGTACCGTCGCAATGACGGTTATTATGATTGTATCGTGCCAGGCAGTGGCGGCAAAGATAGTGCGTTTCAGTCTCATGTTTTAAAGTACAAGTATGGAATGCACCCCCTTACAGTTACCTGGCCACCCATCCTTTACACCGATTACGGGTATCGAAATTTCCGCAAGTGGATAGAGCAGGGTGGTTTTGATAATATAAGCTTAAATCAAAACGGCCGGGTTATGAAACTACTCACACGCTTGTCTATTGAAAATATTTTACACCCTTTTCAGACATTCATTTTAGGACAAAAAAACCTGGCCCCCAAAATAGCTCTACAATACAAAATCCCACTGATTTTCTATGGTGAAAACGAAGCCGAATATGGGAATCCGATTGCAGATAACACAACATCACTTCGCGACAAATCATATTACAGTATGAAAAACCTTGATGAAATGTACCTTGGCGGCGTATCTATAAAAGAATTGAGAGACAGATATCATATAGATCTGGTAGATCTAATGACATACTTGCCTGCACCCTATGAACAACTTGAAAAATCTAATATTGAGGTACATTATCTCGGTTATTATTTAAAATGGACGCCACAGGAAGTCTATTACTATGCTGTGGAAAATACAGGGTTCGAGGCGAGGCCTTTTAGAACTCAAGGTACATATAGCAAGTACAATAGCATTGATGATAAAATTGATGATCTCCATTACTACACGACATTTATAAAATTTGGGCTTGGTCGGGCTACATACGATGCATCTCAGGAAATCAGGAATAAACATCTGACTCGTGAAGAAGGGGTTGCTTTGGTTAAGAAATTTGATGGAGAATTTCCGGATCGTTACTTTAACGAAATAATGGAATATCTGGATATCAATCCTGATTATTTCAGATACGAATTGACTGACAGCTTCCGTTCTCCACACCTTTGGGACAAAAATGATAAAGGAGAATGGCAATTACGCCATAATGTTTGGTGTGGTGTCAGGTCTTTGTAATATATCCCGAAGCGATAAACATTTTGTGATTGCAAAGCGGCGTACGATCCAGCCCAGGATTTTCGACATGAGAGAGACCATGCAAGGAAAGGAACCCGCAGGTGGATAAAAATATGAGCAAAAAAAACGAATTAAATCAAATAAAAAAGCAAACCAAAGGTAAAAAGGTTGTCTTCGTTTCCGGTAACTTCAATATCATCCATCCCGGGCACCTGCGGCTGCTGCGGTTTGCGAAGGAATGCGGCGATTACTTAGTCGTAGGCGTGCTGGACAATAAATACCCCGGATCATTCATTGACGAACAGTTGCGCTTGGAGAGCATCAAGGCTATCGCCTGGGTTGACTATTCGTTCATTCTACGTGAACCAACAGTTGCCTTCATTGAAAAACTGAAGCCGGCTTTCGTAGTTAAAGGTAAGGAGCATGAAGAAAGGGAGAATCATGAAAAAGATATTCTAAAGCAATATGGCGGCAAGTTGATATTCGGTTCTGGTGAAATCAGTTTTTCTTCTGTTGATTTAATGAATACGGAGTGGAAAGAACTGTCCATCTCATCCATCAAAAAACCTGTTGATTACCCAAAGCGTCACAATTTTAGTTTTAAGGAATTGATCGAAATTACCGACAAAATGAGAGATTTAAAAGTTTGTGTTCTGGGAGATACGATTGTTGACGAATATATTACCTGTGATGCCCTCGGAATGTCGCAGGAGGACCCCACGATTGTCGTCACGCCCGTCGCGAGCGAAAAGTTTATTGGGGGTGCGGGAATCGTTGCCCTCCATGCAAAGGGATTGGGTGCCAATGTTCACTTCTTTTCCGCTGTGGGAAAAGATCAAACAGCTGATTATGTGAAGACAAAGTTGGCGTCTTTGGGCTTAAATGCTCATCTGTTTCAGGACGAAAGCAGGCCTACAACTCTAAAACAAAGATTTCGCGCCCGACAAAAAACTCTGTTGAGGGTAAGTCATTTGCGACAACATTCAATTACCGCAGAAATTAGAGAACGATTTTACCAAGATGTAGTGGATATCGTCGAAGGAATGGATTTAATCATTTTTTCGGACTTTAATTATGGTTGCTTACCCCAATCTCTCGTGGATCAGGTTACATCATTTTGCAGTGGAAAAGGGATCATGATGGTTGCTGATAGCCAGTCATCTTCCCAAATCGGTGACGTGTCACGCTTCCGAGGAATGACGCTGGTGACGCCTACCGAAAGGGAGGCCCGCTTTGCTGTCCGTGATTTTGAAGCTGGTCTGGTTGTCCTTGCGGAAAAATTAAGGAGAAAAGCGCACGCAAGAAATGTGATCATTACCCTGGATGAAGAAGGCGTCCTGATTCATGCAGAAGGAGAGCAAAAAAGCGATTGGTTAACTGATCAACTGCCGGCTTTCAACACGGCACCCAAGGATGTATCCGGAGCGGGTGATTCTTATTTGACCTGCACCTCCTTGTCCATGGCTGTCGGCGCCGATATCTGGAAAAGCTCATACCTTGGTTCGCTGGCCGCCGCCTGTCAGGTTGGGCGGATCGGGAATATACCGCTAGCTCCAAAAGATTTAAAAATGGAAATAAATGGGATGAATGTGATTCGATGAGAGCACTACTCCTTGCCGCAGGCTTAGGTACACGTTTACAGCCTTTAACTAAAGACATGCCCAAATGCCTGATTGAAATTGATGGGAAACCGCTTTTAGAGTACTGGATCGCCATGCTGTCTGACAGCGGTGTATTTCCATTGTTAGTGAATCTTCATCATCATGCGGAGAAAGTCTCAAATTTTATTGATAACAGCCCATATAAAAATTTTATCGCCACGATCTATGAAGAGAAACTGTTAGGAACAGGAGGGACGCTTTTAAAAAATCGGGGATTTTTTTACAATGAGCCGTTAATGCTCGTCCACGCCGATAACCTCTCTATATTCGATGTGCGTGCATTCATAAATAATCATCAGAACCGCCCCCCCGGTTGTGAAATCACCATGATGACTTTCAAAACCCCTACCCCCCATACCTGCGGGATCATCGAAACAGACAAAAGGGGCTGTGTTCAGGCCTTCCATGAAAAGGTGGCCAATCCACCCTGTGATATGGCCAATGGCGCCGTTTATATCGTGGAGCCATCTATATTTAATTATCTCGAAAGTCTGAATAAGGAATTCATTGACTTCAGCACAGAAGTCATTCCTTACTATATGGGTCGCATTTACGTTTTTCATAATGACGTCTATCATCGGGATATTGGCACTCTTGAAAGCTACGAAGCAGCATGTAAGGAATTCCCGAAGAGGATATAGGAGTATGCAGCAAATTGATTTTCACCAGGATTATTGTCGGAAGATTAATGACGCTATGCAGCAGATTAACCTCGAAAAGCTTTGTTTGATATCTGATTACCTGTGGGAGGCATTGCAGAAAAAAAGGCAGGTATTTTTGTGCGGAAACGGCGGCAGTGCTGCCAATGCCATCCACATCGCGAACGATTTTATTTATGGCATCGGGAAAAGCAGTAAGACGGCAATGAAAGTTCATGCCTTAACGGCAAATGAATCTGTACTGACGTGCCTGGCTAATGATATTTCGTATGCTGATATTTTTTCTTATCAACTGGAAGCGTTAGGTCAGAGAGATGATATTCTGATTGTCCTTTCTGGTAGCGGTAATTCCCCAAACATAGTGAAGGCCATTCAAACGGCAAAAAATATTGGCATAAGAACCTTTGCCATATTGGGGTATGATGGAGGGTGTTGTCTTGCTATCGCTCAGGAATCCATCCATGTTCCTGTAAACGATATGCAGATTTCGGAAGATATGCAGCTCATTGTCGGCCACATGCTGATGAAATGGCTCAATAAAAGGTTGTTATCGAAAGTTTGAACCATGAACATATTTTTTTACGATTTATAAAGGTTGTGTTATGAAATGTCTTGTTACTGGTGCAGCGGGGTTCATAGGCAGCCATCTTACCGACTTATTATTACGAGAATGTCATGAAGTAATTGCCTTGGATGATCTTTCCACGGGTCGAACCTCCAATCTTGATCAGGCCCGCAAAAACAAAAACTTTTCTTGGGTGCAGGCGGATATTTCCGATCCGGTGACAATTCAGGACCTGCCGGCAGTTGATTGGGTATTTCACATCGCCGGCCGGGCTGATTTGGTTCCCTCAATTGAAAAGCCTGATGAGTATTTCAAAGTAAACGTATCCGGCACTTTTCTGGCCCTCGAATACGCACGCAAGATGGCTGTGAAACGTTTCATATACACGGCCAG
>Ga0326726_10006333_pt1 | contig 10669 bp, 12 predicted proteins | sample MHFenrmetagenome_2_FD_207603 | JGI IMG/M metagenome (GOLD analysis project Ga0326726, IMG submission 207603) | Lab enriched peat soil microbial communities from Michigan Hollow, Ithaca, NY, United States - MHF15MN | ecosystem: Environmental > Terrestrial > Soil > Wetlands > Peat | place: USA... | reverse complement strand
GGCGGTGCCCGCGGCTACCGCGGTGGCGGCAACCGCTGCAGCGCGTCCGACCCCGCGCAGGAACCCGCGCCGGGCGCGCAATGCGCTGATCGCTTCGCGTTTCATGATCCCCCCTTTCCTGGCGACGCCGGCCCGCAGCTTTGTGCTGCGTAATAGGCGGCCAGGTTTGCGATGTCGGCGTCGCTCAGGCCCCTGACCACGCCCGCCATCATCGGATCCTTGCGCAGTCCGGCGCGGAACGCCTTGAGCGTGTTGGCGAGGTAGGTCGATTTCTGACCTGCGATATGCGGCCAAGCGGGGTTCACCCCGGTGCCGGTCTCGCCGTGGCAGGCCTCGCAATTCTTGGCGAGCAGCTTGCCGGCCGCGGCGCCTGCGCCCGCAGCGCGCACGGGCGCCCGGCAGCTCAAGCCCGCGTAGTAGGTGGCGAGGTTCTGGACGTCGGCATCGCTGAGCGATTGTGCGACCGGAGACATCATCACATCGGTCTGCGCGCCGCTCTTGTAGGCGCCGAGGATGCGCGCCAAATAGGCGGCCCGCTGGCCGGCGAGATTCGGCCAAGTGTCGTTCGGGCTGATGCCTTTCGCGCCATGGCAGCTGGCGCAGATTTCTGCGTGCTTCCTGCCTCCCGCCGCCGCATCTCCGGCGACAGTGGCCGCGCCGGCCGTGAGCTTAGGCGCATGCGGGTTGTGGCACATGATGCACTGCTGACCGGCGCCATGCAGCGCCGGGTCGACTTGCGGCTGCGTGCGCGGCCTCTCGGCCATCCTTTCGTGGCACAGCGTGCACAGCTTTCGCGCATCGGCGGGGATCGGCAGCTTGCCTTGCTGCGGGTGGCCCTGGGCCGCGCCGTGGCACACCTCGCAGGCTACCGACTTGTGATTGTTGGCCGACCATTGCGCGTGGCGCTCGCCGTGGCAGCTCTGGCAATAAGCTGCGCCCCGGAATGCCGGTTCCTGCGCGGCGATTTCAGGCACAGAGTCGGCGCGATAGTGGCCGTACTCGTAGAACGACGGGGCGGTGAAATACCACTTCGCGGTCAGCCCGAGCGCCAGACCCGCGGCAAGCAACGCGATCAATCTAAGGACATGCTTGGGCACAATGGCGCCCGGACCGGACTCATGCCGCAAACGCTACCGCGCGGCTCGCGGCGCGGCTTGACCTACATCAAGCCGCCCCAGTGCGACTGAGGCTACTGCGGCCCCAGCACCTGCCGCACGGCGGCCTCGAGCTCGGCGTCCGACGCCTGGACTTTCGGGTGGCCCTTGCCTGACTTGAGCTTGGCAACCAGCTCGGCTTCGGCACCCTGCTTGCCCTTGAACTTGGCGGCCACGTCCTTGAAGGACGGGCCCACCTTCTTCTTGTCCATCTCGTGGCAGTTCAGGCATCCCTTTGCTTTCAGCACCTCCGCCCCCGATTGCGCCCAGGCCGAACCCGCCGCCAGCGCTCCCGCCACCGCCAGAAAGAACACCGTTGCCTTCATGACGCCTCCTTGCATATGAACAGAAAAGTTACCCTCCACGCGCCACGAAGCTGCTCACCACCAGGACGAGCAGCATCAGGCCGATCGCGATCAGCGTGAACCCCAGCATCTTGGAGCCCAGGGTCATGGGCCGCGAGGGCGCGTCCACCAGGTGCTTCGCCAGCTCGCCGGACTCCTTGAGCCGCCGATATTCGAGCGCGTGCTCGCGCCTGAACTCTTCCAGCGGCACGGCGCCGGTGAACATCACCGTGTCGAGCGGGAACTTGTCCGGCCGGAAGTGGTTGTTGAAGAAGTGCACCGTGAACAGAAACACGGCGGCGAGCACCGCCTCCTCGCCATGCACGATGGTCGCCACGTTGAACACCCACCCCGGAAGGATGGCGGCAGTGGCCACCGGGACCGCCAGCATGAAGCCGCTGCCGCCGATGATCGCCATGCCCCAGAACACCGCCCAGTAGTCGAACTTCTCCCAGTAGGTCCAGCGGTCGAACTGCGGCCGCGGCCGCTTTCCGACGAACCAGGAGAACATCGCGACGATGTCTTTCGCGTCCTGCCAGTTGGGCACGAGCGAGACCGGACCGAACCAATGGAAGCCGCGCCAGTTGCGGCCGATCCGGATGACGAGGTAGACGAGGTGGATGAAGAAGATGCCTAGCATCACCGCAGCGGCCGTGCGGTGCACGATGGCGGCGACCTTCGGGCTGCCGAACATCGCCACCACGATCTTCGCCCAGACCGTCTCGCCGAAGAACACTGCCATGCCGGTGAGGACGAGAGTCATCACGCTTATTGCGAAGATTAGGTGCGCAAGGCGCCAGACCGGCCCGAAGCGCTGGTATTGCTTGCCGTGCGCCTCGTGCACGTCCACGCCCGTGACATGGGGCCTCGCTTTTTGCGCCTGGCGGTCTTTCCACTCGCGGTAGAACCACAGCGCGGTATGGGTCCAGAAGAACAGGAACACGCCGGCGAGCAGCGCGACCATGAACTTGGTGGCGATCCACACTTGCGGGTAGCGCTGGAAGTCGTCCGTCGTCGCGTGCGGCTCGAAGGTCACGAACCCGGCCGTCGCATTCTTGTGGCATTTCTGGCACGTCTGCAACCGGTTGGATGGGTGCACGGTGGCAGCAGGATCGGCTACGCGCAGCACCGTGTGACCGCCGTGGCAGTCGAAGCACTTGGCGGTGTAGCCGTAGCCGAGCTTGTGCACCTGGCCGTGATAGGTCTGCGTATAAGACTTGAAGCTTCCGATATGGCAGTTGCCGCAGTTCTTCGTGATCGCGATCCTGGCGGATTCCGTGGCGGGCCGCTCCACGTCGTGCGTGGTGTGGCAGTCGGAGCACACGGCCGCAGCCGAGTTGCGATTGCGCAGCACTTCCTGGCCGTGCACCGAAGTGGTGTACTGCGCCAGTTGCGCCGCATGGCACTTGCCGCAGGTGTTGGGGATATTGAGCCGGAAGTCCGCGCGCTGCTGCGTGCCGAGCGGGTACACGTAGTGCGCGTTGTGGCAGTTGTAGCAGGTGGCGTTGGTGCGCGACTGGTCGGCGCGGCTCGGCCGCGCATGAACCGACTTCATGTAGCGGTCGATCTGGTCCACGACCACGCCGAGCCGCGCGTTTTCCTTCGTCTTGCCTTCCTTCTGCGCGGCTTTCCACAGGTCGTCGTGGCAGTTGACGCAGCTCACCTTGCGGACGACGCCCTGCCGGTGCGGGATCTCCGTGATGTCCTTGTGGCACTCCACGCACTGCCGCTTGCCGTGCACGCTGTGCTCGAACCTGTCTTGCACCACGTACAGCGGGCGCGGCTTGCCATCCGGTCCGGGCATCGCAAAACCTTCGTTGCCGTGGCAGCCGAGGCAGATCGCTTTGTCCAGGTCGGCTGCGGCCGGCGCGGGCGCGGCGGCAGGCTTCGCCGCTGGGGCCTGGGCCTTGGGCCGTGGCGCCCCCGGCTTGGCCGGCGCGGCTTGCTGGCCAGCCAGGTAGCCGATGATGGCCTTCAGCTCGGCATCGGTAGCGTCCACCTTGATGGGGTGGCCCTTGCCCTCCCTGAGCACTGCGATCAGCTTGGTTTCGGCCCCCTTGTATTTCGCCACTGCTGACTTCAGCGCGGGTCCCATCCCCTTCTCATCGATCCCATGGCACCCCAGGCAACCCTTGGACGTGAGCAGCTGGTCGCCCGATTGCGCACTTGCGGCACCGGCAAGCAACGCGGTGGCCAACGCCAGCAACAGCGAAATCGTCTTCATGGTCCCCTTATCCGCTTTGCCGAGACGCTATCACTATCAACCGGCTGGTGCAGAGCAGTTGATGCAGATCAACCGGCAGGATACCAGCCGGCCTCCATCATTGTGCAATGGCGCGCGTCCTGGTTCTCTATGTCACGAGTGAAGGCCATACGGGCCGCATCGCCACGCGCCTGGCGGGCTGCCTTGAGCAGCGCGGCATTGCCGTCGACCTGCATGAATTGAAGGGCGCCATACCGGACCCGGAGGGCTACGACGGCGTCATCGTCGGCGCGTCCGTCCACTACGGGCACCATCCGGCACATCTGCTAGCGCTGCTGCGCGCGCGGCGCGCAGCCCTGGCCGCCCGCGCGAGTGCGTTCTTTTCCGTGTGCCTGAGCGGCAAGGGCCACTACCGCGAGAAATTCCTCCAACAGTGCGGATGGGCGCCGCCGCACCAGGCGACGTTCACGGGCGCCCTGCAGTACAGCAAGTACGGCCCGTTCAAGCGGCTGGTCGTGATGGGGTTCGCCTGGATGGGCGGTCGTGACACCGACGCCTCGCGAGACTACGACTATACGGACTGGAAGGCGGTCGACAGCTTCGCGACCGCCTTCTCCCAGCAGCTGCGCTGAACGCTACTTGAGCTAGGTCGCCTGGATGTCGGCCTTGGCGCCGAACCCGACGGCGACCGGGAACGACACCTGATGGCCCCGGGCGGTGATGTTGTCGTCGTGCACCGCGAAGGCGAAGTCGTAGGTCTTGCCTTCCTTCAACGCCTTGTCGTCAGGGTCGGCCGCTGAAGCTGGCGCGGGAAGCGCCGCGGCGAAGAGCGATGCGAGGGGAAGTGACGGTGCCGTCTTTTTCTTGTTGTCCTCTAACGATTGACACCGAATTCCTGCTCATCAAGAGCAGCATGGGCGGGCATGCGGGGAGGCCCCTGATTTGCATCAAACCCGAAGCGCGTCTTTCGGGCCAACAGAGAGCGCGCCCGAAAAAAAGGCGACAATAGCCAGGTGCTGGAGGCGGCCGATCTAGAATGCGAGCGCGGCGGACGGATGCTGTTCCGCGGGCTGTCGTTTACGCTGTCGGACGGCGAGTTGCTGCGCGTGGCCGGCGCGAACGGCAGCGGCAAGACCACGCTCCTCAAGATCCTGTGCGGACTGCTTGCGCCGGAAGCGGGCGAGGTGCGCTGGCGCGGGCAACCGATCAAGGCGCTGCGCGAGGAGTACGCGCGCCAGCTCGTCTACCTCGGCCACGCGCCCGCGGTGAAGGACGACCTGACTGCCGCCGAGAATCTTTCGATCGCCTGCACGCTGGCGGGCGTCGCCGCCGCGCCGCAGTCCGTGCGCGATGCGCTGGAGGCCTACGGCCTGCCACGAGGCGACGTGCCGGTGCGGCGGCTCTCGCAGGGCCAGCGCCGGCGCGCGGCGCTCGCGCGGCTGCTGCTCTCGGAAGCTGCGCCGCTCTGGCTCCTCGACGAACCTTTCACGGCGCTGGACGCGGGCGCCGCGAGCTTCACCGGCGAGCTGATCGCCCGGCAAGTGGCGCGCGGTGGCGCTGCCGTGTTCACGACTCACCAGGACGCACCCATCAGCGCGGCGGTGGCGCGCGTGATCGAGCTGGCATGATCGCCGCGATCCGCTGCGTCCTGCGACGCGACCTGCTGCTCGCACTGCGCCGGCCGAGCGACGTCGCCACGGCGCTGCTGTTCTTTATCATCGTCGCGAGTCTGTTTCCGCTCGGCGTAGGCGCGGAGCCCAACCAGCTGCGCGCCATCGCGCCCGGCGTCATCTGGGTGTCGGCGCTGCTCTCCTCGATGCTGTCGCTCGCGCGCCTGTTCGCGGTGGACCACGCGGATGGCACGCTCGAGCAAATGCTGCTCGGCGCGGCGCCGCTCGGCGCGGTGGCGGCCGCCAAGGTGTTCGCGCACTGGCTGGTGGCCGGGCTGCCGCTGGTGGCCATCGCGCCGGTGATCGCGCTGCAGTACGACATGCCGGTGCCGCTCTACGGCACGCTTGCATTATCATTGCTGCTCGGCACGCCGGTGCTCAGCTTCATCGGCGCCATCGGCGCGGCGCTGACGCTGGGCCTGCGCGGAGGCGGCGTGCTGCTCGCGCTGCTGGTGCTGCCGCTGTACGTGCCGGTGCTGATATTCGGCGCGGGCAGCGTGGACATGGCCGCCGCGGGCTTGTCGGCCCTGGGGCAGCTCCAATTGCTGGCCGCGCTGCTGGTCGTGTCCGCGGCCTTCGCCCCCTGGGCAATCGCCGCGGCCTTACGGATCTCTACGGAATGAGTACAGCGATCAAGTGGTACTGGTTCGCGTCGCCGCAGACGTTCTATCCCCTCGCGGGGCGAATCGCGCTCGCCTGCGCCGTCGGCGCGGCCCTGCTTGCGGCGGCGGGCCTGTACGTGGGCTTCTTCGTCGCGCCGACCGACGCGCAGCAGGGCGATGCGTACCGCATCATCTTCATCCACGTCGCGGCGGCCTGGATGTCGATGTTCCTCTACGTGGTGATGGCGTTCTGGGCGGCGATCGGGCTCGCGTTCAACACGCGGCTCTCGGCCATGATGGCGAGCGCCATCGCGCCGACGGGCGCGATGTTCACCTTCGTCGCCCTGTGGACCGGGGCGCTGTGGGGCCGGCCCACCTGGGGCGCCTACTGGGTGTGGGACGCGCGCCTGACCTCGGAACTTATCCTCCTGTTCCTCTATCTAGGATTCATGGCACTGCAGGCGGCAATTGACGACCGGCGCCGCGCCGACCGCGCGGGGGCGCTGCTCGCGATCGTCGGCGTGGTGAACGTGCCGATCATCTACTACTCGGTGCAGTGGTGGAATACCCTGCACCAGGGCGCTTCGGTGAGCCTCACGCGCTCGCCGAGCATGGCGGCCGCCATGCTTACGGGCATGATCCTGATGGCGCTCGCGTTCTGGCTCTACAGCATCGCCGCGGCGCTCGCACGCGTGCGCTGCATCATCCGGGAGAGGGAATGAACTGGGGAAGCTGGGCGGAGTTCTGGGCCATGGGCGGCTACGGGTTTTACGTTTGGGGCGCCTACGGCGTGACCGTGGCGGCGATCGCGGCGGAAATCTGGGCGCTCGCGCGCCGTGCGAGGAGAAGCCATGAAACCGCGTCATAAGCGCCTCATCGCCATCGCCGCCGGCATCGCCGTGCTCGGCATTGCCGCGGCGCTGGTCCTCTCCGCCTTCCAGAAGAACCTGGTGTTCTTCTTCACGCCCTCGCAGGTCGCTGCCAACGAGGCGCCGCAGGGCCGCACCTTCCGCATCGGCGGCATGGTGGAGAAGGGCAGCTTGAAGCGCGACGGGGTGGAAGTGAGCTTCGTGGTCACGGATACGGCCAAGACCATCCCGGTGGTTTACAAGGGCGCGCTCCCGGACCTGTTTCGCGAGGGCAAGGGCGTGGTGGCGCAGGGTCAACTGGGCGCCGACGGCGTGTTCCACGCGCGCGAGGTGCTCGCCAAGCACGACGAGAACTACATGCCGCCGGAGGCCGCCGACGCAGTGAAGCGCGCGCACGAGACCGCCGCGAAGGCGGCGAAGACCCTCCAATGATCCCCGAGCTCGGGCAACTCGCGCTTTCGCTCGCCCTCGTGGTGGCGCTCGTGCAGACCGTCCTGCCGCTCGCCGGCGCGGCGCGCGGCGATGCCGCCTGGATGGCCGTGGCGCGGCCGGCGGCGCACTCGCTGGCGCTGCTCATCGCCTTCTCCTTCGGCTGCCTGGTGTACGCCTTCGTCACCAACGACTTCTCCGTGCAGTACGTGGCGATGCACTCCAACACCGCGCTGCCGCTGCATTACCGCGTCGCCGGCGCCTGGGGCGGGCACGAGGGGTCGCTGCTCCTGTGGTGCGTGATGCTCGGGGTATGGATGTCCGCCGTGGCCCTGTTCAGCGCCCACCTGCCCGAGGAAATGGCGGCGCGCGTGCTCGGGGTGATGGGCCTGGTGAGCGCGGGCTTCCTCGCCTTCCTGCTGTTCACCTCCAATCCGTTCGAGCGCCTGTTTCCCGCGGCGCCGGATGGGCGCGACTTGAATCCGCTGCTGCAGGACCCGGGCATGGTGATCCACCCGCCGATGCTCTACATGGGCTACGTGGGCTTCTCGGTCGCCTACGCGTTCTCGGTGGCGGCGCTGCTCTCCGGCCGGCTTGACGCCGCCTGGGCGCGCTGGTCGCGTCCATGGACCACCGTGGCGTGGGTGTTTCTCACGCTCGGCATTGCGCTGGGCAGCGGTTGGGCGTACTACGAGCTCGGCTGGGGCGGCTGGTGGTTCTGGGACCCGGTGGAGAACGCCTCCTTCATGCCGTGGTTGGTGGGCACGGCGCTGATTCATTCGCTGGCGGTGACCGAGAAGCGCGGTGCCTTCCGCAGCTGGACCGTGCTGCTCGCCATCATCGCCTTCGGCCTGTCGCTGCTCGGCACCTTCCTGGTGCGCTCGGGCGTGCTGACCTCGGTGCATGCCTTTGCCGTGGATCCCAAGCGCGGCATCTTCGTCCTGGGCCTGTTCGCCGTCACCATTGGCGGCGCGCTCGCGCTCTTCGCCTGGCGTACCGCGCGCATCGGGCTGGGAGGCGAATTCGCGCCGGTGTCGCGCGAGTCGCTGCTGTTGGCCAACAACGTCCTGCTCACCGCCGCCGCCGGCTCGGTGATGCTCGGCACGCTGTATCCGCTGCTGCTCGATGCCGTCGGCGGCGGCAAGATCTCGGTCGGACCGCCTTACTTCGAGGCCGTGTTCGCGCCGTTGATGGCGCCGGCGCTGTTTCTCATGGGCGTGGGGCCGCTCGCGCGCTGGAAGCGCGCCAGCGTGCCGGAGCTCGCGGTGCTGCTGCGCTGGGCACTTGCCGCGAGCCTCGCCGTGGGGTTGCTCCTGCCCTTTGCCTTCGGCCAGTGGCATGCGCTGGTCGGCTTCAGTCTCGCGCTCGCGCTGTGGATCGTGGCCTCCGGACTGCTGACCCTGCGCAGGGGCCTGCGCCAGTCGCGCGCGCACTACGGCATGGTGCTCGCGCACATCGGCGTCGCCACCTTCGTGGTCGGCGTGGCGCTGGTGAAGGGCTACGACGCCGAGCGCGACGCGAAGATGAAGCCGGGCGACACCGTGGAGCTGGGCGGCTACCTCTTCCGGCTGGACGGCGTGCGCTCGGTGGACGGGCCCAACTATCGCGCGGCGCAGGCGCGCATCACAATCCTGCGCGGCGGCACCACGGTAAGGGTCATGCACCCGGAGCGGCGGCTGTACACGGTGCAGGAGCAGACCATGACCGAGGCGGCGATCGACACGGGCCTAACGCGCGACCTCTACGTCTCGCTCGGCGATCCGCTGGAAGGCGGCGCATGGCTCGTGAAGGTGCAGGTCAAGCCTTTCATCGACTGGATCTGGGGCGGGTGTCTGCTGATGGCGCTCGGCGGGATTCTCGCGGCGAGCGACCGCCGCTATCGCCTGCGCGAGCCGGCGCGGGAAAGCGCGGCGGTCGAGGCCGCGGCATGAGGCTGGCGTGGGTGGTGGTAGCGTTCGTCGCGCTGGTGGTGCTGCTCGCCGTCGGGCTCACCCTCAATCCGCGCGAGGTGCCTTCACCGCTCATCGGCAAGCTGGCGCCGGCCTTCGAGCTGCCGCTGCTGCACGCGCCGGAGAAGACCTTCAGCGAGAAGGACATGCTCGGCAAGGTCTGGGTGATGAACGTGTGGGCCTCGTGGTGCCCGCCCTGCCTGGTCGAGCACCCGGTGGTCACCGCACTGGCGAAATCGGCCCTCGCGCCGGTGGTCGGCATGAATTACAAGGACGCGCGCGAGGACGCGCTGCCGTGGCTGAAGAGAAACGGCGATCCGTTCCAGTTCTCCGTGTACGACGGCAGCGGGCGCATCGCCATGGATTACGGCGTGTACGGCGTGCCGGAGACCTACGTCATCGATCGGCACGGCGTGATTCGCTACAAGCACATCGGCCCGCTCACGCCCGAAGTGGTGCGGGAAAAGATCGAGCCGATGCTCAAGGACCTCGCGCGTGACGCCTAGCACTGCGCTCGCTGCGGGGCACGCTTCGGCCCGGCACGCTTCGGTCCGGTACGCTTCGGCTCGGTTCGCCGCGGCTCGCTTCGCGCACGCGTTGCTGCTCGCGACGCTCGTCGCATGGTTGCCTGCCGCACCAGCGCAGCCCGCCGCCACGGATGACCCGGTACTCGAGCAGCGCGTGCAGAGCCTCGCACACGAGCTCAGGTGCCTGGTGTGCCAGAACCAGTCGCTCGCCGAATCGAACGCGCCGCTCGCGCTGGACCTGCGCAACCAGATCCGCGAGCAGCTCGCCAAGGGCGCGAGCGAGCGCGAGGTGGTGGACTTCATGGTCGCGCGCTATGGCGACTTCGTGCTGTACCGTCCGCCGCTCAAGGCAAGCACCCTGGCCCTGTGGGTCGGCCCGTTCGCGCTGCTGGTCGCGGGCGCGCTCCTGCTGTGGCGGCGCCTCGCGCGCCGGCGCGTTCCCGGGCCGCAGCTGAGCGACGCGCAGCGCAGCCGCGCGGCGAAGCTCCTCGAATGATCCTGTTCTGGGTTCTCGGCGCGGCGCTCGCCGCGCCCGTGCTGGCGCTGCTGCTGCGCCCGTTGCTCGCGCGTCGCGGCGCCGCAGGCCGGTTATCGCGCAAGGAGGCGAACATCGCCGTCTACCGCGACCAGCTGAGGGAACTCGAGGTGGAGCTCACGGTGGGCAAGATCGCGCCCGCCGATCATCAGCGCGCAAAGGATGAGCTGCAGGCGCGGCTGCTCGAGGACGTGGACGCGGCGGCCGCTGCCGAGGCCGCGCCGCGCGCCTCGGGGCGCGGCGTCGCCGTCGCGCTGGGCCTGGCCGTGCCGGCTTGTGCCGTCGCGCTGTATTTCTTCGTCGGCAGCCCGGATGCCGTGAATCCGCGCCTGAGCCCGGACAAGGTGAGCGAGCTGCGCATCGAGGACATGGTCGGGCGCCTCGCGG
>Ga0326726_10006332_pt1 | contig 10669 bp, 5 predicted proteins | sample MHFenrmetagenome_2_FD_207603 | JGI IMG/M metagenome (GOLD analysis project Ga0326726, IMG submission 207603) | Lab enriched peat soil microbial communities from Michigan Hollow, Ithaca, NY, United States - MHF15MN | ecosystem: Environmental > Terrestrial > Soil > Wetlands > Peat | place: USA... | reverse complement strand
TTATAATCTCTCTCGGACATGGTCACTTCTCCTTCCTGCTATGTTGTTTGGGATATTCAACTTTAACAGATCGAGAATACCATGTCCTCACCCTTCTTCCTTATAGTAAGCTGAAGTGTTGTTTTTGAAATTTTGACCCTACATGCGCTGTTATACTCGGAAATAAATGAAGAAGCCGCAACTGAAGAATCCCGATATCACTTTCCTTTTCTCTTTACTGCTTTGTGTTTGAAGTCTTGCATATCCAGTATTCGACTTTCCCTGTTGCTTTCAAGAAGAGACCTAAGATAATATTTTTGGGGACTTCACACATTCACTTAACAGAAACAAATCTAATTCTAATTTTGCATTTCGCATAAGGAGAATGAAAAATGAAATGTTACAGGAAAGAACTTTGGTTCAACATTCCAACCCGTCGGGCTTTCGTAAACGTTACACCGCAGGTGGAACAATGCCTTAGAGATAGCGGCATCACCGAGGGTCTTGCCCTTATCAACGCGATGCACATCACAGCTTCAGTTTTCATCAACGATGATGAGTCCGGCCTCCATCAGGATTATGATGACTGGTTGGAGAAGCTGGCGCCCCATGAACCTGTATCACAGTACCGCCACAATCGCACAGGTGAGGATAACGGAGATGCCCACCTGAAGCGGCAGATCATGGGAAGGGAAGTGGTCGTCGCCGTTACCAATGGCAGGCTCGATTTCGGCCCGTGGGAGCAGATATTCTACGGAGAGTTTGACGGCAGGAGAAGGAAGAGAGCTCTCGTAAAGATCATCGGCGAGTAGACCCTTCTTGTCCAAGCAGGCGCTCGGCTAATCACCCTTGTCATTCTTGCTGCTGTTGAGATCCTTGTTTGACGGGAGCGAGGCGGAATTCCAACCGCCGCCAACCGCTTTGACCAGGAGGACGCTGGCGGCCATCCGGCGGCCGAGGATATCGATGGCGGTTCTTTCGTTCGCGAGCCATATAGCTTGCACAACTACCACGTCGAGGTAGCTGATCGTTCCCGCCTTGTACTGGTTCCTGCTGATGTCCAGGGATTTTCGTGCGGCGCTTACCGCTTCGCCCTGAATGCGGGATTCTTCCTCCAGTATCCGGAGGGCCGCGAGATTGTCTTCCACATCCTGAAATGCTCCAAGCACGGTTTGACGATAAGACGCGACCGTCGCATCATAAGCCGCCCGCGCCTGGTCCGTGAGGGCGCTACGCAGACCTGCGTCGAATACGGTCTCTGTCAGGCTCAGGCCGACAGACCACAAGCGGCTCGGCCAGGAAAGCCAGTCGGACAGATGCGAAGATTCAAATCCGCCGGTTGCATTTAAGAGAACATTTGGGAAGTAGGCCGCCTTGGCAACTCCGATCTGGGCATTCGCTGCCGCCAAGCGCCGTTCCGCAGCGGCGATGTCCGGCCTGCGTTCGAGGAGCTCCGAAGGGATACCGAAGGGTACGGTGACCGGCGTCGCAGCGAGAGGCGTTGCCGGGATGGATAAAGCGGACGGCGGTTTGCCGACGAGCAGTGCTATGGCGTGCTCTAGTTGGGCGCGCTGCACCCCCACATCGACCGCCTGAGCCTGCGTGGTCTTGAACTGCGTCTCCGCCAGAAGGACGTCGTTCCTGGATGACACACCACTTGCATAGCGCCTCTTCGTAAGTTCTAGAGTTTTCTGATAGGCGGCAACCGTTTCGTCGAGGAACTTCTTCTGGGCATCGAGTGAGCAGAGCTGGAAATAGTTTTGTGCCAGTGCCGCCTGGGTGCTGAGGCGGATCGATTCGAGGTCTGCGGCGCTTGCCTGGGCTCCCGCCTGGCTTGCCTCGACAGTACGACGGACCTTGCCCCAGATATCCGGTTCCCATGATGCGGTTCCCGTCAATAGCAGGTCGGAGACAGGGTCTGTAGGCGCACCGAGAGTGCCCACGGCATTAGCGGATCTGAGAGAACGTGTGGCCTGTGCTCCGATTGAGAGATTGGGAAAATATCCGGCACGGGCAGCCTGCACGGCCGCACGCGCCTGACGGAACTGGGCTTCCGCCGCGGCAACATTTTGATTCGATATATTCACCTGCTCTTCGAGGGCATCAAGCTGAGGATCTTGAAATATCTTCCACCATGTCCCGCGGACAACGGCCTCCTGCGGCTGTGCCACCTTCCACTCTGCTGCTTCCTTGTAGGCAGCAGGCGCTTCGTCTTTCGGTCTCACATAGTCGGGTCCCACCGCACAGGCGGTGAAAATGACAAGCACCCCCGCAATCGCGGCAGTTGCCAGTTTGCGCGGCCTTTTCCATTTCAGACAACCCGATTTGTCACAAATCATATACTATTCCTTCTGCTGTTATTTTACCAAGATGAACTCCCGCAAACAACGATTTTTTTGATCCTGATACGATCCGAATGCCATCACCGCACTTCCGGCGCCCCCACAGGCACATTATGTAGAGTCGGCCGCTTCCTCTCCGTCTTTCTTCTTTCCAGGCGGAGCCGCAGGCGGTCGAGATAGAGATATACCACCGGAGTCGTATAGAGCGTAAGCATTTGGCTGAAGATCAACCCGCCGACGATAGCGATACCGAGGGGACGGCGGAGCTCGGACCCGACACCGAATCCAATGGCAAGGGGCAACGCTCCCAGAAGGGCCGCCATGGTTGTCATCATGATCGGCCGGAACCGCAGCAGACATGCCTGATAGATGGCGTCTTCCGGGCTTTTCCCTTCATTGCGTTCCGCCGCCAGGGCAAAGTCCACCATCATGATGCCGTTTTTCTTTACGATGCCGATGAGCAGGACAAGTCCGATCAGGGCGATGATGGTAAGCTCTGTGCCTGAGATCAGCAAGGCTACGAATGCCCCGACACCCGCCGACGGCAGCGTGGAGAGTATGGTAAGCGGGTGGATGTAGCTCTCATACAACACGCCGAGGACGATGTAGACCGCTACCAGCGCGGCAAGGATCAGGAGGGGTTGATTGGCGAGCGACGCCTGAAAGATCTGGGCCGTCCCCTGAAAGCTGCCGTGAATACTCGAAGGTAATCCCATCTTCCGTGTGGCCGTTTCGATCGCCTTCACCGCGTCGCCGAGGGCAAGCCCCGGCGCGAGGTTGAATGACAGCGTCACTGCGGGAAATTGCCCCTGATGGCTGACTGCGAGCGCCGTCTGCGTCATATCGTAATGGGTAAAGGCGCTCAAGGGAACGAGCGCCCCCGTCGATGACGATACATAGATATAGCGGAGTGTTTCCGGACGCTGCCAGAAGCGCGGTTCTACCTCCATCACCACATGGTACTGATTCAACGGCGTATACATGATCGATACCTGCCGCTGGCCGAAGGCGCTGTAAAGCGTATCGTCTATTGCCTGCGGGCTGACGCCCAGGCGTGACGCCGTGGCGCGATCGATAACGAGCGACGCTTGAAGCCCTTTGTTCTGCTGATCGCTGTTCACGTCGACAATGCCGGGAACCTCGCGCAATCGCTGTTCTATAAGGGGGCACCATGTCATGAGATCGATCAGGTTTTCCCCCTGGAGCGTATACTGGTATTGGCTTGCGCTGCCCCTACCCCCCGCGCGCACATCCTGCACGGCCTGGAGATATGCAGGAGCTCCCGGCACGCTGCTGATTTTCTTGCGAAGCCTTGCGATTACTTGGTCGGCACTGAGCTTCCTCTGCTCTATGGGTTTCAGGGCGATGAACATCCGCCCCGTATTAGTCGTCGCGCGCCCGCCGGAGCCGCCGGTGAATGCGACGACCGTATCCACAGCGGGATCCTTCCCTATGATATCGACAATCGCCGTCATTTTTTCTCTCATCGATTGAAACGATATGTCCTGGGCCGCGAGTATCGTGCCCGTCAGGCGGCCCGTATCCTGCTGGGGAAAGAATCCTTTCGGTACAATGACGAACAGTACGATGCTGAGCACGATTGTGGAGAGCATCAGAGAAAGCATGAGTCGCGGGTGCTTCAGCGCCCAGGACAGGCTCTTTTCGTAATCGTGATGCATCCTGTCAAACAGACGCCCGCTTAAATTAAACAGCCGTCCGTGTGTCCGGGCCTTCTCCGCTTTCAGAAAGTAGGCGCACATCATGGGGGTGGTTGTCAGCGAGACCACGAGGGACACCATGATCGCGGCGGAGAGCGTCACGGCGAACTCGCGGAAGAGCCGGCCAAGCATCCCTCCCATGAGCAGGATGGGGATGAACACCGCCACGAGGGAGACGCTGATCGAAAGGACGGTGAAGCCTATCTCCCGCGCACCCAGTAAGGCAGCCTCATGGGAAGGAACGCCTTTTTCCAGGTGACGGGTGATGTTTTCAAGCACAACTATAGCGTCATCCACGACAAAGCCCGTGGCAACTGTAAGCGCCATGAGAGAAAGATTGTCCAGGCTGTAGCTGCAGAGGTACATGACTCCGAAGGTGCTGATGAGCGACACGGGTACGGCAATGCTCGGTATGAGGGCGCTCCGAAAATGCCTCAGGAACGCGAATACCACCAGAATCACGAGTATGCCGGAAACGACGAGGGTGCGCTCTACGTCCTTCAAAGAGGCGCGGATTGTCGTTGTCCGGTCGAGAACGACGGAGAGGTTGATCGCTCCGGGAATGGACGCTTCAAGCTGCGGCAAGAGTTCAATGACGCGGTCCACCGTCTCGATGATATTCATCCCCGGCTGACGGAACACGATAACCATCACGGCGGGTTTGCCGTTTACCAGGCCCGCGTTCCTTATATCCTCCACCGAATCCTGAACGTCGGCAACATCAGACAGTCTTACCGCCGCCCCCGACTGGAAGGCGACGATTATCGGGCGGTACAGTTCCGCCTTGTACATCTGATCATTCGTTTTGATCTCCCATGTCTTCTCACCGTTTGCGAGTTGTCCTTTGGGCCGGTTCACGTTGGTGGTGCTGAGGGCAACACGCACATCATCTAGGCCGATCCCGTACTTGCTCAAGGACAGGGGATTCAGCTCCACGCGCACGGCAGGCAATGAACCACCGCCGACTATTACCTGTCCGACACCTTCCACCTGAGATAGTTTTTGTTGGAGGATGGTCGATGCCGCGTCGTACATCTGTGCCCTTCCGACCGTATCAGAGGTGAGGGCCAGTATGAGGATAGGCGCCTCCGCCGGGTTTACCTTGCGATAGTTCGGGTTCGAAGGAAGGGCCGCCGGCAGGTAGCTTCGGGCCGCATTGATTGCAGCCTGGACGTCACGGGCCGCTCCATCGATGTTGCGGTCCAGGTCGAACTGCAGGACGATTGATGTGGAGCCGAGGTAGCTGGTCGACGTCATCTCGGTGACGCCCGCAATGTGTGCAAACTGCCGCTCCAGCGGCGCCGCAACCGAAGTTGCCATTGTCTCCGGACTCGCCCCCGGCAGGGCAGCAGATACGGAGATCGTCGGATAGTCCACCTGCGGCAAGGGAGACAAAGGAAGCAAACGCACGGCTATTAGCCCGGCGAGAACCATTCCTATGGTCAGAAGGGTTGTCGCGACCGGCCTCCTTATGAACGGGGCTGAGAAATTCGCGCCGATCATGTTTTGCGGTCCTCGTTATTTGTTTCGCCGGAGCGATGTCCGGCGAAGCGTAATGCCAGCCGGTCAAACCAGAGATAGATGACGGGCGTTGTGTACAGAGTGAGCACCTGGCTCACAACCAGGCCGCCGATTATGGAAATGCCGAGGGGGCGGCGAAGCTCTGCGCCCACGCCAGAGCTTATTGCCAGGGGCAGAGCCGCCAGGAGCGCTGCCATGGTCGTCATCATGATCGGTCGGAACCTGAGCAGGCATGCCTGATAGATGGCATCTTCCGGGCTTTTCCCTTCCTTGCGCTCGGCATCGAGGGCAAAGTCCACCATCATGATGCCGTTCTTCTTCACGATGCCGATGAGGAGGATGATGCCGATCAGGGCAATGACGCTGAACTCCGTGCGGCATATCATCAGGGCAAGAAGCGCTCCCACCCCCGCGGACGGCAGTGTGGAGAGTATCGTCACAGGGTGGATGTAACTTTCGTACAGCACTCCTAAGACGATGTAAACCGTTATCAGCGCCGCGAGGATCAGGATGGGCTCATTAGCGAGCGATGATCGGAAGGCCTGGGCCGTGCCCTGGAAGCTCCCCCGGATGCTCGCCGGCATTCCCAGCTTCTTCGTGGCTGAATCGATTGCCGTGATTGCATCCCCAAGGGATGCATCCGGCGCGAGATTGAAGGAGAGGTTTGTTGCCGGAAACTGCCCCTGATGGCTGATGATAAGCGGGCCCATAGTTTCCTTGAACTGCGTAAACGCGCCGAGCGGAACTTGCCCGCCGCCTGCGCTTCGTACATAGAGGGCGCCCAATTTTTCGGGATGCACCTTGAATTCCGGTTTGACCTCAAGGATGACCCGATACTGGTTCAGCTGTGTGAACATCGTTGATACCAGTCTCTGGCCATACGCATCGTAGAGTGTATCGTCGATGAGCTGCGGGGTAATTCCGAGGCGTGACGCCGTGGCCCTGTCAATCACAAGCGAGGCCTGCAGTCCCTGGTTTTGCTGGTCGCTGCTCACGTCGCGAAGTTCCGGCAGCTCGCGCAATGCGTCAACAAGTCTTGAAGCCCAGAGCCCGAGCTCGTCGGCATTGGGATCTTCCAGGCTGTACTGATACTGTGTGCGGCTCACGCGGCTTTCCACCGTGAGGTCCTGAACCGGCTGCATATAGAGGTTTATCCCGTTGAGCTTCGCAAGCTCAGGCTGCAGGCGGCGAATGATATCACTGGCGCTGGCATCACGTTGAGAGAGCGGTTTCAGGTTGATAAGGACGCGCCCGCTGTTCAGGGTCGTATTGGTGCCGTCTACCCCGATAAACGTGGACAGGCTCTGCACGGCAGGATCGCGGAGGATCGTCTGAGCGAGGGACTGCTGCTTCTCGGCCATCGCCCCGAACGATGTCCACTGCGGCCCTTCCGAAATGCCGAGGATGAGCCCGGTATCCTGGACGGGGAAGAAGCCTTTCGGTATGACAATATACAAGAGAACTGTGAAGACGAGAGTTGCCACTGCAACGACAAGCGTTGCCGTCTGGCGCTGCAGCACCCACTTGAGAGACCTGCCGTAGGCCGCGATTATCCGGTCGAACATATGTTGCGATACCCGGTAGAGCCTCTTCTGCTGATCTTCCGGTTTGTGTTTCAGCAATCGCGCGCACATCATCGGCGTCAACGTAAGGGAAACGACTGCGGAGATCAGGATCGTAATGCCGAGGGTGATGGCAAACTCACGGAAAAGCCTCCCCACTACATCACTCATAAAGAGAAGCGGGATAAGAACGGCGACAAGGGAAATGGTCAGAGACACGATGGTGAAGGCAATCTGTTCCGAACCTTTGAGGGCGGCCTCCAGCGGGGGGTCGCCTTGCTCTATGTACCGGGCAATATTTTCGATCATGACGATGGCGTCATCCACCACGAAGCCCGTCGCAATTGTGAGGGCCATCAGCGTCAGGTTGTTCAGGCTGAACCCCAGAAGATACATGATCCCGAAGGTGCCGACTAAAGAAAGTGGGACAGCAACGCTCGGGATGGATGTTGCAGACAGGGTGCGAAGGAACAGAAAGATGACCATTACAACCAGGGCCACCGCCAGCATTAATTCGAACTCCACGTCATGCACGGATGCGCGGATTGTCGTCGTGCGGTCCGTAAGTATAGAAACCTGAATGGAGGAAGGAAGGGAACTTTGCAATTGCGGCAGCAGATTCTTGACGCGGTCCACAACCTCGATGACATTCGAGCCCGGCTGCCGCTGTATATTTATAATCACCGCAGGAGCGTCATTCATCCACGCAGCGAGCTTTACGTTTTCCGCATCGTCGATGGCATCGGCAACGTCGGAAAGCACCACAGGGGCATTGTTGCGATAGGCAACTACCAGAGGCCTGTACTCTTTGCTCGACAGCAGTTGGTCGTTGGCGCCGATAATGGAAGACTGCCGCGGCCCGTCAAAGCTCCCTTTTGCCTGATTCACATTGGCTGAGGCTATCACGGCGCGCAGGTCTTCCATGGTCAGGCCATAGGCCGCCAGGGCCGTAGGGTTTGCCTGTATTCTAACTGCCGGTCTTTGCCCGCCGCTGATGCTGACAAGCCCTACACCGGTAAGCTGCGATATCTTCTGGGCGAGACGCGTATCCGCAAGGTCCTCCACCTGCGGGAGAGGCAGCGTGTCGGAAGTCAGGGCCAGAGTAAGTATCGGCGCATCAGCCGGATTGACTTTACTATAGACCGGCGGGTTCGGAAGATCCCTCGGAAGGAAGGTGGCGGACGCATTAATAGCCGCCTGTACCTGCTGTTCGGCAACGTCCAGGCTTAGGTCAAGGCTGAACTGAAGTATGATGACCGAACTGCCGCCGGAACTCGTTGACGTCATCTGTCTGAGGCCGGGCATCTGGCCGAATTGACGTTCGAGGGGAGATGTTATGGATGAAGCGATGACATCGGGACTCGCGCCGGGATAAAAGGTGAATACCTGGATGGTTGGATAATCCACCTGCGGCAAGGCGGAAACAGGCAATTGCCGGTATGCCACGAAGCCGGCCAGGAGAATAGCGACCATCAGCAGGGTGGTAGCGACAGGCCTCAGGATGAAAGTGCGCGAAGGGTTCATCACTTACCTTTGCCGGAGTTGTTGGCGCCTTGACCCTGCAACTCGACCTTGTTGCCCTCACGCAGCCTGTCCGCACCTTCCACCACAACGAGCTCGCCCGGCGACAGCCCCTCGTCGATAGAGACGTTGTCACCCTCGGCAGGGCCTACTTTGACAGCACGCACCGCCGCGGTCAGTTCCGGGGTCACCACGTAGACAAATGTCCCGCGGGTACTCTGCTGCAAGGTAGCAGTAGGCACCACTGTAGTTCCCTTCTTGACACCGATAAGCAGGCGTGCATTGACAAATTGGTTCGCGAAGAGCTCATTGTCCTTATTGGGAAACAGCGCCTTGAGCCGGACTGTACCGGTAGTCGGATCGATCTGGTTGTCAACGGTGAGCAGGTACCCCTCGGCGACCTTCTTGGTCTGCTCGCGGTTGAGCGCGATGACCGGCATGCTTTGCTTCTCCTTAAGCTTGGCGAGCACCGGCGGCAGACTGTCTTCGGCAATCGTGAAAATGACTGTGATAGGTTGGAGTTGCGTGATGACGGCAAGGCCGGTGGTATCGGTCGCGTGCACGATGTTGCCTGGATCAACGAGGCGCAACCCGATCCTGCCGCTGATGGGCGCGGTGATGCGCGAGTAGATGATCTGGAGCTTCGCCGTGTCGATCTGACCCTGGTCGACCTTGACGGTCCCTTCCAACTGGTGCACTAACGACTTCTGCGTATCATACTGCTGTTTGGCGATGGAATCCTCCGCCGCCAGATCGTGATAACGCCGGAGGTCCAGCCTCGCATTTGCAAGGAGTGCCTGGTCGCGCGCCATCTGACCCTGGGCCTGCGTGAGCTGTGCCTCAAACGGGCGCGAGTCGATCTCCGCCAGGAGAGCGCCCTTCTCTACAATCTCTCCTTCCTTGAACAAGACCTTCATCAACTGGCCGTCGACGCGGCTCTTCACGGTGACGGTATTTAGGGGTGTTACGGAGCCGAGGCCCGTGAGGAAGACGTTGATATCTCCCTTTACCGCTGTTGCTGTAACGACAGGCAGGGCTCGTGTGGGCGCACCCGCCACTTTCTTGTTTGCAAGAGACGGGGCCTTTCCTGAGTAGACGAAGTACGCGTAAACACAGCCGATAACGAAGATCAGGATGGCCAGAAGCCATAGCCATTTCCGTCCTGAGAAGATCTGGATAATTTTCTTGAATCGGGCACCTTTTTCCTGTTCCGTTTTCGCTTCTTCATCAACCATCACATGATAACCTCATCGAGTCTGTATTTTTTCATCAAGTAATTACAAGCGAACTGGATCAACCTAAGAGCAAGACGTTGCCGTTCATTTGGCGGCAGGGAAGTAAAGGACTGTGCTTTCATCGCCCCTTGCCCCAGCCTATTCATCTTTGCTACAAGAAAGAGAAAAATCAAAGGGTTCCATAAACAATTAACATCTTGAAGATATAATTATCAAGGAAAATTGTACGCTGTCTTAGCGATGATTATTGCCATCATTATCCGTCTGCATGACACACCCGCTTTAATGTAGTGCAGGACTTTAGTCCTGCCCGATACAGCAGATCTGAAGGTCTGTACTTCTTTGTCCGTTGACCGTCGGCGGAAATTGTTCAGAACGATAATGGCCGCCGAGCAGAAAGGCTGCAAGATTCATGACTACTCTTTTTATGGGTCTCTCTCCTCAAGGCAAAGTGTGGTCTGTTGATTTAGCAAAAAATATACCGGCCATGACGACGAACGGCAAGTATGCCAAATTAGAACCATTTTATGCAATTGTCATTGGATTGATCTTGGCAAAAGTGGATAAAATGTATCCGCCGCAGGTATCCACTGATCAAAAAGTATCCATTGGTTTCGCTGAACCAGAAGTCAGGCTTGTTCCTTGAGAAATCCGGGCCTTATCCCGTTCGATTAGTGCTTGCAATAACAGGAGGTATCATTTAAATATCGCAATCACATTCATAGCAAATGAGGGGGAAATCTATGAAATCGCGCAAGAGCATCCTGCTTGTATCAATCGCGGCAATCGTG
>Ga0326726_10006331_pt1 | contig 10671 bp, 10 predicted proteins | sample MHFenrmetagenome_2_FD_207603 | JGI IMG/M metagenome (GOLD analysis project Ga0326726, IMG submission 207603) | Lab enriched peat soil microbial communities from Michigan Hollow, Ithaca, NY, United States - MHF15MN | ecosystem: Environmental > Terrestrial > Soil > Wetlands > Peat | place: USA... | reverse complement strand
CGCCGATGACGAGCCAAAACGTGCCGAGGAACTCGGCGCCATACTGTTTCATGTTCCGCCTCCATTCTTGACTTTTGTTATGAGAGACGTGCTCGAAAGCGTTTCGTAAGTAAGGCGCTAGACCTTCACCGCGCGCGTGAGCAGATAGTCCTGGCGCAGCGCGTTGTTCTCGAAGTACTCCGCGGCGAGCTGCTCGAGCTCGCGGCGAAACGCCGTCGCCTTGGCCGGATCGGTCTTATCGAGACCCTCGACGAGCTTCTTCGCGGGACCGAAGTTCGTCTCCATGAACACTCGGTAGTGCTGCGGACTGAGCATCTGCAGCAGCATCACGTCGCGGGCGAAGCGGATGTCCGTGACGCCGGCGCCGAGGCGCTCGCGAATCGTCGGGATATCGCCCCACTGCCCCGGCGGCGACACGCCCGGCGGGGGCGGAGGCGCGTACTTGCCGTTCAGCGCGAACATCCGGCCGACGAACATCTCGGGCGGCCAGGTCGAGAACGCGATGACCCCGCCGCGCTTCAGCACGCGCAACATCTCGCGGACCGCGACGTCCGGACGCGGCGCGAACATGTGGCCGAACTGGCTCACGACGACGTCGAAGCTCTCGTCGGGCAACGGTAACGCCTCGGCGTCGCCTTGACGCCAATCGGCCGCGACGCCCATCAGCGCGGAGTTTTCCTTCGCGCGCGCGATCAGCTCGGGCGTCAAGTCGACGCCCGTGACGCGGGCGCCGAGCCTCGCGGCCGTAAGGCCGACCACGCCGGTTCCGCAGCCGACGTCCAGCACGCTCGCCCCGGACTTGATCCCGGCGAACGACACGAGTCGCGGCGCGACGGTGCCGGTCATGCTCTCGAACAACGCGAAGCTCGACCAAGCGATTTTCTGGTTCTCTTTGAATTGCGCAGTGGGGTCCATGACGGCTCCTCTTTCTTGTTGCGCGCCGGACGATTCTAGTCCCACGCCGCGTCCACCGCGACCGGCGCCGTCCGAACGTCAGGCAGGATCGCCGTAGAGCGCGGCGCCGTGCGTCTCGAGCCGCTCGGCGTTGAAGGTGAGAATCTCGGTCACGAGCCGGCGGCCGACGCTGCGATAGTGCATCGCGACCTTGTCGACGCCGGCATACACGCCGAGCAGCTCGAGGCCCAGATCATCGCGACCCGTCTCCTCGTCGGCCGTGGTCGGCTCCCCTCCGCTTGGGAAGCTGTTGCCGCGCCGCGGATTCTAGGGTGCGGCACATGATAGGGTTAGTCCGGATGGCCGGGACGCAAGCGCCGAAGCAGACTGCATCCATGTCGCACCGCCCAATCCGAGGACGGCAGAGCAGCCTCGACGCGTCGCGGCTGCGTGCGGCCGTATGCGTACTCGCGCTCGCCGCCTGCGGCGCGCACGCCCAGACGCCCGGCGCAGCCTTGGGCACGACGAGCGCACCGCCCGACGTCACGGGCGCGCTCGCCCGTTACGTCGCAAAGCCCGACGCCACTTTCAGTTGGGAGCTCCGCACGCGCTACCGCGCGAGAGGCGCCGACGCGATCGAGCTCGTGCTGCAATCGCAAACGTGGCAGGGCGTCGCGTGGAAGCATCAGGTCGTGCTGATCAAGCCGCGCGGCCTCGACAAGCCGGACCACGCGCTGCTGATCGTCGGCGGCGGGCGCTGGCAAGAGTCGTACGCCGAGCCGTCGCCGGGCGAAGAGGATCTGCCGAAGGGCGGCGACACCTTCGTCACGCTCGCAAAGCTGGTCCACGCCGTCGTCGTCGTCGTCGGGCAAGTGCCGTATCAGCCGTTGTTCGGCCTGAGCGAGGATCGCCTGATCGCGCACACGTTCGACGAGTATCTGCGCAGCGGCGATCCGGAATGGCCGCTGCTGCTGCCCATGGTGAAAACCGTCGTGCGCGCGCTCGATGCAAGCGACGAGGCGTCGCGTCGCGAGTGGAACCAGCCGCTCGCGACGTTCACCGTGTTCGGCGCGTCGAAGCGCGGCTGGACGACGTGGCTCACGGGCGCGGTCGATCCGCGTGTGACCGCGATCGCACCCGTGGTGTTCGATGCGTTGAACATGGCCGAGCACTTCCCACACCAAACGGCCGTGTTCGGCGCTCCATCCGAAGAGATCAAGCCGTACACGGACCTCGGCTTGCCCGAGATACTGACCTCGGCTCGCGGCGCGCCGCTGCGCCGGATCGTCGATCCGTACAGCTACTTGGGCGCGCTCAAGCAGCCGAAGCTGATCATGCTCGCGACCAACGACGCGTACTTCCCGTCCGATTCAGCCAACCTCTACTGGGATGCGCTCGAGGGACCCAAGTACCTCCTCTACCTGCCGAACGAGCCGCACAGCATCAAACATTACGGCCAAGCGTTCCTTGCTTTGCGTGCGCTGCAGCGTTCCGTAACGGGCGGCGCGCCGCTGCCGAAGCTCGAGTGGGAATTCGTCTGGAACGGCGACGATACGGGAGGGCGGCTCTGCGTGCGCTCCGACCCGAAGCCGCGAGCCGTGCGGCTTTGGGCCGCGAATTCCGACGGACGCGACTTTCGTCATGCGACCTGGAGCGCGGGTGCCGAGATGAACGCGCGCGACGCGGCGAGCATTGGGCTCGAGCCGCCGGCGAAGGGCTATCGCTCCGTGGTCGCCGAGATCGACTACGGCCACTGGCTCGGCGCGTACTCGCTCTCGACGAATCTAGCGGTGCTCGCAGCGCCGGGCGCGCCCGAGCCCGGGCCGCGACCGCACGGCGTGGCCGGCGTATGCACCTCTCGGGCCCCGGAGCTGAAGCAATGACGCCGCGGCCGTTGTAACATTCGGCGAACAATAACCCCGGGAGGAGCTCAGTCGTGTCCCAGTCGAATCCCTTCGCGTTGTTCCGCGCCGTCGGCGCCGCCGTATTGCTCGCCGTCGCGGTGTCGGCTTCTGCACAGACGGACATGCTGACGCCCAGCTACATCAAGCCCGGCATCAACTTCAAGCAGTACACGCAATTCACGATCAAGCCGCTGAACCTCGATGACACGCGTCTGATCCCGCCGCCCTGGGTCGAGAAGCCGAATCCGAAGGACTGGAAGCTGTCGAAGGATAACCAGGACTTCTTGCGCCAGACGTTTGCGAGTGCCGTGCGCTCGGGTGTCGAGTCGGAAGGCAAGTTCAAGGTCGTCAACGAGCACAACCCGGGCACGCTGCAAATCGACGTCCACCTGCTGAGCCTCACGCCCTGGGCGTCGCGCGACGAGAAGGTCGAGACGCTCGGCTCCGGCACGCTCACGTTCGAAGCGCATGTGCGCGACGCGGCCACGGCCGAGCTGCTCGCGGTCTATCAGGGAACCCAACAAGTCGGCAAGAACTATCAAGAGAACACGCCGGCCAACAAGATGACCGACATCAAAGGGCATTTCGAGCAGTGGGGCCGCAACATCAGCAAACGCCTCGCGGCCGCGCAGGCACAGTGATTCGCGCAATGGGCGAGGGCAGCTAGCGCAGCACGCGCGCGACGATCCGCAGGTCGCCCTCGATCTCGCGGACCTGGTCGAAGCGCAAGCGCCACGCGTCCGCGAGCGACTCGAGCGGCGGAGACGCGAACATGCCGCGCGCACCGTCGCCGAGCAGCCGCGGCGCCACATATATAACGAGCTCGTCGACGAGCCGCGCTTGCAAAAACGCGCCGTCGAGCCGCGCGCCGGCCTCGATCCAGACGTCGTTCACCTCGAGCTGCGCCAGCCGCGCGAGCACGCGGCCGAGATCGCAATGCTCGCCACCCTCTACGCGCTCGACGCGCGCGCCGGCCCGCTCGAGCACCCCCTGCGCCTCGTCGCCCTCGTGAGTCGTGAAGATCACGACCTCGCCCGGCAGCGACAGCGTCTTCGCAGTCGGCGGCGTGCGCAGCCGCGAGTCGAGGATCACTCGCAGCGGCTGCTTGATGCCGAGCTTCGAGTCGATGCCGGACTCCGCGCGCCGAGCGTCGAGTGACGGATCGTCGCGCAGCACGGTGCCGCTGCCGGTCAGCACGGCGCCCGACAGCGCGCGCCAACGATGCACGTCGGCACGCGCCGCCGTGCCCGTGATCCACTGGCTTTCGCCGCTGGCGAGCGCGGTTCGCCCGTCGAGCGACGCAGCGATCTTGCAGCGCACCCACGGTCGTCCGCGGCGCATCCGCGCGAAGAAGCCGCGGTTCAACGGCTCGGCCTCGCTCTCGAGCAGCCCCCCCTCGACGCGGATGCCGGCCGCCTCGAGCTCGCGCGCGCCCGCACCGTTCACACGCGGATTCGGATCGCGGCCCGCATAGACGACTCGCGCGACGCCCGCGTCGATCAGCGCGCGCGTGCACGGACCCGTGCGGCCCGTGTGGCAGCACGGCTCGAGCGTCACGTACGCGGTCGCGCCGCGCGCCTCGCCTCCGGCCGCCGCGAGCGCGACGCGCTCGGCGTGCGGGCCGCCGGCCGGCGCAGTCCAGCCGCGAGCGATCACGCGGCCGTTCTTCACGAGCACGCAGCCGACGGTCGGGTTCGGTTTCGAGTCGAAGAGCCCGTTCGCGGCGAGCGCGAGCGCCTCGGCCATGTAAGCACGGTCGCGCGCGACGGCTTCGTGACTTGTGGCACTCATGACGCGAACTGCGTCCCGACACGGGCAGCGACGTGCCGCTTCATTTCGACGAGCCCGGTTTCTTCGCGGCGTCGCCCGGCAGCAGCGACATCTGCTCGCGGCTCTCGAGCAGGCTCGGCAGCGACTGCAGCCGCTCGATCTCCTGCTGGAACTCGGTGACGTCCTGGAAGCTTCGATACACCGACGCGAACCGCACATACGCGACGACGTCGAGGCGGCGCAGCTCTTCCATCACGAGATCACCGATCAGCCGGCTCGGCACTTCGCGCTCGCCGATCGTCTGCAGCAGGTGCGTGACGTGCTCGATGCTGCGCTCGATGTCCTCGCGCTGCACGGGGCGCTTCTGAAGCGCGGCCAAGATGCCGCTGCGGAGCTTGCCTTCGTCGAACGGCTCGCGGCGATCGTCGCGCTTGACGACGTATGGCATCACGAGCTCGGGTTGCTCGAACGTCGTGAACCGCTCTCCGCACGAGAGGCACTCGCGACGCCGGCGCACTTGTCGGCCTTCGCCCGCAAGACGCGAGTCGATCACTTTCGTGTCCTCGAAGCTGCAGAACGGACAGTGCATGGTGCCTAGCTCGCGCGCGCCTCGCGCATGGGCGCGTAGACCGGGAACGCGGCGCAAAGTTCGAGCGCCGCGCGGCGCACGCGCGAAACCGCGGCGTCGGCGCCGTTCGCGTCGAGGATATCGGCGATCCAGCCGCCGAGCGTGCGAATCTCGGCCTCGCCGAAGCCGCGCGTCGTGACGGCCGGCGTGCCGAGCCTAAGCCCTCCGCTGCCTTGCGTCGGCTCCGAGCCGCTCTCGCCCGGCAGCGACACGCGGTTTACCGCGATCAGCGCGGCTTCGAGCGCGCGCTCGGCGCGCTGCGCGTCGATCTTCTTGCCGCGCAGGTCGACGAGCAGCATGTGGTTGTCCGTGCCGCCCGACACGATTCCGTAGCCGCGCGCCGCGAGCACCGCGGCGAGCAGCCGCGCGTTCGCGAGCGTGCGCGTCTGGTACTCCTTGAACTGGGGCTCGAGCGCCTCGGCGAACGCGACGGCCTTCGCGGCGACCACGTGCATCAGCGGGCCGCCCTGCGTGCCTGGAAACACGGCCTCGTCCGCGCGCTCCGTGACCTTCGAGCGCGAGCGCGCGAGCAGCATCCCGCCGCGCGGGCCGCGCAGCGTCTTGTGCGTCGTCGTCGTCACGAGGTCCGCTACGGCCAACGGGCTCGGATAGAGGCCGGCCGCGATCAGGCCCGCGACGTGCGCGATGTCGGCCAAGAACAGAGCACCGACGTCATCCGCGATCGCGCGGAAGCGGGCCCAATCCACGACGCGCGAGTACGCCGAGAAGCCGGCGACGATCAGCTTCGGCTTGCGAGCGCGCGCGAGCGACGCGACCTGGTCGTAGTCGATCTCGCCGCTGCGCGCGTCGACGTCGTAGAAAGCGACGTCGTAGATCTGCCCCGACGCGTTGTCGTGTGCGCCGTGAGTGCGGTGGCCGCCGTGCGCGGGGCGCATGCCGAGCAGCGTGTCGCCGGGCGCGAGCAGCGCGAGGTAAGCGGCGAGGTTAGCCTGGCTGCCCGAGTACGGCTGCACGTTCGCGTAAGCCGCGCCGAACAGCTTGCATGCACGCTCGATCGCGAGGCTCTCGGCGACGTCGGCGTGCTCGCAGCCCGCGTAGTGGCGATGGCCCGGATAGCCGTCGGCGTACTTGTTCGTGAGCGCCGAGCCCTGCGCCGCGAGCACGCGCGGGCTCACGTAGTTCTCCGACGCGATGAGCTCGATGTGACGCTCCTGGCGCTCGAGCTCTCCGCGCAGCGCGGCCGCGAGCGCGGGATCGAAGGTCTCGAGCGAGCGCGAGTCGAACATGCTCAGCTCGCGAGCTCTTCGCAGACGCGCGTCCAAGCGCGCGCGAGGTTCGAGCGGTTGTACCCCCCGCCACCCATCGCGAGCAGCTTGCCGCCCGCGTGCTTGTCGGCGAGCGCCGCGAGGCGGCTCGCCGCGTGCGCGTGCGCCTCGGGCGTGTAGCGTAAGTGCGTGATCGGGTCGCCCGCGATCGAATCCGCTCCGCACTGGAGCAGGATCAGTTCCGGCTTCGCCGCATCGATGAAGCCTTCGACCTCCTCCCATGCCGCGAGGAACGCGTCGTCGTCGGAACCCGGCGGCATCGGCACGTTGAGCTTCGTGCCCGCAGCCTCGTCGCGGCCGGTCTCGGAGCGTGCGCCGGTGCCGGGATAGAGGAAGCGCCCATCCTCGTGCATGTCCGCGAACGGCACGTCCGGGTCGCGCTCGAACGCGTAGAACACGCCGTCGCCGTGGTGCGCGTCGATGTCGACGTAAGCGATTCGGCGAATGCCGTAGAGCTTCCGAGCGGCCTCGATCGCGACACCGCAGTCGTTGAACACGCAGAAGCCCGCCGCGTGATCGCGTCCCGCGTGATGCAATCCGCCGATCGGGATGAACGCGCGCCGGCGCGGACCGGCGACGATCGCCTCGAGCGCGACGAGCGTGCCGCCGACGACGGTCGACGCGGCCTCGAACACGCCCGGGAACGCGGGCGTGTCGCCCGCGTCGAGCAAGCCGCTGCCGCGCTTGGACAGCTCGACGACGCGGTCGATGTACGCGGGCGTGTGAAACCATTCGAGCTCCGCGCGCGTTGCGACGCGCGGACTGCGCCGCTCGAGATCGGCGAACGAAGCGGAGCGCTGCACTTGCGCCATGAACGCGGCGTAGCGATCCATTCCGAACGGATGGCCGTTCGGAAAACCGTAGGAGGCGAGCTCCTGGCCTGCGATCAAGACGGTCGAGCGCGACATCGTCGAAGTGGTCGAAAGTGACGGGTGTCTGTCGTATCCGAGTTGCCGATGGCCGGCACGGCGTCGATAATCCGAGCCCCGCTCGAGCCCGACCCCTATGGCACAGTACATCTATACCACGAACCGCCTCGGCAAGGTGGTCCCGCCGAAGCGTCACATCCTGCGCGACATCAGCCTCAGCTTTTTCCCCGGCGCGAAGATCGGCGTGCTCGGCTTGAACGGCTCGGGCAAGTCGACGCTGCTCAAGATCATGGCCGGCGTCGACACGGAGTTCGAGGGCGAGGCGCGGCCGCAGCCGGGCATCAAGATCGGCTTTCTCGCGCAGGAGCCCGCGCTCGATCCACAGAAGAACGTGCGAGCGATCGTCGAAGAGGGCGTGGCGGACTTGCTCGGGCTCGTGCAGCGCTTCAACGAGATCAGCGACAAGTTCGCGGAGCCGCTCGGCGACGACGAGATGACGAAGCTGCTCGAGGAGCAAGGCAAGCTCCAGGACAAGATCGACTCGGTCGGCGGCTGGGAGCTCGAGCGCAAGCTCGAGATCGCCGCCGACGCGCTGCGGCTGCCGCCGTGGGACGCGAACGTCACGGCGCTCTCGGGCGGCGAGCGGCGCCGCGTCGCGCTGTGCCGGCTGCTGCTCAGCAATCCCGACATGCTGCTGCTCGACGAGCCGACGAACCATCTCGACGCGGAGTCCGTCGCATGGCTCGAGCGGTTCTTGAAAGACTTCGCCGGCACCGTGATCGCGGTGACCCACGACCGCTACTTCCTCGACAACGTCGCGGGCTGGATCCTCGAGCTCGATCGCGGCTACGGGATTCCGTGGCAGGGCAACTACAGCTCGTGGCTCGAGCAGAAGGAGAAGCGGCTCGAGATCGAGGAGAAGCAGGAAGCCGCACGCCAGCGCGCGATCAAGACCGAGCTCGAGTGGGTGCGCACGAATCCCGGCGCGCGGCGCGCGAAGGCGAAGGCGCGGCTCGCGCGCTTCGAGGAGCTCACATCGAAGGAGTTCCAGGCGCGCAACGAGACGAACGAGATCTACATCCCGCCGGGCCCGCGGCTCGGCGACCTCGTGATCGAGGCGGACAAGATCGGCAAGGCGTACGGCGACCGCGTGCTGTTCGAGAACCTGTCGTTCTCGCTGCCGCCGGGCGGCATCGTCGGCGTGATCGGACCGAACGGCGCCGGTAAGACGACGCTGTTCCGAATGCTCGCGGGGCAGCTCGAGCCCGACAGCGGCACGATCCGCACCGGCAACACGGTGCAGCTCGCGTACGTCGATCAGAGCCGCGACACGCTCGACAACAACAAGACAGTGTTCGAGGAGATCGGCAACGGGCAGGACATCCTGCGCGTCGGCACGTACGAGACGCCGGCGCGAGGCTACGTCGGTCGATTCAACTTCCGCGGCGCGGATCAGCAGAAGAAGGTCGGCTTACTCTCGGGCGGCGAGCGCAACCGCGTGCATCTCGCGAAAGTGCTACGCTCGGGCGGCAATCTTCTGATGCTCGACGAGCCGACCAACGACCTCGACGTCGAGACGCTGCGCGCGCTCGAGGACGCGCTGCTGTCGTTCCCGGGCTGCGCGATCGTGATCTCGCACGATCGCTGGTTCCTCGATCGCATCGCCACGCACATCCTGGCGTTCGAGGGGAACAGCGAGGTCGTCTGGTTCCAGGGCAACTACGCCGACTACGCGGAGGACCTGAAGCGGCGCAAGGGCCAGGACGCGGACCAGCCGCATCGGATCCGGTACAAGCGGCTGGGCTGAGGCGCTGCCCTGCTGGCGGCGCCAACGCTCGCCGTTTAGCGCCGTTCGCTCGTCGCCGCGCGGCCGCGTTCCAACGCGCCGCGCGATCGCGTAGGCTGCAAAGAAAAGGTCCAGCCGTGCCGATTTATGTAAACAAGAACAACGACTTCGAGCAGCGCGAAGTCGCGACCCGCGAATGCCCGCACTGCGGCGCGCTCGCGCAACTCTTGCCGCTCGCAACTCCGTCGTTTAGTGCGTTGATGCAAGCGCGGCCGCTGCACGTCGGCATCGTGTACCGCTGCGCCGCGTGTAACGAGCCGCGCTTCGTCCGCGCCGCCGTGCGTGCGTTCGAGCCCGAGCGCGTCGAGCTGTCGGCGAATCTCGTCGAGATCGAGAAGCCGCACGAGAAGTTTCAGTTCAGCTATCTCAGCAAGGACGTCGAGAAGCTGCTGCGCGAGGCGTTCGACTGCTACGCGGCGAATTGCCATACCGCATTCGCGCTGATGGCGCGACTTGCGGTCGACGCGGCGCTCAAGGATCTAGACGCGGCGACACGGCGACGCTGGCAGGAATCGCTGCGCGACGTGCTACAAATCGCCGAGGTCGATTCGGACACCGGCCGAGCGCTCGAAGCGGCGCTGTTCGGCGATGCGAGCGTGCTGCCGACCATCGGGCCAGACGCGGCGGCCGTCCTGATCGAGGCCGTGAAGGACCTCTTCTATCAGGCCTACGTGCGGACCGCGAAGCTTCGCGCCGCGATGAAGATGCGGCGTTTCTTCGTCGACGAGACGCTGCGCAACGTCACGCCGATCGAGCGCGCGCGCCGCGATTCGAGCGCGAAGACGTCGTAACGCAACCGCAACGCAGCCCAAACCGCGATCGAGCAGGGACGCTTCGCCTTCCGCATCTGCGTGGCTCGGATCCCGCGCACTTCTGCGCTTCCAAAACTGGGAGCATCGGTGCCAGAATCGCGGGGCTGCTCCGGCGCATCCGATTCGCCTCATCGAGCGGATCGACCGCCGGCGAAAACCAGAACGCTCGAGTTGCTGCAGAGGTACCGGCGATGAGACACAAACTCCTGTTGGGGACTGCAGTCGCGACGCTGTCAGTCGCGATCTTCGGCATCGGCGCGATCCACGCGCAGAGCCAGGACAAATACGCGTTGAAGGTGCCGGGCGGGCTCGCCTTCTCCGAGTTCAAGGGGTACGAGAGCTGGCAGACGATCGCGATCAGTCAGAACGGACCGCTGATCGCCGTAATCGTCGGCAATCCTCAGATGATCGAGGCATTCGAGGCCGGCGTTCCGGGTAACGGCAAGCCGTTTCCCGACGGCGCGAAGATGGCGAAGATCCATTGGCTACCGAAGAAGAGCGAGAACCCCGGCAACCCGACGGTGCCCGACAAGCTCGCCAACGTCGACTTCATGGTGAAGGACAGCAAGCGGTTCGCGGACAGCGGCGGCTGGGGCTATGGCGCATTCGAGTACGACGCCGCGACCAACACATTCAGGCCGGGCACCACGCAGGACTCTCCG
>Ga0326726_10006330_pt1 | contig 10673 bp, 10 predicted proteins | sample MHFenrmetagenome_2_FD_207603 | JGI IMG/M metagenome (GOLD analysis project Ga0326726, IMG submission 207603) | Lab enriched peat soil microbial communities from Michigan Hollow, Ithaca, NY, United States - MHF15MN | ecosystem: Environmental > Terrestrial > Soil > Wetlands > Peat | place: USA... | reverse complement strand
TAGATCATGCGCCCCTGCGGATCGTCCCAATTGACCACGCCGCCCTGCAGCGTCGGCCAGTCGAACAGGCGCCGCTTCGCGGCGGCATAACGATCCATGGTCTCGTGGTAATCGAGATGGTCGCGCGTCAGATTGGTGAACACCGCGATGTCGAAAGCAACGTCCGTCACGCGCTCCTGATCGAGCGCATGAGAACTCGCTTCCATCGCGACCCATTCGGCGCCGGCGGCCAACAGATCAGCGAGTTTTCGCTGCAACGTCACCGCGTCTTCGGTCGTCAGATCAGCCGAACAGTTCTTTCCCGCGAAGCCCCATCCAAGCGTACCGCCATAGCCCGACGGCAGACCCGAGGCGGTCAGCAGAGCCGCGGTGAAATGACTGACCGAAGTCTTCCCGTTGGTCCCGGTGACGCCGATGCAACCGAGCGTGCGACTCGGATGATCGTAGAAACGCGCGGCAACACGTCCGGCGATGCGCCGCGTGTCGGGTGCCGTCACGCTCGGCACCGACGTCCGGATCGCGTCGTGTTCGCTCAGAATCGCGACCGCGCCCTTCGCGATGGCCACGTCGATGAAGTCGTGACCATCGTGGGCCGCGCCTCGCGTGGCTATGAACAAGTCGCCCGCGCGCACTTTGCGAGAGTCCGTCGAGACACCGGTGATCCAGACGTCTTGCGCATCCGTCATCGGCGCGACGCCGAGGTCTTCGCCAACGCAGTCACTGAGGCGCTTGCGCCGCGATACGGACGCGGCACTCACGATGCCACCTCCGGTTCGACGTTCAGCACGCGCAACGCGCGCGCCACCACTCGTGCGAACACCGGGCCCGCCACTTCACCGCCGCCGATCTTGTCGCCCTGGGGCTCGTCGATCACGACGATCACGACCACCCGCGGATCGACCGCAGGCGCCAGACCCGCGAAGAACGCCACATGGCGCTCCTCGTCGTAGCCGTTCGGGCCGACCTTGCGCGCAGTACCCGTCTTACCCGCGATCTCGTAGCCGGCGACGCGCGATTTCGGCGCGGTACCGTGAACGGAGTCGACGCCGGTCATCATCCGCACGAGCGTCGCGACCGTTTCCGTATCGAACTCGCGCAGGCCCTGCGGAGGCGTATCCCTGCGCAATATCGAAATCGGCAGCCGCACGCCACCGGTTGCGAGCATGAGGTAGGCCTGAGCGAGCTGAAGCGGCGTGACCGTCAGCCCGTATCCGTACGCCAGGGTCGTGCGAACGATCGCGTTTCTCAGCTGCGAATCGGGGATCGTACCGATGACCTCACCCGGCAATCCGCAGCTCGTCAACTCGGAGAAGCCCGCACGCACGAACGCGTTAAACACCATGCGCTCGTCGAGCGCCTGCACGATCTTGGCGATCCCGACCTGGCTCGAACGAGCGAGTACCTCTGCGAGCGAGAGAGGCCCGCGGTTCACCGGATCCTTCACCAGCATGCGCCCGACATGCATGTATCCGGGCGTGGTATCGATCACGGAGTCCTCATTGAATCGACCCGACTCCAGCGCAGCGAGGACCGTCAGCGGCTTGACCGTGGAGCCGGGTTCGAACAGATCGGTGATCGCTCGATTGCGTCGCGCGTCCGCGCCCACCCGGGTCAATTCGTTGGGGTTGAACGACGGATCGTTCGCAAGCGCCAGGATCTCTCCGGTTCGAGCATCGAGCATTACCACCGAGCCGGACTTGGCGTGGTGATCCTCGATCGCCGATCTGAGCTCTCGATAGGCGAAGAACTGCAGCCGCAGGTCGACGCTGAGCGCCAGATCGCGGCCGAAACGCGGTGCGGTCACGTACTCCACGTCTTTGACCGACTGGCCGCGCCGGTCCTTCAGCACCAGTTTGCGACCCTGAACGCTCTTCAACTCGCCGTCGAATGCGAGTTCGGCGCCTTCCTGCCCCTGATCGTCGACGTTTGTGATGCCGACGACATGTGCCGCGGTCTCACCGGCCGGGTAGTAGCGTCGATACTCGCGCTCGAAGTGCACACCATCGATGTGCAGCGCGTCCACGCGCTCGGCGATCTGCGGCGACACGCGTCGCTTCACGAACATGAACTCGCGCCGCGAGTATCGGCCGATCTTACTCGTCAGTTCGCGCGCATCCACGCCGACCGCGCGCGAGAGATTCGCGACGTCGATACCGCTGAGTGTCGTCTGCGTCGGGTCGAGCCATATCGACCACACGGGTGTGCTTACGGCGAGCGGCTCTCCATTTCGATCGAATATGATCCCCCGATTGGCCGCCAGCGTTTCGAAACGCAATGATCGAGCGTCGCCCTGCTCCTGGAGGAATGCGCGTTCGGTTACGTTGAGATAGGCCATGCGCACCGCCAGACCCAACGCAACCGCCATGAAGACGCCAACGACGGTGAGATGGCGCCAGCGGCTCACGGCGACACCCGTTCGACGGTTTCGGGGAACCGCATCGCGAGCTGTCGCTCCGCGATCTGATCGACATTCTGATAGGACGACAGCGTGCCGCGCTCGATCAGCAGGCGGCTGTACTCGGCCAGCAATGAATCCTGTTGATTCTGATTGTGCTCCAGGGCGATGAAGAGTCCGCGAACGTCCTGCGCGGTCGCCGCGATCCAGATCCCGGATACCGCGATGCCGATGTAGATTGCAGCCGCAGCGGCTAACCAGTGCCACGCGGGCCGCAGATCTTTCGTCGCTCGTCGCCGCGTCATGCTGCCTTTTCCAGAACGCGCAACAACGCGCTTCGGGCGCGTGGGTTCGCCGCGATCTCGGCAGCGCTCGCGCGACTTCCGCGACCGATGAGTCGTGCCGACGTCGACGGACGTCCGGTCACCGGCAAGCGACGCGGCAACGCGTCGCCTTCCGCCCAGTGGCGGAATGCCCGCTTCACGATTCGATCTTCCAGACTGTGGAATGTCAGCACCGCAATGCGGCCGCCCGAACGAATCAGCCCAAACGCCGCCTCCAGTCCCAATCGAACTTCTTCCAGCTCGTCGTTGATGTGAATTCGAATCGCCTGGAACACTCGGGTCGCCGCGTGCTTGTGCGGATCCGGTCGCGGTTGGGCTTCAGCCACCAGCGCTGCTAGATCTGCGGTGCGCATGATCGGCGATTCCGCCCGACGCTCGACGATTGCTCGAGCGATGCGGCGTGCATGACGCTCCTCGCCAAAGTCGCGAAATACCGTTGTGAGTTCGTCTTCGCTCGCCCCGTTGATCCACTGAGACGCGGGGATTCCGGTCGTCGGGTCCATCCGCATGTCCAACGGACCGTCGCCCCGGAAGCTCATACCGCGTTCCGGGTCGTCGAGCTGCGGCGACGACACGCCGAGATCCATCAGAACCCCGACGACATCACCGAGGTGGACTTCGCTGGCGAAACGCGCCATGTGGCTCATCCTTCCATGGCGAACCAGCACCCGAGCGTCCTCGTTGGCGAGCGCTCGAGCGACGGCAATTGCCGCCGGGTCCCGGTCGATCGCGAGCACTCTTCCTTCGGGCGACAGGCGGCGCAGCAGCGCCCGCGTGTGGCCGCCTCGTCCGAACGTCGCGTCCACATAGCCACCGTTCGGGTCAGTGCAGAGCGCATCGACCACCGCTTCGACCAGGATGGGTCGATGCGCGTTCACGATCTCAGACCGACAGCCCAGTGAACTCGTCGCCATCATCGACGACGTCACCGGATCGTTCGACCAGCCATTCTGCGAGGCGCGGTTGCCACAACTCCTCGCTCCAGATTTCGATCTTGTTCCCTTGCCCCAGCAGCACGAGTTTTTTCGAAAGTCCGGCGAACTCGCGCAGCATCGGGGGCAACAGCACCCGTCCGCTGCTGTCGACCTCGACGTCGGTCGCATGGCCGATCAGCAGTCGCTGCAGCACACGGGCAGAGCGCTTCATGTTCGACAATGCTTCGAGACGACTCTGTACGGACTCCCACTCTTTCAACGGATAGAGCAGCAGGCAGCGTTCGCGCGAGTCGATCGTGACGACGAGTTTGCCATTGGTGCTGGCCAGCGACTCCCGATACCGGGCCGGCAGCGCCATGCGGCCCTTGGCATCGAGATTGACGCTGTTGATTCCCCGAAACATGTCACCGCAACCCGTTCGGAACCCGTTTCCAACCCCACGGGCCCCACTCGGCACCGACAGCACGACCTCGCCACCCGAAGTGACCGGATCGGCACGAAGTGCCCTGGAACCCCACAATTACCCACTATTTCCCAGCACTTGACACTATAGATCCGGCCAAAGCGGTGTCAAGAAGCGGTCGGGGTCGCGTGGGCCATGGGTTGGTAACGGCGCCGGATGCGGGGCACCTGGAGGGCTAGCGAGTACTCATTAACAGAGGCGTTCCAGAAGGAAGTATCCGGAAGCTCGAAACGACATTAACTGAAAGACTATTTTCGAACTTCGCAAACGTTGGTAAGTTCAAAATGAGATAACGAGTCGGCCGATAAGCCGGGTTCTGTCGTGGGCAGTCATTCATCTGGGGTGCTCGTCACCGAACACCTCTAGCGGCCTACCCGGATCCGGTGCGGACGACACCATAGGATCCCTATTTGGCCTTGCTCCGGGTGGGGTTTACCTAGCCGCACCGTGTTACCACGCTGCGCGGTGCGCTCTTACCGCACCTTTTCACCCTTACCGCCCATCGACTCACGCCGATGGGGTTGGCGGTCTGCTCTCTGTTGCACTTTCCGTGGGCTCGCGCCCCCCAGGCGTTACCTGGCACCCTGTCCTGCGGAGCCCGGACTTTCCTCTGCGCGCAGATCGGATCCACGTGCAGCGACCGCCTGGCCGACTCGCGGCGCCAGCATAACAGCGCGTTACTCTTCGCGTTGGTGTTTCACCGCGTAGTCGTACAACTCGCTACGCGATTTCTGGGTGATCCGCGCGCCGATGCGCGCGGCCTGCGCCGGCGGCAATTCGTCGCACAGGATCTTCATCAGCGACGCGACCTCGGTTTCGTCCGCCGATACCGCCTCTCGCGGCGGTGCAAGCACGCAAACGAATTCACCGTGCTCGAAAAATTCACCATCGTCCATGCGTTGCAAGAGGTCGGCGATCGCACCGCTCTCGACGCGCTCGTGTATTTTCGTTAGCTCCTTCGCGAGCAGCATTTGCCGCTCGGAATTGACGATCTCCAGCAACTCGTTCAGCGTGTCGCGCAATCGTCGCGCCGCTTCGAAGAACACCACTGCGACCGACGACGTCGCCAACTCGCGCAATCGTTTGCGCCGAGCGGAGGATCGTGCCGGCAGAAAGCCTTCGAACAGGAAACGTTCTACAGGCAGCGGTGACACCGACAGGGCCGCAGTCAGCGCGCTGGGTCCCGGAATCGGCACGACCCGAACGCCCTCGCCGCGAACCCGGCGCACGAGTTCGAATCCCGGATCCGATATCAACGGGGTACCTGCGTCCGACACCAGCGCGACATCGTGACCTTGTTGGAGCAGTTCCAGCAGCTGTTCGGATCGACCACTCTCGTTGTGATCGTGCAGCGACAGCAATCGCTCGGGCCGCGCGCCGATGTGCGCTAACAGCACCCCACTCCGTCTGGTATCCTCCGCAGCTACTATCGCTACCGATTTGAGGACATCGACTGCTCGCAATGTGATGTCGTCGAGGTTTCCAATTGGCGTGGCGACGACAAATAACGTTCCCGCGGGTCGACGTTCCGACATGACGATTCCCAGAATTCTGTTGATGAGCTTTGGTCTCCTGGCCATTCTGACGACCGCAGCATGCGAGGTCACTCAGACGCATCCGGACGTCGCGAGGACCGCGGGGCGCGACACCGACGCCCAAGGACTATTGCGGAAATCGGAACGCTCCTCTCCGGACGAAGCAGCGCGCATGCGTCTTGCTGCGGCGGACTCGTTTCGAGCCGCCGGGGATCGTCCCTCTGCCGCGGCCGCCCTCGACGGCGTGGATCCGGCGCGTCTCGACGGTGCCAATCAATTCGCCTACTACAACCTGCGCGCGCTGCTGGCACTCGACTCGCGAGACTATCCGGCGGCGAAACGGGCGCTCGCGCTCGCGATTCCGACCAACGCGGTCGAGCGAAACACCTATGCGCTGACGGCCGCAGACCTCGCCGAAGCGCAACTGCAGTTCGAGGACGCCGCCGTCAGCCTGATGGGCTACTCGTATTCGACGCGCGGCGCCGACGAATCGCAGTTCACCGTGGTCGTTGAACGCACGTGGGCGGACGTCAATCGCACGCCGGCGTATCGGATCGGCGCACTGGCCGCACAGGCGCAGAACGAAACCGCCGCGGCATGGTGGCAGCTCGCGGATGCAATGCAGCGTAGTTTCGACCTGGACGCCGAGCGGACCGCCATCAGCGACTGGCGGCGTGCGCATCGCGATCATCCTGCCTCGCGCTGGCCGCCCAACGCAGTCATGCAGATCGAGAGCGGCGTGTCGACACCTACGCAGATCGCTCTGCTGTTGCCGCTGTCGGGTCCGCTTGCAAGTGCGGGACAAGCGGTGCGCGACGGATTCATAGCGGCGTTCTATCACGCCGCATCGAAGGTAACGGTTCGGCTGTACGACACCAACGGCGCATCGATCGGCGGCCTCTACGAGCAAGCTGACAGCGATGGCGCCCAACTCGTCATCGGGCCGCTCGACAAACAGAGCGTCGTCGACATCAATCTTCTGCCCTATCGGCGCGTACCTGTTCTCGCGCTCAACTACCTGCCCCCCGGTGTCGCTCCCGGCGCGGGACTGTTTCAGTTCGGACTCGCGATCGAAGACGAAGCGCACGCGATCGCGCGCCGCGTTTACGAAGACGGATTCCCGCGCGTCGCAATCGTGGTATCCGATCTGGACTGGTCGAGCCGCGCCGCCGAGTCGTTCCGTTCGCAATTCGTCACGTTGGGCGGAGCGGTCGTTACCGTCGGCACGATCCAGGACGCGCGCGCGGTCACCGAGGTTGTCGGCAGCACACTGCTGGTCGGCGCGAGCACACAGCGAATGGAGGCACTAGCCAAAACGATTGGATCCACGCCGGAATTCACCGCTCGGCGCCGGTCCGACGTCGATGCACTCGTCGCGCTGACCGATCCCGCTCAGGCGCGGGCGCTGAATTCTGCAATGGCCTTCCATTTCGCCGCCGACGTTCCGATCTACGCTACGTCGCAGTCGGCCGGAACCGCCTCCAGCGGCGAACTCGGCGATCTCAACGGGATTCGGTTGACCGAGTTGCCTTGGCAGGTGTACCCGAGCGCCATCCACGACGAAGTGGGCGCGGCGTTTGCGAATTCTCGCTCGTCCCTGTCGCCCCTTTACGCACTTGGTGTAGATGCCTTTCGCTTGAGCGACCGAGCGGATCTGCTGATCCCGAATTCACCTGGCCGGCTGTTGGGGGAGACAGGGCAGCTGCAAGTGCAGGGTTCCGGTGTCGTAACCCGCGAGCCCGTATGGGCAATCGTGCAACGTGGCGCGCTCGTGGCCATGCCTACCGTGGTCCCTTGAGCCGGCGACTCCGGCAGAGTGGGGTCGTTGCGCGGAGCGCGCGGCAGAACGATATCTTTTGCGCCGAGGGTTGCGGACGATTACGCGAAACTACCGCACGCGCTCGGGCGAGATCGATCTGGTGATGATTCACGAAGACGAGATCGTCTTTGTCGAAGTTCGATATCGCACCCGCGCCGATTTCGGCGACGGAGCGGCGACGGTCGATCACGGCAAACAGAGACGGCTCGTTCGCGCGGCGAGACATTTCCTGCGTGAGCAGTCCGACGACATCCCATGTCGGTTTGACGTGGTGTCCGTCGCAAGGACACACTACCGTCTGCGATTTGAATGGATACGAAGCGCATTCACACCCTGAACGACATAGTACGCTCCCTCCTCTCGTCCGCCGGCATCGTCATGCTGTTGAGCGCCTGTGCGACGACCACCAGCGATACGGGCGTTCCGACGCCGGTCGCAGTCTGGGACGATCAGAAGCTCGAGTACCAGGCGGCTCAGGAGATCAGGGCGTCGGATCCCGGTTTCGACTCCGCGCATCTCGTGATCGTGAGCCGCGGCGGTGTGGTACTTCTCGCCGGCGAGGTCGCAACCGAAGAGTTGAAGGCCAGGGCCGGGGAGGTCGTCAACACGCTCGCACCCGTTCGCAGCGTCCACAACGAATTGGCAGTGGGCGGGCCGATTTCGATGGTCGCGCGCAGCAACGACTCATGGCTCACGACGAAGGTGAAGACCAAACTCATCGCGCATGGCGCGATCGATTCGGATCTGATCAACGTAACGACCGAAAACGGCGTCGTATTTCTGATGGGGACGGTGCCGAGAGATCAGGCCCGATACGCAGTCGAAGTCACGCAAACCGTCTTTGGCGTGTCGAAGATCGTCAAGGTGTTCGAGTACACCGACTGACGAACACGGTCGCGTGGATTCCTATTTGATGACCCGCAGATGCCCGCCGGGCGTCGGCTCCGGCGGCGCCGGACGATCGGAATCGGTCGATGGCACCGTCTCGAACGCCATGCCCTGTCCGGTTTCTTTCGCATAGACCGCCATCACTGCACCGATCGGCACGCTGACGTGAAACGCGCGGCCCGCGAATCGGCCGTCGAATGCGAGTTGCTCGTTGGTAATGCTCAAATTGCGAATCGCAGACGGCGACAAGTTCAATACCATACGGCCATTTTCCGCATGGCCGGGCGGCACTCGAACGTCAGGCCCCGTGGTGCTGACGATCACATAAGGCGTGAAGTTGTTGTCGAGGACCCACTCGTGCATCGCCCGCAACAGATAGGGACGATGCGAGGTCACTCGCGCATTTCCAACTCAGCCTCCGTCAGGCTTTCGCGAAACGACGGACGCTCGAACATCGATTGCATGTATTTCTGCATCGCCTTCGTCGAGCGCTCGGGCAGCTTGATGTCGAGTACCTTCAGTCGCCAGAGGATCGGCGTCACGCAACAATCGACCAACGTGAATTCGTCGCTCATGAAGAACGGCTTCTCGGCGAACACCGGTGCCACACTGATGATGCTCTCGCGCAGCTCCGTTCGCGCGCGCGTCAGCACCGTCTCGCGACCCTTACCGATCATCAACAGATCGACACGATGGCTCCAGTCCTTCTCGATCCGGTGGATCAGCAGCCTGCTCTGCGCACGCGCGACCGGATACACCGGGAGCAGCGGCGGATGCGGGAATCGCTCGTCTAGGTACTCCATGATGACGGCAGACTCGTAGAGGACGAGATCGCGATCGAGCAAAGTGGGAACACTGTTGTACGGATTGATCTCGGCGAGATCTTCCGGCTTGTTGTCCGGATCCACGTCGACGATATCGACCGTGACGCCCTTCTCTGCGAGGACCATTCGCACGCGATGACTGTAGTGGTCACGCGGATCGGAAAAGAATGTCATCGAAGATCGTCTGGTCACAACGCTCATTACGGCGCCTCATTTAGCAGGTTGTTGGGACGGCCCGTCGCACGGTCGGTCGTCCCGTAATAGCGAGGATCCGTACGGACAGCGACGGACCAATCCAACGGTCAGTGGACTTCCTTGTTGTACTCGCGGCCCAGCAACGCCGTGAACACATAGAGCACCACCAGGAACAACAACACGTAGATACCCAAACGCTCACGTTCGATGCGCGCGGGCTCGGCTACGTAGTAGAGGAAGTTGACGATGTCGTACACGGCTTGATCGAACTCCTGCGCGTTCAACTGACCCGTGCCCTGGACGACATCGATGAAGCCGCATTTCTCTTCGGTGATCGCGCGGCCTTGAACCAGCGGGTCACGCATCTCGCCGCCGTTTACGGCGATCTTCGGAACCTGATGGCATGCGAGGACTGGCGTGCCCTGCAGCTGCAGGAACGGATCCGGCATCGCGACATTTTCGAAGACCATGTTGTTGACACCGAACGGCCGCGCATCGTCGATGTAGAACGCCTTCAGATAGTTGTACACCCATTCTCCGCCGCGGAGCTTCGCCACCATCGTCAAATCGGGCGGTGCGGCACCGAACCAGGCCTTGGACTTTTCGACCGGTAGCGCGTTGTTCATCAATGCGCCGATCTTCTGTCCTGTGAATACCAGATTGGCCATGAAGATGTCGTGCGGAATCTCCAGATCGTCAGCCGTGCGTTCGTAGCGTTGAAACTTCAGTGAATGGCAGCCCATACAGTAGTTCACGAACAGCCGCGCGCCGCGTTGCAACGACGGCTTGTCCTGAAGATTCGGATGGAACGGTTCCATCTTCCACTTGCTCGCCTCCGACGCGAACGCGAACGCAGGCACCAACAGCAACGCGCAGAAAAGCCAGGTCGAACGCTTCATCGCATCGTCACCCTGTCTGGTGCGGGCTTCGTCTTCTCTACGCGCGTATACCAGGGCATCAGCACGAAATATCCAAAGTACAGTACCGTGCACACCTGCGCGGCCGCGGTCGCCACGATGGACGGAGGAATCGTGCCGAGATAGCCGAGAATGAAAAAGCTGACGATGAAGATCGCCAGCATCACCTTCGACGTCGTTCCTTTATACCTGATCGACTTCACCGGACTGCGGTCGAGCCACGGCAGCATCGCCGGAACGACGATCGCACCCGCCATGACGACGAATCCCCAGAACTTGGCGTCGAGTCCGAGCAACGGATACGTCGCTGCACGCAACATTGCGTAGAACGGCGTGTAGTACCACACCGGAGCAATGT
>Ga0326726_10006329_pt1 | contig 10673 bp, 8 predicted proteins | sample MHFenrmetagenome_2_FD_207603 | JGI IMG/M metagenome (GOLD analysis project Ga0326726, IMG submission 207603) | Lab enriched peat soil microbial communities from Michigan Hollow, Ithaca, NY, United States - MHF15MN | ecosystem: Environmental > Terrestrial > Soil > Wetlands > Peat | place: USA... | reverse complement strand
GTTCCCGGCGATTAGGGTGATCCGGGCCATGCCCTGGCTGTCCTGCGCCAGCCGCCAAAGATTGGCGGTCACCTCCAATCCGGCCGGGCCTCCCCCGAGGACGATGAAATTCATCTCTTTCCCTTTTAGCTTTGGAATGATCCATCGGCGGGCCTGGAGGAGATTGAAAACCGGTTTTACCGGGACGATATTTTCTTGGGGACCGGAAACTAGAGATTTCAGGGGTACCTCACTCCCGGTATTGAAGGAGACGAGATCATAATCGATTTGATTCCCCGATTGGAGATTCAGGATTCTTTGGCCCGGGTTGATCCTGATCACTCGGTCTTCGACAAAAATACCCCCGCGGTCTTCCACCATTTTCTTCCCGTGGAAACGAATTTCCCGGGGCTGGTAGATTCCCGAGAGCATCCCCGGTCCCATGCCGGAATAATAATGGTAGGGAGAAGGCCCGATCAGAGTGACCCGATGCCCGCGCTGGACGAAATTGGAGGTGTTAAAAAGAACCGTGAGGTGAGCATGCCCACCCCCAACTAAAACAAGATGCTTGCCCATCCCTCCCACCCCATTTGCTCCACAACCGCGGGTAATCTTCGGTTCTGCGGATTTTTTGGGGTTCATCTCCTGCTGAAATTTCCCTTTCCCTACCAGTCAAGATGTAACTGAAGGTTGACCCCCTGGGGATGGGAAAATTTTACCTCCTGCTTCTTCAAAGACCTGTCTTCAGAACGATCCGCGGTCATTTCCCTCCCCAGGTCGGGGGAACGGAATTGGACTCGAACGTCCGATTGGATCCCAAACAACCAATAGAATACGCTGTTCAATGCCCCCAGTGGATCGGTCAGAATTAAACCTGCATGATCATACCATTTCAGCTCGGGTTTGGCCTTGATCATATCCCGGATGGGTTCGAAGACATATTTCCCCAGGATGTAACCTCCCACGGGGGTGGCAATAAGGTCATTTTTGGAGGGGGGTTCGAAAAAGGCCTCGATTCCGAATTCATAACACGCAGAAAGCAAAAAAGAGTAGGAGAAGGAACCGAATTCTCCGAAACCACGTTCCCGGGCCCGGGTATAATAGGTAGCCCCAAAATAGGGGTGGGCAATGTAGTTGATCCAAAATTTATCTTTATCCCAGACCGGATTTTGAACATTTACCTTCCATTTTGCAAGGGTTGCTTTTTTCTGATCTTCGGTCCATGAAGTCACACTTTCCGGCAGAACCCAGAGAACTCCGGCGAAAACTACTTGGTAACCCAGAAAAAAAGCGGTATCTAGTCCAATCCCTTTCCAATCTCGCTGAGGTTTGCTGGACTCTTTCTGGCTCGAGTCGGATAAAGGCGTCCCCCCTTCATCCACCAAGGTATACCTGTGCTCGGTCGTTCCCAAAAAACCTTGGACGAAAAAGAGTGGTTGACTCGGGTCTCCGGCCGGTCTCAGCCAATTGAAAATTTGCCCGCCGAAGAAGGCGGGTTTATCCCACTCTAAATAGACATTCTGGAAGGAATCAGGCCCATAAGCCTCGTTTTCCGTTGGGTCTATTTTCCAGCGATGATCTTCATCCTCTTTCACCCTCCCCATGGATGAATCGGAACCCATGGCCACCTGGGAACCATGCATCCCCAGCAGCCCCCATAGGAAGAAAAGGAGAAAAACCAGAGTTTGCATGAATATTTCCTCGAGCTGAACCTAAGCCAAGTACAAAAGAATTTTAAGATTTTAACATGGATTGCTTATGAAAAGGCAATCTCTTTCTGGGCCCCATTTTCTAAAACCGACGCTCATTTCCCTGGACAAGAAATTTGGGAGTTGATAATATTTTCTCTGAAAAAGATTTCTATTCAGGTAAAAGGTATGCATAAGGGTATTCGATTTTGTATTGGGGTGGTCATAGGCTGGGGGATTTTCTTTTTTCCTCCCGGTCTTCATGCGGTTGAAATGGCCCCTTTCTACACTCAAAATCAGAGTCCTTTGGTTCAGATTTTCGGTTTGCCTTCCATCGGTGAAGCCTCCGTAGTCCCCAGCCAAAAGGCCGATCTTAGGTTGATCGTAGACTTGGCGAATAATTTTGTAAACGATAAGACCGCAAACGAAAGCATTGTGCTGGATGGGGAAAGCACCCGGTTGAGCCTGGATGCCCGCTATGGGATCGCCAAGAATTTCGAAGTCGGGCTGACGATTCCTTACATAATCGAGGGGGGCGGCGTTACGGATGGCTTTATTGACTGGTATCACAGTACCTTCGGGTTTCCTGCGGGAGGCCGAGACCACGCCCCGAAGAATCGCTTGCTTTACCAGTACCAAAAAGACCAGCAGGTGCGCCTCAACGTCGATCAGTCCAGCAGTGGAATCGGAGATATGCAATTGTCGGGAGCCTTCCAACTTTATCGAAATCCCGATAAAACCTCCCAGGCCCTATCCCTGCGTGCCTCCCTTAAGCTGCCTACCGGAGATAGCCAACAACTCCATGGAAGCGGGAGTACCGATTTTTCTCTATGGGTGACCGCCGGAGACGACTATAAAATATCCGTCGGCCATTTCACCCTTTACGGGGCGGCAGGGATCATGGGTATGACCGAGGGGGATGTTCTGAAAGAGCAGCAACGGAATTGGGTGGGATTTGGAGGTTTGGGGGTTGGATGGAGTCCGGCCCGATGGATCGCCTTTAAACTCCAGGCCAACGGGCATACCTCTTTTTATAAAGACAGCGAACTCGAAACGCTCAATCAAAGTTCCATCCAGTTAACCATGGGTGGGACTCTGGCCTTCTCCGAAAAGATCTCCCTGGATTTAGGGGTGACCGAAGACGTGGTCGTCAAGACCTCACCCGACGTGGTCTTTCATCTTGCCCTTCGCGGAACCTTTTAAAATAGTATGAATGGAAGGCATAAATGAGAACCGCATTCATCGCCGCAAGGAGAGCAAACAGCAAGTTGCCCATGATTAAGACGAGAAGTCTTTGTCTTGGAAACGGATGAAGTAGAAGGGAATTCTACACCCAGTCTCTTTACCCTGTTCCCTTACCTTGACCCTTGATTCAACCCTTGCCTCGGGCTTTTTTCACCTCGGCCAGGAATTTTCGGGCGTTTTCGGCGATCACCGAGAATTTTTTCTCGGCCACCGCTTTTTTGTCCACCAATTCTCCGCCGGCGGCGATGGCCGCGGCCCCCGCCTTTATGAAATCCCCAGCGTTCTGAAGATTCACCCCTCCTGTGGGGACCAGAGGAATGTGGGGAAGAGGGCCTTTGAGGGCCCGGATGTAGGCCGGGCCGCCCACCTGGGCGATGGGAAAAACTTTGACCTGGTCGGACCCCGCCTCCCAGGCGGTCAGGATCTCGGTAGGGGTCAGCGCTCCGGGGATGACCACCGCGCTGTAGCGTTTGCACATCTTGATCACATCCAGGTTCAGGGTTGGGGTGACGATGAATTTGGCTCCGCTGAGGAGGGCCGCCCGTGCCGTCTCCGGATCGAGGACCGTTCCGGCCCCCAATAGAACCTCTTCCCCGAATTTCTGGGTGACCTCTTTCATCACCTCCAGGGCACCGGGAACCGAAAACGTGATTTCAATAACCGAAATTCCGCCGTCGCGAATCGCCTTGGCCACCTCGAAGGCTTCCCCAGCCGACGCCACCCGGATGACCGGGACCACCCCTTCGTCGACTATTTTGGCTAGCACTTCATTCATAGTTTCTCCTCCCACAGTGAATTGCAGTTGGTGCGGTTTTCATTCCGCATTCCGCAATCCCCATTCCGAATTCGATTTATCTCGATATCCTCAGTCCCGCCCCCTTGATCTGCGCTTCCACTTCTTCCAGGGTGGACCAGTTGAAATCCCCCGGCATGCTGTGTTTCAGCGCCGAAAGGGCATTTCCGTATTTTACGCCTTTTTCGGCTCCACCGGTCAGGTAGCCATAGATGAACCCGGCGGTAAAAGAATCGCCCGCCCCGACTCGGTCCACGATTTCGACCGCGTAGGTTCGGTCAGAGTAGACCTTCCCGTCGGCGTAGGCGATTGCCGTCCAGTTGTTCTTCCAGACGGACAGGTCCTCCCTCAGGGTGATGGCCACGGCTTTGAACCCGAAGGTCCGGGAGAGTGTCTCGGCCGCCTTCTGGTAATTTTGCTCGCGGATTCCAAAAACCACCCCCGTGTCCTCTTCCGTGGTGGTGATGATGTCCACCAGCTTCATCAGCGGCTCCTGGCATTTCTTGGCGTCAGCGGGAGACCAGAGCTTTTTCCGGTAGTTCAGGTCGTAGCTGACTAGGCATCCCGCTTCTTTGGCCGCCTTCATGGCCGTGGCCGTGGTCTCGGCGGCCGAGGGGCTGAGTGCCGGGCTGATTCCGCTCACATGGAAGAGCTTGGCCTTGGAAAGAATCTTCTTCCAGTCCACTTCATTGGGCTGGATCAGGCTGATGGCGGAATTGGCCCGGTCATAAAGAACCGAGCTGGCCCGTGGGGCGGCGCCGTACTCGACGAAATAGAGTCCCTGACGGCCCTGGTCGCTGAAGACCACATGGGACACGTCCACTCCCAGCTCCCGGCCCCGGTTGCGGACCATTTTGCCCAGAGCGTTGTTGGGGAGCTTGGATACCCAGGCCGAAGCCATCCCCAGCCGCGCCACGCCGACCGCCACGTTAAGTTCGCTCCCCCCGATTTCCACATCCAGGGAATGGGTCTGTTCCAGCCTCGCGAAGTGCGGGGGCGAAAGACGGAGCATGGCTTCACCGAAAGTAACCACATCGTACATCATAGCAGCACCTCTTATTGACGAAATAATAGTGATGTTAACTGAAAAATCCCTTCTAGGCAATAGTGCACGAAACAGTTCGGAGAGTATAGGGGTACCCGCGGCATGCCCCTGGGGAGGCTTATTCCTAACCCTTCTCCGCATCCTGCAATCCGCAGTTTTAAAATTCTTTTCCAAAAATAACTCACTTGCTCTGCTGACTCTCCTTCATCAGATGACACGCCACCCGGTGGCCTTCTGCCGCCTTCCGCAGTTCCGGATATTCCTTTCGGCACCGTTCAAAGGCACAGGGACAGCGGGTGTGAAAATAGCAGCCGTTGGGGGGATGGATGATGCTGGGGATATCCCCTTTAAGGATGATCCGCTTCTGGAGCGCTTGGGCATCGGGTTCCGGAGGGGGAATGGCGGACATGAAAGCCTGGGTGTAGGGATGGAGCGGATTCTGATAGAGATCGTCCCGGCCCGCCACCTCCACGATGCGGCCGAGGTACATGACCGCCACCCGGTTGCAGACATGTTCCACGACGCTCAGGTCATGGGAGATGAAAAGGAGGGTGAGATGGAATTCCTTCTGGAGGTGTTTCAGAAGGTTCAGAATCTGGGCGCGGATGGACACATCCAGTGCGGATACCGGCTCGTCGCAGATGATCATCTTGGGATAATCCGTGACCATGCGCCCCACCAGAGCCCGGGCGATGCCGATTCTCTGCCGCTGTCCGCCGCTGAACTCGTGAGGATACCGTTCGAGGTGCTCAATATTCAACCCGACCTTGGTGATGATTTCGGCGACCACGTCCTTGATACGGCCGGGGGGGACGAGCCGGAACCTCTTCAACGGCTCGCCCACGATCCTTTGAATCGTCATCCGGGGATTGAGCGAGCTATAGGGGTCCTGGAAGATGATCTGCATCCGCTTCCACAGATCCTTGAGTTCCTGCTTCTTGAGGGCAAAGACTTCGAGGCCGTCATAGACCGCCCGCCCAGCATCCGCCTGGTAGAGACGGATAAGGGTTTTGCCGATGGTGGTCTTCCCGCAGCCGCTTTCTCCAACCAATCCCAGGGCTTCCCCAGCCTTGATTTCAAGGTCCACGCCGTCCACCGCCCGGACGTGACCGACAACGCTGGAGAGGACACCTCGGCGAATGGGGAAGAACTTTCTTAAGCCTTCAACCTTTAGAATTGTCTCGCCGTTTATGTCCAATGGGTGCGTCCGTCTGTCTGTAGGGACGGTTCGCGTTCCATCCCTACCTCAATGTTAAAAAAGAATGGTTATTTCGAAATCTGCCAGGCACCGCTACGGGTGCATGGCAGCCCTGATCCCGGCGCGGTTCAGGGCGCATTCAGCCTTCGTTCAACCAACACCGGCTAAAATGTCCCTGCCCGCTCCCAAACAGCGGGGGCTCCACTGTGCGACAGCGATCCATCACCTCCGGGCAACGGTTGGCGAACTTGCATCCTGCGAAGAGGTTCAGGAGATTCGGAACGCTCCCCGGAATTTCCGGCAGAGTGTCCACTCTGCGCCCGATCCGGGGGATGGATTGAAAGAGCCCCCGGGTGTAGGGATGGAGCGGGGAGCGGAAAACCTCCTGCACCCCTGCAGACTCCACGATCCGCCCCGCGTACATGACGATTACCCTCTTCACCATGTTCGCCACCACCCCCAGGTCATGGCTGATGAGGATGAGGGACATGCCCATACGCGAGCGCAGGTTGAGGATCAGGTCCAGGATCTGCGCCTGAATGGTCACATCCAGGGCGGTCACCGGCTCGTCGGCGATGAGAATTTCCGGGTTGCAGGCCATGGCCATGGCAATGACCGCCCGCTGCCGCATGCCCCCGCTCAGTTGGTGGGGATAGTCTTTAGCCCGAGTGCCGGGCGAAGGAATACCCACCTGCTGAAGGAGGTCGACAGCTTTCTGCAACGCCTCCCGTTTTCCGAGTCCCTGATGAAAGCGAAAGACCTCCCCCAGTTGATCCCCGATAGTGAACGCCGGGTTGAGAGCGGTCATGGGTTCCTGATAAGCCATGGCAATCTTTTCACCCCGGATTTTTTCCATCTCCTTTTCCGGTAGACCCGTTAATTCCTTTCCCCGGAAAAGAATGGAGCCCCCGGCGATCCGGCCCGCGGGCTCGGGAAGGATCCGCATGATGGAAAGGGCGGTCACGCTTTTCCCGCACCCGGACTCTCCCACCAGGCCCAGCGTTTCTCCGGCGGCGAGGTCGAAGCTCACTCCATCCACGGCCACGACGACTCCGCTTAGGGTGAAGAAGCAGGTCCGTAAATCTCGAATCCGGAGCAGCGTTTCCAAGGTTCTTATCTCTTAAAATTTTTCTTATAAATTTTTCTTTTCAGCCATGTTGATCCGCCTTCCACCCGCGCCCCATGAATCATTCTGTCTATAATCTTTTTCTGCAATTAAATTAGCGTCCATCTGCGTTTATCTGCGGCCCGTCAGGCTTTTACTCTTTGAACCGGGGGTCCAAGACGTCCCGCAGCCCGTCCCCGAAAAGATTCAGCGAAAGAACCGCGAGGGCGATGGCCGCCCCCGGGAAATAGGTCAGCCAGGGCGCCCGGCTCAGGACTTCTTTCCCATCCGCCAGGAGGCTTCCCCAGCTGGGGGAAGGCGGGGGAGCTCCCAATCCCAGGAAGGAAAGAGCGGCCTCCCAGAGAATCGCGTAGCCGAAGGAGATCGTCGCCTGGATGATCACCGGGGACCAGCAGTTGGGCAAAATGTGGACAAACAGAATGTGAATGTCGCTGCACCCGGTCACCCGGGCCGCTTCAATGTACTCTTTCTCCCGGATGGAGAGAACCGAGCTTCGAACCAGCCGCGCAAAGCGCGGCGTATAGACCACCCCCAGGGCGATCATCAGGTTGGCAAACCCGGCTCCCAGGACGGCCATGATGCCGATGGCCAGAAGAATGATCGGAAAGGAGAGGATCGCGTCCATGATTCGCATGACCACCGCGTCGATCCATCCCCGGTAATAGCCGCTGATCAATCCCAGGAGGATGCCCGCGGTCATGGCCACGATGATGGAGAGGAACCCTACCCGCAGGGCAATGGCCGCCCCGTAAACCACCCGGCTGAAAAGGTCGCGCCCGTAGCCGTCAGTGCCAAAGAAATGGGATGAGCTGGGCGGCTGCAGCCGCTCTTTGATGTTCAATTTAAGAGGATTGTGGGTGGCCACCCACGGGGCGAGAATTGCCATCGCCACCAGGAAGAGAAGAAGGACCGATCCAAGGACCGCCAGTTTGTTCCGGATCAGGCGCCTGAAAAACATTTCCGTCAGCCCTCGTAGACGATCCGGGGATCAAAATAGGAGTAGAGGAGGTCCACGATCAGGTTGATGATCACGAAACCGAAGGCGGTGAGCAGGATGCAACCCTGGACGATGGGGTAATCCCGCTGGCCGATGGCAGTGTAGATGAGCTGGCCGATGCCGGGAAGGCTGAAGATGGTCTCGGTGATCACCGCTCCTCCCAGGATGTTGCCCAGCTGGAATCCGATCACCGTCAGGGTAGGGGCGAAGGCGTTCTTCAGGGCGTGTTTGCCCACTACCCAGACTCTGGGCAATCCTTTGCCGCGGGCCGTGGTCATGTACTCCTGCCGAAGCACCTCCAGCATGGTGGAGCGGGTCATCCGGGCGATGATGGCCGAGGCCAGGAGGGCTTGGGAAATGCAGGGCAGGATGAGGTAGTGCATCCCTTTGAGGAAATTCTCGAAGGGGGAAACGTAACCCGTCGCCGGAAACCAGCCCAGCTTGACCGAGAAAAAGATGACCAGCATCAGGGCCAGCCAGAAGCCGGGAATGGAGATTCCCATGACCGCCAGGAGGGTGAAGAGGTAGTCCTTGTAGTTGTTCTGATTGACCGAGGCCATGATCCCCGAGGGTACGGCGAGAAGAAGGGCAAAGACCATGGAAAGGAATCCCAGGGTGAGGGTCACCGGCAAGCGCTGCAGGATGAGCTGGATGACATCCAGGTGGTAGAAGATGGAGGTACCAAAATCCCCGCGGATGACCCGGGAAAGCCAGATAAAAAACTGGACATAAATGGGCTGATCGAGCCCCATTTCCCGGCGGATGGACTCCACCACCCCCGGCTCGGCGCTAGCACCCACGTAGATGGCCGCCGGGTCCCCCGGAATCAGGCGCAGGAGGGAAAAGACGATCCCGGCAATGAGGAAGAGAACCGGAATCACCTGCAAGAGGCGCTTGATTACATAGGTCTTCATTAACTTTTTGTGAACTGCAGGAGGGGCAATTCATGAATTGCCCCTACGGGATTGCCGCGTCGTCTCGCGTCTCGCGGAACTCCTAGCAATGACGGCGCGATTAGGCCATTCGAATCTAACAGCTCATTTATCCAACCACACCTGCCAGAGGCGGGCATCGGCCGTGTAGGGCATGGGCTTGAACCCCTTGACATATTTGCGGGTCGCGGGGGCCACGGAGTGATCGTAGAGCTTGAGGAGGGGAACATCCTCCAGCATGATTTCATGGACCTGCTCGTAGAGCTTCTTGCGGGTGGCAAAATCGCTGGTGGCCTCGGCCTTTTCCACCAGGGCGTCGACCTTCTCGTTCTTGTAGCCTACGAAATTCCGCTTGGAGTGAACCCGCACCATGTTCAGGCAGGGGTCGGTCATGCCGGAGGCGATGAAGGACAGGATATCGTGCTTTCCCGCGTTGTAGTCCTGCAGCAGGGCCGGCCATTCCTTCACATCCAATTCCACCTTGATTCCCGCTTCCCCGAGCATCTGTTCCGCCAGGATGGCGGTCTTGTAGGTATTCAGGTAAACCTTAGTCACGGCAATTTTGACCGGCGTCCCGTCGTATCCCACTTTTTTCAGCAACTCCTTGGCTTTCTTCAGGTCTTTCCCGTATCCTTTCTTATGCACGTCGGAGTAAAAGGGATGGACCACATTGACCAGCGACGGGTTGACCAGGGAATTCCCGAACACCGACCCGTCCACCAATTCCTGGAGGTCCAGGCAGTGGCCCACGGCGCGCCGGAAATCGGCCATGCGGATGAATTTATTGGTGCTGGTGTTGACCCCGAACATGAGCATCACGTAGGCAAGCCCCGGGCTCACGTAGGTTACAACGTTGGGGTCTTTCTTGAAATCATCGATCTCCTCCCAGGCCACGCGGAGAGTAAAGTCGATGTCGCCGCTCTTCAGGGCCATGGACCGCACGGCCGCGTCCTTGATGGGAACAAATTTGATTCGGTCGGCATAGGCGGGCTTCCTTCCGCCCGTCCCGGAGGTGGGCAGGTTCGATCCCTGGTAGTCTTTGTTCCGCTCGATGATCACATGCTTGTCGGGGACGTACTCCACGAATTTATAGGGCCCGGTACCGACGGGCCGGGTCAGGGTGCCGCCCTGCTTTTCCACCTCTTCCCTGGGAACGATGGCGTGCGTTCCGTAGGGGTTGGACATATAAACCATCAGGGTGATCGACGGGGCCTTCAGCGTAATTTGGGCGGTGTATTTATCCAATGCCTTGACTTCCTTGATGTTCTGGACCTGGGGCAGGAAGGGATATTTCGTCTTGGGGTCCATGAGCCGGTTGTAGGTGTAGACCACGTCATCGGCGGTCATCTCCCGCCCGTTGTGAAACTTTACCCCCTGCCGGAGATGGAACGTGTAAACCAGCCCATCTGAGCTGACTGACCACTTGGAGGCCAGGCCGGGCATAGGCATGTTTTTTTCGTCCAGGTCGATCAATCTTTCATAAATGTTGTTGAGCACGATCATCGATATCTCTCCGGTCACTTTATGGGGATCGATCCCCACGATGTCCGTGACCGTCCCCACCACCAGCGTGCCACCGTATTTGGGCTGCTGGGCGAAGGATAAGCCTCCTACGATCATAGCCCCGATAAAAACAACCCAAAGAACGCCCCATTTTTCAAACCGAATCA
>Ga0326726_10006327_pt1 | contig 10674 bp, 8 predicted proteins | sample MHFenrmetagenome_2_FD_207603 | JGI IMG/M metagenome (GOLD analysis project Ga0326726, IMG submission 207603) | Lab enriched peat soil microbial communities from Michigan Hollow, Ithaca, NY, United States - MHF15MN | ecosystem: Environmental > Terrestrial > Soil > Wetlands > Peat | place: USA... | reverse complement strand
GTGCCGTAGCCGACCCGACGGCGGTGCGGAGCAAGGCCAAAGCCCTTGTTCTCATAGGTGCGTCGTGCAGATCGCGGTTTAGTTTGCGGAAAGTCACGAATACCGCTCGGTCTGGCTTCTGATAATGAGGCCTGCGCCGGTACCCGGTCTGTGACGACTGAACAAGACCCGGAGAAATTCTGCGCTGCTTTACCTCTTGGCGGCAGTCCCCCGGCCCGCCACGGAGACTCACCTTGAATTTACTTGCGCCGCTAGCATTTGGCGGACAGGAGTGTCCGCCCCACACAGGTGGCAGAAGAGCAGGTGGTCGCCCAGCTCCTCTACCGCGGCAGCGGCTGGTCCATGGCGGCCAGCGCGTATCCCATCACCGCCAGGGCGGCGGCGTTCTCGCGGAGTTCCTGGGGGACGATCTTGTCCAGGGTGTCGGCGGCGGTGTGGTGATAGTTGAAGTAGGTGCGCCCGTCCTGCATGACGCCGAGGGTGGGCACTCCGGCTTTGGCCAGCGGGGCAATGTCGGCTCCGGGCGCCGAGTTCGTCTCGCGGATCAGGTTGGCGCCGAAGCTGCGCAGCACGGTCTGCACCGGGGCCAACTCGAGCAGCGCTGCGGGACTGACCTTGGCGCTGAAGCCGAGAGGATGGTCGGCGCCAAGATCGCTTTCGATCGCGGCTACGTGATTGGCCAGTTCGGCGGCATGCGCCTTGGCGTAGGCCTGATTTCCGGCGCCGCCGTTTTCTTCGTCCATCCAGGCAATCACGCGAAGGGTGCGCTTGGGACGCAGGTGCAGTTGCTGAAGGAGCTCCGCCGTCTCCATGGCGACGGCCACGCCGGCCGCGTCGTCAAGGGCACCCGTGCCCAGGTCCCAGGAATCCAGATGCCCGGAAACGATCACCACCTGCTCGGGATGCTCGGAGCCTTTCAAGTCAGCCACCACGTTGTGACTCAGCACCTCGGACAGGTTTTGCGAGGTGAGCACCAGATGCATGCGCACTTTGCCCTGGGTCGCCAGGTGGGCTATGAGATCGGCGTCTTCGGCGGTGACGGCTCCTGCGGGTATTCCTGCCGGCTGGCTCCAGCCAGTGTGGGGCAAACGATACTCGGCGCCGCCCACGGAGCGCACCAGCGAAGCCGCCGCTCCCAGGCTGGCTGCAGCCCGCGCACCTGACCCGCGATACTCGACGGCTTCTCCGTAGGCATCGAGCGCGAAACCGTCTGCCGCTTTACGTTTGTCAAAGGGCACATTGAACAGGACGATCTTGCCGGCTACTCGCTCGCGACCCAGGGCCTTCAACTCGTCGAAGCTGTTGACCACCACGACTTCTGCGGTGAGTCCCTCGGGTGAAGTCGGCGTGTTGCCCCCCAGGGCTGTCAGCACGACTTTCTGGTTGGTTCCCGCTACTTGTCCGGGATATTCCACTAGCTCGGCGGTTTCGGCGCCACGCACCCAACGTGGCACCTTCACTTCCTCCAGCCGCGCCTCGAGTCCGAGTTTGCGCATCTCCTCGGCAACGTATTCCGCGGCGCGTTCGGCTTGCGGCGAGCCGCTGGATCGAGGGCCAATGTTCTCCGTTAGGTGGGCCACCTGCTGGTAAGCGTAGTCGTCCTTGAGGGCGGCGTCGCGCACTCGGGATAACTCCTCCATCAGTTGTGGCGAGTAGGTCTTAGCAACGGGAATCGCCGGCCCATCCTTTTCGTAGGCGGATTGCGGCGGTTTTTGCTGGGCGTGACCGGTGTTCGCGGCCAGGAAGGAAAACGAGAGAATCCAGACGATGGGCGTGCGCATTTCGCTCCTGAGGCTATCAGATGCGGCGAGAGCAAGGGGTGATTCGGATTCTCCAACTTCAGGCTTCAGGCTGCACGCCTTTGGCTTCAGGCTTCGGGCCCGGGACGACAAGAGTCTGAAGTCCGAAACCTGAAGCCTGAAGGCTGACGCCCGACGCCTGCCCCAAAAAAAGCGGCCCCATTTCTGGGGCCACCGATCAAAAGAGGCAAGAGATGGGAAAAACTCAGGAAAGGCGATGCAAGGCGCCGCCCCGCTTAGCGGAACGGCTCAGCAGGAGATGTCGAGAACATTGGAAGAGAGTGAAGGTCATTAGACTTCTTCGGCGGCCTCTTTTATTGAAGAGGAATAAAGCACTTGCGCAGCCAAAGGGATGCGTCACAGGGCTTTGTGACAAGGCGGCTGGCAAGTCATTGGAAAAGCCTGACTTAGGATGTAACCCAGGCTGCGATTGCACAGTGGCCGCCCGCTCCTGGCGGGCGAGAACGTGCAGAATGATGCACATTCGGTGCATCGCCCTGCTTTCCCGGCATTAAAGAGGTCCGGAGTCTTACCGCCCGGGCGATTAGCTGTCGCTCGTCACGGTGCGCAGCTTGCCGGGTAGGAAGTGATAAGGCGGCCATGGGCCGCTGATCGCCAGTTCGCAGTTCTTCAGCTGCTTGGCTGCGCTGCTATAGCGGTTCTGGTACTTCTCCACGGACTTGGAATCGATCAGGTGGGCAATGTCGATGAGCATTCCGTCCGAAGCCACCTTCTTGCAACTGATTTCTTCCTCTAGCGGGTTGAAGAGCTTATGCACCTGCACCGAGAGAGCACGCGCCTTGGTCTGCCGCTCCCGCTGGTGAGTTGCCTTCTCCTTCAGTTTGGCGAGGTACTCCCCGCCCACCGTGTCGGGCAACTCGATGTCCATCATGGCCTCGCGCAGCGAGCCGTCGCGCACCAATAGCTTGAGGTGCATTTCGGACTTGCCGCGCAACCTGGCCACACTTTGGCCGAAGGCGCGCCGGTTGGCGCGCACGGCCTGGCGCAAGGCTTCGTCGCTGTCGAAAATCGTGCCAAAGCGGAAGGGCAGCACCGTGCCGCTACGGAAGCACAGGCTCACCACTCGGGCATGCTCCAGGACAGCCTTTTCGTCCAGCGGGGTTCCACTGCCGCGGTCGTATTCGCTGACCACCACGGCGAATTCTCCGCTGGGATAGCTGAGAACCGGGGCTCCGTTGACGCCTTGCGCGCCTTCCATCAGGAAGGGCCGCCGGCTGCGTGTTCCATTGTTTAGGGTCTGCTGCTCAGTGAGGCAGTATGCGTACCACGCCATATCGGTCGTCTCCGAACCTGGCTTGAGGCGCGAGTGTTCGCCTCAAACAAATCGTGCGTTTGGTTACGGCTCTTGAACCTTGGAAGAAAGGGCGGTACTGCGACGAGATTGAACGCTTAACACTGCGTTCACATTCGATATTACTGCTACCGACAAGAAAAATGCAACTGTTTCGTGGCAGCAAGTATCGTGGAACGACGAAATACTCGACAGTTTAGGATGAAATGACCGGAAGTCACACGCCGTGTTCGAAGAATTCCCGAACTTCGCTGCAGACCCTTCACTGGCAGTGCGGTTCGCTCCTGACATTTTGCCAAGACATATGGAGGACGGGCGTCTCCGCCCGTCCTGAAGCATGGGTAGCTCCCAGGCGGAGAGGTCTAATTCGAATGTAACAGGCAAACAACAGCGCGACATTCTCTAAAGAAGCCTCCACCAAGTGACATCGTTTTGGTCGGCAACTGCTTCTTAATTTTTTCACCGGCCCGGATCAAGACCCGATGCTTTCAGGCGATGCGTGCCGGTGGGACGGGCGGGGACGCCCGTCCTCCATCGATCACGTGAAATACGGCGCGCGAATCGCTTGCTTGGGATGGGAGATCACAAGACGCAGACCGCAGCGTGGCCCAGCAGTCCTCCAGGTTCCCGAGGTAATCGGTCGTACACTCCCTTTTGGTAACCCTTAGTAACCATACGATTCTGGATAGCCCGCCGTACAATGGCCGTGTCCCTAAGGCCATTCTTCTCTTTGGCCAGTTGCCGATAGAAGATTGGTCAACCCGTCTGCGAACAGCTCCCAGCTAACGGGCCGTTCTGTGGCGGGAGACCCGGAGTCCGCACTCTATGGCGTTTGGTTTTGGGTTCAACAAACAAAAGGTTCTCAGCGCGGCGGAGAAATTCGTCCAGCAGGGCAAGCTGCAGAACGCCATCGCAGAGTACGAAAAAATCCTCAAGAACGATCCCAAAGACCTCACGGTGATGAACACCGTCGGGGACCTGTACTCCCGCGACGGGCAGAGCGACAAGGCGCTCCAGTGCTTCAAGAACGTGGGCGATGCCTATGCCACCCAGGGCTTCACGGTGAAGGCCATCGCCATGTACAAGAAGCTCACCAAGCTCAAATCTACGCTGGAAGGCGTGTTGCGGCTGGCCGAGCTTTACACCCAACAGGGGTTGTTCAACGACGCGCGCGCCCAATATCTGCAGGTGGCCGAAGAGTTCCTGCGTGCCGGTGAGTTGGAGCAGGCGGTCCGGATTTTCCAGAAGACCCTGGAAATGGATCCGGAAAATGTAGCCATGAAGATGCGTCTGGCCGAGGTGTACATCCGGCTGGGCAAGAAGACGGAGGCTTGGCAGATTTTTGCCGCGGCGGCGGAGAGTCTGCGCTCTCGCGGACAGCTGGGTCCGGCGGAGGAAATCCTGCAGCGCATGCTGACGCTCGATCCGGGCAACAGCTACGCTCTGCTGATGCGGGGCGGCAATGCGCTGGAATCAGGCGATGCCACCGCGGCTATCAAGAACCTCGAAAAGGTCGCTGACCTGGATTCGCATCCCGACGGAATGCGCACCCTGATGCAGGCCTACCTGCAAACCGGGCGTTTGCCCGATGTGGGCACCATGGCCAGCAAGCTGTTCACGGTTCACAACGATGTTGCCGCGCTTACCGGTTATGTGGACGCGCTCATGTCTGCCGGCCAGTTCGATGAGGCGCTCAAGATCTATCAGCAGTATGCCGATCGCCTGCTGGCTACCGATTCGGCCAAGGTGCTCGAAACTCTGCATGGCCTGATCGGGCACGTGCGCGAAAATACGGCGGCCCTGGAAAGCCTGCTCGAGCTGTTTCACAAGGCCGGCGACACCACGCACCTGACTGAGGTTTACGAGCTGCTGGCGCACGCCTACACCCAGGCCGGAAAGCTGGAGAAGGCTCGCGACTATTATCTGCAGCTGACCCAACTGGAGCCACAGAACCAGCTGCACGCGCGCAATTATCAGCAGGTAGTTGGCAAGCTGGGAGGAGCGCCGGGTTCACGCCTGATCACCGCAGAGGAAGGCGCGGTCATGGTGGACGAACTGGAAGCCACCGCGGCCTCGATTGACCAGCGCTATCCGGATGAGGTTGCGCTGGCGGTGCGCGCTGCCCTCACCGACGCCGAGCTATTCGTTTCTTACAATATGCCGGCCAAAGCCCTGGGCCCGCTGCTGTCGGTTGTGTCGCAGGCCCCGCGCGACGTGCGCTTGAACCAGCGTCTGGCGGCGCTGCACACCCGCGCCAGCCGCTTCGCCGAAGCTTCCGTTTGCTGCCGCACCCTGGAAAGCGTGTACCACGATGCCGGCTACCCGGATGAAGCCACGCGCTATGGCGAACTGGCCGGCAAGTACGAGGAGCGCGCTTCCGCCAGACCCGCCGAAACCGGGGAAGGCGAAGCTGCACCTCCGCCGCCAGTGGCTGCGGCCGCGGCTGCGCCCGCGACGCCGGCAGGCCTGTTCTGGCATGCTGCCGTGAAACCGAAGACCGCAGAGTCCCCCGAATTTGAAGTGCAGCCGGATTCCCCGGGAGATGCTGGTGAAATTGATTTGTCGCAGGAGTGGGAAGGGGAACTCACGCCGGCACTCGAGCCGGCAGGGGGCGCCGACGAAGTCGAGGTGCAGCCGGTCACCGCTTATGAGGCTCCGGCCGAGAGCGAGGCCGTGGCCGAGACCATCGAAGAGATTCGTTTCTACCTGGCCCATTCCATGGCCGAGCAAGCTCGCATCGCGCTGCGGAAGCTGGAACGGCTGACCCACGACACTGCCCAGCTCGCCGCCATGCGGGACGAAATCGAAGCGGCCACCGCGCAGGTGGTTGCCGAGCCCGAGGCGGTTGAGGAAGTTTACGTGGAGGAAGAGGAGCCCGCTCCTCCGCCTCCTGCCAAAGCGGGCCACCTGGATGAGTTTGTCGCGGACCTGGAATCCTCGCTGGGCGATAATTTCCTGCCGCCAACGGCAGCGCCACCCATCGCCAAGCACAAACCCGAGCCCCAAGCCGTCGAGTACGCCGAGGCAGCAGCCGGGCCAGAGCAGAAGGCCGGGGAGTTGGGCGAGTTTGTCGCTGACCTGGAATCGTCCTTGGGCGACGGTTTCCTGACGGAGCCGCCTCCGCCGGAGCCGGAAGTTCGCCCCGCGCCGGTGGCATCGGCGCCGCCCAAGAAGATCAAGCCGGCGCGAGTTCCGCAAACGCCCGTTCCGGCAACGCCGGTTCCGGTGGCGGCGTCCGGGGCGGCAGCCGGCGCAGCGCCTGCTCTGGCCCCCACGGCGTCTCCGGCTTTTACCTACCAGCCCACCAAGATCCGTCCGCTCGCCCCGGAAGGCGGCAAGTTTCCCGGAGCTGGCGCGGGCGTGGATCTCGCCGAGATGTTCGGCGAATTGAAGCAGGATTTGGAAGAGGATGTAGCCAAGGCCGACGAGGATGCGGAGACCCATTACAACCTCGGCGTCGCCTTCCGCGAGATGGGCTTGCTGGACGAAGCCATCGGCGAGCTGCAGAAGGTTTGCCAGGCGGTGGACCGCGGCCAACTGTTTCCCCAGATCATGCAGACCTACACCTGGCTGGCCCAATGCTTCCTCGACAAAGGCGTGCCCGAGGCGGCCATCCGCTGGTATGAACGCGCGCTCAAGCTCTCCGACATCGATGAAGACACCAAGACTGCTCTGCACTACGAACTGGCTTCCGCCTACGAGTCCGCGCAGGACAAGCCCGCAGCCCTGCACCACTTCATGGAGGTTTACGGCAGCAACATCGACTACCGCGATGTGGCCGAGCGCATCAAAGCCCTGAAGTCGTAGAATGCTGCCATGGCTTCTTCTTGGAGCGTGGGAGCGTGTGCCGGGAAGTCGAGTTCCCCGCCGCGGGCATGCCGGGAGCGCGCGGAGTGACCCTGGATCCCACCCCTCCAGCTTACCCGACGCCCAATCCCGTTGAGCCGCCGGTGCCACCGGAGACCGCCGGCTCGGATGCCGGCTACACAGGCGCGGAGCTTTGGAGACTGCGGATTGGCGTGCTTCTATTTGTCTTTACCTGCGCCGTCTTTGGCGTGTTCCTGGTGATCCTGCCCTGGGGGCCGATTTGGACCGACAACCACCTGCTGCTGCGCTATCCCGGATTGCGCGCATTCGTGGACAACGGCTTTGCCCGCGGCGTCTGCAGCGGCCTGGGAGTGCTCGACATCTGGATCGGATTCTGGGAAGCGGTTCATTACCACGAGGAGAAGCGTTCCTGAGCAAGTCATCATGAGTGAAAGTAAATTGAAGTCTGCGCCCCTGGCCTATCAGAACGAACCCTTCCTCAGCAGCCCGGACGGGCGCTTGTTGCGCATCCTGTCCGAGTACAGTGAACCGCTCGCGCGCTTCCGCCGCGAGCAGATTCAGGACACGGTAGTTTTTTTTGGCTCGGCCCGTTTCCACAGCCGTCAGCATGCGCAAGCCAACCTGCACCAGGTGGTGAACAGCAGGGTTCGATCCTCAGGGGCCCAGCCGGAATTGGACCACAAGCAGGCGCTGGCCGCGGTGGACATGGCCCGCTATTACGAGGATGCGCGGCGGCTGGCTTACCTGCTGACGCAATGGTCCATCCAGATTCCCGCGCGCCGGCGCCGTTTTGTGGTCACCACCGGCGGTGGCCCAGGCATCATGGAGGCCGCCAATCTGGGCGCCCACGAGGCCGGCGGCAAGACGGTCGGCTTGAATATCAATCTGCCGTTCGAGCAGAATCCGAATCCCTACATCACCCCGTCGCTGAACTTCGAGTTCCACTACTTCTTCATGCGTAAGTTCTGGTTCGCCTACCTGGCGAAGGCGTTGGTGATTTTTCCCGGCGGCTTTGGCACGTTGGATGAGCTCTTCGAGATCCTGACCTTGGCCCAGACGCAAAAGCTGGCGAAAAAGATTCTGGTGGTAATCTACGGCAGCGAGTATTGGAACCGCGTGCTCAATTTCCAGGCCATGGTGGAGGCCGGCACGATCTCGGCCGAGGATGTCGATTTGTTCCGCCTGGTGGATTCGCCGGAGGAAGGCTTTGAGTATCTGCGCGACAGTTTGACCCGGCATCATCTGGGCCCACAACCCAAGCGTGTCGGGGAAGCCATGCCGGAGATCGCCAAGACCAATCCCTAGAGGCGGGCTTTAAGCTTCAGGCTTCAGGCCTCGGGCTTCCGGCTTTGGGTTGCGACTGCGGGGAACCTTCTTGCCCGCTCCAGTGCCACGATTGCTCCTGTACTACATCACCGATCGCGCGCAGCTTCCCGGCGACGAAGCCGCCCGCCGGCGCCGTCTGCTGGACAAGATCGCCGAAGCCGCAGGCTCCGGTGTTGACTTTATCCAGCTGCGAGAGAAAGATTTGCCGGCTCGGGAACTGGAGCAACTGGCTCGTGAAGCGCTGCGGGCGATTCAGAACCGCCCGCGGACCACTCGCTTGCTGATCAACTCCCGCACCGATATCGCCCTCGCCGTCGGCGCGGATGGAGTGCATCTTCGTTCCGACGACATCTCGGTAACCGAAACCCGGAGAACCTGGCAAGCCTCATGTGGCGCGGGCACTCCCGTCCGCGTGGTGGTGGGAGTTTCATGTCATTCAGAGGAGAACGTAGCCGCCGCTGCATCCCAGGGAGCGGATTTCGGTGTGTTCGCGCCAGTCTTTGAAAAGAGAGATGCTCTGGCAGTCCGGCCCGCAGGTCTCGAAGCCCTGCGCCAGGCCTGCAAACACAAGATCCCCGTCCTGGCCCTGGGCGGCGTCACCGTCGAAAACGCCCGCGCTTGCCTGGAAGCCGGCGCCACCGGCATTGCAGCCATCCGCCTTTTCCAGGACAATGACATCCGCCAAGTTGCCGAACAGTTGCGCGCCCTGGAACCCTAGCGCCAGCGTCTCGCCCCCCGGCCATGGTCGCCTGCATTCTCCCGGTGCGATATGCTTGCTCGGTGGTCACTCCCCTCACGAAAACGCCGGAACTGACTGGCGCAATCGAACCGGTTCTGGTTTCCATCCCCGAGGGCTGGTTCACCATGGGCTCGGAAACCGGCCAGGACAACGAGCGCCCGGTGCATCGCGTCTGGGTGGATGAATTTCTCTTGGCCGCCTGCCAGGTGACGAATGCAAACTACGCGCGCTTTCTTGCCGCTACCGGCACCCCACCACCGCCCTCCTGGGAGGAGTCCAGCTTCAATCAACCCCAGCAGCCAGTAGTGGGCGCCTCCTGGTTTGAAGCGACGCACTACTGCGAATGGCTTGGCGGGTTGACTGGGCGCTGCTATCGTTTGCCAACCGAAGCCGAGTGGGAGCGCGCCGCGCGCGGTGGACTGGGAGGAAAACTCTTTCCTTGGGGAGACGAGCCGCCGCAATCGCTGCCGGACTATGCCAAGCGCTGGCAGACCGGCCCGGAGCCGGTGGGACATTACGCACCCAACCGATTTGGCCTGTACGACATCTGCCAAAACGTTCACGAGTGGTGCAGCGACTGGTACGACGCCGACTACTATACGATTTCTCCGGACCACAATCCTACGGGGCCCGAATCCGGCCAGCGGCGGGCGTCACGCGGAGGCTCGTGGCGCCATCACATCAAAGTCACGCGCTGCGCCGCGCGCTCCAGCATTCCTCCCGAGTTCCACTACGCGGATTACGGCTTTCGTGTCGCGTGTGATCTTAGTTAGCAGATGCCCGGGCTTACATAGGGAGGGTCATTAGATGTTTCAGAAGGACCTGTTGCAGGCGAAGCGCATCCTGATCACCGGCGGCGGCACCGGCCTGGGCAAGGGCATGGCCCAGCGTTTCCTGGAATTGGGGGCGTCGCTGTACATCTGCGGGCGGCGCAAGGAAGTGCTTTCCGACACCGCGGCTGAACTCCACCGTGCCACCGGCGGCGCCATCGAGGGAATCGCCTGCGACGTTCGCCACCCGCAACAGGTCGACGCCATGATCGATGCCATCTGGAAAGATGGTCCGCTTGACGTGCTGGTGAATAACGCCGCTGGAAACTTTCTGGCCCGCACCGAAGAGCTTTCCCCGCAGGCCTTCGAGGCGGTGATTGGCATCGTGCTGACGGGCACAATTCTGGTCACCACGGCTTGCGCCCGGCGCTGGCTGAAAGCCGACCACCGCGCGACCGTGCTGAACATTACCACCAGCTACGCCAAGACCGGCTCCGCTTATGTTGTGCCTTCGGCAGTAGCCAAAGCTGGGGTCGAGGCGCTCACTCGCAGCCTGGCAGTCGAATGGGGCAACCGGGGCATCCGGATAAACGCCATCGCGCCGGGGCCGATTCCCACTCAGGGCGCATTCTCCCACCTGCTGCCTCGGCCCGAACTGGAGAAGTTTGCCAAGGAGCGCAATCCGCTGGGCCGCTTCGGCACCGTCGAGGAACTCGCCAACCTGGCGGCATTTCTGGTCAGCGATGGCGCTGGCTACGTCAACGGCGAAGTAGTGGTGATGGACGGTGGAGAATGGCTGCAGGGCGCCGGCGAGTTCAGTGCGCTGGGACGGCTCTTGACCGAGAGCGAGTGGCAGGCGATGAAACCTCGCAAGCGCGAGAAGCAGCCAAGCTGATCGCG
>Ga0326726_10006326_pt1 | contig 10675 bp, 9 predicted proteins | sample MHFenrmetagenome_2_FD_207603 | JGI IMG/M metagenome (GOLD analysis project Ga0326726, IMG submission 207603) | Lab enriched peat soil microbial communities from Michigan Hollow, Ithaca, NY, United States - MHF15MN | ecosystem: Environmental > Terrestrial > Soil > Wetlands > Peat | place: USA... | reverse complement strand
CGCGCGAGCAGGGCGAGACCGTTGAGGGCCGTGCGGCGATCGGCTGGTGCCAGATGGTTCAGCATGTCTTCGACCAGCGTCGGCTCGAGGACGGAGTTTGCGTTGGTGACTCGGACACCGTCGGCGGAGAGGCGCAGCTGCACTTTGCGGCGATCCACCGGGTCGAGCACACGCGTCACGTAGCCGCGCTCCACCAGTCGGCCGATCGCGAGCGACATCGTCGCGGGCGTGACACCGAGGTGCTTCGCCAGATCGGACAGCATGGTCGGATGGCTGGCGTCGAGATGGTCGAGGATCGACACCTGGCGCGCGCTGACGTTCACGCCCGTCTTGGGGTCGCGGACGTGCTCGCGGTGGCAGGCGAAGTAGATGCGGGGGTAGTCGCGGAAGACCTGGGCGACGTCGGCGCTGAGACGCATGCCCTGACGCTACGGCCAATAGTTAGTCTTGTCAACACAAACTGTTCGTCTAGTCAAACGATTATTTTTTTTCTGTTTTCTTTTTGCCCGCTCTGCCGGTCGGTTCGGCGTGCGTTTCCATGCTTCCACCCGAAACGCCGCGATGTCGCGTCCGGCGCGCCGGAGCCTAGCATCGTGGGCATGCTCGCCGCCGTTCGCTCCGCCGCCGTCGCCGGGATCGACGCCTACGACATCTGCGTCGAAGTCGACGTCGCGCGCGGCATGCCGCACTGGACGCTCGTCGGGCTTCCCGCCGGCGAGGTGAAGGAGAGCCGGGAACGCGTGTCGGCCGCGCTCGCGAACTCCGGCTTCGAGCTTCCCGCGCGGCGAATCACGGTGAGCCTGTCGCCCGGCGACACGCGCAAAGCCGGCACCGGGTTCGATCTCCCGATCGCCGTCGGGCTGCTCGCCGCGACCGGCGTGCTCACCGCCGAGTCGGTCGAGGGTCTCACCATCCTCGGCGAGCTCGGGCTCGACGGGTCGGTGCGCGGCGTGCGAGGCGTCCTGTCGGTGGCGCGGCATCTCGCCGGGGCGGCGTCCACACGCGCGCTGGTGCTCCCGCCGGCGAACGTCAACGAAGCGTCGCTGGTCAGATCGCTCGCGCTCGTCGCGCCGGCGACGCTCGTCGAGCTGGTGGAGATGCTCCACGCGGGCACGCTGTCGCGGGCCGAACCTGGTCCGCGCCCGCGGAGCGGCGACGATCCCGCGGACTTCGCCGACGTCGTCGGACAGGAGACGGCCAAGCGCGCGCTCGAGATCGCGGCGGCCGGCGGTCACGCGTGCCTCCTCGTCGGCCCACCGGGTGCCGGCAAGACGATGCTCGCGCGGCGATTGCCGTCGATTCTTCCCGCGCTCACCGCGGAGGAGACGCTCGAGGTGACCGCCATTCACTCCGTGGCGGGTCTCCTCCCCGACTCGGGCGCGTGCGTGTCTGCGCGGCCCTTTCGTGCGCCGCACCACTCGATCTCGTCGGCGGGGCTCGTCGGTGGTGGTGGCGCGCCGCGGCCGGGCGAGGTGAGCCTCGCGCATCACGGCGTCCTTTTCCTCGACGAGCTCTTGGAATTCGAGCGCCGCGCCCTCGAATCGTTGCGGCAGCCGATGGAGGACGGTCAGGTCATCATCGCGCGTGCCGCGCAGTCGATCGCGTTTCCGGCGCGGTTCGCGCTGGTCGCCGCAATGAACCCGTGTCCGTGCTGCAATCTTGGGCACCCGTCAAAGGTGTGCACGTGCAGCGACGCAGAGATCGTCAAGTACCGATCACGATTGTCCGGCGCGCTCGCGGATCGCATCGACATGCACGTGACGCTGTCGCCAGTTACGCCCGGGCTGTTAGAGAATGATCACCTTAGCGAATCATCGTCAGTGATTCGCGTGCGTGTCGACCGGGCCCGCAATTGTCAGCGGGCACGATACAGCCGAGTCGCCGGCGTCTCGACGAACGCTCACGCGTCTGGACGGTGGCTGATCGCTCGTGGCCAGATCGAATCGGATGGTCGCCGGCTTCTCTCGAGCGCGATGGAGAGCCTCAGCTTGTCCGCGCGCGCGTACCATCGCGTGCTTCGCGTCGCAAGGACCATTGCCGACATTGAGCAAAGCGACGCCGTTCAAAGTCGCCATGTGAGCGAGGCGCTCCGATATCGGCCGCGATGAGCGGACTTCCAGACGTCGGTCAGCTCGGGTTCGCGCGCCTGGTCCTGACATTGGCGTCGTCGTGGGAACGCAGTGCTACCTGACTTCCGCGGAGCCCGCGCGGTGACCGGTGGAGTCGTTAGGGGTTGCGACTAGCTGCCGATCGACTTCGATGTGCATATCGCGCTCGTAAAAGGCGAGCGGCACGCGATTGCCGGCGTAGCGGAGGAGCTGTGCGTTCCGCGGACCCAGGTCGTTTACGATCCACGTGGAGTCACCGAAGAGGTGCGGCGAGTTGGCGACGACGTCCAAATGGGGACCAAGGCGCGGCGCGTAGTGCACGAAGATCACGGCTGACCGCACTGGCACCTTCTCGAGCAGCTCCTGAAAGGCTGTATCCCACACGGCGGTGCGTCGATGATTTCGTCGCCACTGAGCACCCTCGTAGCCCGCGAGAATCACGAGTGCCACTCCCGTTATCGTGAGGGGTCGCGCAAGTCTGCCGAGCCAGACAGCATCTAACACGCTGTCACCACGGCGTGCACCAACCCATCCGAGCACTCTCCAGACGCCGAGCGCGGCGATGACGGAGAGGATGGGGATTCCCTCGAGATAGTAGATCGTCCAATGCGCCCAGTGGCCATACGAGAGATACCCGGCGAACAACGCGAGTGAGCAAGCGAGCCCGAACCAGACCGACGCATTCATCGCGAACAGGCCGAGCACAACGAACGGCACGAGGACAAGCCGCGGTCCGCTCCACTCGTCATGCGCGATGGCGCCAAGTCGATCGAACGCGATCGATGGCAGGTTGGCGGGTGTGTGGCGCACATGCTCGTCCCGAAACCCGACGTACGTGAAGCGATTCACGGGAGAGAGTGCGAGCGCCGGAGGCGCGGAGTCCAAACCGAACCCCGGCTTGTCGTAGGGGAGATAGTCGCGCGTGTAGAGCGTCTGCGGTGTGAGCCGCCAGTTGCCGGTGGTCATCGCGCTCCAGAACGGAATGATCGCCACGAAGCAGCTGCCGAGCGCGACCGCGAATGAGAGATCGCGCCATCGATGGTGGCGTGCGACGTCGCGAACGACGATCAGGCCCACCGGCACGGCGAACGCGAGCATCGTCAGCGGGCGCGTCACGGCGCCCCATCCGATTGCGGCGGCCAGCGCGAGCAACCATCGCGTTTGCCGCCGTTCTCGCCATTCGAGCAGCGCCCAGAGCGCAATCATCCACATTGCACCGGAGGTCACCTCTGAGAAGTACCCGGGCCGGAGTTGTAGCTCGATTGGATCGCTGAGCCAGATGAGCCAGGCGAGGAGGGCCACGGATGGGTTCGTCACGCGCCGCGCGATCGCGAAGAGCAGCGCGGCGGTCAACCCGCTGAGCAGCAAGGGGACGAGCGGCGGCGCGCCGATCAGCGTCCCGAGACTCATCAAGAGGGCATGCCCCGGTGCGTACTTCGACCCGACGGCCGGAGTCGTCAGCACCTGTCCCTGCTGGAAGAACTCTGGCAGCGGCGGCGATGGCGCGGTCCAATGACCGCTGGCAAAAATGCGCGACTGCAGGACGTAGGAAACTTCGTCTTGGACGATGGGGCGCGGCGAGAACGAACCCCACGTAACCCAGATGACGACTGCGGACGCAAGTCCGACGAGCGGGGCGGTGTGCCGCCCCGGCAACCATGAAAGCATGCGACGAGTGAAGCGGGTTGCGCAGTGGACGCGCACGCTGGCGACCGCGTCACAGGTCAAAGATGAGAAAGTGCTAATAGTGGCCGGAGCGTGCCCACCGCACAGTCAGCGCAGTGCCTGGTCTCAGCATTCTGCTACATGAGTCGCGCCACGCAGTGTCCGAGCGTACAGACATCGAAGACTTAGTCGGTGATGTATCTCGGAGACCGTCCGTCATCGGCCGCGTTGACGACGAGCGCCATTGCGGGGGGACGCCGTCCGTGCGCCGCGCGCGTCACGCAGGTAATCGACGAACGCGCGCAACGCCGTGGACGCGTGTCGCCGTTGCGGGTAATACAGATAGAAACCCGGGAACGGCGTCGAGAATTCTTCGAGCACTTTCACGAGGTCGCCACGACTCGCTTCGTCCCGCACGCGATCGTCGACGAGCGTGAGTCCAATGCCCGCGCGTGCCAGTCGCAGATTCACAGCGGGGTCGTTGGTCAGGACGCGCGTCTTGACCTCGACCGAAAAGTCGCGCCCGTGTTCTGTGAATTCCCAGCGATACGGTGGCGCCGCGGCCGTCGGATGCCAATTGATGCATTCGTGATCGACGAGCTCGCGGGGATGCTTCGGTTTCTTTCGCCGCGCGAAATACGATGGCGAGCCGACGACACACAGGCGCAAGTCGCCTGACACGGGCACGGCGATCATGTCCTTGTCGATGACTTCACCGAGGCGAATGCCGGCATCGTAGCCCTCGGCGACGATGTCGAGCGGCTCGTCGCTGAAGAACAGATCGAGACGCACGTGCGGATGCGCCTCGAGGAAGCCGGCGAGCAACGCTCCACTCAAGAAGCCCTCGGCCGCCGGGGCCGCGAGGACGCTGACCATGCCTCGCGGCTCGGAACCAAGCTCACCCAGCGCGGCGGTAGCGTTGCGCACCTGGGCGACGGCTGGTGCGACCGATGCGTAGAGCCGCTCCCCCGCGTCGGTGCGATGCAGGCTTCGAGTCGTGCGTTGAACGAGGGCAACGCCAAGGCGTTCCTCGAGTCTGCGCAGTGCTTGGCTCACTCCCGAGCCGCTGACGCCGAGCTTGTCTCCCGCGGCGCGGAGACTCTTCGATTCTGCCACCGCGACGAACACGGCCAGGCCTTCGAAGTCATCCTTGATCATGAAGCAGAGCTTACGACGCTAGGAAGCATTCGCAAGTAGATGCGAAGGCCGGATGACGATTGATTGGAATCAGCTCTCTTGGCGCGAACTCGAGGAGACACACATGCGAATCACACGAGGCGGCACTCACCCATCAGCGAAAGGACCGGCGGACTGGTTCACCGGTACGGTGCGCATGGATCCGTTGTTCGGCGCGGACGCTCCGGCGCGCGCCGCAGGGAATGCGGTCACCTTCGAGCCGGGCGCGCGTACCGCGTGGCACACGCACCCGCTCGGGCAGGTGTTGCTCGTCACGTTTGGCCGCGGGCGGGTGCAGCGCGATGGTGGACCCATCGAGGAGATCCGCGCGGGCGACGTGGTGTGGTTCGAGCCCGGCGAGAAACACTGGCACGGGGCGTCGGACACGACGGCCATGCAGCACATCGCGATTCAGGAGGCGCTCGATGGCACGGCCGTCGAGTGGCTGGGGCACGTCACCGACGCGCAGTACAAAGCAACACCGCGATGAGCGCCGGCTCCTGTCAGGCTCACCACCGAAGAGACGCATCGACATGAGAGCAACCGTGATGTACGGCGCGGGCGACGTCCGCGTCGAGAAGGTTCCCGATCCTCGCCTCCTCGAGCCAACCGACGCGATCGTGCGCATCACGCGCGCATGTATCTGCGGAAGCGACCTGTGGCCGTACAAGAAGATGGAGCGGCGCGAGACTGGCCGGCGCATGGGTCACGAATTCATCGGCGTCGTCGAGGACATTGGCGCCGCGGTGCGTACGCTCGAGAAGGGCGACTTGGTCGTCGCCCCGTTCGTATGGTCGGACGGCACCTGTGTGTTCTGTCACGAAGGACTGCAGACGTCGTGTCTCCACGGCGGTGGCTGGGGCAGCCCCGGAGTGGATGCCGGACAGGGCGAGGCCGTGCGCGTGCCGCAGGCCGACGGCACGCTCGTCGTGTTGCCGGTGGGCCGCGACGACGCGCTCATGCCATCGCTGCTCACGTTGTCGGACGTCATGGGGACGGGACATCACGCCGCGCTCGCGGCTCGAGTGGCTCCCGGTGAGACCGCGGCGATCGTTGGCGACGGCGCGGTTGGCCTCTGCGGCGTCATCGCCGCCAAACGCCTTGGCGCGGAGCGCATCATCATGCTCGGCCGCCATGCGGATCGAGTCGCGCTCGCGCGCGAATTCGGCGCGACGGACATCGTGAGTGAGCGCGGCGACGAAGCCATCGAGCGCGTGCGCGAGCTCACCGCCGGCTTAGGTGCGCACTCTGTGCTCGAATGTGTCGGCTACCAGCAATCCACGGTGACCGCGCTGAGCATCGCGCGGCCCGGAGGGACGGTTGGTCGCGTCGGCGTGCCGCAGGACGCGACGATCCCGATGGCGGTGGAGACCTTTTTCCGGAACGTCACCATCGCTGGTGGTCCGGCACCGGTACGCGCTTACATCGAAGAGCTGCTGCCCGACGTGCTCGAAGGCCGCATCCAGCCGGGGCGCGTGTTCGATCGCGTGACGAACCTCGACGGCGTGCCCGACGGGTACCGCGCGATGAACGACCGCGAGGCGATCAAGGTCATGATCGAGCTCTGAGAACAACAACAATAGGGAATGACACTATGGAAAACGTCATTGTCGTCATCGGGGCTGGTCAGATCGGTCAAGCGATCGCGCGCCGAGTTGGAGTCGGAAAGCAGGTCCTCCTAGCTGATATGCGCTCGGAGAACGCTCGTGCGGCGGCTGAGGTCATGGCGAACGCCGGCTACGACGTGAGCGTCGCGACGGTCGATGCATCCTCGCGCGAGGCCGTGCACTCGCTCGTCGAGACGGCCACGGGGTTGGGCGACGTCACCGGGCTCATTCACGCCGCCGGTGTGTCGCCGAGTCAGGCCTCGCCGGCAACGATCCTCAAGGTGGATCTGTATGGGACGGCGCTCGTGCTCGAAGAATTCGGGAACGTGATCGCTCGCGGCGGATCCGGCGTCGTGATCGCGTCGCAGTCGGGGCATCGGCTTCCTCCACTCAGTGTCGAACAGAACAAAGCGTTGGCCACCACACCAGTGGAAGAACTGCTCGGTCTCCCGTTCCTTCAGCTCGACAAGGTGACGGATCCGCTGCACGCGTACCAACTCTCGAAACGCGGAAACTCCCTGCGCGTGATGGCCGAGGCCGTCCGCTGGGGCAAGCGCGGTGCACGGATCAATACGATCAGCCCCGGAATCATCATCACCCCGCTCGCGAAGGACGAGCTCACTGGGCCGCGCGGCGCGGGATACCGGCGGATGATCGAGCTGTCTCCGGCGCGACGCGCCGGCACTCCGGACGAGGTGGGAACCGTCGGCGCGCTGCTGATGGGACCGGACGGTGGATTCATCACCGGCAGCGACTTCCTGATGGATGGCGGAGTGACCTCCGCCTACTGGTACGGAGAGCTCGCACCATGACCAGCCATAACCACTAGTCGTGGCGAATCGCGTCGATCGGTGAGAGCCGCGCCGCGCGCAGCGCCGGGAACATGCCGAACGTCAGTCCGATGGCGGCCGCCGCCAGCACGGCCGTCGCCAGCGTTCCCGTCGTGACCGCCGCGCGCATGGACGTCCCGGGAATTTGCGTCCTCACGAGCGCCGCCAGGCCGAACGCGATGCCGAATCCGCACACCGTTCCGAGGCCGCTCCCGACGCCCGCAATGGCGACCGATTCGGCAAGAAACTGATACAGCACGTCACGCCGCCGCGCGCCGAGTGCCTTGCGCACGCCGATCTCTCGCGTGCGCTCGGCCACGCTCGCCAAGAGCACGTTCATGATCCCCACGCCGCCGACGACGAGCGAGATCCCGGCGATCGCCCCCATGATGAACTTGAGAACGAGCAGCCCGGTCAGCACCTGCTCGAGCTGCGCGGCTGACGACGTGATCGAGACCCGCGTCTGCCAATTTCTGTAGCGGCTCGCCAGCCATTCCTCGACGTCGGTCTTCACGTCGTTGACCGACTCGATCGTTCGCGCGCGTACGATGAGCGACGGCGTGATCGGGCCGACGGCGCCGAGCGTCATCGGGGCGGAGCGCACCGGTACGTACACCTGGTAGCCGCGCTCTCCCGTATAGGCCGGCATCACGCCGACCGTGGTGACCGGCCTGCTCCGGACGCGCACGACCCGGCCGACCATCAACGCCGGATCTCCGGTCGGGGAGAGCTCCGCCGCGAGGAGGTGCGACAGCACCACGACCGGCGCGTTCCGAGCCGCTTCGCCCTCGGTGAAGAAACGGCCCGCATCGACGTCCTTGCGTCCGAACGACAGATAGTTCGCGAGCGTCGCGGTCACGGACGCGATGTGCGGTGGCGCGTACGGGCTCGCCACGATCGCCGAGCCCGAAGCGATCATCGTGACCTCGCCCGCCGCCGCGAGCCGTCGTTGCAGATCGGCGGCGGCTTCCGGCCCGAAGATCGGATAGCCACCCAGCGGGAACGAGAAGCCGTCGCGAATGGCGGTGGTTTTGGAAGCGACGGTGATGGACTGGACGTCGGTCTGCGCCGCCGCTTGGGCGCGCAGATATTCCTCGAGTCCATCCGTGAGCGCGAGCGTCGCGATCACGGATGCGACGCCGATCACGATGCCCAGCGTGGACAGGACGGTCCGCAGGGGATTGACGGTCATCGCGACCAGACCCTGCGCGATGGAAGCGCGCGACGATGAGGCCATGCCGCAGACTAGGCCGAGCCGACGAAGCGGACCATCGGCCGTTCGTTTCGCGGCTCTACAACTTTCGATTGACGTGCCGGGCCGAGACGAATCGACTATATCAGACAGGAGTCCGCCTCACTTCGCCGAGCCGATGGTCGTCGACCAACCGCACGATCGAATCGAACCGCTCTTTGCGCACAACATGCGGCTCTGGCTGCGCGTGTGGGGGGCGACGCAAGCGGCCGCGCTCGTCTTCGGGACCTATCTCGCGCCGGTCGACACGCGGTTGGCCGTCATTCTGATCCTGCTCGTCGCCTATCACGCGGCCGGAGTCCTCGCCCACGCGTGGCTCATCCGCCGCCTGTGGGCCGTGCTGCTGTTCGTCCCGATCGGCTGGGTCCTCATCATCGCCGCGGTCCGGCTGAACGCCGCCTACGCGCCGCTCGTCTTCGGCGCGGTCATTCAAGGATTCATCTTCCTTCCGTTCGGCTGGGCGGCCGTGACGCTGGGCCTCGTCGTTCTCCTGCTCATCGCCCCCGCCGCCATGCGGTTTCGCGAACTGCCCACCAGCGTGCTTCTCAACCAGATCGGCGCGGTGTTCGCGACGGGCATCATGTTCGGGACGGTCCTGCTGTACATCCATCGCGCCAATCGGGAGGCCGCGGTACGCGCGGACCTGTTGGCGCGCCTCGACGCCGCGCAGCGCGACCTCGCCGACCGCGCCCACGAGGCCGGTGTGCTGGAGGAGCGCCAGCGACTGTCGAGGGACATTCACGATACGCTCGCACAAGCCTTTGCCAGTGTGATCAGACATCTCGAAGCGGTGCAGTTGGCGCTGGGTGCGCCAGACGCCCCGTCGCGCGACGGCGCCGCCGACCGATCGTTGCAGTCCGTGATGCCACACTTGGCGCATGCACAGGCGGTCTCGCGCGACAGCTTGGCGGAGATCCGCCGATTGGTTTGGGCGCTTCGACCGGCTGAGCTCACCGACGCGCCGCTGTCGGGCGCCATCGGGCGGATCGTCAAGCAATGGGCGGACGCGAACGGCGTTCATGCCGAGTCATCGGTGGATCCGCTGCCGCCGCTCCATCCCGACGCCGACGTCATCTTTCTGCGGGCCGTGCAGGAATCGCTGAGCAACGTGGCTCGCCACGCCGGCGCGCAGCACGTTCGTGTCACCCTCACCGGCGTCGACGGGTTGGCGCTGCTCACCGTGGAGGACGACGGCCGCGGCTTCGAGCAGACCGAAACGACGAGCCGTGAAAAACTCGGCATCTCGGGAATGCGCGAACGGGTGCGGCGCTACGGCGGTCACGTGCTGATCGAGAGCAGCCCCGGCGGCGGGACCAGCCTCACGGTCGCGATGCCGCTCGCCGCCATCTCGAGTGGCTCGGGGTCGCCGACCGAGAGCAACGGCCGCGAGGCATGACGCAGCGCATCCGCGTGCTGGTCGCCGACGACCACCCGATCGTTCGCAGCGGCATCGCGAGCGTGCTCGCCAGCCAGGCGGACTTTGCCGTCGTCGGAGAAGCAGCCGATGGCGCCGAGGCCGTGTCGATGGCGGCGCACCTCGGCCCGGATCTGATTCTCATGGATCTGCGAATGCCAGTCCGAGGTGGCGTGTCGGCGATCGAGGAGATTCTCAAGGAGCGTCCGGCCGTGCGCGTCGTCGTGCTCACGACGTACGCAACGGACGGCGAGATCCTCCGGGCGATCGAAGCCGGCGCGGTCGGATATCTGTTGAAGGACGTGCCGCACGACGAGCTGTTTCGCGCGCTGCGCGCCGTGGCGCGCGGGGAGCGCTACCTCGCGTCCGTCGTGACCGAGCGTCTCATGGCGCGCTGGCAGCAGGCCGATCGCACCGCGCTCACCGAGCGAGAAGTCGACGTGTTGCGCTGTGTCGCCCGCGGATCATCGAACAAGCAGATCGCGGCGGCGCTCGGCATCACCGAACCGACGGTCAAGGCGCACCTCGTGCACGTCTTCGAGAAGCTCGGCGTCGAGAATCGCACGTCGGCCGTGCGCGTCGGCCTCGATCGCGGAATCATCGAGGCGACCGACAAGTAGGGA
>Ga0326726_10006324_pt1 | contig 10677 bp, 10 predicted proteins | sample MHFenrmetagenome_2_FD_207603 | JGI IMG/M metagenome (GOLD analysis project Ga0326726, IMG submission 207603) | Lab enriched peat soil microbial communities from Michigan Hollow, Ithaca, NY, United States - MHF15MN | ecosystem: Environmental > Terrestrial > Soil > Wetlands > Peat | place: USA... | reverse complement strand
CGGATCGCTGCTGCGGGTCTGGATCGACTGCCGGCATCCGGTCGGCTACGGGATGCCGGAATGGGCGTCCGGGTACTTCACGCGCTCCCAGGCTTTTGAAGTCGCCGAAAAGCCCAAAAAGGCGGAGGACGACCCGCGCAACCCGGCGGCTCGTTTTCCCGTTCACGTCGTCGCCCGGTATTCGGATACGGTCCTCTTGGAGAGCGGCTGGATCCGGGCCCCCGAGTGCATCGCGGACAAACCCGCGCTCGTGGAAGTGCAGTACGGCGCAGGCAAGATCATCCTCCTGGGCTTCCGTGTCCAGCATCGCGGCCAGCCCCACGGCACGTTCGCACTGCTTTTCAACGCGATCCTTTCCAGTACGATGGACAAGTAGGGTGTGTCATGCGCACCTTCCCCTTAGGGTGGCTGACGTGGTCGGCAGGGAAGTAGGGGCGAATAATCATTCGCCCCTATAGGCGGTCAGAACCGCGTAAACGCTGTAGGGGCGACGCATGCGTCGCCCTACGAACGGACGAACCAAGTCACGTCCGTAGGGTGGGTTCTTAACCCACGCGTCAAGTGCGTATCCGCCGAGGGTCCGCGTGGGTTAAGAACCCACCCTACACGCGATGCCACGCCGGACGATGGCACCGGCCTGCTCGCCACCAGCGCGTGGTGACGACAGGTCCCTACGCTATCGTTCGCCATCCCGGCTACGTCGGCGCTAGTCTCTGGGCGCTCGGCAGCCCGCTGATCGTCGGCTCGGCCTACGGCCTGATCCCCGCCGGCATCACGGTCGGCCTCCTGGTCCTGCGCACCTGCCTCGAAGACAAAACTCTCCAAGCCGAACTGCCCGGCTACGCGGAGTATGCCCAGCGCGTCCGTTATCGTCTCCTGCCCGGCGTTTGGTGAATTCTCGTCCGACGATGACTGTCTTGGTTACCATGCTCAAGCTTGTACGTGCGAACCCAACAGACGATGTCCGGGGTGGCACGGCCAAACTTGTTTGACCGTGCTCGCAGGGACTCGTTCCGTGGCCCATAAAGACACGCTCAAGCTGCGCTTGGGCGTGCCACCCGGCTCGATATAGGGCGTCAGTCTTGTGCCGACGGTGGAACGGGGCGTGGTATGTACCCTACCGTTGGCAGCGCGGGCAAATGTGGGTACCGCGGCCGGAGGCGCGGAGGTATCGGATTGTCGTGCCGCAGCGCGGGCAGGGCTCCCCTTGTCGTCCGTAGACTTTCAATCGATTGCGAAACCGGCCCATGTCGCCGTACACGTTGCGAAAGTCACTGAAGGTCGTGCCGCCCGCGCGGATCGCGCGGCGCAGGACCTTCTGAGTTTCACGCAGCAGAACCGTGGCCTCGGCGGTAGTGAGAGAGGAGCCCGCGCGGGCCGGATGAATGCACGCCGCCCAGAGCGATTCGTCGGCATAGATGTTGCCCAGCCCGGCGATCCGGCTCTGATCCAGCAGCAGGGACTTGATGGGCCGGTTCGTTTGGAGAAGGGCAGCAAACGCCTTGGGCTTCAGCTCCAGCGCTTCCGGCCCCAGCGGCGTCAGGCCGGCCGCTTGCATTACGGCGTCCGGGGCCTCCGGGTCCAGGTCGCGCAGGCACCACACGCGCCCGAACCGGCGCGGGTCCACGAAGAGAAGGTCTGTCCCGTCCGAGAAGGACAGAATCAGTCGTGTGTGTTTCGGTACGACCGCCGCGCGGCCCTTCCCCGGATTCGCCAGGAGGAACTTGCCCGTCATCCCAAGCTGGAACACCAGAGCCATATTGCCTTCTGCTGTCAGGATGAGCCGCTTGGCCCGGCGGGTGACGCTGGTAATACGCCGCCCGGTCAATTCGACCACGAAGGCCCGCCAGCGCCGTCGATACGGACCCCGAATGACCAGAGGCGTACCGATCCAAACACATGCCACGCGTTTACCTACGAGGACCGGCCGCAGTCCCAAGGCAATATTCTCAACTTCCGGCAACTCCGGCACAATCAGCTCCTTACTGGCAATACATTGGCTCAGCAGGGTAGCGAGAAAGCGTGTCCAAATCAAGCACGCCACGGGCATAGGGACCGACGTGGACTGTGCCGGAGAAGAGACGGTGTGGGACCGCGCAGCATTTTCCTGTTGGAGGGGGCGGTTGGCCGGGGGGTAGAGTGATCAACGTACAGGACCGCCATGGGCGGCCGTCTTTCATTGTCATCGTCTACGCAAAGGGGGAACCATGAGGGCTTTGGTCGCTTTCGTACGGGCAACTCTGGTCGGCGGCATTCTGTTCCTTCTGCCGATTGTCGTGGTGGCGATTGTGCTCGGCAAGGCCCAAGAGCTCGCGGGCCGGATCGTGGCCCCGCTGGCGAACCGGATTGCGATGAAATCGATGGCGGGCATCTCTACGGGGACGCTGCTGGCAATCGGGCTGCTGGTGCTCTTTTGCCTGCTTGTCGGATTGTTTGCGAGAACCCGCCTCGCCCCCAGGATCGTGGAATGGCTGGAGAGCGGGTTTCTCTACAACATTCCCGGGTACGATTTCTTCAAGGGGATCAGCGAAAGTCTGATGCGGTACGAAACGGATCATGCCTATCCCGTGGTCCTGGCGCGCATCGAGGAGGCGTGGCAGATCGGCTTCCTGATCGAGCGCTTGGAGAGCGGGCACTATGCGGTATTTGTGCCGGGAGCGCCCAATGTGTGGTCCGGTTCCGTCTATCTGATGACGGAAGAGCGGTTTCAGCGCATCGGTATCTCCCGCATCGAGGCGGTGAAGTGTCTGCGACGCCTTGGCCTCGGCGCGAACGAGTTGCTGGGTAAAAGAATGGGTGGACGGACTCTCTTCTCGGGTGGTCTCCGCTGCGGCGTATAGGTGTGCCTGGTGCAGCATTTTCCTATTGGAGGACGCGGCCGCCTGGGCGGTACAGTCATCGACGGACAGGACGGCCATGGATGGCCGTCTCTCACGATCATCATTTGCGCAAAGGAGAAACCATGAAGGCGCTGGGCGAATTCATCCGGACGACCCTGATAGGCGGGATTCTGTTTCTCCTGCCCATCATTGTGTTGATCATGGTACTGGGCAAGGCCCAGAACATCGCAGGCCGAATCATGGCGCCGCTGGTGGAGCGGATACCGGTCCAGTCGGTCGGAGGCGTTGCCGTTGCGAAGATCCTGGTGATTGGCGTGCTCGTCCTTTTCTGCCTTCTCACCGGTCTGTTCGCGCGGACCCGCCTCGCGAGAAGAAGCGTAGGATGGCTGGAACGAGGGCTTCTGTCCAAACTTCCCGGGTATAATTTCCTCAAAGGAATCAGCGAAAGCCTGGCGGGGTTTGAGACAGACCATCGGCAGGAAGTCGTTCTGGCGCGGATCGAGGACGCCTGGCAGATCGGGTTTCTGATGGAACGCGTGGAGAAGGATCGCTATGCGGTTTTCGTGCCCGGCGCACCGAGCATCTGGTCGGGTTCCGTCTATCTGATGACGGAAGAGCGGTTTCAGCGCATCAATATCTCCCGCGCGGAGGCGATGAAATGCCTGGGACGGCTGGGCGAGGGCACGAACAAGCTGCTAGCCGGTAGGATCGCCCGATAGACGTTCGGGTCCACGTGGCTGTTGCCGGAGCCTGGGTCTCTGGCGCCTGGAGACGCGGATCTCCACCGGGCCCAGCCGGATCGGCTCTACTCGACGTGGATGACGCTTCGTTTTTTGTCGGCGTTGAGGCCGGCTTCTTTGAGGGCGTCGTAGAGAGGGCGGCAGCGGTTGACTTTGACGAACTCGAATTCGGGGTCGGATTCGTCGGAGGTGATCAGGATCACCGTGCCGATGCCGAGGAGACATTCGAGGAGGGAACGCCGCAGCTTCAGGTCCACCACGCGGAACATGTCGATATTGTCCACGTGACGGTCGAAGACCCCCCGCGCCCACTCGATCCGGTCCGGCGTCACTTCATAGTGGATACTCTTGAGCGAGATCGCTTTCCAGGCGAGGGTCATCGCGGCCAGCAGGGCCAGGGCCAGGGCCCCGGCGTCCAGCCAGCCCTCGATCTGCACCAGTTGCTCGAGCCGCACGTGGGTCTTGGGCAGGTACCGGACAAGAGCGGTCACAGGGTAGCGGTACACGACCCAACACAGGGCGATGAAGCCGCCGGCCTTGAGAAACATCCCGGTCAAGGCAAACAGGCTCGGCCGACCGGACCAGAGGACCGGGGTGCCGTCCTCGGTCTCCGGATCTCGGACGGCAGCGCTGTCCTCTTTTGTCGGTTCTGTGTCCTCGGTCTTCTCTCGATCGTCCGTCTTTTGTCTTCTGTCCTCTGTCTTCTGTCTTCCGTTCTCGGCCTTGCGTTGGTTGCCGTCGAGGAACTCGCCGCAGAAGCGACACTTGATCGCCTCGTAGCGGATCGTCTCGGCGCAAAACGGGCAGGACTTGGTTTGATGGCGCGTCCGCGGCAAACGCGGCATGGGCACAGGATCGATCTGCTGCCGCATAGTCATGTCATTCCCATTTACGACACAATCGAGTCGGGCACACGTGACATATTATCGGCCAAGTGCCTCCCGAAAGGACAATATCCGACGTGGTCCGAGGACACTTCGCGTTATGGGACGTGAAATGGGCCGCGGGGCGCGGAAATCCGAAGCACCAAATCCGAAACAAATTCAAAATTCAAAGCACCAAACGCTCACGCCGGACCAGGACGCGTTTCGAATTTGGGATTTTGAACATTCGTGCTTGTTTCGGATTTCGAGTTTGGAATTTCGGATTTCTCTTACGGTGGACACTTGGCGCAGATGGAGCGGAAGAGCGTCGTGCTCAGGTAGCGGTCGCCGCGGTCGGGCAGGATGACGACAATCGTGCCGCGCGTCATCTGCTGGGCGATGGTCAGGGCGCCCGCCACCGCCGCACCGCTCGACATGCCGACGAAGATGCCCTCGTTGGCGGCGAGCAGCCGGGTGGTCTCAAAAGCCTCACCGTCCTCGACGGTGATCTTCCCGTCCAGCAGGCTCGGCTCGTAGATGCCTGGGACCATCGATTCGGTCATGTTCTTGAGCCCCTGGATCGTGTGCCCCATTCCCGGCTCGACGCCGATGACTTTGGCCTGCGGCTTCTTGTCTCTGAGATAGCGCTTGACGCCCATGAGCGTGCCGGTGGTGCCCATGCCGGCGATGAAGACGTCGATCTGACCGTTCGTCTGGGCGAAGACCTCGGGGCCGGTTGTCTCGTAGTGGGCGAGGACGTTGCTCTCGTTCTCGAACTGATTGGGCATGTAGTAGGTGTCCGGCTCGGACTCCAGAAGCTGGTGGGCCCTGCGGATGGAACCGTCCGTGCCCTCGCGCGCCGGCGTCAGGACCACGTCCGCGTTCAGGGCCCGCAGGATCTGCTGCCTTTCCGTGCTGACACATTCCGGCATGCACAGCTTGACACGGTAGCCCTTGGCGGCCCCGATCATGGCCACCGCGATACCCGTATTGCCGGAGGTGGCCTCCAGGATGATCTTGCCGGGCACCAGCGCGCCCGACTCCTCGGCCCGTTTGATCATGTAGTACGCCGGGCGGTCCTTGATGGAGCCGCCGGGATTGGCGCCTTCGAGCTTGCCGAAGATGCGCACGCTAGGCCGCTTCGAGTTGAGGTGCGTCAACTCGACCAGGGGCGTGTTCCCGATCGCCGATGTAATGCTCATATCCGAAAACCCTCCACAGACAGATCGTCATATCGCCGGCCGATGCTCGGGCGTTCCCATCGTGCGACCAGTATAGCAGCAATTCCCCGGGGGTCAAATCAACTGTGGCAAGGTGCTATCGCGCTTCGCTCTGGATGACGGCGGCTTTTTTCTGGAACAACTCCAGCCAACTGAGGGTCATGGCGTCGCCGATCGTGCTCGACCGGCGGTATTCTTCGGGCGTTTTGCCCCAGTAGAAGCCGATCCAGCCCGCGGCGATCTTCCGCGAGCCGTCGATGAAGGCGTCCAGTTCCGCCGCACTGCACTTGAGCGGGAACATCTCCTCGACGACAAGCGGCTTGCCAATGTCATAAACGGCCAGGGCGGCGAGGGCTTGGTCGATCTGGCCTTTCTCGGGGTAAAAGTGGACGCTCGCGAAGTCGAGGTTCTCCGACACCTCCTTCGAATAGAACAGCGGCTTGGCCTTGGGGAACACCAACGCCCAGGGAATAACGCCAACCGTGATCGAATGACGCCGATCCTGTTTTCGGATCGCGCCCACAAGCTGGTCCACCCAGGCCTTTGCGACTTGCTGCTGTGTGCGTCCCGCCAGATCGAGCGTGATGCGCTGGACAAAGAATTTGCCGTCCAGCTCGCCGGTAAGCCACTCGCTCTCTTTTTTGTTGCCGGGCAAAATGGGCTCATTCATCAGATCGTAGCAGAAGATCGCCGGACTGCCGCTACCGCGGCCGGCGACCGCCTCCCAGAAACGGGCCTGCACCGCCCAGCGGTCCCGCTCCGACAGCGCATCGTACCAGGCGGGAATGTCTTTTTTGTGGTAGCACGCCAGCCCCGTCAGATCGAGATACAGGCACACGCGTTCCGCCAGTTCCACAACTTGTCCGAGTTGGGTCAGTGCGGCCTCGTTCGGCTCATCCGGCTGTTTCATGAACTTGCCAAGCTGAAGGTGGAGGCGGACGACGTTGGCGCCGAGGTCCTTCATCTCCCGGAAGTCCTCCTGGACCTTCGGCCATTCCGTTGACCAGTAATCCTCCAGCAGCCGGCCTTTCTCATCATGATCGTAGTTGAAGCCCCAGGCGATGAACGGGCTGCCGTCGTCCAGAATGAAACCGCGTCTGTCTGCGGAGACACTGACGAATTTCATGGGCTGCGCCGCCGCTGGGCTCGGGGCCATCAACGCTGACCCACCCAGCACGCAGAGCACCGCCCACACGCCGATTTGCCGTGGATTCACGTGCACACCACCTAAATCGTCAGGCCGGACAGATCGCCGCCCTTTTCCTTCAGCTTGTTGTAATAGACCTGGAATCGGTCCGTCAGATCCTTGATGGAGCCCTGGATCTTCTGGACCTCGGCCTTCAGCGTCTTGGCCTTCTCGCTCAAGGCTTCCGCCAGGGGAAGCTCCTTGACCTGGGCCAGGACCTTCTGCAGGTCCTCCTTCTTGACTGAGATCGCTTGCGCGTATTGGACGGCTGTCGCCCGCAGATCGGCGACGCTCATCGTCCGGGCCTCCGTCTGAACTTCGGGGACGGGCTTCTCCACGTCGGCCGTTACGTTCACGGCGGTTCCCGCACTGGTTTGCGGAGCGGAGGTGCTTGGGCTCTTACCTGTCTTCTTGGCGCAACCCACCAGGGCCACGCCGGCAAGAGCAGCCAGACACGACAGTATGACATACGTTCGAACTCTCATGGTGGGCCCCTTTCAGCATAGAACTCTTCTTCTCTACTCCACGAGTCCGGATTATACCCGCGCCTTGTCCCCCCGTCAACATGAACGGCGGGACCTTATGGCAGCGCGGCGACGCGGGGCCAGCCGTTGTCCCACACCATCGTGGAGATCTTCAGTTCGGATCGGCCGGTCTTGCCCTCGTAGGCGTGAAAGACCAGATAGTCGCCGCTGATGTCCTGGAGCACGGCCTCGTGCCCCGGCCCGCGCCAGTTCGGCGTCGTGGCCTCGAGCACGAGGGTGCCGCCCCCTTCGGTCATGGGCGCGCCGGCCCGGTCCACGTAGGGACCGGTGACATCCCGCGCGCGACCGACCCGAATATTGTACGTGCTGTTCACGCCCCGGCAGCAGAAATCGAACGAGGCGAACAGGTACCACCAGTTGTCGTGCCGAACGATGAACGGGGCTTCGATGGAGCCCGGTTGCCCACTCGTGCGCGGGCGCCTGGCCAAGTTGTGTAATGTCGTGTCGGCCGTGGAGAGCTTGCCGGTGGCCGGGTCGATCCGTCTCATCATGATGCCGCGCCAGAAGCTGCCCCAGCAGAGCCAGACATTCCGCTCATCCTGGACCACGAGCTGGGGGTCGATGGCGTTCCAGTCGTCCTGGCCCGGGTGCGAGCGCACCACGAGACCCTCATCGAACCATCTGTAGTCCGGGCTGTTCGGATCAAGCGTGCGGTTCGTGGCCAGTCCGATGGCGGAGTTGTTCTTGCCGAAGGTGGAGACGGAATAGTAGAGGTGGTACTTGCCCTGGTAACGGGAGATATCCGGCGCCCAGGCGCTGCGCGCCCCCGGAATCTCCTTGGCCGCCCATTCTGGCAACGCGTCGAACACGGACCCGCAGCGCATCCAGCGGTACAAATCCTTCGAGCATCGGACCGGCAATACGCTGGCCCGCCGATTGCCCGTCGCGAAGACGTAGAACGTGTCGTTCTCGCGGATGATGACGGGATCGTGTACCGCCAGATCGCCGGAGAGCGAAAGCATCTGCGGCGCGGCCGGAGCCGTGGGATTTTCCGCACTCCGAGAGGACCCTCCGACCGCGAGGATCCCAAGCACGACAGCGAAACAGATCGCCTGACAAGTTTGCGAGATGGTAAGGACCGCTAATTTCGCCACGGGCAGCATAGGGCATCGATCCTCTCGAAATCTCGTGCGCTTCGCGGGTAGTTGCGACGAGGCAACGAGTTTCCGTGGGCGCACTACGGCCCTATTATGTCCTCCGCCCAGGAGAGTGTCACGCCGCGCGGTGAATTTTCGCCTGGGATTCGTCCCGCGGCGTTGCGGCCGGTATGATCTCCGGTGCCGGCTTAGCCCGGGCGGCCTCATCCACGGAACAGAACCGCGGCGAGGTGCGCCGACACTGCTTCTTCGGCTCATCCAGCCACGGACAACCTGCACATTGCTCGTTCATCTGCTGCCCCTCTATCTGTCTTTTGGTTGTAGTCACACGTTAGACCGCTGTCGGTACGATCTATCTCCAGGGTCCTGAAGTACGTTCGGGTGTCCCCCCCAGCAAGTACCGACAGGATACAAAACCAACATGATACCGTTCCGCCAGGGAGCTGTCAAGCCCCAGTTGTACATAATTTCGACGACAGGATGCTGTCCTCACATGGCGGTCCACCTTTCTTCCCCTGATTGACCGACTTCGATTCCGTCAGTAGAATGGTTCTCCGATGAAAGACTCGAAGAGATGTGTCATTGGCAGCCAGTGTCGAACGAGTGTCGTGCTTCGACGGAGACGGGAGCAATGGTCGTGAGCCGATTCACCCCGCCAGGGCCTGCGCCTCAATGTGATTCGCGGCTGGGGACTCGTCGCATCACGCCACATTTGGTGGCCTACATTGCCGAAAAGATCGTTCGAGATGTTGCCCCTCGACGGATCATCCTGTTTGGGTCGCGCAGCCAGGGGCAGGAAACGGAGGCCAGCGATCTGGACCTGTTTGTGATCCAGGACAGTGGCCGCTCCAACCGACAGGTGCGTCGGCAGATCGAGTCTCTGCTCTGCGGTCGCCGCTTTGCGATAGACCTGATTGTCGCGACTCCGGAGCAGGTCGAGCGGAACGTGGCGGACGGCAACCCGTTCTGCACGCGGCACATCCTGAGCGAAGGGAAGATTCTTTATGACCGCGAGCCGGGCGATGAGTCGTGATGACAAAATAGCAAGCCAAGAAAGGAAGGAAGAACAGTAATATGAACAGTGTGAATTCGAAGATTACGCGAAGACAGTTCATTAGCACAGCGGCGGGGGCGGCGGCGGCGTTTACCATCGTGCCGCGCTACGTGCTGGGCGGGGCGAAGTTCGTCGCGCCGAGTGAGAAGGTCTATATCGCCATCATCGGCTGCGGCGGACAGGGGCGGACCAACGCCCGCGGCTTGTTCCAGGAGAAGGACGCCCAGATCGTTGCCATCGCCGATCCGAGGGACCAGGCGGATTACGAGCAGTGGTATTATAAAGGGATCGCGGGGCGGCTGCCGGTCAAAGCGGAGGTCGAGAAGCGATATTCGCGGGACAATCCGCAGTTCAAGTGCAAGGACTATGTCGATTTCCGCGAGCTGCTGGACAAGGAGAAGAATATCGACGCGATCCTGTGCGCCACGCCGGACCATTGGCACGCGTTCGTGACGGTCGCGGCGATTCATCGCGGCAAGCACGTCTACTGCGAGAAGCCGCTGACGCACAACATCTACGAGGCCCGCACGGTGGCCAAGGCGGCGAAAGAGGCGGGCGTCGCGACCCAGATGGGCAACCAGGGCCGTAGCGACGAGGGCAATCAACTGACGTGCGAGATGGTCTGGGACGGGGCCATCGGCGAAGTTCGCGAGGTCCATGCCTGGAGCGGGGCCGGCGGCTGGACGAACAGTCGCGGCCGGCCCAAGGACACGCCCCCGGTGCCACAAGGTTTCGATTGGCAATTATGGCTGGGACCCAAGGCGGACCGGCCCTACCATCCGGCGTATGCCCCCTACAACTGGCGCGGCTGGTGGGAATTCGGCACCGGTTGCGTCGGCGACATGGCCGTGCACAATCTGGACCCGGCGTTCGCGGCCCTGAAGCTGGGTCATCCGATCAGCGTCGAGGCGGTCAAGACCGATTTCGTCGATTCGGAAGTCATCGGCGGCAACAACCACGTAGTCTGGGAATTCGGTCCGCGCGAGAAGATGGGGCCGGTGACAGTCCACTGGTACGACGGTGAGTTGCGGCCGCCGCGACCGGCGGACCTGGAGCCGGGCCGGCGCGTGGGCGAAGATGGCAACGGCATCCTGATCATCGGCAGCAAGGGCACGATCATGGGCGGCGGCTG
>Ga0326726_10006323_pt1 | contig 10677 bp, 12 predicted proteins | sample MHFenrmetagenome_2_FD_207603 | JGI IMG/M metagenome (GOLD analysis project Ga0326726, IMG submission 207603) | Lab enriched peat soil microbial communities from Michigan Hollow, Ithaca, NY, United States - MHF15MN | ecosystem: Environmental > Terrestrial > Soil > Wetlands > Peat | place: USA... | reverse complement strand
GTCGCTCGAGCTCTTGATCGGGATGTACCTTTCCGCGCGGGACGGCAGACCGGTGGGGCTGCCGCTGGAGTTGTAGGTGACCAGAGAGGCGCCGTCAGCGGGCCGCCCGGCTCGCCGTGGGATCGTGCTCGCGGGGGGATCGGGGACCCGGCTCTTCCCGCTTACCCTGGCGGTCAGCAAGCAGCTGCTGCCGGTGTATGACAAGCCGATGATCTACTATCCGCTCTCGGTGCTCATGCTGGCCGGGATCCGGGACGTACTGGTCATCTCCACGCCCCAGGACCTGCCCGGATTCGAGCGTCTCCTCGGGGATGGCCATCAATGGGGGATGGGCTTCCGATACGCGGTACAACCGTCGCCCGACGGCCTGGCGCAGGCGTTTCTCATCGGCGAGGAATTCCTCGCCGGGGGCCGGAGTGCCCTGGTGCTGGGCGACAATATCTTTTACGGCCACGAGCTCTCGGGCCTGCTGCAGCAGGCCGCCCGGCGTGAGGAGGGCGCCACCGTCTTCGGCTACCACGTCCGGAATCCCCAGGCGTACGGGGTGATTGAGTTCGATGCCCGGGGCCACGCTGTCAGCATCGAGGAGAAGCCCGCCGTTCCCAGATCGAGCTTCGCGGTTACCGGCCTCTATTTCTACGATGAGCAGGTGGTGGAGATCGCGCGCGGGGTCCGGCCATCGGCCAGGGGCGAGCTGGAAATCACCGACGTCAACAATGCCTACCTCCGCCAGGGGAAGCTGAAGGTCGAGCGGCTGGGGCGCGGCACGGCCTGGCTGGACACCGGGACGCACGAGTCGTTGCTCCAGGCCTCGCAGTTCATCCAGGCCATCGAGGAGCGGCAAGGGCTGAAAGTGGCCTGTCTCGAAGAAATCGCCTATCGCATGGGGTATATCGACATTGACCAGCTGGAGCGGCTGGCGCAACCACTGCGCCAGAACGCCTACGGGCAATATCTGCACCAGTTGCTTCACGAACTGCGAGTATGATCCAGCTGCTGCCGACGGCGCTTCCCGACGTGGTAGTGCTGGAGCCCGACGTCTTTCGCGACGCTCGAGGTTTCTTTCTGGAGGCCTGGCACGAGGAGAAGTTTCGCGACGTGGGCCTTGCCGTCCGGTTCGTCCAGGACAACCATAGTCATTCTGTTCGCCATACCCTGCGCGGGTTGCACTACCAGCTGGTGCGGCCTCAGGGCAAGCTCGTTCGGGTGACCAGCGGTACCGTGTTCGACGTGGCCGTCGATCTGCGACGCGACGCTCCCACCTTCGGCCGCTGGGTTGGGGTTACGCTGTCGGAGGAGAATCACCGGATGGTGTGGATTCCTCCCGGCTTCGCCCATGGATTCCTGGTGCTGAGTCAGTACGCCGATCTGCTCTACAAGTGCTCCGAGCCCTACCTCGCAGAGCATGACCGGGCCATACGGTGGAATGACCCGGCCCTGGGGATCGAGTGGCCGCTCGCGGCGGAGACGGAGCCTCTCTTGTCCCCACGGGACGCGAGCGCGCCGCTGCTGGCCGAGGTGGTGGCCCTGCCGTGAGTGGTCCCGAGGTGCGAACTGCGCTCGTGTTCGGTGGGCAGGGTCAGCTGGGACGCGCCCTCGCCGAGACGACGGGGGTCGGATGGCGCGTCGCGGCCGTAGACCTGCCGGAAGTCGACATCACCAGTCCTGGAGCGGCCGAGGTGGCCATCGAGGCGCACCAGCCGGCACTGGTGATCAATGCGGCGGCTTACACGGCGGTGGATCGGGCGGAGCAGGAGCCTGAGCTGGCGACCCTGGTCAACGCGGTTGGTGCCGGCAATGTTGCGGCGGCGGCGGTCGCCGCCGGGTCCAGGCATGTCCACATCTCGACCGACTTCGTGTTCGATGGCCGCCAGGGTCACCCATATGAACCGAAGGACCCGCCGCGGCCCTTGAACGTCTACGGAACAAGCAAGCTCGACGGGGAGCGGCGGGTGGAGCAGGCGACCGCCGGGGAAGCCCTGATATTCCGGACCGCATGGTTATACGGCGTCCACGGGAGCAACTTCGTGCTGACCATGCTCAGGCTGCTCGGGAGCAGGCGTTCGGTGCAGGTGGTCGTGGACCAGGTCGGCACGCCGACCTGGACGCGTTCCCTGGCTCGGGCGATCTGGGTTGCCGCTGAGCTCCCGGCGCTTCGCGGGGTCCATCACTGGACCGACGCCGGGGTGGCGAGCTGGTATGACTTCGCGGTGGCGATCCGTGAGGAGGCCCTGGCACTCCACATGCTGCAACAGGCCGCGGAGGTGCTCCCGATCCCCACGACGGCCTACCCGACCCCGGCGCAGCGCCCATCGTTCAGCGTGCTCTCGAAGGAACAGACCTGGGCGGCCCTCGGCATCCGCCCGGACCATTGGCGGGCCAACCTGCGGCTGATGCTGGAGGAGCTGCATGGCGCGTAGGCTGCTGATCACGGGCGGGGCAGGGTTCATTGGTGCCAACTTCGTGCACTACTGGCGGGCCGCGCATCCGGACGACCGGGTCGTCGTGCTCGATCTGCTCACCTACGCGGGCAACCTTGCGAGTCTGCGGGCGGTATCGGAGGACGCGGAGTTCCGTTTTGAGCGAGGCGACATCTGCGACGAGGAGCGCGTGACCAGCCTGTTGCGCGAGGAACGGATCGATACGATTGTGCACTTCGCGGCCGAGTCCCACGTCGACCGCTCCATCGCCGGCCCGGATGCGTTCATCAGGACCAATGTGCTTGGCACACACGCGCTGCTCAAGGCGGCGCGGCAAGTCTGGCTCCAGGAGGGCGGCCCCGGCAGCCCGACGCGCTTCCACCACGTATCCACCGACGAGGTATACGGGTCGCTGGGCTCGGAGGATCCCCCGTTCACCGAACGGAGTCCCTACGCCCCCAACTCTCCATACGCCGCGAGCAAGGCGGCTTCGGATCATCTGGTGCGGTCCTACCACCACACATTCGGTGTGCCCGTCACCACCAGCAATTGCTCGAACAACTACGGTCCCTATCACTTCCCAGAGAAGCTGATCCCGCTGATGCTGGTCAACGCCCTCGATGGCAAGCCCCTGCCGATCTACGGAGACGGGCTGAACGTCCGCGACTGGTTGTATGTGGAGGATCACTGCCGTGGGATCGAGGCGGTGCTCCAGCGCGGTGCCGTGGGTGAGACCTACTGTCTCGGCGGTGGGAACCAGCGGACCAACCTTGAGCTGGTTCGCGGCCTGTGTGAGGCCATCGACGCGGAGTTTCGCGCGGAGCCGTCTCTGGGGGTGCGGTTTCCCGACTGCCCCGCCTCACGCGGCGGATCGACGTCGAGCCTCCTGCGGTTCGTTGCGGACCGGCCAGGCCACGACCGGCGCTATGCCATCGATGCCAGTCGGGCGTACAGAGAACTCAGTTTCAGCCCTGGCGAGTCGTTGGAGAGCGGTCTGCGCCGGACCATCACCTGGTTCCTTGAACATGAGTCATGGTGGCGCGAGGTCCAAGCGGGTGTGTACCGTGAGTGGGTGCGGTTCCAATATGGAGCGCTCTCTGCCTAAAAGCCTGCTGATGAACGCCGGGCCCTTCGTAAGCGCGGCCTTCCCTTCCTGCCAGCCGCTGGCAGGACGAGGGGATCGATACCCAGGCCTCCATGATCTCTCTTTTCACCATCGTCCGGACATGCCCAACCAGCGAGCAGGCTAATGTCAGGTCATGGCGACCCCCCAACTGGAACCGTTACTCATCTTGTCAGTTTTGACATTGAGGGGTTTGTAGAGGCCTCACATGATTCATTTCGGGTTCCGGAGAAGTACGTATCGGCACTAGCGGAGCGCGACGAGATCCAGGTGAACACTGAGGTCATTCTCGACATTCTCGAAGAATGCCAGGTCACCGCCACGTTCTTCATGCTGGGCCGGCTGGGGCGCGATATGCCGGAGTTGGTCCAGAGGGTCGCGAGCAGGGGGCACGAGATCGCGGCCCATTCATACATCCATCGTCGCCTCTACCACTTTGACCGAGCGGGTGCGCTGGAACAATTGCGCCTGGCGAAGGACAATCTTGAACAGGCGAGCGGGAGAAGGATCGTAGGTTTCCGCGCGCCTGATTTTTCCATAGTCAGAGATAATCTGTACGTGCTGGATGACCTGCGGGAGCTGGGCTACGAATACGACAGCAGCGTGTTTCCGCTGAGCTTCCATGATGTCTACGGGATCAGTTCATTCCCCCGCCACCCGTTTGTCTTGCCAAACGGGCTGATCGAGTTCCCCATGTCGACGGTGACTATCGGACGGGTGGCTCTCCCTTACGGGGGCGGGGGCTACCTGCGGCTCTATCCGAACGCATTGACCAAGGCGCTGGTTCGATACCGGGCGAGGCAGGGACTACCGACAATCGTATATCTTCATCCAGTCGAGATGGGCAAAGTCGTACCCTATATCCGTGAAATCTCGGTAGCCCGCCGGTTCAGGACGTATGTGGGGATGCAGAAGGCACGGCACAAACTCCGGGACCTCCTGCAGTCCTTTCGTTTCGTCAGTTTCGCAACATTCCTCGCGAATCGACCCGCCTTGCCGCGGGTCACGGCCATTGGAGCTAGCACTGATGACGACGGCACAAGAGCGTAAGGTCGGGGACTTCTTCAGTTCGTTTGCGTCCGACTGGGACACGCTCTACGGGCACAAGCGGAACTTGGCGTGGCGAATATTTGATTCCACCTTTCGTCGTGACGTATATGAACGCTACGCATTCACGTTCCGGACCATGGGAACGGATCTCACTGGCCTGACGGTGCTGGATGCCGGATGCGGTAACGGGATTTACTGCTTTGAAGCCGCCAAGAGAGGAGCGAAGAAGGTCATTGGGGTAGACGTGGCCCCGGGCATGATTGACCTCGCATCGCGCCAGGCCCAGGCTCTGGGCTGCGCCGAGCGCTGTACCTTTCAGGTCGGTCAGTTCCCGGACGTGGTGCCCTCGCTGGCGGCGCAGGGTCCCTTTGACTACGTCATACTGATGGGCGTGCTCGACTACATCGCGGATGCCGGGCCATTCCTGAAAGCGCTCAAGCCACTGGTTGGCAAGTCCCTGATTGCCTCCGTCCCGGGCCGACGCCCACTGCGATACTGGCTGAGGCGGACACGGTACCGGCTGCTGGGGCGTCCGGATGTGTTTCATTACTCTCGGCAGGACGTAGACAGGATCTTCGCTGAAGGCGGCTACCAGATCAGCCAGATGACCTACTGGAGCCATTCCGGTGGTTGCTTCATGGTGGTTGCCTCCTAACCAGCGATTGGCATTTGCGAGCGGTGCCTGACTGTACCTCGGCCGTGAGGCCGGGCCGGACAATCGGTTGGTGGTGAACCTCAGTGCCGAGGCAGCAAGGCCCCCGGCGACACGGGTTCGCTCTCCAGGGTCCCGGCTCTGCCGCGGGAGGAGCGGCGTCAAGTCATCCGCCGTTCCGTGTACCTCTCCTTCCCATAGGATTCTGCCCCATGTCCTTTTCCCCCATCGCTATCAAGGACCGCCGGATGACTGACCGGCGGCAAGGGCTCCGGGTGATCGAGCTGCTGACAGGGATCCGCCTCTCCGCTTGGGACGACGAGCCGGTCAGATCGCTGCTGGAGTCGTAATGGCCGAGGATTCGAAGGGACAACGCTTCCGGCCGGTGTCTGTAGTGGTCCGGGCCGCGGCGGTCCTTCGGACCTGCTGGTTGATTCTGGGCATGACCCTTCTGCTCGGCCTCTTGCTGGAGGGCCTCTACCGCGCACAGGGTGCGCTGCGCGGAGCAGGCCGGACGGTTCCGGCACACCCTGAAGCGGGCGAGGCGTGGTGGGACCAGTGGGTTGTCACCGGTGGCGTGGTGAATGGGCCCAGCCGATACGATCCCTATCGCGGGTGGTGGCCCAGCGAGTTCACGACCCGCTACATGCAGGTGGACCGCGCCGGCCGACGGCGGACCGTCCCGCCGCCCGATCCAGGTCCGGTCCAGCTGCGCGTGTTGTTCCTGGGCGGATCGGTGATGTGGGGATACACCACTCCCGACTCCCTCACCATCCCTTCCCTGGTGGCACGCCGTCTCCGCGCGCTCGGCTACCCGCGCGTCGAGCTGAGCAACATGGCACAGCCGGCCTACAACACCACTCAGGGACTGATCACGTTGCTCCTAGAGCTCCGCGGAGGCGCGCGGCCGGACGTGGTGATCTCGCTCGACGGCAACAACGACGCGCTGGCGGCCCTGCGCGAGGGGCACGCGGGCGCGGCCCTGGGCGAGGGGGATCTCGCCCGGCGCTCCGCGGTGGGCTGGCGCGGGCTGGGCGCTAATTTGCTGGGGCTGTCACGATACTCAGCACTGGTGCGCCGGCTGGTGGCGTTCTACCAGGAGGGCCGCGTGGGCGGGACCGCCGGGTCGGAGGGGCGGTCCTGCGACGACATCGCGCAGCAATATGTCCGGCTCGTGGCAGCGGGTGAAACGCTCGGGCGCGGGTTGGGGTTCGCTCCGGTGTTCCTCTGGCAACCGCACTGGGCCACGACCGGCAAGCCGCTCAGCGCGTGGGAGCGGTCGATCCGCGCCGAGCCGGGGTTCGTTGCGCTCCTGCGCCGCTGCACGGTCGTCGTGGATTCGCTGAAGGCCGAACGTCCAGATTCGGCGTATGTCTCGCTCACGCACATGTTCGATTCGGACAGTGGTACGATCTTCCTGGACGAGTTCGGCCACATGACGCCGCAGGGGAACGAGCGCGTCGCCGGTCGTGTCGCGGAGATGCTGGTTGCCAAGCTCCGGTCGCAGGCTGGCCTCCCGAGGTGACCCGCCGGTGTGCATGGCTCGCCGGCCTCATTCACCAATCTGGCGATCTGCACTTCCCGGTTCCCCACGATCCCCGGACCTACGACTGGAGGCGAAACCGGTGAGTCGCATGACGGTGGGTCCCGCGGGAGATCTTCGCAAATCTGGAGCTGGCCGACCAAACTCAGGAGGCCCCGTGCGGTGTCCTCCGCGGGCGGGGCCTTGAGGCTCGAACCACCTTGATCGTCACCGGTGACCATCCTTGGCGGCACTCGACGACCTCGGATGGCTGGAGCGACTCACTGGTTCCGTTCCTGAGAAGGGCACAAGGCCGACTGCGGGAGGGCTTTCAACACAGTCTTAGCCCGCGAGCTGAGCCTCGGGATTCTCACCAGGGAATCCGCTTCGCTAACGCTGCGTGTGCGCGAGTGGCTGACGGGCCGGACTCGCGAAGGGGGTGGCAGCGGTGGCTCCAGGGCCCGGACGGATGCAGGCGACCCGGAAGGCTATCGGGGCGGTGCCAGACGACTGAGCGGACTGTTACGGAGCCCTGAGAGGAAGCGCAGGGTGGAATCATCGCTCCCCCGCAGGCGGGCCCGCGCGAGGTCGGCTACGATAAGCCAGACGGCGATGAGGAGCGCGCTCGCGAACAGCGTGAGCCCGGTCTTTGCGATCAGGTGCCGGCGAGCCTCCGGCAGGCGATCGGGGAGCGAGTCGAGCACCACGACAGTGGGAGTGGCCTCGAGCTCCTTGGCGACGGCTGCCTCTCGGTCGGCCGCCGCCTGTAGATAGACCTGTTGCGCGAGGGTGACGTCCCGCTGAAGGCGATCCCGCTCCACGCCGAGGATGGAGAAGGGAGAGATTTGACGGTTGCGGGACAGGAAGTCCACCAGGGCTGCCTCCGAACGATGGAGGCGGGTCTGGGCGCTGTCGACCCTTAACTCCTGGGCGACGCGGAGCTGGCTGGCCTGCGCCTTGGCCGAGACCGTGAAGGCCCGGCTGGCAGCGGCCACCACCAGCCGGCTGATCTCCCTGGCGAGCGCGCTGTCACTCATCTCCACCCGCAGGGTGACCGTCCCGGTCTCGCGGGCAACGGCGGTCTCCATCGCGTTCTCGAGGAGGCGGATGGCAGTCTCCATTCGTTCAGGGGGCATCGAGTCATGCAGGAGACGTTCCGCCACCCGGTTGGGTTCACCCGAAGGGTTTTGGGAGAGGAGAACGTCGGTGGCGACATTGCGGGAGCGAATCAACTCGACCAGCCGCTGCGGGGTGAGCTGGAATCCCGCTCCGATCCCCGCGCCCGCCAGGGTGGCCGCGAGGCTGCCCAGTGATGAGGGTGGCTGGCGTGAGCCGATCACGGGGGACAGCGCTACCTCCGCCCGGTAACGGCGCGGTGTGAGCAGGACCACAAGGGCGACGATGCCCGCCAGGCTGACGGATCCGAAGATCAGCGTCCGCCAGCGTTCGATGACAGGGGTGAGGAGCGCAAGCAAGTCCAGGCCTACTTCCTCGGCTTCAGGCACTGTGGCCACGGTTACCTCGGCGGAATCCTTCATTAACGCCCACAAGGGGTTGGTACGGCTTCCGTCGTAGCCAGCGTGAGGGCCATCGTCCCGGGAGGTATGGTGTAAGCAGCAGCACCGCCGCCAGCGCCCCGGTCGCGGCGATCTGGCTGTTGTACGCCAGGAGGCTGGTGATCGGGGAATCTATTGTCACCGCGTAGAAGATGAGGAGCAGGGGAGCCGCCCACCACTTGCCATGGCCGACGGCCCGATACCCCGCGCCGCCGGCCAGCCCCAATAACAGGAGAAAGGCGAGGGCGCCGGGAATGGTGAAGTCCTGGATCAGCGGGCGGAACACCGTGTAGATGTTGCTCGACTCGCCGAAGCTCAGGAAGTAGGTCGTTTCGAACAGACCACCGATGCGGGTGGTCAGCCCCAGCGCCTCGGCCGGCCCAGCGAAGGTGTACTTCCCCCACGAGGGATCGGGCGTGTTTTGCGGGTAGCCTTGGAGCCAGTCGGAGAAGACCGCCATGTGACCCACCAGCGCGGACCGGAGCTTGAGGTTGGCGACCTCCAAGAGGGCCGGGTCCAGCTGGCCTCCGCGGGAGAGCGTCACAAAGTACATAAAGGCCGTGAAAGCCAGCACGACTGCCAGGGCGAGTCCAACACGGCGCCAGCTGAGCAGGTGATATCGATGCCAGCGGACCTGCGCTGTGCAGTAGCCGGCGACGAACAGCAGGCCGGCGAAAATGGTGCCAGCCTTCGCCGTCTGGGTCACCGCGATGAGCATTCCTGGGAGGAGGCCCCAGAGAGCCTGAAACCGGGAGCGCGAGCGGCTCTCGCCGAATAGAATTCCTCCGAGCATCGGCCCAAGAAACACGAAGGGAAGCAGCGCCTGGCTCAGGCGCGGCGGCGCCTCCATGGCGTACCGCTCCGAGGTGGCCATTGTGGCGAAGGCCAACAGGCCCTGCAGACTGAACAACTCGGAAGGTGATACCCCGTGGCCGGTTACAAAGGTCAGGTTACTTCCCAGGCCGAGGATGGTCGCCACGCCAAATGCGGCCCAGAGCCAACGACGTTGCACCCGGTCCAGGGGCCGGGTCGGGGCTGGAGTACGGGGTCGGCCAGCTCCCGCGATGCTGCCGAGGCCGACCGCGATCGAGGCAGCGAGGACCCACCCCATCGCTGTGATCGAGACCGGTTCTTCCGGGGCAACAATCAGGGGGAATGTCGCTGCAAGGGCCCACCACAGAGCGAAGAACGCCCCTGGGGCGAGCCAGCTGCCTTCGATCGCCCTCAGCAGTGACGCCCACCCGCACAGCAAGAACGCAACCCCCAGGGGGGCGAGCAGGGTGAAGTTCATCGTGCGGGGTGCCCGGCTGCATGCCGGGTCAAGTACCAGCGCACCGTCTTGGCCAGCCCTAATTGGAACAACTCCCCGGGCCCGAAGCCGAACTCATCCTGGATCCGGCCGGGATTGATCGTGGGGGAGGTCATGCCGGAAACGTCCGTCACTTCTTCGCAGCACTCGTAGAGAGCGGGACGCTTGTAGCAGAATCGGCTCTGTCGGCTGCGACGTCATGGACTAGGTCGCGGACCACGCGGACCAGCTTGTCTTGAGGTGAGGGCAGCTGGTGATGCAGTCCGGGCGACACCCTGTGCCTGGAGCGGCTGGGTACCCGCCAGCTCAGGGGAGTGCTCGTGTGGCAGACCGTCAGCTGGACGTGGTGGACTATCAGCTGGACATTGCTGGGGAGTTGCTTGCTCACCACTATCGTGGTCGGCCCCAGCCGGGGGCCGGAACCGCCGGCGAGGATAGTGCCGCGACTCATCCGGCCCTGCCCTGGAGACCAACCGATGCCTGGGGGGACAAGTGCCGGCCAGGCCAGTCGCCCAACATTGCCCGCCACGCCGTGGCCAGGCAAGTCACCGCGAGGTGCCGGCCCTCGGAGTCACTGCGGAGGATCCGCCAGAGGAACTGCAGCGAGAAGGCGCCGACTAGGACAGCGCAGAAGCAGGCAAACGGCAGGGCGGGGCGGTCGCTCGCGAAGAAGTACAGGGTTCCCTTCAGCTCCTCATGAAGCAGCCGCCGCTCGGTGCGAATGGTCTGGTTGCCATAATGAATGACCTCGGCCTCGGCGAGAAACACGACCCGCCAGCCCCGGCGGTGTAGCCGCCGATGCCACTCCGCCTCTTCCGACCCCACCAGTGATACCTCCACCATGGGGCCCACCTCCCGGACCGCGGTCATCCGCATGGCGACACATGCCCCCCGGAAGGTGTCGGTGTCGATGGTACGATCGTGGGCCCAGAAGCGCGAGCTTCCAGCACCGCGCCGCAGCACCTTGGCGAGCAACCGGTAGATCAGGCCGACGGGGCGGAGCTGACGGAGACCAGTCGCGCCGATGAGCATCTGCGGCATGCTC
>Ga0326726_10006322_pt1 | contig 10677 bp, 6 predicted proteins | sample MHFenrmetagenome_2_FD_207603 | JGI IMG/M metagenome (GOLD analysis project Ga0326726, IMG submission 207603) | Lab enriched peat soil microbial communities from Michigan Hollow, Ithaca, NY, United States - MHF15MN | ecosystem: Environmental > Terrestrial > Soil > Wetlands > Peat | place: USA... | reverse complement strand
CTCGCCGACCGTCTGGAGGCGGCTGACGACCAGGCGGGCCTCTTCCCGGAACAGGCTCTCGGCGACCTGGGCCTGGGCGAGTCGGCGCTCGAGCTGGGCGGCCCGATGCTCTCCGACCGCGGCGCCGTACACGGTGATCGCGAGCAGGACCGCGACCCAGATCATCAGCCACGCGATGGTCCTGACCGCGAGCTGTTCCGGCGAGTCGTCCCCGGCGCGGAGGGGGCGGTAGGACCACCCCGCCCGGAGCAGGCGAAGCGGGTTCCGCAGGAGATTCCGGGCCCGCTCCCTCCGCGTGGCGGCTGTCATGGTTTGCCGCGTGCGCGGCGCGGGCCAGGATAGCCAATCGGGTTGGCTTCCCGCAACACCCGCCGGTGACGGAGAGGCCGGCGGGCAGTTGAGAGCGTGCTGGGTGTCTCCGCAGGCGCCGGCATCGCGCACTGTGCAGCGAGACCGGGAGCGGTCGTCTGCCGCGTCACAAGCGTGGGTCCCGTGAGCCGGCCCCTCCCCTGGTCGCGGTCTTGCTCAGTCGAGCTTACCCGGACCATGGCGCGCACACGTCTTGCGCTCCGCATCCGGCCCGTTGGCCGCTCTGCCGGAGCATGGGGCCGACCACGCGCTGGCCCGAGGAGCTCCCCCGGTTGCTGTTGCCGCCAGTCGGCGAGATGATCGTCACTGCCCCCTGCTGGAGCGCGCGCTTGAACCGCGATCCGCGCACCATGCCCCGCGTCCGCGTCGGCACCACCGTGACGGGACCGGGGCCGCCGCCGTTCCCCCAGCAGGTAGACGAGGGCTGGCATTCGGTGGTAAGACACTGGCAGTTTCGCCGCGGAGGAAACGAGCCCGTGGATCCGCTGGACCAGGTGTCTGGTACTAGTCCACCGATCGTCGCGCTCAGGGCGCGTGCTCGCCAACTGCTGGAGGCCACCCGCCAAGCCCGCCGGCCGCCGGCGGTGCTCTTGCTGGGCGAGGTCGGAACCGGGAAGAACCTCCTGGCCCACGCGCTCCACCAGGCGAGCGGACGGGCCGCCGGGCCGTTCGTTCATGTCCAGTGCAATGCCATCCCCGAATCGCTGGCCGAATCGCTCCTGTTCGGACACGAGCGGGGAGCGTTCACTGGCGCCGATCGGGCGCGGGTCGGTTACTTCAGGGCTGCCCAGCGCGGGACTATCCTGCTGGACGAGATCGGCACCTTGTCGGAGGTCGTCCAGTCCCGGCTGCTGCAGGTCATCGACGAGGGGCTGGTCCCCGTGATCGGGCTGTCTCTGCCCGTTCCGATCGATGTCTGGGTGATCTGCGCGACGAACGTCGATCTGGACGAGGCAGCGAGGAGCCGGCAGTTCCGGGCTGATCTCCTGAGCCGCCTCACGATCAGGTTCACGCTGCCGCCCTTGCGACAGCGGCGGTCTGACATCGTGCCGCTCGCCGACCAGTTTCTTACCGCGGCGTGCGCCGAATTCGGAGAGATCAAGAAGCTCAGTCCGGCTGCGTATCCACTCTTGGAGCACCACCCGTGGCCGGAGAACGCACGGGAGCTTCGGAAGGTGATCACCAACGCGGTCATCTTCACGAAGGGGCCGGTCATCGGCGTCGAGCATCTTGATCTCGGCCTGCCGACAAAGGGCGAGGATCACCGGGAGCGGTATCTCGACGTGCTCGAGCAGACGGGCTGGAACATCAGCCGCGCCGCGAAGCTTCTCGGCGTGTCGCGCCCGACGCTTCGTGCCCGCATCCTTCGATGGAAGCTGAGGGAGCCTCCCGCTCTGCGGGAGGGTGGTGACCCGTCGCCGACTGCGCTGCGCGCGCCCGGATCACCCGAGCCGGACCTGATCGACGCAGTTCGGAGCGCGCTCGACGAGTCCGGAGCTGCCGCCCGCCCGCCGTCCAGGCTGGACGCGGCACGCGCGGGCCCCGCCGACGCGCGCGAGATCAGATGGGAGCGCCGGTGGCTCGGACTCCTGCGATTCACCCTGACGGGTCCCGACGCGGACGATGCGATGGTCAGCGCCCGCCCCTACGTGGACATGGCAGTGGAAAAGGTTGAGCAGTTCGGTGGTGACGTGGTGGACCTCTGGCCGACCGGTCTGGACGCTGCGTTCGGGCTGGACGGGGGCGAGGGAGCAGCCCAGCGGGCAGGCTCGGCCGCCCTGGCGATCCGGCTCGCCGCCACTCGAGCTGATCAGGACGCGTCCCAGACCTTAGAGTGGCGGATCGCGCTCCACGCCATGTCGTGCCTCGTGGGCCTGCAGGGTTCAACGCCGCGGATCGACCGCGACGCCCGTCGTCGCGCGGACGATGTGATGGAGGGACTGCTGTCGAGCGGGGAGCACGGCGGGGTGCTGGCCAGCGGCGAGATGGCGCCCTTTCTGCGCCGGCGCTTCAGCCTCGGGGCACCCCTCGGCTTGGGGCGGACCGGCCGCGCGCGCCCTTTGCTCGGGGCGTTGCTCCGGCGGGGCGGATTCGGAGAGTTCCCAGGTACGTTCGTGGGGCGCCGGGCGGAGATCGAGACGCTCGAGGCGTGCGGGGCCATGGCCCGCCAAGGCCGGGGCCAGATCGTCGGGATCGTGGGGGATCCCGGGGTGGGCAAGTCGCGCCTGCTCTGGGAGTTTCTGCACGGGGACTTCGACCACGGGTGGCTGGTGCTGGAGGCGGCGTCGCCGACACCGGGCCGGCCGACCCCGCTCTTCGCCGTGATCGAGATGCTCCGTCTCTACTTCGACGTGTCCCCGGGCGAAGCGAAGGAAACGGTGCGCGATAAGATCGCCCGGCGGCTGGCGCTCGTGGATGAGGCCTTGACGCGATCTCTTCCGGCGTTCCTGGCCTTGTTCGACGTTCCGGTGGAGGACACCGGATGGCAGATGCTCGAGCCATCGGTGCGGCGTCGTCAGATGCTGGTCGGGATCAAGCGCTTGATGCTACGCGAGAGCGCTCGGCAGCCGCTGGTTCTGGTTTTCGAGGACGCGCACTGGGCCGATAGTGAGACCCGAGAGCTGCTCGACGAGATCGCCGAGAGCGTACCCGTCGCCCACGTCCTCATGCTGGTCACCTATCGCCCCGAGCACCAGCACGGCTGGACCGGGTGGAGCTTCTACACCCATCTCCGGGTGGAGCCGCTACGAGGAGAGAGCGCCGACCTTCTGGTCGATGAGCTGCTAGGGGCTGATGCGTCGCTCGCCAAACTCCGCCCCCTCCTCATCCAGTGGACCGACGGAAACCCCTTCTTCATCGAGGAGGTAGTACGGACCCTGGTCGAGACCGGAGCGCTTCAGGGCGAGCGTGGCGCCTATCGACTGGTCCGCGCCGTGGCCGGAATCGTCGTTCCGGGCACCGTCGAGGAGGTGCTGGCCTCGCGCATTTCTCGGCTGGGGTCGGGTCCCGCCGAAGTGCTGCGTGCGGCCGCCGTGCTTGGGCGGCGCGTACCCTACGCGGTGCTGGCCGCGGTGTCGCCCGACCGTCCCGAGGCTCTCGACAGCCATCTCCATGTTCTGCAGGGTGGCGAGTTCGTCTACCAAGCTGGAGAGAGCGAGGAGCGAGAGTACATCTTTCGCCATGCGCTGACTCAGGAGGTTGCATACGCCAGTTTGACCGACGATCGACGGCGCAGGCTGCACTCGCGGGCCATGGAGGCCATGCTCGCGGTCTACGCGGACTGCGAGGACGAGAAGATCAACGAGCTGGCCCATCACGCCCTAGAGGGCCGGGTGTGGGATCGAGCCGCCGGCTATCTGCGCCGCGCGGGACGACGCGCATTCGCCCGGTCGGCCAATCGCCAGGCCGTTGAGTGCTTCACGCGGGCGCTCAGCGCCCTATCGCATCTACCACTTACTCGTGCCAGTCAAGAAGAGGCGATCGACTTGCGTTTCGATCTGCGAAGTGCGCTGTGGCCGCTCGGAGAGGTCGATACCATGGGCAAGGTGCTGGCCGAGGCCGGAGACCTGGCCCGGACTCTCAACGACCAGCGCCGCCAGGGGTTGGTGGCCGTGGCACGGTGTCACTACTTCTTCATCATGAGTCAGCACGCCGATGCGGTGTCGGCCGGTGAGGAGGCTCTCGCATTGGCCCGGGCCACGGGAAACAACGCGATCGAGCGTGATGCGACGCTCTACATGGGCATCGTTCACGGGGCGATGGGTAGCTATGGTCGAGCCGTCGAGCTGCTGAGGGCCAACCTGGCCGCTTACGAGGTGGCGGACGAGAAGCTCTCAGCACGGGAGCGGGTCGTCGGTCGCCCGACCGCCCGGACGTACGTCGCGCGGTATCTGGCCGAGCTCGGCGAGCTCGGCCAGGCCAGCGATCACGCGAACGCCGGAATGAAGGCGGCTGAAACGGGGGCGAACCCGTGGCTCCTGGCCACCTGCTACTTCGGCATGGGTAGCGTGGAGCTTCGTCGCGGCAATTTCCCCGCCGCAATATCCTCGCTCGAACGAGCGGTCGAACTGTGCCGCAGCCATCACCTCCAGAGCTGGTTCCCGGCGACCAGCGCGTCGCTCGGCTATGCCTACGCGAACGCGGGCCGGGCGAGCGAGGGGCTTGCGTTGCTGGAGCAAGCCGTCGCCCATGCGGACCGCATGCATGTGAGCGCCAGCTACTCGATGTGGCTCACATACCTGGGTCACGCGCTTCTGTGCCTCGGCCGGGCCGCCGAGGCGCAGGTAACCGCGGAGACGGCCCTCGAGCGCGCGCGTAAGCACGGCGAGCGTGGCCACGAGGCGTGGGCGCTCTTCCTGTTCGGGTCCGCCGCAGCCAGGGTCGGGTCCTCCGACGCCGACACGATCGAGCAGATGCTCGGGCAGGCCATCGATCTTGCTCGAAGCCTCGGGATGCGCCCACTGCTCGCCTACTGCCAAGCGGGCCTGGCCGAGGCGGCCGATCGCCTGGGCCGCCCGGAGCGGGCCGCCGCGGCGAGGGAGGCGGCGGAACAGATCCGGAAGGAGATCGGCATGATCTCCCCCGCCCGGCCCTTATAGACCCTGGGCTTTCCGTTTCCGAATCACCTCCTGGCGGCGAGCAAGGAAGTTCTGGTTCGAGCGACGGACCGCGAGATCGAGCCAGCCGCGCAAGAGATCTTTCGCCCTTCGTAGCTGTTCGCGGTCGAAATCGGCCGGTGGTGGTATCGGCGCCGCGGATTCCTTGCAGATGAGGTGCGCCGCGGCGGTTCCAGTGACGATCGCACCCTCGACCGAGACGATGTCGACCTCCGACCGGCAATAGTCGCCGGCGAGGAAGAGGTTGGGCACCCGGCCGTGAACGCGGGGAAACTTGCGAGGGCGGTCCGGAGCCCGTGATTGGTCGAGCCGCGCCTCGGGCCGATATTCCCAGGATCCCTCGGTGTTGACGAACAGCGGCGCGTCCCGGTGGCTTTGTAGATGGACGTGGTCGAGATCCGATTCGTCGAAGCGGATGTAGCGCTTCAGCGCGGCGACGAGGGCATCCTGGATCTTCTTGTCGGACTCCTGCAGGAGCAGCTTCGCATCGGAAGCCAGCACGCTAATCACGGTCTTGTCGCTCTGCCGGAGCTCGGGCCATAGCCGGGAGTGATCAACGAGAGAGAGACCGTACTGCGAGGCAATGCCGTTCTTTCGCGCAAGACTCGTATCCGGGTCGTAGAAGTCGTCGGACGCGTCGAGAAGAGTGACATGTTCTTCGGGCAAGTCGAGGCGCTTGTTGAAATAGAGGTTCAGCGCGGGAACGGGCTCCGCTTCGAGGTACCCCACGTCGCCCAGTTCGGGCGCCGCGGCCGCCAGGTCCGGGCTGTTCTTGAAGATCTTGTTGAGAGCGCCCGGGGGAACGGCGAGCAGCACGGGGCCAGTCACCGGCTCCTTCCCCTCACCGAAGTGAATGTACGTCACCTCGTGTCCCGAGTCGGTCTTCCCGAGGGTGAGCGCGGTGACCTCTTCGCCGTGACGAACTCGAAAGGGTACGCGGTTGGCCCGCGCGGTCTGGTCGAGCTTGGTCCGGAAGGGAGCCCAGAAATGCTCGTGGACGTTTCCCTGCATCGACCAGAAGCTCGGGGACACATCCGACGGGCCTGGCCCGGTTCGCCGTCCCGGGGGGAACGCCGCGGTGTGGCGAAGGTATGTTCGGTAGGCCCGGGCCGAGGTCCGGTAGCTAGGTACCGCGAATACCTTCAGGAGCAGCTCCTGGTGTAGGAGGGCGGCCACGTCCGTCGCGTACGAGCGCGAGTGCATGAATCCGTTGACGCTGACCCGATTGAGGAACTCCTTGGACTTGTCGTCGTCGAGGCTGTCGTCGGAGAGCAGGTCGAGGATCGAGTATTGATAGATCACCATGTCAGACCAGTGCGCGACTCCCGAGTTCGCGTTCTTCCAGAAGTACTGCGGGAGTCCTAGATACTCAAGACGACAGAAGTCCCCGGCGTCGCGTCCCTTGGGTCCGTACGTTTGTCTCGGCAGCAGTGGCTGGAGGGTCAGGAAGCCGGGCCGGGGCACGAATGCCACCTCGCCCGCGCCGGGATCCGTCGGCCGCCGGAGGCCGATGTCGCTACAGAGGGCGAAGAAGTTCCGACACCAGTCGGCGAAGATGTGGAACGCATGCTCGTGGTATCGTGGCCCGTCTCGGACGGCTCCGAACTGGCCGCCGAGACGGGCCGTCTTCTCGATGACGGTCACCGGGCAGCCCGCCTGTAGCAACCGGAACGCGGCCGACATTCCGGCGATCCCGGCACCGACGATGGTCACGAGGGGTGTCGACTCTGGCATGGCAGGTCCCCCTTGTCGGAACAAGAGTGATGGCCCGGACCAGTCCGGGTAGGGTACTATTCGAGCACCGGTCAGACAAGTCAGGAGAGTGAGCGATGGTACCAGACCGCGGTGCTCCTTCCGACAAGCAAGGCGTCGACTGGGCCCAGTATGCCGAGGACGCACGGGCGTTTCTCCTCGCCACGTCCAGCGCCATCCCGACCGCGATGCGGGTATGGACGGTCGCCTGGTGCGACTGGATGACGTCCGCGGCCGAGACCCAAGACCAGTTAGCTCGCCGCTGGAATAGCATCATCCGGGATCCGGCGCACGGCGGGGCGGTCCTCAACGCGATGCGCGAGGACGTGAAGCAGTACATCCTCGACGTTGCGGGGATTCCCGAGCGTTCGGTGCTGGACTTTCTCGTGAGCATGTCGGACAGCGGGACAAGCTCGGTGAGTTCGGCCGAAGCGGTGCCGCCCCAGCCGGACGAGGCCTTCATCCAGGCGGCTGACGACGTCTTGGCGAAGGCCGCGGATGCCTTGAGCCAGCTCGAGATGGCGAGAGAGGCTGCCGGAGCGAAGGGTGAGGCCGGAACCGGCGCGGCCGCGCCGGACGTGCTGGCGAGTCTTCGGGAACGGATGTCGGATCTGAACGCCGCTCGGGCCCGGCTGAAACGGGGCCCCGCGGAGCCGGCTCTCTGACCGTGGCGCGCCCACCGCGGGCCCGGGCCCGGAGCCGTCGTGGAGGTCGCGGCCCGGGGAGGGCGGCGCCCGACGCGCTGGCCGCCGCCACGCTGGAAGCCGCGGTGGTCTACTGGCGCTGGCTCGGTGAGGAGTTTCCCCGCTACGCCAAGGCCGTGAGCTCCGAGCTCGCCGATCTGAAGGGGCGCCGGGTGGGAGGCAAGGAAGCGGCCGTCCGGATCGCCCGCCTTACCCAGGAGTACACGCAGGTCCTCGGTGATCTCCCGCGGCGCATTCTCGAGCAGGTGGATGGTGTGTCCCGCGACACGAGAGGTTCGGGGAGCCGTCAGCGCCACGGCCGGGTCATCGACTGAGTCGACGTGTGTGTTCGATGAGACGCAGGAGGATTCTCGGCGCCCGGGCGTTACCGCGGGCCTCGCGGGTCGCCTCGGCCGCCACGCCATCCAGGTACTCCTCCGCTTCGGGAAGCGACGCGGTGAACTTGCGCCGCAGGGCCCGCTGCGAGCCGGCGGTCGGATTCCCGAAAAGGGCCGCGGCTCGGGGATCACGAACTGCTAGCGCCGCGGGCAGGGTCAGGATTCCGTCGCGGAGATCCTCGTGACCACCCCCTCCGAGCGCTTTCGCACCCCGGACGTCGGCGACATCGTCACACCCGTGATACAGGATGCCCAGGAGTTGTCCGAATGATCCCAGCCGGTCATCACGGGTGCCCATCCGCGCGCACACCTCGAACATGACCCCGGTGTCCTCCGTTGCGATCCGGCGCCAATCGCCGACCCCGAGGGGGCGCCGCCGGAGTCGCCACTGGAGACACTCCGCGACCCCCAGGCGCTGCATCAGCTCGCTGAGCAGCCGGACCCCGTAGGTGTCCGAGGAGAGGAGGCGAAAGCAGCCGGCGGCCATGTAGCCGGCCGTCATGAGGGCCGGCAGCTCCCCGAAGCGACAGTGCAGGGTAAGCTTGCCTCGCCGGAAGCGTGAGCGATCGAGCAGGTCGTCGACGATGAGCGTGACGTTGTGGAAGAGCTCGAGAGCCAGCGCGGAGCGAATGACCTGCGGGGAGATCGCGGTGCCCGATACGGCGCGGTGACACGCGAACACCGTGAGGGGTCGGAAAAACTTGGAGGCGGCGGAAAGTTGCCACCGAAGCGGCTCACGCACCTCGGTGTCGCTCGCGGCGACCCATCGCTCGATCCGGGCTTTCAGCTCCGAGGCGGCGCGATCCAGTGCGAGATGCTTCGCCAGGTTGGTGGTGTCCAGGTGATTGTTCGACCCCGTCATGGGTTGACCCGTTCCCATCCGACCGTTGGCCTGCGACACGAGAAGGGAGGCGCCGGGCATGGAGTATAGCGGAAACGCCTCGTGCAATCTCGATCGGCGGCGGTCGAGCGAGGGGCGAGCTCGGACAGCCTCGCCCGGCATCACCCGCACCAGTGTCTGTGTGGTGGGCGCAGGCCCGGCCGGCCTCCTCCTCGCTCTGCTCCTGGCCAAGCGGGGCGCCGATGTCATCGTCCTGGAGGGGCACCAGACCTTCGACCGGGAATTTCGCGGAGAGGTCCTTCAACCAAGTGCTCTTCGCCTTCTGGACCACCTGGGCCTGCTCGACGACATCCTGTCCCGGCCTCACGCCAAGCTGACGGAAGCGGTGTACCGCATCGCCGGACGTGTCTCGGGCCGTTTCGAGTGGCGACGCATCGTTCCGGAGTATCCCTACGCCGTCTGGATGCCCCAGCCCTCCCTGCTCTCGATGCTCCGGGACAAGGCCCAGCAGTTCCCCGGCTTTCAGTGCTGGATGGGCGCGCGCGTGGACGAACTGGTGGAGCGGAGCGGCAAGGTCCGGGGTGTTCGCGGCGAGCGCGGCGAAGCGGGGCGCTTCGAGGTGCGTGCAGACGTCGTGGTGGGGGCAGACGGCCGCCACTCGCTCGTGCGCCGGCTGGCGGGAGCGAGCCTCGAATACGAGCATGACGACTTCGACGTGGTGTGGTTCCTGGCCCGTCGACCGGCCCCGTGGTGCGACACCATGTACTTCGTGCTTGGCGAGGACGTCCAGGGCGTGATCTTGCCCCGGGGGACGGGCGAGATTCAAGCCGGGCTCCTCGTGCCGAAGGGCGAGTGGCAAAGCTGGCGTCGGCGAGGACTGGCTCATGTCGCCGAGCGCGTGCGCCGGCTCGACCCGGTCTTCACGGAGTTCGCGGACGGCCTCCAAGACTTCGGGGCCTTCTTTCCGCTGTCCGGCGAGCTGAAGCTGGTGAGGGAGTGGTCTCGCGACGGGCTGCTCTTGATCGGTGACGCCGCTCACACCATGAGCCCCACGTGGGGGGTCGGCGTCAATGTCGCCCTAGCCACCGCCGTGGCCGCCGCCCAGGTCATCTTCCCGCGGCTCGGGCGGGGAGCGATTGCTGGGGCCCATCTCGCCCCGGTCCAGGCGTCGCGCGAGCAGGACGTGCGGGTACTGCATCGATTTCAACGGAACGTCCAGCATGCCCTCATCGTCCAGCCCTATTCCAACCCCCTGGTGGCCTGGCTCCTCCCCAAGCTCCTTCCGTTCCTCCTCCTCTCTCCGGTTCTTCCGATGCTACAGCGCTGGCTCCTCTTCGAGACCTCCCTGCCGGCCATCGATCCGGAATTCAGCTTCCGGGAGCAGCCCTTCTCTCGGGGGTAGCCGCCGAACCTCCCGCCACCCTCGGCTGGAAAGTTGCCGGTCCCTTTCCAGTGGATGACCGGAGCTGGCCGAGCCGTCCGGACAGTAAACTATTGTTTTGGTTGTTTCCTGAGGCCGACGCGCCGGTGGCACCACGGTTGCCATCTGTAAGCGCATTCCGGCTCGAAAGGAGACGGCCATGACGCCATATGCGACACCCGCGAGGAGAGTTGGAGAAGTGGTGGTGGCCGGGTTGATGTCGCTCGGCGCCATCGCGAGCTCGGGCTGCGGAGCCCGGAGTGGTGACTCCGAGACTGGGTTCTGGGACCAGCACATCCGGGTGATGGATGCGGCGCGGGCGCGGGGAGATCTCCACGCCGCCGAGACGGCCCGGCAGACGGCCTATCTCGCGGCACTCCGCAGCGAGCGCTGGGACGCGATGGCCGCGGTTGGGGATGCCTCGGCCAGGGTTACCGAGGACTTCCCGGGCCTGCGATCCACCCTGCGTCCCGAGCTCCGCCGGATCTACGGGACCGCCCTCCTGCGTGCCCACCGGGAGGGGTCCCTCGACGGGGTCCTGCGAGTCAGTGAGGCTTTGGCAGATCTGGGCGACCAGGAAGCAGCGCGTGCGGGCTTG
>Ga0326726_10006321_pt1 | contig 10677 bp, 8 predicted proteins | sample MHFenrmetagenome_2_FD_207603 | JGI IMG/M metagenome (GOLD analysis project Ga0326726, IMG submission 207603) | Lab enriched peat soil microbial communities from Michigan Hollow, Ithaca, NY, United States - MHF15MN | ecosystem: Environmental > Terrestrial > Soil > Wetlands > Peat | place: USA... | reverse complement strand
TGCTCGAGATGCGAGCAGGGCACTATCGAGACTGGGATTCTCTTAATGAACTCCTGTCAGTGACGATAGGAGACTTTACCTGGTCGCTTCCCGGAATCGCCTCATCCCTTCGTGTCAATGGCTGGCGTTTGGTTGAGTTGTATGAGCGCCTACCTGGGATTCGCGGTGTTGAGGCTAGCCGACTCTACTTCTTGGGCGGCAACGTCCCGGGTCTCTGTGGTTTTGAGACACGCGAAGGGCGACACTACTTCTTCGGGAAATGGCCCGTGTGCACTGATTGGTGTTCGCCAAACGAGTTCTTCTACTTCACCGCGAATGCGGCGGGAGTCAGCTACGTCGGCAGTCACAACGTCAAGGACCCTGAGCCGGCTTGGTGGCCCTTGGCCAAGAAAGCGATCCAGATTTTCCAGTTGGGAGACGATCAGTACCGTTACCGCGACAAAGTCCCTCCGGGCCGGGTTACGGACTTAGCGATCGTGGGGAATCAGGTCGGCGATTCCGTGGACATCACCTTTACGGTTCCCGGCGACAACGGCGGTGAAAGAGAGCCCGGCGGCTTTGCCATCAGGCACGCCACTCAGCCCATCACCGAAGAGAACTGGGCTCCCGGCAATCACCCGGCGCTTGACGTGTGGGCCGGACGAATCGGCGAGCAAGCACGCCAGCGAGTCCATGGGCTCAATCTCAAGGGTATCAACTACATCGCCATCAGAATCGGCGATGCCGCAGGAAATTGGTCACGGATCTCCAACGTGGTGACCTGCCAACTGCCGAAATAGGGGGATCCGTTGCGCATCCAATGTCCTCCATCGCACACGGGCGCCCGGGTGATTTTGACCGGAATGCTCGCCATTGTCTCCGCGACCCTATCGACCTGCACACGCGAGCGCCCGCTGCAGCCGCGACCCGCGGTCGAGCCGCTGGTGCATGAACCGTTGGGAAATGCGGAGGCAGAGGAACTGGCGTGGTTGATCTCGGGCCAGGTCAGTGCGCCACCCCAGCTCTACGAGCGGATCAAGTCGGACCTTCAAGTCATTCGCGAGCGATGGGGGAAAGACATCCCCGAAGTCCGCGACGTTCACCATCGTCCCCATTGGACCCCGCGCCTGACCTTCGAGCCGGAGAAATTCACGTGGCAATCCATGGCAAGCGGCGCCTATCACGATTGGGACAGCCTCAACTCGCTGTACAACGTGATGCTCTATCCGTGGCTGGACTACCCGTCGGTTGAGTCGAAGGCTCGCGTAAACCCGCTGCGCATGCAGGCCGGGTATGAGCGTCTTCCCGGCGTTCGCATCGTCTACCTTGACACCAATCTGCTCGACACTTCAAACGTGTTTGCCATCGCGCTGGGGAATGGGATTGGGTACCTGTTCAAATCCTACGAATGGACCACGCATCTGTACACGTACTTCCGATCCGACGACACGTCCGTCACACTAGTCGGCGGCTGGTCGGAATACGAAACGATGCCCTCCTGGTGGCCCGAGGCCAAAAGAGCAATCGCGCTTTACCGATCCGGGGACGACGAGTACCGTCATCGCGATTTGATCCCACCCGGACGGATCACCGATCTGGGCATCGTCTCGTTGGGATCAGGCGATTCTCTGACTGTTGGATTCACGACCCCTGGTGACGAGGGCTGCTGTGAGCAGGCGTCCCTTCACATCATCCGGTGGAGTGACTCACTCATTGGCGAAGACGGTTGGAAGCCGTTGGCCCAAAGGAGCGCACTGGCGGCGGCGATGGCACCGGGCACCTACGCCGTTGTCACCGTCCGTGGCCTCTTGGGTGACCGACCCCGGTACGTCGCAATCCGAACTTGGGACGGACGCGGCAATCTCTCTCCGATGGCGCAGGTCTCGACGGACAAAGCACCCTGATGCACGAGATCCCTCTTGGTGTTATCGCTCACTGATACGATCTACTTAGACGATAAGAGCAAACGCCGGGCGAGACGGCCTTCCGAATGAGGAATGCGGAATTAGGAATGCGGAGTAAGAATCAGCTCTTGCGGCTGCGGGCGGTCTTGATCGAGGCTATTGTAATGGAGAGCAGTTCATCGGCTTCCTCAGTCAGGTCTGCGAGCCGCGATTTCCCAACAAAGCCACCCTCGATCAGCAAATCCATCCAGTAGAGGCACTCGTCACATTCCTCTTCAACGATGCCCATCTTGGCAATGAAATCGGCTTTCGACTTGGCCCGGCAGGCCGCGCGGTAGTTCGCGCCGACGGACGTTCCACACCGAATCAACTGCCTGGAGATGATCTCGGTCGTTCGTCCTCTTGGCAGAGATTCACAGAGACGAATCACTCTTAGCGCGAACGCCCGGGTGCGCTGCCTTAACTCCTCGCCAGCCACGACCCAGCTCCTGTCATCCAGCCACTATCGCCGCCACTCGAATGCAGAATGCGGAATTCGGAATGCGGAAGATTGAGCTCCCATTCCGCATTCCGCATTCATCATTCCGCATTCACGTTACTTCCCGAGTAACGTCTCCACTTCGACAACCGCTTTCATCTCGTCCATCATGATGTGCAGGATCGTGTGCGTGAAGACGACGTTGTTGTTGACCAGAGGCAGTATCGCCTTGTACTGAGCGGCGGCGGCCTGCTCGGTCTTCAGTGCCTCTTGCAGCATCTTGCGGGTGCTGGTGGTGTGGACGACCGGCGCCTCGTCACGCGTGGTCACGGCGACGGCGCCGATCTGCGCGATCAGATCGCGCACCTTCCCGGCGTGTCCGAACGATTCTTGCGCCTCTTCTTCGAAATGCGACTTCAGCGCGAGGCTGTCCAAACCGCCGATGTATGCCGCGTAGTGGGCGTACATCGCCTGGGCGCGCAACTCCCAGCCCAACGCCTTGTTCAGTTCCGCCACCAACGCCTTGTTGTCTTTGGTCCCCTTTGCCATTGTCATCTCCTTTTAGTGGATCATGATTGTCCGGAATTTGCCGGTGCATGATCAGTCGAGCCGACTGACAAGTCAACGTCGACAGTGCGCGCGGCCCACACGGCTCGCCAAAGACAGCGCCCCGATGATTGTGGGAACCGCAAGTGCCACAAGCAGGTTCGCAGGTCGCGCAATCGGGCCCCCCTAGTCCGCATTTGTGCATCGATCGTGAGCCGCCGGCCAGCCGGGGCGGCTGGCCACCACGCAGGTGGTTACTGGTACCTGGTCGCTGAACTAGATCGGTGCGGGCTCAGCCACCCACGGCGATCATCGTGGGGCGACCCAAGAAAGCCGGGTCATCCAGGCGGTGAGCCGGAGCCTTGGTCCGCCAGTAGGAGGCAATCGCTTCGAGAATCGCGTCATCCGAGGCGTCGCTGCGCAACAGTGTCTTAAGATCGAGCAATGTCTCAGAAAATAAGCAGTTCGCGACCCGCCCATCGGCGGTGATCCGAAGTCGGGTGCAGTTGGCGCAGAACTTGTGCGTCATCGTCGATATGAATCCAATTCGCCCCGGCAAATCCGGTTGACCGGCGATGCGCCAGAGCTTCGCCGGCGCGGTGGGATCGCCGCCTTCGACCGGCAGCAATGGCCTGCCGATCCGGTCGCGGATCTCCCGTTCGGACATCATCAAGCTCTCGGAATATTCGACTTCGGCCGTAGGCATGAACTCGATGAAGCGGACATCGATCTTGGGATGAGCGCACCATTCGACCAGAACCGGGATCTCATCATCATTGATGCCGCGCATGACCACGGTGTTGATCTTGACGCGTTTGATGGCCGGGTGCGCCATCGAGGCCTCGATCGCACGCAACACCCGGTCGGCGCCGGGACGGCGCGTGATCTGACGGAACCGGTCCTCGCGCGTCGTGTCGCAACTGATGTTGACCGTGGTCAGACCGGCGTCCACGAGCGCATCGATATTCTCTTCAAGCAGGTAGGCATTGGTCGAGAGGCAGATTTCACGTATGCCATCGAGTCGATTCACGGACTTCATCAAGTTCGGAAGCCCGGGGCGGAGAAGTGGCTCGCCGCCGGTGAAGCGCACTTTGCTCACCCCTAGCCGGGCGAGAAGCGCGACCAAGCGCAGAATCTCATCGTGACTCAGTGTCTGCGCTTCCGGGCGGCCGGGATGATCGGCTTCCGGCGCACAATACAGACAGCGGAAGTTGCAACGCCCGGTCACGGCGATCCGCAGATAGCGCGGAACGCGCCCAAGGCCATCGCGGCAATCGATTTCGGGAGTGGGGTCAGTCATAAGACAGAGTGGCCGGCCGTAGCGTTCCCACAGGCCCGGAGGGTCTGGGGGAATCGGAGTTGTCATCCGGATTTACGGAAAGAGCGCGGAGACGTTTAAGAGTATTTCGACGCGTTGTGCATACGAATCCACTACTCTGTTCTGCGCTCGCGTGCCACCTCCGGCTCGGAATCGGCGGGTCGGGGTATGGCAGGCAGCCCCAGCTTCTCCCGAGCATGATTGAGCGCATCATCAAAGCTGCCAAAGACATTCTCAGACCCGACCCGATCCCACAGTTCACTCTTCTGGATCGCGAAAAGCGGCTGGGCATGAACGCCCGATAGGATCAAGGTCGCGCCGTCGCGACGACACTGTTTGTGAAGCTCGTCGAGCAGGTGCAACCCGGTGGCATCGATTACTGGCACTTGGCGCATGCGCACGATCAGGAACTTGTATCCTGCGCGCAGCGTGCGCATCGTGTCACGGAAGGCTTCGGCGGCGCCAAAGAAGAACGGTCCGCTGACCTCGAAAACCGCCACCTGAGGCGGTATCGTCCGTACGGCGGTGGCATTGGGGTCGGGCGACTCCTCTTCCTCGCGAAATTCCCGCGTCAGAACGCCCACATTGGCGATCTCGCTCATGCGCTTGATGAATAGCAAAGCCGCCATGACCACACCCACTTGCACCGCCACGGTGAGGTCAATGACCACGGTTAGTGCGAACGTCGAGAGCAACACGACCACGTCGCTGCGGGGCGTGCGCAGCAGGGCGCGGAACTGGTCAATCTCGCTCATGTTGTACGCGACGATCATGAGGATCCCGGCCAGGGCGGCCAACGGGATGAATCGCGCCAAAGGCGCAAAGGCCAAGAGGATGACCACCAGGGTCAATGCATGGATCATCCCCGCCACGGGGGTGCGGCCTCCGCTCTTCACGTTCGTGGCGGTGCGTGCGATCGCGCCGGTTGCGGGCATACCGCCGAAGAGCGCCGAACCGATATTCGCCACTCCTTGCGCAACCAATTCCATGTTCGACTTGTGACGCCCGCCGATCATCCCATCGGCAACCGTGGCCGAGAGCAACGATTCGATCGCGGCGAGCAGACCGATGGTGAAGGCCGGCGAAATGAGTTCGCGGAACGTCTTGAAATCGACTTTGGGCCATGACGGCAAAGGCAGAGTGCGCGGCAGATCCCCGAACCGAGTTCCGATGGTCTCCACGGGCAGGCGGAAGATGGCCACCGCCGCGGCGGTCGCAATCAGGGCCACCAACATCCCGGGAATCCGGGGACTGATGCGGCGCAGGAGCAGGATCAAGAGAACCGTACCGACGCCAATCCCCAATGCGTTCAGGTTCGTTGTGCTGAGATGGGCAAAGTAGACTTCCCATTTCTCAAAGAACTCGGCGGGCACTTGCGGCAACTGCAGCCCGAAGAAGTCGCGAATCTGCGAGGAGAAGATGATGACGGCGATCCCGGCGGTGAACCCGGTGATCACCGGATAGGGGATAAACTTGATCATGGCGCCAAAGCGCGCCAGTCCGAGCACAATCAGAAGCGCGCCCGCCAAGAGCGTGGCCACCACCAAGCCATCGATCCCGTGTTGCGCGGCGATCGACCCAACCAGGACCACGAACGCGCCGGTCGGTCCGCCGATCTGCACGCGGCTGCCGCCCAGAGCCGAGATCAAGAAACCGGCGACGATGGCGGTGAAAATGCCGCGTTCCGGCGGCACACCCGAAGCGATGGCAAACGCCATCGCCAACGGCAGCGCCACGACGCCGACCGTCAGCCCCGCGACCAGGTCATGCGCGAAGGTCTGGCGGTTGTATTCGCGAAGGCAGATGATGGACTTGGGAACGAACATAGGACGTTGTGCACCGGCGCGGCTAGTTGCGGAGAATCTCCAGTGGGGCATAACGAATCATCAGCGTCTTGGTGAAGCCGCCGCGAAAGGCGACCTCGCAGGTGGCGCCATCCCCCATGCCGCGAATACTCAAGACTTCTCCCTCGCCGAACTTGGGATGACGCACAATCGTTCCTGCTTGCAAGAGCGCCGCTACCCCGGAGCGCTTGAACTCGTCAGGGGCGTCCTTGCGGGCGACACGCCGCGCCGCGCGTTGCTCGCCGTAGAAGGTGCTCCCCGTCCGCCAGGTGCGGCCAGGGGCATCGTATCCCAGCCCGCCGCCGTCGAGTTCGGTCGACGGGATCAGATTCTCGATATCAAGGTACTCGCGCGGGATTTCTTCGATGAACCGCGATTTCAATGACGCCAGAGGGCCAAGTCGACGGCGTGTGCGCGCATGCGTGAGATACAGCCTTTCCTTCGCACGGGTCGCACCGACGTAGAAAAGCCGTCTTTCCTCTTCGAGTGTCTCCGGTCTTTCCATCGAGCGGGATAAAGGGAATAGTCCTTCCTCAAGTCCCGTGATGAACACGACCGGGAATTCCAATCCTTTGGCCGCGTGAATGGTCATCAGCGTCACACGCTCCAACGACGGCTCGTAGTTGTCGATGTCGGAGACCAGCGCCGCCTGTTCGAGAAAACCCGCGAGTGACGGCGCTTCGGTGGTGGTCTCGTATTCGCCCAGGGCGGCGATCAATTCATCGACGTTTTCATCGCGCGTTTCCATGATGTTCGGATCATCGTCGCTCCAGGCCTGCTTCAAGCTGGTCTTTTCGACCAGCCAACGGGTCCACTCGGCCAAAGGCATGGTCGGGTAGGCCCCGCGCAATTCATGCAGGAGCTTGGCCATTCCGATGACCGCCTCGGCAGTGCGCGGCCCAACCACCGCCGTGATCGCTTCCTTGTCGGCGAGGAACTCCGGCCAGGGGCGACGATCAAGACGACGCGCCGCAATCAATTTCTCCTGCGATGCCTCACCAATCCCCCGACGTGGCTTGTTCATCACGCGCATCAGAGCGACGGAATCGTTGGGGTTGATGATCAACTGCGCGTAGGCGAGCACGTCCTTGATCTCGGAGCGCTGGTAGAACTTCACGCCGCCCACCAGCGCATACGGCAGGCTGTGCCGGCGGCAGGCTTCTTCGAACGCGCGGGATTGCGCGTTGGTGCGATAGAGCACGACGCAGTCGGTTCCCGCCATTCCCTCGTTTTGACAGAGCAGGTGAATGCGCCCGACCACCATCTCGGCTTCGGTCCAATCATCGGGCGTGAGAATGAGCGTGATCTTGGGCCCGGGGTGTTTTTCGGTCCAGAGTTTCTTGGGGTGACGATTCAGATTGGCGGAGACCACCGCATGCGCCGCCTCGAGAATGTTGGGGCGCGAACGGTAGTTCTGCTCCAGACGGATGACGGTGGCCTCGGGAAAATGCCGGCCGAAATCGAGGATGTTGCGGATGTCGGCGCCACGCCACGCATAGATCGATTGGTCGTCATCGCCGACCACACAGATGTTGCGCTCCGGCTCGGCCAAGATCGTCACCAACCGCGCCTGCGCCGCATTCGTGTCCTGGTACTCATCGACGAGGACGTACTTGAAGCGTGCCTGCCAGCGTTGACGCGCCGCCTCGTCCTCGCTCAGGACGCGCACCGCGCGCAGGATCAGGTCATCGAAGTCGACGGCCCCGGCCTCGGCGAGATACTTCTGGTAGAGCGCGTACAGATCGGCAATGCGCCGCTCGAATTCATCTTTGGCGATCTTGGCATACGCTTCCGGCGTCTGCAGGCGGTCCTTCGCCGCCGAGATGCGCGATTTGACGATCCCCGGCGCGAACGTGCGGGCCGGCAAGTTGAGTTCGGCGATCACGCGCTTGAGCAAGCGCGTCGAATCGTCCTCGTCATAGATCGAGAAATCGGCGGGCAGAACTGCGGCTCTGTGTTCCTGACGCAAGAAGCGCGCGGAGAACGAATGAAACGTCGACACCCAGACATGCTGGGCCGTGTCCCCGATCAGTTCGCGCACCCGGTTTTTCATTTCGCCGGCCGCTTTGTTGGTGAAGGTGACGGCGAGGATGTGCGCGGGTGAGACGCCCTGCGAGAGAAGCCAGGCGATTCGGTAGGTGATCACGCGAGTTTTCCCCGATCCCGCACCTGCGAGGATCAGGAGTGGACCGGTGCCGTGAGTCACGGCCTCGCGTTGCGGCGGATTGAGGTCGGCCAGAAGGCTGGGAGTTTCGCCGGGGGAATTCATCGCGCGTGACTGATACGTCGTCAATCGCACTTTGCAGCGTCGAAGCGCAAAGCGGGTGGGCCAACATACGGCGCGGGCCAAGCCAGATCAATCAATGGCTGCGGGCGTGGGAATAAGAAAGCGTGCGGAAGTAGTCGTTGCGGGCGTGCAGCGCTCTCTCGAACGAGTGGTTTTGCACCACACGTTCGCGCGCCGCCTCGCCGAACCGCTCCGCCAACTCGGGCGAAAGCAAGAGGATCGTCATGAACATCGCCAATTGGTCGGAGTCACGGAAGTCAACGAGGTAGCCGCTTTCCCCATGGCGGATCAGCTCGGCGTTGCCGGCCACGTTCACGGCGCAAATTGCCAGCCCCGCCGCCATGTAGCGCAGCATGTACCCGGAAATACTCTCGACGTATGAGGTGACAACTCCCATGTCGGCGGCGGCAATCCATGAATCGAGCGGCGTGCTCGGTGGCGGCAGGATGACATTCTCTTCGATCCCATGACGCGCGATGCCACTACGTAATTCCTCGATCTTTCCCTGGTCACCGGCGCCCCAGATGACGAGGCGTACCTGCTTCTGATGAGGAGACAATTGACGCACGGCGAAAAAGAGGGTCTCGTAGTCCTGGGTGCGCATCGAGCACCCGGCGGCGATGATCACCGGTTCGTGCGCCGAAAGACCCATGCGATGTTTCGCCTCGGCGACGGAAGTCTCATCGCGGTGGCAGATAAACTCCGGAGCCACTCCCCAGGGCATGACTTCAATGCGATCGCGAGAGACCTGCTCCTGGCGTACCAATCGCTGCGCCGCCGAGAAGGAATCGGTGATAAAACGGGTCGCGTGGCAGTCGGCACGGATGATTGGCCGCAGCAGATCGGAGGTCAGAGTCTGGCCCATGTCGGTGGCACGCACCAGGCGTGATGGCACCCCGAGCGAATGCGCCGCCGAAAGTGCGAGAATGCGGGCGACCGGCCCATGGGTACAGATCGCGCCGGGATCGATCTTGCGGATCAGGCGCATGACGCGCAGCCGCGCCAACGGATTCCACATCCAGTTCGAACGCGACAGCCTCAAGGCGTACGCGGGGGAACCACACTCCGACGCGCCACTCTCGACGGATTCACCGAACAGGTAGGCCACGTAGGTCTGGCACGTTTCCGGGTAGGGCGGTGTGGTCGGATCGCCGGCAAAGGCAACCCCGTCGACTTGGTCGCAGGGTCCATCGGCGAGATAGAGAAGGCGCAGGCGCTCGTACATAGGCGTAGACCCGCCGCGGGGACGGGTCCCGTTCTACTTATCGGTCGGAAGGGCCATTGGGTGCAGAGGGGTCGGTTCCTTTGGCGAGAGTGACTGGGGAGGGCGAGGCCCGTAGGCGCCGAGCCTGCTCTTTCGAGGATGCACGCCTGCCCCGCGCCGACAACCCGCTTGATTGGGGCGCTGGTGAAGGATTAACTTCGTTTCGGAGAGATGTCCGAGTGGTTTAAGGAGCACGCCTGGAGAGCGTGTAGGCGGTAAACCGTCTCCCGGGTTCGAATCCCGGTCTCTCCGTTTTGATTCGTGCCCCCCTACTCCACGGTACACCGCGGAGATCACACCAATCGGCCTCAAATCCAACCCAGGCCGCGCGATCACTGCAGCTTGTATTTCACCGGGTAAGTCACCCAGACGGCCACGGGCTTTCCACCGGCGGTCGCTGGGGTGTAGGTGGAGTTCAGCGCCGCGACGAGGGCCGACTGCTCGAACCCCATCTCCCAAGGATAGGCCGACTTCTTGGTGACATGGGCGCGATGGACCAGCCCGTCAGCGCCGACCAGCGCCTGCACCCAGACTTCCGCTTCCAGTTTTTTGTTCATCGCATCTTCGGGGTAGACTGTGTGAGCCTGGTCTTTAACCGTGGGCATCTGATCGACCTGTTGCCATTTGGGGACGTCGGCGAGGGTGTCACCGGCGCGATGGGCTTCAATGGTTGTGTCCCAGACCACCGCCGCCTGGTTGGTAACGGCCGTGGTCGTGGGGTCGCTGGCCATTGCCATTTGCGGCAGACCCAAGAACAGCACGGCCGAAGCTGCGATTAGAACAACTGTTGCATAACGCATAAAGAAACCTCCTCTTCATAGGTCGTACTTGCAGCGAACGCTTGTGATTGCATTACCTATGGCGGCCTCGATTATTCCAACGACCGATTTGAGAAGCGGTGGATGGAGTCGGATAGGAGCAGGCTCACCGGGAGGCTCGCCCTCCCCCGACAGTTGTGCGACAACCTAGCAACTGGCGAGGCATGCCCTCTCAGAGGAGTCCGAGGATAGAACAGGCTGGCATCATACGCCCGAGTCGCCGTCATTTGCGTATCATC
>Ga0326726_10006320_pt1 | contig 10678 bp, 7 predicted proteins | sample MHFenrmetagenome_2_FD_207603 | JGI IMG/M metagenome (GOLD analysis project Ga0326726, IMG submission 207603) | Lab enriched peat soil microbial communities from Michigan Hollow, Ithaca, NY, United States - MHF15MN | ecosystem: Environmental > Terrestrial > Soil > Wetlands > Peat | place: USA... | reverse complement strand
GGCCCGGCGCCCAACCCTTCACCGGGTGGAAGGGGTCGGGCTCGAGCGGCAAGGGCGGGTGCGGCCCCTGGTACGTCCAGCAGTTCGTGCGCGAACAGAGCCGGACGGTCGTCGAAGGATGAAGCGGCGGCTGGCGGGGGTCGACATCCTGCGCGGCATCGTCATGCTGCTCATGGTGATTGACCACGTCAGGTATTTCCTGTCCAACGCCCACTTCGACCCGACCGACCTGGCCAGGACCACGGTCTCCCTGTTCTTCACCAGGTGGGTCACCCATTTCTGCGCCCCGCTCTTCATGCTGCTCTCCGGGGTCGGGGCCTCGCTTTCGCTGCAGGGCGGGAGGAGCCGCGCAGAGGTGAGCCGGTTCCTCTTCACGCGAGGGGCCTGGCTCATCCTGCTCGAGCTCACGGTGGCGCGGTTCAGCTGGCAGTTCAATCTCGATTACGGCTACACCGGGCTGCTGGTGTTCTGGGCGCTGGGCTGGTCGATGATCGCGCTGGCCGGGCTGATCCGGCTGCCCCGGGCCACGGTGCTGGCCATCGTGCTGCTGACGATCCTGGGCCACAACGCGCTGGACGGTGTCGCGCCCGGGAGCTGGGGCAGCCTCGACTGGCTGTGGACCATCCTGCACGTGCCGGGAGGCGTCTCGCCCGGCGGCGGGCTCTTCTTCTTCGCGCTCTATTCCCTGGTGCCCTGGTTCGCGGTCATGGGGGCGGGATACCTGCTCGGCCCCCTGGTCGCCGCACCCGATGGAGGGCCGGCGCTGCGGCGGCTGGGGCTCGGGATGATCGCCCTGTTCATCGTCCTGAGGGCGATCAATCTCTACGGCGAGCCCTGGCACTGGACGCCGCAGGCGAGCCCGGTCATGACGGTGCTCTCGTTCCTGAACACGACCAAGTACCCGCCGTCGCTGCTGTTCCTGCTGATGACGATCGGACCGGCGCTGGCGCTGCTCCCGTCGCTGGACCGCTGGAAGGGGAGGATGGCGGATTTCATCCGGACCTTCGGCGAGGTGCCGTTATTCTTCTGGCTGCTCCACGTGCCGTTGATTCACCTGGTGGCGCTGGGGCTTTCGCGGCTGCAGTCCGGGGCGGTGGACCCCTGGCTGTACAGCAATCCGCCGGTCCGGCCGCTCGAGGGGTACGGGTTCGGGCTGGGGGTTGTCTACCTTGTGATAGTCGGGGTCATTGCCGCCTTGTATCCGGCCTGCAGGTGGTACGCCGGGTACAAGGCGCGGTCGACAGCTGCCTGGGTCCGTTATCTCTAGGGATTGTTGGAGCCGCAGATGAACGCAGACAACGCAGAAGAAGCCACAGCCAGCGGCCATCGACTCTGTCGGTGGAAGTGGATGATGGCCACGAGAGGCCCCCGACCGTGACGCCTGGTCGGAGGCATTCGTGCGGCTTCTGCGTCTATCTGCGTTCATCTGCGGCCACAATGACACTGAGCCGATGAACCCAATGGCAAGGACCCTGAAGCGCGGCGTGGTCGTGGCCGCCGCGCTGATTCAAGTTGGAGGAAGTGTGGAAGCGCAGACCCCATCCAAGACCGAGCGCCAGATCGTGGCCAGCGTCGACGCCCACGTGGCCGACGCCCGGACACTGCTGGAACGCGTGGTCAACATCAACAGCGGGACGATGAACTTTGCCGGCGTCCGGGCCGTGGGCGACATCTTCCGGGCCGAACTCGACGCCCTGGGCTTCACGACGCGGTGGATTGACGGTGCGCCGTTCAACAGGGCGGGCCACCTGGTGGCCGAGCGGGGGAATAAGGGACCGAAGGTGGTGCTGATCGGCCACCTCGACACTGTGTTCGAACCGGAGAGCCCGTTCCAGAAGCTGACCTGGATCGGGGATACCGCGGCCAACGGCCCCGGGGTCCTGGACATGAAGGGTGGCGACGTGATCATGCTCCAGGCCCTCAAGGCGCTGGCCGCCGCCGGGGCGCTGGACCGGCTGCGGATCACGATCGTACTGGACGGCGACGAGGAACTGACCGGCGAGCCGCAGGAGCTGGCCCGCCAGGCGCTGCGCGACGCCGCCCAGGGCGCCGACGCTGCCCTCGGATTCGAGGACGCCGACGGCGACCCCCGTCACATCGTGATCGCGCGCCGGGGCACCAGCAGCTGGACCCTCAAGGCGAAGGGCACCCCGGCGCATTCATCGCAGATCTTCCGGGACGACATCGGGCCCGGGGCCATCTTCGAGATCGCCCGGATCCTCGATGGCTGGCGTTCCAGGCTGGCCGGCGAAGAGTTCCTGACCTTCAACCCGGGTGTGGTGCTGGGGGGCACGCTGGTGGACTACGATGCCGGCCATTCGGGCGGCACCGCGTTCGGCAAGGACAATGTGATTGCGGAGCTGGCGACGGCGACGGGCGACCTGCGTACCATCTCGGTCGGACAGCGGGAGCAGGCCAAGGTGGCGATGCAGGCGGTGGTGGATGATTCCCTCGCCCACACGTCGGCAGTCTTGACCTTCGAGGATGGCTATCCGCCGATGGCCCCGACCGAGGGCAACCGGCGACTTCTCGCGCTCTATGACACGGTGAGCCAGGACCTCGGCTTCGGTCCCGTCTCGGCGGTGGATCCCAACCGGGCCGGGGCGGCGGACGTTTCGTTCATCGCCGATCTCGTCCCGATGATCATCGACGGACTCGGCATGAAGGGCCACGGCGACCATACCGTCGACGAGTATGCCGACATGGCCTCGTTCCCGATGCAGATCAAGCGTGCCGCTGTTGTCCTGTCGAGATTGGCGAAATAGCTAGCCGCTGGTGAACGCAGACAACGCAGAAGACAAATGAACCCTCTGGCTTAGCCTGCCCGAGGGTTCATCGTTGTGGTCTGCCCCTCTGCCCCTCAGTCCTCTTCCTTCAGGCACTCCTCGAGGATCCCCAGCCCTGTATCCACGTCGTACTCATCCAGCACCAGCGGCGGGGCGAAGCGGAAGGTGCTCTTGCCGCAGCCCAGGAGCAGGAGCCCCTTCCTGAATGCGCGCTCGGTCAGGCGGTCGATCAGTTCGGGGTAGGGCTCCCGCGTCGTGCGGTCCTTGACGAACTCGACGCCGACCATCAGTCCGCGGCCGCGCACGTCGCCGATGCAGGCGTACTTCTCCTGGAGCTTGCGGGCCCCCGCCTGGAGCCGGTCGCCGATCTTCTGGATCCGGGGCAGCAGCGGCTCGATCACGTCGAGAGTGGCCAGCGCCGCGGCGCAGCACACCGGGTTGCCGCCGAAGGTCGACCCGTGACTGCCCGACTCCCAGGTCATGACCGACTCCTTGGCGATCATCGCGCCGATCGGCATGCCGGACCCCAGCCCCTTGGCGGAAACGAGGATGTCCGGCTCGACCCCCTCCCACTCCGAAGCCCACCACTTGCCGGTCCGGCCGACGCCGCTCTGCACCTCGTCGCAGACCATCAGGATCCCGTGCTTGTCGCAGAGCTGCCGGATGGCGCGGAGGAAGCCGTCCGGCGGCACCACGTAGCCGCCCTCGCCCTGGATCGGCTCGAGGAAGATGGCCGCCACGTCATCGGGTGCGACCTGCCGGGTGAACAGATCCTCGATGGCGGCGATCGATTGCGCGATGGCCGCCTCGGGCCCGCCCATCCGGTATGGATTGGCATAGGGAACGTGGTAGACCTCCGGGAGCAGCGGGCCGAAATGGGCGTGCTGCTTGGCCTTGCTCGAGGTCAGGCTCATCGCCCCGTAGGTCCGGCCGTGGAACGACTGTTGGAAAGCGATCAGCGCCGGCCGCCGGGTGTGATTGCGGGCCAGCTTGATTGCCCCTTCGACCGCCTCGGTGCCGGAGTTGGACAGAAAGACCCGCTTCTTGCTCTTGCCGGGGGCCAGCCTGGCCAGCCGCTCGGCCAGCGCGGCGAACCCTTCGAAGTAGAAATCGGTGCCGCAGATGTGGAGGAAGCGGTCCGCGGCATCCTTGATGGCCCCCACCACCTTCGGGTGATTGTACCCGGTCGAGCTCACGGCGATGCCGGCCATGAAATCGATGTAGCGGTTGCCGTCCGCGTCCTCGACCATCGCCCCTTTGCCGCCGGCGATGACCAGGGGGTACTCCTTGATATAGGAGGTCGAGGTCCACTGTTCATCCCGGGCCACGATCGCCTTGCCCTTGGGGCCGGGAGGAGTCACGACGATGCGGGGGTAGTCTCGAGTTGCCATTGGAGATCTCGGGAAAGCGGGGAACGGTGAACGGTGAACGGTAAACGGTGAACGGGGATTCGCGACCGGCGTCGAGTGATGGTACCTCAGGATGAACCCGGGCTACCGTTCACCGTCATCCGTTCACCGTTCACCTCTCAGTCAGACATGGGCCCCGGCGGCGGCCATCGCGGCGCCGTGCTCGCGCCACCACTGCTGGCCGGCCTCGGGAAGCAGGTAGATCGGGTCGAAATACTCGTACTTCCGGTGCAGCGCCTCCGGATCATCCCACTCGATGCCGTTGAGATAGTTCTTGGTCCAGTAGCTGATCCCCTTCTCCCGGTCATACTCGGCGACCTGGTGGACCCAGCGCTTGCCGACGAAGGGGACGTCGCAGAGCAGCCGCGGCGTGGCGAAGCCGGGGAGGTAGCCCATGATGTCGTGCTGCAGCTGCTGGGCCTCGAACACGCCGAGCCGCCAGTGCTCGGAGTTGGGGATCATGTCGCACATGTAGAAGTAGTAGGGCATGATCTTGGCGTGGTCGAGCAGCATGAAGCAGAGCTCGAGCAGGGCCTCGGGGGTGTTGTTCACGCCGCGGAGCATGACGCCCTGGTTGCGGACGTCGCGGAAGCCGATTTCGAGCAGCTTCCGGGTCGCCTTGCGGAGCAGCGGTGTCACCTGCTGGGCGTGGTTGACGTGGGTGTGCAGCGCCAGGTCCACGCCGCGGTCGAACGCCTTCTTCGCCAGTCGCTCCAGGCCCTCGATCACGCTGTCCTGCAGGAAATGCTGGGGCAGCCCCGCCAGTCCCTTGCTGGCCAGCCGGATGTCGCGGATGTTCTCGATGTCGAGGAGCGCCGAGACGAAGGGCTCCAGCGTGGTCATCGGCAGGTTGGCGATGTCGCCGCCCGACACCACGACGTCGCGCACTGCCGGCGTCTTCCGCAGGTAGTCGAGGATCTGCTGGTGACGCTCCTTCTGGGGTGTCACGAACTTGAGCTTGTCGACCTGGGGCACGTCGTTGCCCACCAGGTCCATCCGGGTGCAGTGGCCGCAGTACTGGGGGCAGGTGGAGAGCATCTCCGCCAGCACCTTGGTCGGATAGCGGTGGGTGAGGCCCTCCACCTTCCACATGTCGGCTTCGTGCAGGCTGTCGCGCGAGGCCATGGGGTGGTTGGGCCAATCCTTGCGCCGGTCGTCGAAGGCGGGCGCCATGTACCGGCGCACCGGGTCCTCCCACAGGTTGCTCGCGTTCATCGTGTTGAGCATGTGCGGGGGAATCAGCATCGACATCGTGGCGCGCTCCTCGTGATCCCGCGCGATGCTGTCTGCGAGGGTATCGGGGAGGAGGTCGCCGAAGACGGCCTTGAACTCCTTGAGGTTCTTGACCGTGCGCCGGCGCTGCCAGAGCGCGCTCTCCCAGTCCTCGCGGGACACGCCGCGGAAGCCGGGCAAGCGGTTCCAGTCCGGCTCCACGAATTCGCGGGTCAGGGGATAGGTGATCGGCTGACGGGCCACGGAGCCGGTTGGATTGCGAGTCATCTCGTCCTGCCTGCTTGGGGGGCGAGCACGCCATGCGCCTCATCGGACCAGGGCCTGGAGCCGACGATGACGCGATTGACGAATCCAACGATAATATATAATATATGATCTCGCAAGTGCGTGTGGCTGTGTACTCTATTCGCCGAGCATCGACCCCTTGGACCTGAACCGCGTACTCAATCGCAGCCCCCGGGCCCCTCGCCAGGCAACCCATGAGCTGGTCGCCGCCGCGCTCCGGGAGGCGATCACCACCGGGCAACTGCGCGGCAACCAGCCGCTGCCGCAGGACGAGATCGCGGCCCAGTTCAAGGTCAGCCACATCCCCGTGCGCGAGGCCCTGCGGCAGCTCGAGGCCGAAGGCCTGGTAACCTACCAGGCCAACCGGGGAGCCACCGTCACTGCGCTGACGCCAGGGGAGATCAGCGAGATCTACCAGATCCGTTCGATCCTCGAGACGGCGGCGCTGCGTCGCGCAGTGGCCCGGCTTTCTCCAACTGTCCTTGCCCATGCCGGGCAGATCCTCGAACAGGCCGAGCGCGCCACCGACGGCGCCGAGTGGGGCTCGCTCGATGTCGAGTTTCACCGGACGATCTACGATCTCGACGACCGCCCCCGGCTCAAGGAGCTGATCGAGGGCCTGCTCCGGCGGGTGGACCGCTACTGGCTGTCCCACGGGCTGATGCTCAAGCACCGCGAAACCTTCGACCGCGAACATCGCGAATTGCTGGCGGCGGTCGCTTCCGGCAATGCCGAGCATGCGGCCCACATGCTCGACGCGCACCTGACCGATGCCTGCGGGCTGCTGGTGGCGGAGCTGGAAGTGCGCGGGAGTGAATCGACCGGCCGAGTGTAGCGACTCCCGCCCGAGGCTCCCGGCCGGCCCTGCATCGACTGATGCTTGCGCCGGCGTTCCCATCGTCAATACTGTACTGACCCGGCCCAGGAGTGAGGCATGAACCCCCGTCGCCTTGGTATGCACAGCTTGATGGTGATGGCGGCCTTCCTCGGCTGGATGTTCGCAGCCTGCTCGCCGACCGTCACCTACCCAACGAGTTCACTGCCGGTCGACAGCGTGACCATCAATCCGGGAGTCGATACTGTCATCCTTCGGGCCAGCCTGCAGTTGGGGGTGACCCTCCGGGACTCGCTCGGGGCGATCACCACGGGACGGGCCGTGGCCTGGTCCAGCAGTGACACCAGCATCGTTCAGGTCAATAACTCCGGAGGCGTGACCGGCCGGGCGATCGGATCGGCCAACATCACATCGACATCGGAAGGGAAGTCGGCCACGGCGACCATCTTCGTGGCCCCGGTGGTCAACATCGATCCCCGGCTGCCCAGCGTCTTCGTCGGCGACACGATCACACTCGGCAGCCATCTCACGGACAATGCCGGTGCACCGGTCCCGGGCCTCGCGGCCGGGTGGGTCTCCCTGAATCCGGGGATCGCGACGGTCACCGCCACGGGCCTGGTCACGGCCGTCAGCCTCGGCACAGCCACCATCACCGCCACAGCCAGTGCCGGACTCGGCTCCGTGGATCTCGTCGTTCTCCAGCCCCTGATCCGCGCCAATCGCAAGATCGCCTTCCTCCAGGACATCAGCACGGCGTTCGTGCCCAGTATTCTCGCACTCCAGAGCATGAACCCCGACGGCTCGGCCCAGGTGACCATCACTCCGGACAACTTCACGGTCCAGGAGTACGAGTACTCGCCTGACGGGAGCCAGATCGCACTCATCGGAAGGTTCGATTTCGGATTCGGCGTCTCGAACAGCCTGTATGCCATGAACGCGAACGGCACCGGGCTCGACTCGCTCCGGAGCGACGCGGCGGGCGGGCTGCGCTGGGGTCCCGACGGTTCGGCGATCCTGTACACGACGACCTCGCACCCGGCAACCCTGGCAATCGTCCACCCGGACGGCACGGGATACCGCCAGCTCGCCGGCATGAGCGGTGCGGACCTGCTGTATCCCGAGTGGTCTCCCGACGGCCGCCAGGTTGCGTTCGTGCGGCAGACCTCTTCCTGTGAACAGCTCTGGGTGATGGACGCCGATGGCACCCATCAGCAGCGGCTCAACGTCGCGGCCTCCGCCTGCCGTCTGCAGTGGTCTCCCGACGGCCGGGACATCCTGTTCATGGGAACGCCGTCGCCCTCCGGCATGTGGCTGGTGCATCCCGATGGCACCGGCTTCAGGCCGTTCACCCTCACCTGTGCCGGCTGTCCCCCCGTCCCGCTCTATGACGTGATGCGCTGGTCCCCCGATGCCACCCAGCTCGCCTTCCGGCTCAACGATGCCGGGGACGTCGGGGTGACCAATCGCGACGGGACGGTCCTGCTTTCCATCCTCCTCCACCAGCCGAGCTCGATCAACGGCACGATCGACCCGGCGCCGCGCTGGTCGCCCGACGGGCTCGAACTGGTTTACGGCACCCGCGATGCGATCCCGGCGCACGATCCTGCCGTGGGTGTCATGACCGCCACCGGGACCGGCCAGACCGTGGTGACCCAGGGTCTGGTAGCGTCGACGCCGCGCTGGCAGCCATAGGCGGCCCGGGAAGGCTCGCCGACCATGACCGCGCCCGGAATATCCTTCGAGGAGTTCCGCCGCGAGGTCATTCGCTTCGAGGCCGAGGCGGCCGCCGACCCTGAGTTGTATCGCTCGGGAATGGCCGGCTTCGCGATCCTGGGCTATGCCTACCTGATCGGACTCGCGATCGGACTGCCGCTCCTGGCGGTGCTGGCGATCGTCCTGCTGGCGGAGGCCCACCTCGCCCTCTTTGCCGGCAAGCTGCTGATCCCCATCGTGGTCCTCTGGATCACGCTGGTGCGCGCGCTCTGGGTCCGCTTGCCGGAACCGAGGGGGCTGCCTCTCACGGCCGTCGAGGCGCCGGTGCTCTTCGAGCTGATCGCCGAGCTGAGTCGCCGACTGAAGGCGCCGGCGCCCGACGTCGTGCTGGTCACGGAGGAATTCAACGCCAGCATCAGTCAGCGTCCGATGCTGAGCCCACTGGCCGGATACCGGAACTACCTGCTCCTCGGCTGGCCACTGCTCCAAGCGCTTTCCGCCGAACAATTTCGCGCGGTGCTGGCCCACGAGTTCGGCCACCTGTCGGGCAATCACGGCGGGTTCGCGAGCTGGATCTACCGCCAGCGGGTGACCTGGGCGGCCCTGCGCCACCAACTCGAGGGCGGAGACAAGGACTCCCGCCTCGCGTCCATCGTTCTCGGCCGATTTGCCCGGTGGTACGAACCGAAGTTCGCCGCCCGGTCGTTCGTCCTGGCCCGGGCCCATGAATACGAGGCCGATCGGTGCGCGGTGGAGCTGACCAGTTCCCTCGTGGCCGCTGGTGCGCTGGTGCGGGTCCACGGGGCCGGCGCGTGGGTCGAGAAGCACTATCTCCAGTCACGCCTGAAGGAGGGGGAGGCGGCCCCTGAGCCGCCGGCCGATCTCTTCACCAGGATGGGTACGGAGTTTGGGCAGGCCCTGCCCGCCGAGGAGGTCGAGGCCGGGGTCTCCAGGGCCTGGTCCAGGCCCACCGATTATCACGATACTCACCCGGCGCTGGCCGATCGCCTGCGCGGCATGGGACTCGAACGCCTCGAGCAGGTGGAGAGCCCCGCGGTCCGCCCCGGACCGGCGGCGGGCTCTGTCTTCCTGGGAGAGCTCAACGACACGGCGGCGAAGCGTCTCGACCTGCTCTGGCGCGAACACGCCGGCCCCCGATGGAAAGCCCGGAGCGAAGAGGCCAAGGCGGCGCGCGAGACGCTCGCCGCGCTGGCCATCCAGGCTGGCCAGCGGGCGCTGACCGATCCGGAATCCTGGCAGCAGGTGCGACTGACCTACAACCACGATGGGCCGGTGGCCGCCGAGCCTCTGGCAACATCCTACCTGGCGAACCATCCCGATCACCCCGGCGCCAGGTTCATGCTGGGGCAGGCCATGCTCGAGCGCGGCGATGAAGCGGGAGTCGCGCACCTCCGGGCCGCGATGGCGCGGGATCCCGATCTGGGGATGCCGGGCAACGCTCTTCTGTTCGACTACTACTGGTCGCAGGGGCGGGTCGAGGAAGCGGAGGCGGTCCGCGGGGCCAGTGAGGAGATGGCGCGGGAAGCGAGTACCGCGGCCCGCGAGATGGGCAAGCTCGACGTCTCGACGGTGCTTCGTCCCCACGAGCTCTCGTCGGCAGAGGTGGAGAAGCTTCGCCGGTTCCTGTCTGGATTTCCCGATGTGACGCTGGCGCTCCTGGCCCGGCGGGAGGCGCGGCCCGGGAGGACGACGCCGAGGTTTGTCCTTGGCGTGGTGATGCGCAGCCCGTGGTTCGGCGGCCGGCGCACCATCCGACGCGAGCAGGCGTTGCTCACCCGAATCGTTCACGAGGGGAGCTGGCCCGGGGAAACCTACGGCTTCGTGCTGGGGCGAGAGCACAAGAAGCTGATCAAGCGGTTCCGGGCGGTGCCGGGGGCGGTGCTGGTGGAGCGGGTGTAGCTCGGCCTTCGCCCGTTCGCCGTCCCCGTGTAACTTTGTCCGCCAGCCAGGACCCCGAATCCCCGGATCATGACCAAACATATCGGCTCCAAGCTCCTCTCGATGTCCGACGCCATCGCCGCCCACGTGCGGGACGGCGACACGGTGGTCATCGAGGGCTTCACCCACCTGATCTGCTTCGCCGCGGGGCACGAGATCATCCGACAGCGGCGCAAGGACCTCGTCATCTGCCGGCTGACGCCGGATCTGATCTACGACCAGATGATCGCGGCCGGCTGCGCCCGGAAGCTGGTCTTCTCGTGGGCCGGGAACCCCGGCGCCGGATCATTGCATGCCTTCCGCCGAGCGGTCGAGAAGGGCACCCCGCCGCTGGAGATCGAGGAATACTCCCACTTCGGCATGGTGAGCCGGATGTCGGCCGGTGCCGCACGGCTCCCCTTCTGGACGATGCGGAACTACATGGGGACCGACCTGCCCGAAGCCAACCCCCTGATCCG
>Ga0326726_10006319_pt1 | contig 10679 bp, 1 predicted proteins | sample MHFenrmetagenome_2_FD_207603 | JGI IMG/M metagenome (GOLD analysis project Ga0326726, IMG submission 207603) | Lab enriched peat soil microbial communities from Michigan Hollow, Ithaca, NY, United States - MHF15MN | ecosystem: Environmental > Terrestrial > Soil > Wetlands > Peat | place: USA... | reverse complement strand
GGCGCGGCCACGTTGACGCTGCCGCTGCTCGCACCCGCGGCGATCGTGATGGTGGCGCCGTTGTCCAGGGTCACGGTCACGGCGGTCTGTGCCGGCGCGGTGAGCGATGCCGTGTAGATGATGCTGCCGCCTTCGGCCACGCTGGGCGTGGCGCTGAGCGACACGGTCGTGCTGTTGATCGTGTCGACGACCAAGGTGTTGGCCGGCTTGGTGTCGATCGCCAACTGCTCGAAGCCGCCGCCGGTGGCTGTGCTGATGGCGGCCGACACCGTGCTGGCATCGACGACCACGTCGTCGCCGGGCGCCGCCACGCTCACCGAGCCCGTGCTCGTGCCGGCGGCGATCGTGATGCTCGCGCCGTTGCTCAGCGCCACCGTCACCGCCGACAGTGCCGGTGCGGTGAGCGATGCCGTGTAGACGATGCTGCCGCCCTCGGCCACGTTGGGCGTCGCGGTAAGCGACACCGTGGTGGTGTCGATCGTGTCGGTGATCGACGTCGCCGCCGCGGCAGGATTGACCACCAGGCTCTCGAACGTACCGCCGCTGGCGCTCGCGATCGTGGTGGAGACGCTGCCCGCGTCGGCGTACACGTCGTCGCTGGGCGCCGCCACGCTGACGCTGCCGCTGCTCGAGCCGGCGGCGACGGTGATCGTCGCGCCGTTGGCCAGCCGCACCGTCACCGGCGACAGCGCCGCGCTGGTCAACGACGCGGTGTAGACGATGCTGCCGCCTTCGGCGACGCTCGGCGTGGCGGTGAGCGACACCGTGGTGATGTCGATCGTGTCGCTGACGGCGGTGACGGCAGGTGCCGGGTTGACGACCAGGTTTTCGAAGCCACCGCCGGTGGCGGTGCTGATGCGGTCGGCAACGCTGCCGTCGTCGCTGTACACGTCGTCGCCAGGCGCCGGCACGCTGACGCTACCGCTGCTCGCGCCGGCTGCGATGGTGATCGTCGCGCCGCTTTGCAGCGTCACCATGACCGCCGACTGCGCGGGCGCGGTGAGCGACGCCGTGTAGACGATGGTGCCGCCCTCGGCGACGCTCGGCGTCGCGGTCAGGCTCACCGTGGTGAGGTCGATCGTGTCGGTGACGTGGGTGACGGCCGCTGCGGGGTCGATCGCCAGATTCTCGAAGTTGCCGCCGCTGGCGCTGCTGATCGACGCCGACACGTTGCCGGCGTCGACATAGACGTCGTCGCCGGGCGCGTTCACGCTCACGCTGCCGCTGCTGGCGCCGGCGGCGATGGTGATCGTCGAGCCGTTGGACAGCGTCACCGTCGCGGCAGTGGCGGCCACGCTGGTCAACGACGCAACGTAGACGATGCTGCCGCCCTCGGCCACGCTCGGCGTGGCGGTGAGCGACACAACCGTGGTGTCGATCGTGTCGGTGACGGCGGTGACGGCGGGTGCCGGGTTGACGATCAGGTTCTCGAAGTTGCCGCCCGCGGCATTGCTGATCGTGGTCGAGACGCTGCCCGCATCGATGATCGTGTCGTCGGCCGGTGCCGCGACGGTGGTGGTGCCGATGCTCGCACCGGCGGCGATGGTGATCGTCGCGCCGTTGGACAGGTTGACCGTCACCGGCGACTGCGCAGCCGAGGTCAACGACGCCGTGTAGACGATGCTGCCGCCTTCGGCCACAGTGGGCGTCGCGGTCAGGCTGACCGTCGTGGCATCGATCGTGTCGCTGACCGTCGTGACGGCCGGCGCCGTGTTGGCCACCAGGCTTTCGAAGCCGCCGCCGCTGGCGCTGCTGATGCTCGCGGCCACGCTGCCGGCATCGACATAGACGTCATCACCCGGTGCGGCCACCGTCACTTGCCCCGAGCTGGCGCCGCTGGCGATGGTGATCGTCGCGCCGTTGTCCAGCATCACCGTGACCGGCGAGTTGGCGGCGTTGCTGAGGCTGGCGGTGTAGACGATGCTGCCGCCTTCGGCCACCGCGGGCGTGGCAGCGAGCGACACCACGGTCACGTCGGGCGTGGCCTCGTCGGTGAGGGTGGCGGTGCCGGTGGCGCTGTTGTTGCCGGTCAGGCCCGCGGTCACGGTGGCGGTGAGCGTGAAGGTCTCACCGCTGTCCGCGATCGGGTCGTCGATCGTCGCCACCCGCACCTGCACCGACGTGAGGCCCGCGGCGAGCGTGACGCCGGCGCCGGTGACCGGCACCCAGGCGATGCCGTTGAAGTACTCGAGCGCGGTGTCGGTGTCGGTGCCGACGCTAGCGGTGCCGCTGGCCAGCGTCGGAGTGAAAGTGACCGCGCCGGCGCTCGGCGTCGACAGGCTGACCGTGAACACCGCGAAGCCGCCTTCGACCACCGCGGTGTCCAACACCGCGATCAACGCCGTGTCGTTGTCGACGATCGTCGTGCCGACGCTGCCGGCGACGCCACTGATCGCCAGGTTCTCAAAGTTGCCGCCGGTGGCCGACACCAGCGAGACACTGAAGTTCTCAGCACCTTCGGCCAGCGCGTCGTCGAGCGTGGCGATGCTGAAGGTCGTGCTGCTGGTGCCGGCGGCGATGGTCACGCTCACCACACCGCTGTAGTCGACGCCGTCGGTCGCGGTGCCGCTGTAGGCGAGGTTGACCGTGACCGCGGTTTGCGCCGCGCTGGTCAACGACACCGTGTAGGCCGCACTCGACCCTTCGACGACGCTGGCCGCGCCGGTGATCGACACCGTCGTGGTGTCGATCGTGTCGCTGACGGCCGTGATCGCCGGGGCCGGGTTGACGGCGAGGCTCTCGAAGTTGCCGCCGCTGGCGCCGGTGATCGTGGCCGACACGCTGCCGGCGTCGACGACCACGTCGTCGGCCGGTGCGGCCACGCTCACCGTGCCGCTGCTGGCGCCGACTGCGATGGCGATCGACGCGCCGTTGGACAGCGCGACCGTCACCGGCGTCTGGGCCGCTGCGCTGAGCGATGCGGTGTAGACGATCGAGCCGCCCTCGGCGACGCTCGGGGTGGCGGTCAGCGAGACGGTCGCGACGTCGGTGGTGTCGGTGATCGATGTGGTGGCGGCGGCCGGATTGACGGTCAGCGCCTCGAAGTTGCCACCGGTGGCGCTGCTGATCGTGGCCGACACGTTGCCGGCGTCGACATACACGTCGTCACCGGGTGCGGCGACGCTGGCGCTGCCGCTGCTGGCACCGGCGGCGATGGTGATCGACGCGCCGTTCGACAAGGTCACCGTCACCGGCGACTGCGCGGCCGTCGTCAAGGACGCGGTGTAGACGATGCTGCCGCCTTCGGCGACGCTCGACGAGGCGGACAGCGACACCGTGGTGATGTCGATCGTGTCGCTGACGGCGGTGGTTGCCGCAGCCGGATTGACCACCAGGCTCTCGAAATTGCCGCCGCTGGCCGCGCTGATCGTCGCCGAGACGCTGCCGGCATCGACGTAGACGTCGTCGCCCGGCGCGGGCACGCTGACGCTGCCCGAGCTGGCACCGGTGGCGATGGTGATCGTCGCGCCGTTGGACAGCGTGATGCTGACCGGTGTGGCTGCCGCCGATGTCAACGACGCGGTGTAGGTGATCGAGCCGCCTTCGGCCACCGCGGGGCTGGCGGTCAACGACACCGTGGTCGCATCGATCGTGTCGGTGATCGAGGTGGTCGCGGCCGCCGGATCGATGGCCAGCGACTCGAAGTTGCCGCCGCTGGCCGCTGTGATGGAGGCCGCCACACTGCCGGCATCGACGACCACATCGTCGCCGGGTGCGGCGACGCTGACGCTGCCGCTGCTGGCGCCAGCGGCGATGGTGATCACAGCACCGTTGGACAACGCCACCGTCACCGGCGACTGCGCGGCCGACGTCAACGACGCCGTGTAGACGATGCTGCCGCCTTCGGCCACGCTGGCCGATGCGCCGAGCGACACCGTGGTGATGTCGATCGTGTCCGACACCGCGGTGGTGGCCGCCGCCGGATTGACCGCCAAGGCTTCGAAGTTGCCGCCGCTGGCCGAGGTGATCGTTGCCGATACCGATCCGGCATCGACGACCACGTCGTCGCCGGGGGCCGCGACGCTCACCGTGCCAGAACTGGCACCGGCGGCGATGGTGATGGTGGCGCCATTGGACAGTGCCACCGTCACCGGCGTTTGCGCCACTGCGTTCAGCGAGGCGGTGTAGGTGATCAAGCCGCCTTCGGCCACGGCCGCGCTCGCCGTCAGCGAGACGGTGGTGGTGTCGAGGGTGTCGGTGATGTTCGTCGTCGCCGGGGTCGCGTCGACGTTCAGCACGTCGAAGCCGCCGCCGGCGGCGCTGCTGATCGCGCTCGACACCGAGCCGGCGTCGACGTATGCGTCGTCGCCGGGTGCATTCATCGACACCGAGGCGCTGCTGGCGCCGGCGTTGATCGTGATGCTGGCGCCGTTGGACAGCGTGACGCTGACCGCGCTGAAGGCGGGGCTGGTCAGCGTGGCTGTGTAGACGATCGCGCCGCCCTCGGCGACGCTCGGCGTGGCGCTCAGGCTCACCGTGGCCACGTCGGGCACCGGGGTCACCGCCACCGCGACCGTCGCGGTTTCGGTGACGCCGCCCGAGCTCACGGTGTAGCTGAAGGTCGTCGGCGTGGCGGGCGTGTTGTTGTAGTTCAGCGCCGGCGTGAAGACCAGCTGGCCGAGCGCATTCAATGCCACCGAACCATTGGCGACGTTGACCGCGGGGCCGCCCGCGGCGATGGCCCGGCCGTCCACCGCGACGATCGCCGGGCTCGTGCCCTCGAACGAATCGTTGGCCAGCACGTTGATCGCCACCGGCGTGTCTTCGTTGGTCGTCACCGCGTCGCCGACGATGTCGGCCACCGCGGCCACGGCGATCGGCACGCTGCCGGCGCTCGATGTGGTGCCGTCGTTGACCGACAGCGTCAGCGTCGCCGCGCCGTTGAAGTCGGCATTGGGGTTGAAGCTCGACCCGGCCAGCGCGGCGTTGACGGCGGCGGCGCTGCCGCTCAACGTGACGCTGGCGCTGCCGTTGCCCGACACGCCGACGCCGGCCGTCGAACCGAGCGTGAAGCTGCCGTGGTTCACCGCCACGGTCACCGTCAGTGTGTCGCCGTCGACGTTGCTGACGCTCAGTGCATTGCCGTTGGCGCTGGAGAACACCAGCAGCGTGTCTTCGACGCCGGCCTGTGCGGGCGGCAGGTTGACTGTCGACGGATCGTCGACTGGCGTCACCGCACCGCTCACCGCAGCAGTCGATGAGATGCTGCCGTTGCTGACCGTGTAGCTGAACCCGACCGGCCCGTTGGTGTCGGGCGCCGGCGTGAACACCAGTTGGCCGCCCGTCAGCTGCACGCTGCCGCCCGGCACGGACACTGCCGATCCGCCATCGACGATGGCGCTGCCATTGACCTGCGTGATCGTCAGCGTGCCGCCGTCGGGGTCGCTGTCGTTGGCGAGCACGTTGAGGGTCACGCTGCTGTCTTCCGCCACCGTGAAGGTGTCGGCGTTCACCAGGGGTGCGTCGGCGACTGCGCTCACCGTGCCGGACACAGCGGCGGCCGCCGACAACGCACCGTCGCTCGCGGTGTAGGTGAAGTTGATCGGGCCGTTGTAGTTCGGCGCCGGCGTGAACACGATCTGCCCAGCCACCAGTTGCACGCTGCCGTGCAGCACCGTCACCGCCGCGCCACCGTCGGCGATCGGCGTGCCGTTGACCTGCGTCACCGTGAGCGCATTGCCGTCGGGATCGGCATCGTTGCTCAGCACGTTGATCGTGGTCGAGCCGTCTTCGGCCACCGTGAAGTTGTCGGCGCCCACCACCGGCAGGTCGTCGACCGCGTTGACCGTCACGCTCCAGGTCGCCGGCGCCGAGCTGGCGCCTTGGTTGTCGGTGGCGCTGAACGTGATCGACGTGGTGCCCCAGTCGTTGGGATCGGGCCGGTACAGCAACCCGGCCGCCTGCACCGGGGTCAGCGTCTGTCCCGCGCTGACCGCAGTCACGCCGTCGGCGAGCAGCAGCGTGCCCCCGCTGGGCAGCTGCTGGATCGTGATGCCGGCGATCGGGCTGTCGACGTCGCTGGCGGTCAGCGACACCGGGATCGTCGTGTCTTCGAGACCGCTGCCTGAGCCGGCGATGGCCACCGGCGCGTCGTTGACCGGCGTGATGCTGAAGCCCACGCTGCCCACGGTGTTCGTGGTGCCCACCGTCGCGCTGTAGCGCAGTTCGCCCGCCGGCGTGCCCGCCAGATAGTCGGCTGGCGGCACGTAAACCATGCCGCCGAGCTGCGCCGGCGACAGCGTGCTGCCGGCATGCACCGGCGTGCCGTCTGCCAGCAGCAGCTGCCCGACCGCCGGCACGCTGTCGACGCGAACCTGGGTTGCACCGGCCGGTGCTGTCAATCCGACAATGACGTTAGGCCCTTCCTCGACGGCATCGATCGTCGATGACGGTGCTTCAATGGTGTTGCTCTTGTTCGGCTTCGCATCGCCGGCGAGCAGCGCGGCTTCGACAGGCGAGTCCGCCAGCCCCGCGCTGCGAAATTCAGGTGCCGTTGGCGCCGCCTCGGCGATGCGATCCACCCGCAGGCCGGGCTGCAGGTCGCCACCATCGCCGCCGGCCAGGCCGGCGGCGGGCGCGGCCTCGGCGCTGCCCTTGTTGAGGCTCTCGATCACACGATCGGCGTCGAGGGGCTGCGTGGCCTTGTGGCCGGCCGTGGTGACGGCGTCGTCACCTTCAGGAGCGATCTGCACGATCGCGTCTTGTGCCGTCAGGACCACCGAACCCTTGTGCAGCGTGTCGCCCAGCTTCAGCGCGCGGAACGTCCCATTGGCGCCGCGGACCCAGGCTTGACCCCAGATCGCGATCACCATCCCGACTTCGGTCTTAGTGAGCATTGGCATGCATGTCCCTTGCGCGCGCGCGCAATCTCGGGACCGAGGATAGACGTGGTTATCGGCCTTGCCGCGCGGGCTTCAAGCGCGTGCCGTGACGCCTGTCACCAAATGTGTCTTGGTTGCACAGTGGCACAGCCGACCTGTGCAATTCATCGGTCGCTGCGACGCCGCAGGCGCGCCGCGAAGCGTGCGAACTTACCGCTCGCTCATCGCGCGCTGCTGCACCTTCAGCACCGGCTTGAGCAGGTAGTTGAGCACCGACTTGCGGCCGGTGAGCACGTCGACCTCGGCCGTCATGCCGGGAATGATCGGCAGCTTCTCGCTGAAGCCCGCCTGCACGGTGCGCACGCGCACCAGGTAGTACGCATTGCCGCGTTCGTCGACCACGCTGTCGGGCGAGATGTTCTCCACCTTGGCGTCGAGTCCGCCGTAGATCGAGAAGTCGTAGGCGCTGAACTTCACGTTGGCCGCCAGCCCCGGGTGGATGAATGCGATGTCCTTGGGTGCGATGCGCGCCTCGAGCACCAGCGTGTCGTCGAGCGGCACGATCTCCACGATGTCCTTGCCCGGCTGCACGACGCCGCCCACCGTGTTGGCCAGCAGGCGCTGCACGCTGCCGCGCACCGGCGACTTGACCTGCGCCTTGTCGACCTTGTCGGCCAGCGCCACGGCGCCCTCGTTGAGCGCGTTGAGCTTGGCCATGGTGTCGCCGAGTTCCTTGCGCGCGTCGTTGCGGAAGCTGATCTCGGTCTCCTGCGCCTTGCGCTGCACCTCGCCGATCGCCGCCTCGGCGCGCGCGATCTGCGCCATCGCCTGGTCGGCATCGCCGCGGTAGCGCGCCACGTCGCGTTCCAGGCGCAGCACGTCGACCTGCGACACCGCGCCGCTGGCCAGCAGCGGCCGCGTCTGCGCCAGTTCCTGCTGCGTGAGATCGAGGCCTCGCAGCGCGGCCACCCGCTTGGACTGCATCTCGGAGAGTTCCTGCTGCCGCTGCGCGAGTTGCTGGCGGTTGACCGCCAGCGTGGATGCCAGTTCGCTCACCCGCGATTCGTACAGCCGCCGCTCGTCCAGCGCCGCACGATCTTCGTCGTCGTCGCGGCCCTTGGGGGCCACGAAGGGCGAGCCCTCGGCCAGCGCGCGCAGACGCGCGGCGCGTGCGCGCAAGGAAAAGCTCTGCGAGGCGCTCTCGCGCACGCCGGCGCCGGCGCGGGTTTCGTCCACTCGAAGCAGCAGTTGGCCAGCCTCCACCACCTGGCCCTCTCGCACCAGGATCTCGGCCACCACGCCGCCGTCGAGCGACTGCACCACCTGCAGCTGGCGCGACGGCACCACGCGCGCGTCGCCGCGCGTCACCTCGTCGACCGGCGCCAGCGCGGCCCACACCAGCAGTGCCGCCACCGCGATCGCCGCGGCGCGCACGATCTTCTGCGCGCCGCGCGTGCGCTGGCGCGAGATCAGCGCGTCGGCTTCGCGCTCGAAGCTGTTGACACCGGCTTGTTTGGCGTCGGCGTCGCTGACCGTCGGGCCGAGCAGCTTGTCGGTCACCGGCTCCAGCGCCACCCGCACACGCTCGAGCACACCCATAGCGCGCGCGCCGATGAACGGCGCTGCGGTGGCTGCGGAGTCGTCGCGGGCGTTCATGCGGCCAGTCGGCGCCGGGCCGTTCCCAAGCCGACTGCGCCCCCTCGGGGGGCGGCGAGCGAAGTGAGCGTGGGGGTCAACATCATGCGGCCTTGGCGATGCGCCCGGTCTGCAGCGCTTCCATGATGCGGTCGCGCGGGCCGTCGGCCACCACCTTGCCGCCATCGATCACGATCACCCGCGACACCAGCGACAGCAACGACGTCCGGTGCGTCACCAGCATCACCGTCTTCAGCTGCGCCCACGCGGTGATGCGCTGCGTGATCTGCGCCTCGGTGGAGAAGTCCATCGCGCTGGTCGGCTCGTCGAGCAGCAGCACCGGCGCGTTGTGCAGCAGCGCGCGCGCCAGACCCACGCACTGGCGCTGGCCGCCCGACAGCGAATCGCCGCGCTCGCCCACCGGCATGTCGAAGCCGCGCGGGTGGCGGTTGACGAAATCCGCCAGGCCCGCGGTCTCGGCGGCGGCCAGCACCGCCGAATCGTCGGCATAGGGCAGGCCGAGGGTGATGTTCTCGCGCAGCGAACCGTAGAACAGCAGCACGTCCTGCGACACGCAGCCCACGCCGCGGCGCACGTCGGCCGGGTCGAGCTGGCGCAGGTCGATGCCGTCGAGCATCACCGAGCCGTCGGTCGGCTGGTACAAGCCCATCGTCAGTCGCTGGATGGTCGACTTGCCCGAGCCGACGCGACCGATCAGCGCCACACGCTCGCCCGGCGCGATGCGAAAACTCACGCCGTCGAGTGCCATGTCGTCGCGGCCCGGGTATTTGAAGCGCACGCCGCGGAACTCGATCTCGCCCTTGAACTCGCGCCGCTGCACGAACGGCTGGCCGCCTTCTTCGGGCGAGGGCCGCTCCACCGGCTTGGCCATCAGGCGGTCGAGCGATTCGAGTGCGGTGCGCGCACCCTGGTACTGCATCAGCAGGCCGACGATCTGCCCGGCCGGCGCGAGCGCGCGCCCGGCCAGCATGCTGCAGGCGATCAGCGCGCCCATCGTCAGCTGGTGGTCGGCGATCAGATACACGCCGATCAGGATCACCGCCACGGTGGCGAACTGCGTCAGGGTATTGGCCGCGTACAGGGCACCCGACGACAAGCCACGCATGCGCACGTTGACGCGTGCGAGGAAGGTGTTCACGCGCTCCCAGCGAGCCTGGATCACGCCCTCGGCGCCCTGGGTCTTGATGGTCTCGATGCCCGACAGGCTTTCGACCAGCGTGGCGTTGCGCTGTGCACTGGCGCGGTAGGTGGTCTCGGCCAGCTCATGCAGGCGGTGCTGTGCGATGGTGCCCATCACGACGATGCTCACGAACACCACCACCGGCGGGATCGCCAGCCACGGCGAGATCCACAACATCACCAGCACGAACAGCGCCGCGAACGGCAGGTCGATCAGCGCGGTCACCGTGCTCGAGGCGATGAAGTCGCGCACCTGCTCGAAACCGCGCAGGTTGGAGGCGAACGAGCCCACCGACTCGGGCTTGTTCTCCAGCTTCATCCCGAGCACGCGCTCCATCAGCCGCGCCGACAGCTCGACGTCGATGCGCGCACTGGCCTCGTCGACGAAGCGGCTGCGCAGCTTGCGCAGCCCGAAGTCGGCCAGCAGGATCAGCGTCACGCCGATCGCCAGCGCCCACAGCGTCTCCACCGCGTTGTTGGGCACGACGCGGTCGTACACGTTCATCGAGAACAGCGGGAAGGCGAGCGCGAACAGGTTGACCAGCAGCGCCGCCAGCATCACGTCGCGGTAGACGAAGCGCTGCGCCAGCACCGCGCTCCAGAACCAGTGGCCGTGCCGGGTGGCCCGCTGCACCGGCGTGCGCTGGTCGAAGCGAAAATGCGGCCGCACGAACAGCACCACGCCGCTGTAGCGGTGGGCGAGGTCGTCGCGCGACAGCGTGATGGCGCCTTGGCCGGTCTCAGGCAGCAGCACGCGGGCGCCCTCGGCGCCGAAGCCCTGCAGCACGCAGGCCTTGTTGCCGGCCAGGATCAACACCGCCGGCAGTGCGGCCGCGTCGATCTCGGCCAGCGGCAAGCGCTGCAGCCGCGCCGACATGCCGGCGCGCGCGGCGGCTCGCTCGGCCAGCTCGAGCGTCAAGCGCCCGGCGACCAGCGGCAAGCCGGCCGACAGCGACGCGCGCGACGCGCCCACACCGTGCAAACGGCACACCTCGACCAGGCAATCGAGCAGCGGATCGGGGT
>Ga0326726_10006317_pt1 | contig 10680 bp, 6 predicted proteins | sample MHFenrmetagenome_2_FD_207603 | JGI IMG/M metagenome (GOLD analysis project Ga0326726, IMG submission 207603) | Lab enriched peat soil microbial communities from Michigan Hollow, Ithaca, NY, United States - MHF15MN | ecosystem: Environmental > Terrestrial > Soil > Wetlands > Peat | place: USA... | reverse complement strand
GGTCGCGCGGCGTCGTCGACGATCCGCGCGAGGCCCCAGTCGAGGACGTAGACCTCGCCGAAATCGCCGAGCATGATGTTCGCGGGCTTGAGATCGCGGTGGATGACGCCGCGCGTGTGGGCGAGCTCGATCGCGAGGCACACGTCGATGAACTGCGCGAGCAGCTGGCGGCGGGACCACTTGTCGCGGAGCGCCGGATCGGATGAGCTCCGTGCGAGCACCTCGGCCAGGGTGGTACCGGTCACCCGCTTCATCACGAAGTACGGGTTGTCGTGACGATCCATGCCGAGATCGTGCACGGGCACGACGGCGGGGTGGTCGAGCCGGCCCTGGACGCGCGCTTCGAGAAAGAACCGCGCGATCGTGTCGTCGTCGCGCTGTTCCGGTCGCATCAACTTGACCGCGACGTCGCGATCGATCCGGACGTCGTGGGCCAACCGAACCTCGCCCATGCCGCCCCGGCCGAGCGTGCCACCGAGCTTGTAACGACCTTCGAGCTCGAGCTCGAGCGCAGGGCCCGGATCCGTCGGCCCGCTGCCGAGACTCGCTATCGTACCTGGATCGTTATCGGACACGACGGCAACAGTACTCCACGGCGCCGCCACTTCCTCACTCCGTGTGCAGCGCCTCGATCGGATCGAGGAGCGAGGCGCGCGTGGCCGGGTAGAATCCGAAAAACACGCCGACCGCGATCGAGAACCCGAGCGCGAGCAGGTCGTTGCGCGCCGTCATCGCGAGCTGCCAGCCGAGCGCTTCGCCGATCGCTGGGCCGCCGGAGACCGCGAGCAGCACGCCGAGCGAGCCCCCGACGACGGTGAGCATCACGGCCTCGCCGAGGAACTGGATCCGGATCGCCTGCGGGCGCGCGCCGATGGACATCCGCAGGCCGATCTCGGTGGTGCGCTGCGCGACGGAGGCGAGCATCACGTTCATGATCCCGATCCCTCCGACGAGCAGCGCCATCGACGCGATGACGAACAACAAGATCTCGAGCGTCTCGGCGGATTTGAGCTTCGACTTCAGGAGGTCTTCCGGGTGGCGGATGTTGAAGTCGTCCTCGGCGCCGGCCGCGATGTGGTGGCGATCGCGCATGAGCTCGGAGACCTGAGCCGCGGCTTGCGGGATCGCGTCGGTCGACGTGGCGGAGCACAGGATGTCGTCGAGCCACGTCGTGTCCTTGCCGACGATGCGCCGGCGCGCGGTCGTCCACGGCATCATCAACGTGTCGTCCTGATCCTGACCGGTCACCGACTGGCCTTTCGGCGCGAGCGTGCCGATGACCATGAAGCTCGACGACCGGATCCGGATCTGCTCGCCGAGCGGATCGTCATCGCCGAACAGCCGGCGGCGCACGGTGTCGCCGATCACGATCACGGTGCGTGCTTGCACGACGTCGTCGTTGGTGAAGAACTCGCCGCGCGCGAGCTGCCAGCGGCGGATGCCGGGATACTCGGGCGACACGCCGCGAAACTGCGTGTTCCAGTTGGCGCCGCCGTAGATCACCTGGATGCGGCCGTCGATGTTCTCGGAGACCTTCGCGATCAGCGGCACCTCGGCGCGGATCGCGTCGGCATCGGACGGCAGGAGCGTCGTCATGCCGTGACTGCCGGTGCGCACGCCGCTCGCGTTGCGCGAGCCGGCCTCGAGCCACACGAGGTTGTCGCCGAGGTCGTCGAGCGCCTGGAGCGCGCTCTCCTTGCCGGCCCGGCCGATCGCGACGACGAGGATCACGGTCGCCACGCCCATCATGATCGCGAGCACGGCGAGGCCGGTACGCACCTTGTTCCGCCCGAGCGAGCGGATCGCCTCGACGGTCAGGAGGCGCAGCCACACACGGATCGGCATCACTTCAATCCTGGCACGTTGTCAAAAGCAACGCGCGCGTCGGTGTGGCGACGTGATTTCGATGGGTCCCGGGGGCACGTGTCTTGCTCCCTCGTGGGAGCTCATGAGGATGATTCGTATCGCGGTGGTGGTCGCGCTGGTCGGGTGCGGGCGGAGTGGTCACGTACCGGGCGGCCCCGGCGACGACGACAACCCGACGCCCGATGGTGCGGTGGTCGTGCCCCCGGATGCGCCGCCGATCATGCCGCATCGCGCGCCGGATCACGTCGTGATCGTGATCGAGGAGAACCACTCGAGCCAGGAGATCCTGGCCAACGCCGCGGCGCCGTACATCAACGAGCTCGCCGGCAAGGGCACGCTGTTCACCAGCTCGTTCGCGATCGAGCACCCGAGCGAGCCGAACTACCTCGATCTGTTCTCGGGCAGCAATCAGGGCGTCACCGACGATTCGTGTCCGCACACGTTCTCGACCGCGAACCTCGGCGCACAGCTGATCGCGGCCGGGCTGACGTTCGCGGGCTACTCCGAGGGCCTGCCGGCGATGGGCGATACGACGTGCAACGCCGGCGACTACTACCGCAAGCACAACCCGTGGGTGAACTTCACGAACGTCCCGAGCACGGCGAACCGGCCGTTCACCGTGTTTCCGACTGACTTCACGCAGCTGCCGACGGTGTCGTTCGTGATCCCCGATCAGCAGCACGACATCCACGACGGCACGATCCAGCAGGCCGACACGTGGCTCCAGCAGAACCTCAAGGCGTACGCGGACTGGGCGCCGAGTCACAACAGCCTGCTGATCGTCACGTTCGACGAGGATGATGCATCGGCCGCGAACCACATCCTCACGTTGGTGGTCGGCGGCGACATCCCGGTGATGAACGCGCCCGAGCGGATCTCGCACTTCAACCTCCTCGCGACGCTGCTCGACATGTTCGGGCTGCCCAAGTTTGGCCCGAACGCGCAGCCGATCGATCTGTGGCGCGTGAAGCCGGTCGATCTCAAGCGCACCGTCGTGTTCGTGTCGGGGATGACCACGCCGGGCCAGGATCTGTTCGTGCGCGGCGGCATCGACTACGGCTACGCCGCGTCGCACCTCGGGCTCGATTGCAACGTCGACCCGGGCGCGTGCCAGATCCCGATCCGCCACAAGAACATGATCAACCCGAGCACGGCACCGCTGAAGGCCGGCGATGACTTCATCGACTGGCTCGGGCCCGAGCCGAACCAGCAGGCGAGCGCGGTCGGCACGCCAGCGGACTTCACGATCGATCAGTGGCCGGCCGCGTGGGGCGCGGCGCGCACGGTCGCGACCGACGGCTACGGCGTCGAGGTGCTGAACCACTGGGGCGCGTACTGGATGCTCGACGTCGACATGGACTGCGCGAAGACGGTGAACGGCTGGTTCGAGATCAAGTCGTTCATCAGCAACGGCGCCGGCTGGGAGCCCGACGTCACGCAGACCGGGACGCCGTACGCGACGACGAATCACATGGGCCAGTGCGGTCGGGTCAATCGCTTCGATCGCGGATCGAGCGCGGCCGACATCCACGACTTCTGACGCGTGCTAGCGTGCGGCATGCGGATGCTCGTGCCGTGTGTGCTCGTCGCGCTCATCGCGTGTGGCAACAAGTCGGATCAGGCCCGAAAGGACATGCCGGCGCCGGCGGAGACGAAGCCGGCGGTCGGCTCGGCTGGTTCGGGCTCGGCCGCCGTCACGGCGGCAAAGCCGGCGAAGCCCGCGCGCCCGAAGCTGACGAAGCAACAGGTCGCGGACGTGCGCACGCACACGAAGGCGGGCTGGGCCGCGCAGAAGGACAAGCGCTGGGCCGATGCGGTGACCGAGTTCGAGGCCGCGCTGAAGATCTCCGACGGTGATCCGCGCCTGCTCACCGAGCTCGGGTGGTCGGCGATGAACGCCGGCGACTACGCGAAGGCGAAGAAGGCCGACGAGCTGTCGGTGCACAGCGCGACCGACACCAAGGTCAAAGCGGCGGGCCTGTACAACCTCGGCCTCGTGCAGCTCAAGCTCGGCGACACCGCGGCCGCACGCGCGTCGTTCGCGACCTCGCTGCTGTTGCGCCCGAACAAGACGGCCCTTGCCGAGCTCACGAAGCTCGGCGCGCCCGCGGCGGGTGAAGACGTGGCCGCGTGCCCGGCCGGCAAGTCGGCCTGTTATTGCGCGGTGTCGTACGTCGTGTCGTCGCCGGGCGAGGACGATCTCGCCGGCTGTCACGAGTCGACGACGACGAAGTCGCCGGTCGCCGGCTGGAAGGTCTACACGACTCCCACCGGCCACGGCACCGCCGAGGAATTGCTCGACGAGCACGACCAGGTCGTCACCACGATCGGCTCCGACGACTCGCGCATGCGCCACATGGACTCGATCGAACTGGCGAAGTTCGAGGTCAAGACGATCGCGGGTCATCGCGTGGCGTGGATCGAGGTCACCAACAACGACATCGCCCAGTGGATGGACGATCAGGACATCACCGACGAGAGCTACGACCTGACCTCGGTGACGGTCTGCGCGATCGGCGATGCGAAGACGCCGACCCGGTGCGCGCTACGCGACGCGCCGCTGTCGTCCGAGCACACGGTCTCGCACGCGACGATGCAAGACGACGGCACGATCAAGGACCACGGCGACGGCGAGCACACCGCGACCAAGCTCGATGTCGCGATCGCCAGCGACGGCACCGTCACCGTGAAGCTGGTGACCGGCTCGGCCGGCGCGCTTCCTCCGGACCTGCTCGGCCCGCACAAGCTCTGGTGATGCTACCGGCCGTGGCCGGTCTCGACCTCGGCCGAGTCCAGCTCTTCGTCGGCCGTCGGCGCGCGGCCATCGGCTTCCTTGTCGAGGCCGAGGCGGCGGATCATCTTGTAGATCGACATGCGCTCGATCCCGGCGGCGCGAGCCGCGGCCGAGATGTTGCCGTCGTGGGCCTCGAGTAGCGACTGCAGGTAGCGGCGATCGAACTCGTCGACGAGCTTCTGCTTCGCGACCTTGAACGGCACGTCGATGTCGATGTGCGCGAACCCGTCGCCTTCCTTCTTCGGCGGCGTCTCGAACGCGACGTGCGGATGGTTGGGCAGCAGCACCGCGCGCTCGACGGCGTTGCGGAGCTCGCGGACGTTGCCGGGCCACGTGTGGCGGCCGGCGCGGGCGATGAAGTCCTCCGGCAGGCGCGGGTCGGGGTTGCCCGACGACACCGACAGCTGGCGCAGGAAGTGTTCGACGAGCAGCGGCAGGTCCTCGCGGCGCTCGCGCAGCGCGGGGATCGACAGCTTCGCGACCGCGAGCCGGTAGTAGAGGTCCGAGCGGAACGTGCCGCGGTTCACCTCGGCCGCGAGGTCGCGGTTCGTGGCCGCGATGATGCGGACGTCGGAGGCGAACATCTTCGAGCCGCCGAGGCGGCGCACGCGCCGGGTCTCGACCGCGCGCAGGAGCTTGGCCTGGACGTCGAGCGGCAGCTCGCCGATCTCGTCGAGGAACAGCGTGCCGCCGTGGGCGAGCTCGAACACGCCGGCGGTCGACTTCACGGCGCCGGTGAACGCACCGACCTCGTGACCGAACAGCTGCGCTTCGAACAGCTGCTCGGGAATCGCCGAGCAGTCGAGCACGACGAATGGCTCGTTGCGGCGCGGCGAGCACTGATGGATCGCGTCGGCGACGAGCTCCTTGCCGGCGCCGGTCTCGGCCTGGATCAGCACCGTCGCGTCCGACTGCGCGAACCGGTTGATGAGGTCGAACAGGTGCCGCATCCCGGCGCTGCCGCCGATGAGGTTGTGCAGCCGCGCCTCGTTCCACAGCGGCATCGCGACCGCGTCGTCCATCGGATCGAACACGATGGCGCTCTTACCGACCTGGATGGTCGAGCCCGGCGCGATGAACCCGTCGACGATGCGCACGCCCTTGACGTACGTCCCGTTCGTCGAGCCGAGGTCGCGCAGGCGGTAGCCTTCCGGCGTCATGCGCAGCTCGCAGTGCAAGCTCGACACCTTGCCATCGGTCAGGTTCAGGTCGGCGCCGACGCGGCCGATCTGGATCTGCGGCGCGGCAAGCTCGATGACCTTGCCCTGGTCCACGCCTGCGACGACCTCGAGCCTGCACCGGCGCACGTTGATGGTGCGCGGGAGCCCTTGATAGGACGTCACCCAGGTCGGGGTCTCGAGGTCCTGACCACTCACGGCTTCAACTGTTGATCGTAGCACGCTCATCGGGCGACTCCTTTGTCTTCAAGGCGAACTTGTCCAAAGACTCCGACGTGGATGTCGTCGGGTCGGGCGGTCTTGTCCAGCTCCGCGACGACTTGCAGGAAGTCGATCGCGACATCGTGGTCATCGATCAGCTCGCTCACGGTGACGGCGAGCTTCTTGTCGGTGCCGTAGGACAGCTCGACGCGCTGGCCGGGCTTCACGAGATTGCGCTTCGTCTTCGGCAGCACGAACTTCACGATCAGATCGCTCGGGTCGAACACCTTCGCGATCGTGGCGCCCTTGTGGGCGACCTCGCCCTTGCGGACCTTGACGACCGACACGATGCCGTCGATCGGCGACTTGATGTTCGCGGCGTCGATCAGGCGCTTGGTCTCGGTGATGCTCGCCTCGGCGGCGTGGATGTCACCGGCGGCGGCGGCGCCGTCGGCACCGGCCGCGCTGTACTCCGACTGCGCCGAGTGCAGCGCTTCCGGCGACGACGCACCGGTGCGCACGAGCCGCGACTCGAGGTGGGCCTTGCGCTGCGCCTGGCTCGCCATCGCGTAGGCGTGACCGGCCTGGCCGCGCGCGCGGTCGCGGTTGGCGACCGCCTTGTCGAGCGCGGCGCGGAGCTCCGAGACGTCGAGCTGCGCGATCGGGTCGCCGGCGTGGACGTACTGATCGACGCCGACCGCCAGCTTCATGACCGCGCCGTCCGATTCGGCCGAGATCGCCTGCGAGACGCGCGAGCTGACGATCGCCGTGCAGAGCACGGGCTTCGGAGCTTCGGCGACGGGTGCAGCGTAGATGCCCATGTTCGGATCAGGCTCGCTGGCGCGATGCGTGGGCGACTCGCATGCTGCTAGCCCCAGCAGCGTTGCGAAGAGCATGTGCGGCTTCATAGGGGAGCTCCGGCTGGTTGTTGGTGGGTTGCGACGCCTCGAGGAGCTGGGCATAGAGCCCGCGCTTCGCGAGCAGCTGGTCGTGGTTGCCTTGCTCGATCACGCGACCCTTGTCCATCACGACGATGAGGTCGGCGTTGCGCACCGTGGAGAGGCGGTGCGCGACGGTGATGCGCGTGCAGCGCAGCGTCTCGAGGCCCTTGATGACGCGCGCCTCGGTCGAGTTGTCGAGCGCCGAGGTGGCCTCGTCGAGCAGCATCAGCGTGGGGTTGCGCAGCACCGCGCGAGCGATCGCCACGCGCTGGCGCTGGCCACCCGACAACGACGCGCCGCCATCCGAGATCACCGTGTCGTACGTCATCGGCATCTCGGCGACATCGTCGTGCAGGCACGACACCTTCGCGGCGTGCGTGATGCGATCGAGGGTGGCGCCGGGCGACGCGAGCGCGATGTTCTCGCGCATCGTGCCGCCGAAGATGAACGGGTGCTGCGGCACGATGCCGATCTGCTGGCGCACCGCACGCAGGTCCATGTCGTGCAGCGGCTTGGCGTCGTACTGGATCTCGCCGGTGATCGGCTTGTAGAGACCCGACAGCAGGTTCAGGAGCGTCGACTTGCCCGAGCCCGACGGACCGACGAGCGCGACGGCCGAGCCGGGCGGGATCTCGAGGTTGACGTCCTGGACGACCAGCGGCGCTTGCTCGCCGTACTTGAACGACAGGTTCTTCACCGTGACGTGGCCGCGGAGGCGCGGCGGCACCTGCACGGCGTCGCGGTCCTGCTCGACCGGCGTCTGCAGCACGTCGTCGATGCGATCCATGTGGCCCTTCACGAGCTGCAGCTCGAGCGCGCTCGACACCAGCGCCGACAGCGGGCCGAACAGGCTCGTCGCGAGCGAGTTCATCGCGAGCATCATGCCCATCGACATCTTGCCGGTCATGACCGACGTCGCGCCGATGGTGAGGATCAGCATCGGCCCCAGCGACGCCACCGCGGCGCGCAGCGAGTCGACGTACGCGCTGGCACGCGCGCGGCGCATCTTGACGTTGAGCTCGTCGGTGTAGAGATTCGACCACTTCTCGAGACCGAGGCGCTCGGCACCCGCGCACTTCAGAGTCTCCATGCCGCCCAGCATCTGCACCATGTAGCTGTGCGCCTTCGCCTGCTTGTCGAGGTCGGCGGCGAGCAGGCGCTGGAACGTGGGCCGGGCGCACAGGAACACCAGCGCCTCGAGGCCCGACATCACGATGGTGATCACGCCGAGGATCGGGTTGACGTAGAAGATGATGCCCGCGTAGAGCAGCACGAACGCGCCGTCGATGACCGCCGACATCGACTTCGACGTCACGATCTCGCGCACCGTGCCGTTCGAGTCGACGCGCATCATGAGATCGCCGGTCGACCGCCGCTGGAAGAAGCTGAACGGCAGCGACACCATGTGGTCGAGGAACCCGAGTGTCATGCGCGTGTCGAGCGCGATGCGGAGGTGGAGCAGCACGAACGACCGCACGACCTCCGACAGGATGTTGAACGCGGTCATGCCACCGATCGTGGCGAGGCAGACGTAGAGCAGCGAGTAGTCGCTGCGCGGCACGACCTGGTCGATGATCATGCCGGTGAGGAGCGGCATCGCGAGCGCGATCAGGCGCAGGAACAACGAGATCACGATGACGCGCGAGAACAGGCCCTTCTCGGACATCAGCTCGTCGACGTAGCGCTTGAGGCGGCCCTTCTCGAACTTCTGCTTCGTGAACCGCGCGGTCGGGAGCAGCTCGATCGCCACGCCGGTGAACGCCTTCGCGAACTGCGCGAGCGGCACGTCGCGCGGGCCGGTCGCGGGATCGACGATCCGCACGCCCGCCTTCACGACGCGCTCGAACACCACGAAGTGGTTGAACTCCCAGTGCAGGATCGTGCCGGTCTTTAGGAGCTTCACCTGCGTGATGTCGACCTTGATGCCGCGACCCGCGAGGCCGTAGCGCTCCGCGGTATCGAGGATCGACTTCGCGCTGACGCCGTCGCGGCCGATGCCCATCGCCTCGCGAACCTCGGCGAGCTTCACGTCCTTGCCGTGATACGCCATCACCATGCACAGCGACGCGGCACCGCAGTCGGTCCACTCGAGCTGCTGCACGAACGGCACGGCCTTCCGCTTCGAGACCGCGAAGCCGAGCTTGCGTAGCGCGGGGAAGCTCTTCTCGACGGCCTTGGTTTGTTCGCTCGACATTGGGGTTCCTTAATCGAGGAGGTGATCGAGGCGGGGGAAGATGGTGACGATGAAGCGCTTCGACTCGAGCTTGATCTCGTTCGTCGTCGTCATGCCGTGGCTGTAGTTGAGCCACCCGTCGTGGTACGGAAAGTGGGGCTTCTTGAGCTTCGCCTTGACGAGGATGAACGAGCCGTCGTTCGGGATCTTCGCGGCATCGGCGAGCGCCGCACCGATCTGCTTGCGCGCCTCGCCAGCGCCGACGAGCGTCAAGCCGACGTCCACGATCTCGATGCGCTCGCGGATCTTCTTGTAGCTCGTGAGGTCGACCTGCAGCTCGTCGCCGACGTGGATCTGCGGCTTGTCGTTGCCGGGCATGAACGCCCACACCTCGGGCAGGGTGCCCGGCTCGACGATCGTCAGGATGTCCTCGCCGAACTGCAGCGACAGGCCGGGCTGGACGCGGAAGTCCGACACGAAGCCGGCCTTGGTCGCGCGGATGTACTTCTGCTCGAGCGCGGCCTCGGCATGGCGAGCCGCGGCCTGCGCGCTGGTCAGCGACTTGCGGACCTGCTCGTCATTCGAGTCGAACAGGTACTGGCGCTGCGCCGATTCGAGCTCGGTCTGTGCCTGTTTGAGGTCGGCCTCTTCCCGCTGCGCGCCGAGCTTGATGATGACGTCGCCCTTGCGAACCAGCTGCTGCGGCACGACGCGGACTTCCTCGACCGAGCCGGCGACCGGCGCGGTGATCTTCGTGCCGGGATAGACGACCACCCCGGGGCCGGTGGAGTAGGTGGGCACGCGCACGACCACGCCGAACAGCACCGCGACGATCATCGTGATGATGAGCAGCGGGTACGCGCGCTTCACCCACTTCGGCGACAGCTCGGCGAGCACGCCCTCGTGGCCACGCTTGCGGTGGTTGTCGAGCGCCTCGGGGCGGTACAGCGACTTCTTGTCGGCGGCGAGCTCGGTCTTGTGCTGCAGGTGCTGCACCACGAGGTGGTGCATGACGCTGGCGCTCTCGCGCGCGAGGGCCGCCATCGTGACGTGATCGGTCGGCGTGAATGCCGGCTGGCGCGCGTTGCGGACGAGCTGGATCACCGCGATCGTCTCGGTCGGCGTGATGATCGGGACGATGCCCGAGTGGGTGCCGATCAGCGCGCGACGAGCGCGGCCACAGGCGGCGATCGACTGCGTGTCCTTCGGCAGCTCGTCGTCGGGGCCGAGCGTGTAGAAGCCGTCGGGGCTCGCGTAGATGATCGTGACGGAGAGCGAGCTCGTCAGATCGGCGAGCGCGTCGCGGAGCAGGCGGTCGGCGCCGGCGAGATCGGCCTGCAGCGCGAGACGGCGCAGCCAACCATAGATGCTGGGCGCGATCTCGGGCGGCAGCGGCATCGCGAGCGGATCGAACGCGACGCCGCCGGCGAACTGCACGAACGGCGCGGCGCTCTGGAGCTCGGCGGCGCCGGGGACGTCCTGCATGAACGGCGACACCGGCGCGGCGGGCGCGGCAATGGGCGGCGA
>Ga0326726_10006316_pt1 | contig 10680 bp, 8 predicted proteins | sample MHFenrmetagenome_2_FD_207603 | JGI IMG/M metagenome (GOLD analysis project Ga0326726, IMG submission 207603) | Lab enriched peat soil microbial communities from Michigan Hollow, Ithaca, NY, United States - MHF15MN | ecosystem: Environmental > Terrestrial > Soil > Wetlands > Peat | place: USA... | reverse complement strand
TGTAATAAGATTAACCACAGACTCGATATCAATGGTATAACCTGAAATCTCCATTAGATCACCTTGCTTATATGATTTAGAAGCTGCTGATAGAAGTCCATCCGATATTCGTACGACTCATCAGAGGCATCCAGTGTAAAAGAATGCTCATCAGGGGTAAATGGTTCAAATGTCTTTTTTTGTACTAGATATATCTCCCAGCGCCCATCGGAAACAGATTTCTTCTTCAACCGATCCTCCAATCGTTTCTTTACAACTCCATCAGGGCATGTGCACTGTACTATAACCATTGTCGCATGATGTTTTTCAGCGACATGGTGTGCCATCTCCCGGTATTTTTTTTTCTGGAATGTCGCATCGAGGATCACGTTGTCCCCTTTTTTTAAGAACATGGATGCACGCTGCATGACTTGCTCATAGGTCTTATCGATTTTTTTCGGGTCATACAGACCAGTATTATATTGATCATGGCGCTGTTCATAAGAATCGATTCCTGCTACTTCCTTTCGCACGATATCCGTATTAATGAGTGTTGTGTGATAATCAACCGCGATTTTGCGTGCCACTGTCGATTTCCCTGTTCCAGATAAACCTGCGACAAGAAAAAACAACGGCTTATGCTTCTGCAGATCAAGGGAAAAGAGGCTTGTATAATACCGTGACAACTCAAAATACTTTTTCGCAGATTCTAAAAGACGGTCCTTTACTTCCGGGTCGATATGAGGATCATTGAGCTGGAACCCATGGACTTTCCCTCGGACGAACGCTCGGTACGACTTGTAAAAATTCAGCACTGAATATATATCGAAGTCCTTGCTTTTCTCCACATATTTTTCGATGAAGTAACTTGACAGGTATGGGTGATTCAAGTAATCGAGGTCCATGGCAAGAAACCCGATATCTGAGGCGACATCGCAGAAGCGAAAACGATCATTAAACTCGATGCAGTCAAAAATATGGATCGTATCACCGGACACCACGATATTTCCTGAGTGCAGATCCCCATGGCAATCGAAGATCCGCCCTTCTTTCATCCGGCGTCCGAACACATCCTTTTTGCATTCGAAAAACTTGGTGACTTCATCTTTGATGTACGAAAATGTCTCCTTTGGTACCGTGATGCCGATCATTGGTTTGGTTTGATTGAAATTCTCATCAATGTTTTGTTTGACAGAGGATGCTTCACCGTATTCTTTAAGTTCTTCTGTTGGTTCTTGTGCGTTATAGAAATCGATTAAAATCGTAATGAGGTGGTCGATGATTCCCTCAGTAATTTTTCCCTGTTGAAGCATATTGGTCATGATGCATTCCTGAGGGAATTCCTTCATTTTTAAGGTATACTCAACGATGGTTCCATCCCCATCGAGCTCAAGGGTGTTATCTTTTTTCGTGATGGGGAGTACATCCAGGTACATCTCCGGGCAGAGTCTTTTATTCAGCCGCAGTTCTTCTTCGCAGTAGTATTTGCGTTTATCCAACGTTGAAAAATCAAGGAAACCGAAATTCACTGGTTTTTTCACTTTATACGCGTAAGTTCCCGTGAGGGCAACATAGGAGATATGGGTCTGTAGCAATTGAACGGAGGTGACATGAGGACCAAAAAACTTGGGGTTTCTCAGATGATCAAACAGCATACCTTGATTCATACGAACTGAGTAGAACGCTACTTCTTAAAAGGTTTGTCTTTTATGAGAGAGACACCCCGGCACCATATCGATATTTTTTTTCCGTCATATCCGGTTTCTCCATAGATTGAAACGCAGTCCTTATATGTGGAACACAAGAATAATAAATACGATTTGAATGCACAGGGTGGCGACGACAGCTGGGATGAAGTACTTGTACATCCGGGTGGTATCGGTTTTCAGATATTCACTGCTCAGAACATTGCAGAGATGGATCGGCGAAATTAGATAACCCAGAAACGAACTGATAAAGATAAGGCTCGTCAACCCAAGAAGGCCGATGCTGGTAAATGAAAAAAATGGTGCAACAAGAGAATACGAAAGTGGTGCTAACGCACCAAAATCACTCCCCGTGAGTGCCCCAAGGAGAAAAGGGATGAGGATGATGATGACCAGAGCGGGAAACGCAACACTGTTCATCAGTTCAGAAATCAGGGTATGCACACCGGACGCTTTGAACATTTCCTGAAAAATGATGATCCCAAATACAGCGAAGGCTAGTTTCCCTGTCAGTGATTTTTTCAGGATACCTCCGTATGTTTTCCAATTATTTTTTGTAAGGAAAAACAAAAGAATAATGCTGGCTGAGACGCCAAGTAAAAAACACCTTGTTTCAGTAAGACCAATGTTTTTTAACGGGTAAAACAGAAGAGGTACGATGGGCGGAAGCAGATACACAAGACCGTGAATATTTTTTGGTGCTGAATCTTTTGTTCGAGGATATGATTTGAGGAATCGTTTAAGGTAAATCAAACCGATGATAACAAATGCAATAAATCCGATGGAGTTTGCAAGAATCAAAGTCCCCATCGGGATGTTGGAGAAATTCACACTACAGATGATGATCATCGCCTGAGAAATCGGATAAATCGGAAACCAGATATGGCGGAACCAGACGTTTAAAAAATTTTTCTGATCTTTATCCAGGTGATATTTTGTTCCTTCACTATCAACCAATGGAGCGGAAAATAAAGAGCCACCCGGATTAGGCATCAAACCGTAGACAGCTGGAATAATAGCAAGGGTGCCTCCTTTTGAAAAAAACGATCGCAGGCTGGTAATCAGTTTTTCGATTGCGCCTGTTTCTTGCATGCATCTGGCAAGAACATAAATCAAGGTCATCAGTAGGGCAAGTTCTATCGTGCTGGTTATTATCTGATGTGTCTCAAAAGAGTAGAAACTCGCCTCAATCATCGTCTTTGGAATATCGATAGGGGAGATAACCTCAAGAGAAAAAACACCGATAATTATCGATCCGAGCAACAGGGTCAATCCAAAGCTTACCTTTTTTCGAATCAACACAAGAATGACGATAAAGGCAAGGATAACACCAATAAGATTGAGCATGGTCGGCCAAGAAATACCGGCTCGATTTAACTAGTTAACTCTAAAGCGATTTTTTTTGAATTTTCCAATGTTTTTTCCATATCGATGGTTTGGAATTCTTTTTCGAGCATGAGTGGTGTACCATTCACTATTGTTGTACACACATCCGTTCCTCGAACGGCATAGACAAGGTGGGAGACTACATCGTGAACCGGGGTCAAATGTGGTTTTTTAAGATCAATCATGATAAGGTCAGCGGTTTTTCCTTCCTCAAGAGAACCAAGAGCATGTTTCATGCTGACGCACGCGGCACCACCAAGAGTCGCGAGATCAACAACTGATTGCGCAGGCAGAACGGTTGGGTCCCATCGGTGATTCTTATGGACAAGCGCGCAGAACTTCATTGTCTCAAACATATCAAGGGTGTTGTTACTTGCCGCGCCATCGGTCCCAAGACCAACAGGAACATATGCATCAAGTAGCTCAGGGATAGGGGTAAAACCACCGGTTGCGATCTTCATGTTACTCACCGGGCAATGAGACACTGCAACCCCTGCGTTTTTCATGTCTAAAATCTCATTTTTTGTAATCCAGCCACAATGTGCAAGAATCGTATCTTTCTGCAGCAATCCATATTTTTTTAATTGCTCTATGGGTCGTACCCCATATTTTTTTTCTACGTCGTACACCTCATCCCGTGTCTCAGAGCAATGGATGTGTATGGGAACATGGTGCCGAGTCGCGACCTCTTGAGCGTTCTGAAGGGTTTCTGGTTTACAGGAATAGGTACTATGTGGTGCTATCATAGGAGAGATCAAGGGATTGTTTTTCCAGCGTCGTACAAATTGTTCACATTTTGGTATGAGTTCTCCTGCTTCGTACTCGGGAGTATCAAAATCGGTAAGGGCAAAACCAAGGAACCCACGCATCCCGACTTTTTCAGTGGTCTTTGCGATGGTTTCTTCAAAAAAATACATGTCAAGGTAAGATGTTGTGCCTGATGAAATCATCTCAAGAAGGCCGAGCTCCGTCCCGGTCTCAACAGATTTTTTATCAAGTTTTGCCTCAACAGGCCAGATCCGCTGAGCAAGCCAATCCCCTAGGAGCATATCATCTCCGTAGCCGCGAAACAAGGTCATGGGGATATGCGTATGAGTATTGATCAGACCAGGTAACACAAGTTTGTTTGTTCCATCAATCTTATAATCAGCTTCCAGAGAAAGAGGTTTCTCCGAACATTCGACGATCACATGGTCATCAATGTATAAATCTCCATGGATTTGCCGTCGAGAATCGTTCTGGGTGAGAATCGTGGAATTTTTAATGAGAATGCTCATTGTTGGTATCTCCACTTATAGATAATGATGCTTTTATGCATTCATGACAGTCTAAATTTTGAATGACTTTTCGCTATTGTTGTTGCTGTGTGTAAATAATTTGTTTGTTTTTGAATGTTCTCATTCTGAGTGATCACGAATGAGTATTGGAGTAAATGGAGAGGGCAAGCGCATTTTCTTCCTTTCTTGATTGTCAGAAACGATTCAATCTATAGCTTTGTTTTAAAAAGAGAATGATTTCAATCGCTAAACTTTCCTTGCTAAAATAATTTCTTTTCATTGTATTTCCTAATATCTTATTCTTGAGGTTTGGTTGAGGACGTTTTTTAAAATAGCCGGAAGACTGAACTGGTGTCGCTTATTGTGGCGTCGGCCATATATGCTGTCGCTTTTAGTACGTGCCGACCGAATGATCGTTGGTCCCAACGCCATTCGTATGGGCGTTCTGTATCCACAAACTTCACGATATCATCAACGGTGAACTCTACTCGATTAACGTGTGAGATGTTCTCAAATTGTACCTCTGCCTGCACTAAGATTTTTCCTATTATAAGGGGTGAACGAAAAGGTAGGATTCGAATATTTGCTAGATAAATACCTGGCTTAGGTCTCGTAATGTTGACTCCAAAGGTGTCTCGGACTATTGACAGAGTAAGGTTTGCTTCGCTACCAAGAACAGGAATCGTGTAGTGGCAGATTTCTTTTATCAACAACTCTCCATCATCGTTGTACCAATGTGCGGGATAGGGTAGGGAAAGCGTGACGTTGTAAACGGTGTGGTCATATTCATTGGTTACAACGCACGTCACGGTACCGTTCTGCTCACTACAGTCGGCACTTACATACTGCCACTGGGATAGACCGTTAGGCGAGTACGCCGTGTTCCAAGAATCAGATCGATGCAGCGGCCAGTCTCCAAGACCCGTACCAACATCGAATGCATAAGCATTCCAACCGTCACTGCCACAGAACATCATACCATTAGCTACCGAGGGTGGCGCGGTAATGCTAGAGCCGACAGTGTATCGCCAGAGGATCTTCCCCGTCATCTCAGACAGAGCGAGTAGGGCGCCGTCCGCTCCATCTCGTGTCCCGATGAAGAGCAAGCCGCCGCTCAGAGTCGGGGAGCTAATATCACAGTCACCACCGACCTTTGTCTCCCATCGTAAAGTACCGGAAGATGCTTCAAAGCAGTACACATAACCTGCGCTATCCGCGATGAACACAGAGCCGTTGTGAACAGCATTGAAAGAGAGCGGCGAGGCATGGAGTGACCGGCTCCAAATGAGACCACCGTCCGATTCTCGATAGGCGTTCATGGTCGCATCCCCCAATATCGCTAGAAAGAGTCTGCCAGAGCCGTCCGCTGTTATAGAGTTATCCCATGGCCCAGCAGAGAGGTCCTTGGACCATATGAGTGAGCCTGTTGTCGCGTTGACCTTGAACATCCGGCCTACTGTTTCCTCGTCATAGCACGCTCCGTAGAACGCGCCGTCTTTTAGCATCGGCTTATTTGGGCAGATTTTAGAACCAGTGGGATACATCCAAACGGTGCTGCTGTCGGTCTTGTTGATGCAGTACATAGTAACATTCTCAGACGAACAGAAATAGAGGTATTGACTATCGACTTGGATAGTCTCGCAGATACCGCCGTAAATAGGGATCTTCCAGCGGCATTGTCCTGTGAAGCGGTTGAAGGCAAAGAGATATTGATGGGATGGATCAGCGCCGTGGGAATCGCTTCCTATGTAAACAGAATCTCCACTGACGGTAGGACCAACGTAGCCGGGTCCTGTGTTATTACTCCAGAGGATATCTCCTGTTGCTACGTCGATAGCGAAGAGTTTGTCGTGACCTGCTCCATGGGTGCTGCATGATCCGATGTATGCAATATCTCCTACGACTATAACGGCAGATTCCTCGTAGTTCGTACCTGTAGTGTTCGCAGTCCAAAGGAGTTCATGGCCAACCGACGTTCCCGAAGCGTTTAGGGCGACAGTAACATCTCCATGCCATGTTATTCTGAGGGGTGATTCTTCAGGAAGGACGATGTGTGATACAGCCTGCGTGTCACAGAAGAGTAGGAACCAAAGCAACAGACCAGCGATAATTAATTTGTTTTTCAAAGACATTCCTCCATTCAGTTTGCCTCCGAATGCGTTTTCCCCTTTACAATTTTATAACACTTTTCTCCTATAAAAATATTTGTAATTTGACATTTTTATATAGTTTTTAGACTTTCGAGACAAAACCCCGATTTATCGTCCAGAATGCTCATTGTTTTGCTCATCGTCTATCAATGGTGTTGCTTTCTCCCAGCTATCATTAAAATATTTATTTAGTTTTTCAAGCATCTCCTTCTCAACGGTCCAAATACCTAGTTCATCCTGCTTGATTGGACCTGAAAGAATCAACGCTCGATCATCACCAAGAATGAAGTTCCCTCGGATACCAGAATGCTGTTTCACTTCAATTCCTTTTAAAATCATCCCATTTTCGTATTCATTGACCACGATTTTTGCGTTCTTCGGAAGTTCGATAACACCCATATTCTCCGCTATGATACGAGGGTTTGCTATCTCCTCGATGCTCCACTTATGGGTCGGTCTGGTTGCTGGTTGAGTTTTATTGACGCGCCTCATCCCTATCTCAATAGCGACACCTATGGTGATGACACCGATTATTAAACCAATAATAAACGCTACGACATCCATCTGCTATCCATCTCCTACAACCAGTAAAACAATATCGAGGATAAATAGATTTTCCTTGGTCGAATAAAAATACCAGCAAGGGTAAGCTTTATGTCCCATTGTGGCATTCTGGAAAAAAATCACGGGCTACATCCCTATGCAGAAATCATTACAACAACAGATAAACAAATGGAAAAAAACACACAACGCAATCATCCTTGCTCATAACTATCAAAACCCAGAGATCCAAGATATCGCAGATTTTGTTGGAGACTCGCTAGACTTGTCATTAAAGGCAACGAAAACTGACGCAAAAGTAATCATTTTCTGTGGCGTCGATTTCATGGCCGAATCCGCGAAAATCTTAAACCCTGAAAAAACCGTTATCCTCCCTGATAAAACAGCGAACTGTCCGATGGCTGAAATGGTCGATGCAGAAAGTCTTGGATGGCTCAAGAAAGAACACCCTGACGCAGAAGTCGTCGCCTACATTAACACGACAGCAGAGGTAAAAGCATTGGCTGATATCTGTTGTACTTCAGCAAATGGAGTAAAGGTTGTAAAAAGCAGGACTGCAAAAAAAATTATTTTTGTCCCGGATCGTAACCTTGGATTGTATATCCAAAAACAGGTCCCAGAAAAAGAAATGATCCTGTGGCCAGGGGTCTGTCGTACACATCATGATATTAAAAAAGATGATGTTTTATTGTTGAAACAGAAACATCCCGATGCAGAATTTCTTGCGCATCCTGAATGCCAACCAGAAATCATCAAACTGGCGGACTACGCATTTTCTACAAATGGGATGGTCGATCATGTGAAGACATCACCAAAAAAGGAATTCATCATCGGGACGGAAAAAGGGTTGTGTTACCGACTGGAGAAGGAAAACCCAGGGAAGAAATTCTATCCGATCCCCTCGGCGGTATGCCCTAATATGAAAAAAATCACGTTAGAAAAAGTATTAAAAAGTATAGAGACTTTAGAACCAAAGATCCAATTATCAGAAACTATCATGCAGAAAGCACGGGTCCCATTACAACGCATGATCAATATGAGATAAGGTGAATGAGAATGAAACGTATTTTCCTTGATAATGCATCAACGACGAAAGTTGATGACGAAGTACTTCACGCGATGCTTCCCTATTTCACACAATATTATGGGAATCCATCGTCGGTCCATTCTTTCGGACGTGAAGCCCGAGAAGCAATTGACACTGCAAGAACCCATGTCGGTGAAATCCTCGGCGCTCGCGACGATGAAATAATCTTTACCGCAGGAGGAACCGAATCAGACAACCTTGCGATAAAAGGGCTTGCTTACTTGAACAAAGAGAAACGAACTATGAAAGGACCGCATATCATCACATCAACGATTGAACATCCAGGTGTCCTTGAGGTCTGTCGGCATTTAGAGACACAAGGATACCAGGTCAAATATCTCCAGGTGGACAACCAGGGTCTAATCAATTTGGAAACACTTCAGGCTTCAATTTCAAAAAACACCTTCCTGCTCTCATTCATGTTTGCGAATAATGAGATTGGCACCATTGAGCCCATCGAGGAGATCGGCAAGATAGCACAGGAGCACGAGATTACCTTCCATACCGATGCGGTCCAAGCGGTGACAAAGGTTCCGATCGATGTAAAAAAACAACATATCGATATGCTGGCGTTATCCTCCCATAAAATCTATGGACCAAAAGGAGTGGGGGCGCTGTATCTTCGAAACGGGGTCAAGATTCAACCAATCATCCATGGAGGAGGACACGAAAAAGGGATGCGGAGCAGCACCCTAAACACTCCCGGTATCGTCGGTTGTGGAAAAGCCTGTGAGCTTGCAGAGAAGAGAATGACAACCGACAATAACAGAATGAAAACAATACGGGATAATCTCATAAAAAATGTACTGCAGATTGAGGAAAGTTATCTCAATGGACATCCTGGGAAACGACTGGTGAACAGCGCGCATTTCCGTTTCACAGGAATCGAAGGAGAATCCCTTCTTCTTGGATTAGATGAACAGGGGATTGCAACATCAACAGGTTCTGCGTGTTCGTCTCAGAAACTCCAGGCGTCTCATGTGCTGCTTGCGATAGGCTTAGACCCGGTACAAGCTCATGGTTCGCTGCGGATTTCTCTTGGACGAGAAAACACCAAAGAAGAAATAACATATGTCTCGAAGGTTCTTCCTCATATTGTTGAGAGGCTCCGTACGATGTCACCACTGTGGAATCGATAGGATATGACAAAAAAAGCTGTGTGTTTAATCTCCGGTGGTCTCGATTCTACAGTGACTGCTTTTATCGCAAAAAAACAAGGGTACGACATATATGCGTTATCATTTCGCTACGGTCAACGACATGCAAAAGAACTTGCATGTGCAAAAAAAATCAGTAAAGCGGTCGGTGCAAAAAACCACATCATTTTATCGATCGATCTTCAGAAATTTGGAGGGTCTTCTCTTCTTTCATCTTCCAATCGGAAGATAACAAATCATGCAGTGAAGGATATTGGGAAACGCATTCCATCAACCTATGTTCCCGCACGAAATACGATTTTTCTTTCTTTAGCTCTTGCGTATGCTGAAACCATTGACGCTGATGCCATCTTCATCGGGATAAATGCCGTCGATTACTCAGCCTATCCTGATTGTAGGCCAAAGTACATAAAAAAGTTTCAGCAGCTGGCATCTCTTGCGACACGACAAGGGGTCGAAGGTAAAACTGTTCGTATCAAAGCACCACTTCTGCATCTGACAAAAGCTGAAATAATAAAGAAAGGAGTGAGGTTGAATGTTCCTTTTTCGCAAACCTGGTCATGTTATAGGGGAGACATAACAGCATGCGGTCGGTGTGACTCCTGTCTGTTGCGCCTCAAAGGGTTCCAAGAGGCGAACGTGAAAGACCCTCTTCCCTACGCCCTCAAATGAAACACAGGAGATATATCTCTTTATTACATAACTTACGTTCATTTTAGGAAAATTTATTAATACGGGACAACACTTTTCAAGCACGATGGTGCGAGAGAGAAAAACACGAGTTAAAGATATTGAAAAGTTGCACGAATTAATAGATAGCGCCTCGTTAACAAAACAAAGAACAGTTTCATCGTACGATACTGCAAAACTTGAAGCTTTACGAAAACGATTATCCGATGATTCTGTTACAGATCACAAACAAGCTGGTTCCTCTGATTCCCGCCCTACACTGTCTGGGCGGCTAACGCCACAGGTTGTTATCTATAAACAAGAGAAAATCCAGAAAAAAGACGAAAAAGTAATTCAAATAGACCTTGGACCACGATCCATAAAAAAAGAAAAAAAACAGGCCATGGTGGATTTTTTACCGGTCAAGGAAGACCCTTTTGCCAAAGAATCACTCTTTGAAATTGAAAAGATTTCTGTTCCACAGAAGGTATTTATAGAAGTAAAACCAAAAACGTTACTAAAAAAATCACAGGTTCAAAAAGAATCATTCCTATCGATATCGAATCAGAACAAAACAGAGGAGGAGCTTCCTGAGTTTCAGCCAGTATCAAAGGAACCTCGCTTCACAAAAACTTCTGATAGAACAAAAGGAACACTGCGTGCAGAGTTTTCTCAAACGTCAGAACCGTTGAAAGAGGAGCGGAAAGG
>Ga0326726_10006315_pt1 | contig 10681 bp, 9 predicted proteins | sample MHFenrmetagenome_2_FD_207603 | JGI IMG/M metagenome (GOLD analysis project Ga0326726, IMG submission 207603) | Lab enriched peat soil microbial communities from Michigan Hollow, Ithaca, NY, United States - MHF15MN | ecosystem: Environmental > Terrestrial > Soil > Wetlands > Peat | place: USA... | reverse complement strand
CGGCGTCATAGACGAAGTCCGTCTCTCATCGGCCGGCAGGCCCCCCGCCTGGGTTCAGACTGAGTACAACACCATGAACGACCCCTTCGCGTTCTATACCGTCGGACCAGAAGAACAAGGACCATAGAAGACATAAGCCACAGCGAATAGCCCACAAGGAAGCGTGTCCGCCTACTTATGGGTGAACACACCGATAAGGGCAGGCTGTTGGGTTTCGATACGGACGAACCCGAAGCGTTCAAACTGCACCGTCTCACCAGGAGGCACATAGCCGACAGCATCCTCAGCGTACCCTTCCACCGTACGCAGACTTGAAGGGTTAAAGGCGTCTCCAGTGAATAGAAGTCCAGGCACAAGCACCGTCATTTTCAGATAATGGTCTGTCGTCCACTGGATCTTAGCAGTGTCAGCGATGATCTGGTCACCAGCATAGCTGCCTGTCACCTCATCGTCGACAGAAGCTATCTTGACGTTGAAGAGGTCTTTGAGGCGGATAACGTCCCCGGCCTTCAACCGAGCCACATCCTCCGCTGGGATGTAGAAGACGGATGACAACTTGATTTCACGGTCGCCCATCGGCGCCGTCGGATGCAACCGGATGCGTTTCGTCTTCAGTGGCACGCCGGAGACAGTGACCTTGATGGGCTGTGGGACGAAGAAGTAGCGCTTCACCTGAGGGTCGAGGATCTTACGGTTGGCTGACTCGACGAGGCTGAAGTCCACGACGGATTCGACCTTGGAGATGCCTTGGGAGAAGACGAACTGACGGATTGCTTCTGGGACAATGCCTCGTCGTCGCAGCCCGCGCAGCGTCGGCAGTCGAGGATCGTCGTAACCGGTGACCAGGCCTTGTTCGATGAGCGGCTTTATTTTGCGTTTCGAGACCGGCATGCCTTCAATGGAGAGCCTGGCGAACTCTAGTAGGTGAGGCTTTCGTAGTTTCAGTTTGTCAAGGATGTAGAAGTAGACTTCATCTCGTAATTCGTACTCCTTTGTCCGGAAGGGGTGGGTCACGCCGCTGATGCTGTCTTCGACGGCGCCAGCGAAATCATAGGTCGGCCAGAGTCGGAATTTCTTCCCAGTCAACGGATGAGGGGATTCGATGACGCGAAACAGGGTCGGGTCGCGCATGGCGGTGTTGGCGCTCGTCATGTCGGCTTTCAACCGCAGGATCCCGTTTTTAACTGTGCCGTCGCAGAGTCCTTCGAATAAGGCGAGGGAATCCTGGCGGTGACGGCAAGCGCAGACCATGCCTTTGAACCGTGCGTCACGGATGACTTCGGAGGCGCAGGTGCAGACGTACGCGTCACCCTGCTGGATGAGCTGTCGGGCGAGATGATAATGACGTGGGAGATGGTCCGAGGTGTTGTACTCCTCGTCCCAGGTGATCCCCAGCCAGCGCAAGTCGTCTTTTTGCGCCTGATAAAACTCCTGGAGCGCGTTCTCCGGGTTCGTGTCATCGAACCGCAGGATGAACTTCCCGTCGTACATCCGCGCGTACTCACTGTCGATGATGGCGGCTTTCGCATGGCCGATATGTAGGTAGCCGTTCGGCTCTGGGGGAAACCGTGTCACGACCGTGCCTTTCTCCGCGGACGGCAGTGGAGGCAGCGAGAAATCACGTTCCTTCTTCTCTTTGACCAAGAGTTCAGGAGCTAGACGAGCTAGCTTGTCGCGCTGTTCCTCCAAGGAAAGGCCGTTGACCTCGGCGACAATATCATGGACTACGGGGAAGATCTCGTTGGGTGGAATGGTTCCTTTGAAGGTGGCGATGACCTTGCCTGCGACGGCTTTTTCGTTCGCCTTGCCATTGAACTGTACCGCGTTCTGCAGTGCGTACTTCCGTGTTTCCTCCCGAATCGACCCCGGCATCCTCGTCTATTTCTCCCGGGTGATGGCGTAGTCGGCCAGTGCTCTGAGAATCTGGCGGACCGCGGAATCCTGTAGCTTGTCGAGGCTTGCTTTGGCCTCTTGGTTATAATGATGGGCGATGGACCGGGCGTACTCGATGGACCCTGTCTTGTTGAAAACCTCGAGGACGGATCGTACTTCATGCTCAGATGCCTTCGGGTTGCCATAGATGGAGTCCAGTACCCGTCTCTGGTCGGCTGACGCCCGTGCCAGACTGTGAACGGCGATGAGGGTTTTTTTGCCGTTGCGGATGTCATTGCCGATGTCTTTGCCCAAGACGGCGACGTCGCTGCTCATGTCCAGGTAATCATCCCAGATTTGGAACGCAAGGCCAAGGAACATCCCGTAGGCGGCGAGCGCATCGACTTCTTCAGGGGAGCCGCCGCCGACCCTGCCGCCGCCTTTGGCGGCAAGCTGGAAGAGGACGCCGGTCTTCTTGCTAATCATGTGCAGGTACTCTTTCTCGTCGATGATCTTGCGTCGTTCGAAGTCCATGTCATGCTCTTGGCCTTCGCAGATGTCAAGGACGCATTGGACCAGGTCGCCTTCCAGTTCTTTAAAGACATCGGGTTCGACCGTGAGCTCATGCATGGCTTGGAACGCCTTGGCGAAGAGAAGGTCTCCTGCCAGGATCGCGGTTGCTTCACCATATTTGACATGCACGGTTTGCAGACTGCGACGCACCAAGGATTTATCCATGATGTCATCGTGCACCAACGTGAAGTTATGGATCAGCTCAAGGGCGGCGCCAAAGGGCAGCGAGGTCCGTTGTTCGCCAAAGACGCTCTCGCAACCGAGCATCGCGATGACAGGGCGCATTCGTTTCCCACCGCCCAGGGGGAGGTGTCGGGCGGCCTCGTACAGTCGGGCGGGGTCTCGAACGGGGAGCAGATGCTGCCAGTAGGCGTTGAAAATTTCAGTTCGTTTGGTTACTTCATTCATCAAGTCCATACGTCACTTCCGTTGTCGAGAGTTGTTCTAGGCTTTCCGCTCCGATGAGGAACATCACGGTCCTCAGTTCACGAAGGATAGTCTCACATTCCAGTATCGTAGTTTTCGCATCTTTCAGCGCTGGTTTCAGCATGGCATGCGCGATGCCAGCGGCGCTTGCGCCTAGGACGAGGGCTTTGGCGGCATCCAGGCCTGTGCGTATGCCTCCGGTTGCGATGATGGGGAGTTCCCAGTTGGTGGCTTCGCCGGCCTCCAGGATGCAGGTGGGTGTCGGGATTCCCAAGTCCCAAAATGTTATGCCTTCTCGGGTTCGTACGGCGTCGCCTTTGGCCTTGGCGCGGTAGTATTCCACGGCGGCAAAGGAGGTGCCTCCAGCGCCGCCGACGTCGATGGCGGCAATCTTGGTCGTCTGAAGCATGCTTGCGACTTTCCCATTGATGCCTGCACCGCTTTCCTTGACGATGACGGGTCTGCTGAATTCTGTGGAGAGCATGTCGATCATGGCGAGGCAGCCTTTCGCGCGTGCTTCGCCTTCTGGTTGGATGGCTTCTTGGAGGAAGTTGAGGCAGACGGCGAGGACGTCGGCGTCAATCATCGACACGATTTTCTCGGCGTTGGCGAGGATCTCTTTTTTCTCCCAGAGTACCATCTGGGATGCCCCGATGTTGGCGATTTTCAAGGGGATGTCGTATTCGGTGATGATGCTGTAGGTGTCCTTGAGTTTCTCGTTTTCCAGGGCGGCGCGTTGAGAGCCGACTCCTAAGGCGAGTTGATGTTCGGCTGCTGCCGCGGCGAGGTGCTCGTTAATCTTCTTGCCTTCCGGGTAGCCGCCGGTCATTCCTGATAGGACGATGGGTGCATTAAGTTTTTTTCCAAGCAGGGTCGTGGTCAGGTTGATGTCTTGTTCGTTGAGCTCTGGGAGGGCGTTGTGGTTCAGCTTGATGTCGTCCCAGTAGTTATGGTGCATCGCGATGTTTTCACGTACCGCGATCTGGATGTGGTCTCGTTTCCGTTCTTCGATCTGGTTCATGGATGTGCTCCTTGGATGGTCGTGCATCGTGTGGGAGTTCCTTGAAGGATATCGTGTAGCCGGTTTTTTACATTCCCATTGACCAAGATAACGTCAATGCCCAGTTGTGCGATGCTGCTGATGGTCTCCAGTTTTCCCTGCATGCCTTTGGTGACGTCTGCTCTGCTATCGAGTCCGGTGGAGAGACGTGGAAGGTCCTTAATGCTTATATTCTCGATGAAGGTGGCGGTCGGATGGGTCTTGGGGTTCGCTGTGTACAGGCCGTCTTCGTCCATGACAAAGATGACTTTCTCCGGGTGGAATTCGGCGGCGAGGACGTACATAAGCAGGTCGCCGGAGCAAATGGAGCCATGAAGTGTGGTGTCTAAGGCGACGTCTCCATAGGTGACGGGGAGGAAGCCTTGGTCGAGGTAGTCGGAGAACATGGTGAAGTCCATGGTTTTAAGGTGGTGGTTGTCGAGGATGGTGATAGCGTGTGGCGGCAGGGAGATCGCGGGGAGGCCTTGGTGGTGGAGTGCGTCGATGACGAGGGTGTTGAGGCGTTGGACGCTGGCTTGTGTTTGGGCGAAGCCCAGTGTCTGTGATGGTTGGGTGAGTCCGTCGTTGAGGTGGTGTTGTTTGGCGAGGATGTGGCCGAAGGATCCTGCGCCGTGGACGAGGATGGAGTCTTTGTCTGCGGTTTTCAGTTCGGTGGCGAGTCGGGTGACGGTGTCGTGTCGGAAGGCCCCTTCGGTGGTCTTATCGGTGATGATGCTGCCGCCGAGCTTGATGAGGAACATATGGCTTCTGCATGGGGAATGCTATAAAAAAGGGTTTTGCTGCTTTCTTTTCCTCTTGTTTCTCGGCTGTGGTCGGTTAGTCGCGTTTTTGGTGTGAGTAGAGGTCTTTGTCTTTGTTTTGTTCGTGGATGAGCCACAGGGAGATAGGCATGCCACTTTGTGGTGTGCGCATGATGCTTCTGGACCAGGTGGTGAGGTCGTCTTCGCTGGTGTGTTTGTGGCAGTCTTCGCAGATGAAGAATTTGTCGTTGAAGACGAGTCCGTGTTGGTTTTCTTGTAGATAGAACTTGGTTTTGCAGAGTTCGCAGGTTTTTTCCGCCATTTCTCATCGCCCCTTCTGATTTTGGAATGCCATTTGCTACTTTTAAAGTTTGTTCTCATCATTGCAGGTGTTGTCCTGGGAAAAAAAAAGAGGTGGGAAAGGAGGGGATGGGATGCAGATGAGGAGAGGGCTTGTAGGCGTGCTGGATTTTTTCCTCCTTTACCGTTCCAGCTACATACTGGTGAAACCCGCGGGTGTTTATTAATGGAAAGTGGGGGTCGCTGAAAGTATTCGGTTGTGATGGGTTGTGTCCTCTGTCATAGTCTTCCTGGTTGGCGATGGCGTATGTGAAACTATTTAGAGAAAAACGGGAGAAAAAAAATGATAATAAAAAATAGAAAGAAAGGGGAGAGGAGGTGATGTTATTGGTTCTCCTCTTTGAATTTCGTCAGGAAGCTGCAGAGCGCTTTGGTGGAGTCGAGGCTGACGGCGTTGTAGATGGAGGCGCGCATGCCGCCGACGTCACGGTGGCCTTTCAGGCCGATGAGGCCGTTCTTTTTGGCTTCGTCGACGCATTTGGCCTCAAGCTCAGGGGTCGCGAGGTTGAAGGTGACGTTCATTAACGACCGTGAATCTTTTTCGGCGACGCCGCGGTAGTACCCGTTGGATTTGTCGATGATGTCATAGACGAGCTTGGCTTTCTCTCTGTTGACTTTTTCGATCGCTGGGATGCCGCCGAGGGTTTTGAGGTGCTCAAGCACGAGTTCGCAGAGGTAGATGGCGAAGCAGGGCGGGGTGTTGTAGAGGGAGTCTTTTTCGGCGTGGGTCTTCCATTTCAGCATGGTGGGGGTATTCTCAGGGACGCGGTTGAGGAGGTCTTCGCGGACGATGGCGATGGTGACGCCTGCCGGGCCGAGGTTTTTCTGGGCGCCGGCGTAGATGACGCCGAATTTTTTGACGTCGACGACCTTGTCCATGAAGTCGGAGGACATGTCGCAGGCCAAGGGGACAGTACTGGGGACGGTGGGCCAGTAGTGCCATTCGATGCCGCCGATGGTTTCGTTGCCGGTGATGTGGGCGAAGGCCGCCTTGTCGCTGAAGACGACGTTGCGGGGGATGTAGGTGAATTTTTTGTCTTCGGAGGATGCGACGACGTTGACGGTGCCATAGAGTTTGGCTTCTTTGATGGCTTTCTTGGACCAGGCGCCGGTGTAGACGTATTCCATGGGTTTACCGGGTTGTTGGAGGTTGAGTGGGACGTCGAAGAATTGGCTGGAGGCGCCGCCTTGCAGCCAGAGGACTTTGTAGTCGGCTGGGATGCCCATGAGTTCGCGGAGGAGGTCGGTGGCGTGTTTTTGGGTGGCGTCGTATTCCTTGGATCGGTGGGAGACTTCCAGGACGGACATGCCGGTGCCTTTGTAGTCGAGTAGCTCTTTTTGCGCCTTTTCCAGGACCTGGAGAGGTAAGGCTGCTGGACCTGCGTTGAAGTTATGGACTCGCTTTGTCATGAGAACTTCCTCCATGGTTACCGACCCCCCTGTATGTCTCGAAGAGATTTAAAGGAATCGGAACCTTCCCAGGAGGATATAAGGAGAAAACACAGGGGTTTTTTACGCCGGGGTAGTCGTTGTGAGGACCTTGCGGGCAAAGGTCAGGTAGCCGGTGTGGCCGAGCATGTCGAAGCTAGGTCGGGTGCCGTGGTCGGCGACGACCATCTCTCGCTGGATGTTCTCCAAGGTTTGGCATTCGATGAAGGGATGTTGTCTGATTTCTTTGACGGTCTGTTCGACTTGGGAGATCAGGGGTGAGTAGCAGCAGAGGTACCCGCCGACTTTGAGTGCAATCCAGGCATGGCTAATGGCGGCCCAGGGGTTCGGGATGTCCAGGATGACGGCGTCCAGGTCTCGCTCGTCGATGCCTTCGGTGACGTCTTTGAGTCGTGTAGTGACGTAGCGGTCGAGGCCAGCCTGTTGCAGGTTCTCTAGGGCGTGGTCGATGAAGTCTTGGCGGAGGTCGTAGGAGATGATTTTTCCGGTGGGTGCGACCGCGGTCGCCAACGCCATAGTAAGAGATCCGGAGCCGATGCCCGCCTCCAGGACGGTCTGTCCAGCTTCGATGCTGCATTGCAGGATGATGTGGGCTGCGTCCCGCGGGAGGATGATCTGTGCCTTGCGTTTGAGTCCATGCATCTTGTCCATGACGGAGGGGACGAGGACCCAGAAGAGTTTGGAGCCGATGCGCAGTTGGCTGCCGTAGGGTGTCCCGACGAGGGTGGCGGGGTCGAGGACACCGACGCCGCTGATCCTGTCTGTTTTCGCGGTGGTGTCGATGAGGATTTTTCGTAGGTTTTCGTCGATGAGGACGACGCGGTCCCCGGGTTGAACCGTGGTGGTCACGGCTTCCACCTTGACCAGTCGACGATGGATCCGAAGGTGAGGTTTTCCAAGGCGCATTGATCTCGCCATTGGTCCTGGCAGGTGCAGGTGAGGTCGTTGAAGACTGTGGTGTCTTGGTGGAGGGAAAAGTCGCTGAGTGCCGAGAGGACTTGGTGGTCGCAGGTTATGCAATTGTGGGGGCCGCGCGGGTTGCCTCCGCCGGTGACGTCGCATTTGAGGTGGCCGGGGTAGAGGCGGTGGCCTTCTTGGATGAGTTGGACGAGGGTCCACAGCCAGGGTGGTCGGTATTCGTCTCGGTGCCAGAGGTATTCGACGAGGGTGTGGCGTTGGACGTTGACGGGGTTGAGGCTGATGATGTCGGTGAGGGGTGCGATGGTCTTGATGGTGTGGAGGCTGTCTTCGTAGGCTTCGTGTTCGGTGAGGAAGGGTGGTTTGACGAGGACGTAGGTTTTTACGGAGACGTGGTGGCGTCGGAGGAGGTCGGCTGCGGTCTTGTATTGGGTGTAGGTGAAGCCTTTATTGATGGCGTGGTCTCGGACGAAGTCGTTGGCGGTCTCCAGGCCGATGCCGACTTCGAAGATTTGGTTGGGGAGAGAATCCTGGATGGTAGAGAGGGTGTGTTCGGTGATGTATTCTGGGCGTGATTCGACGGAGATCTTGCGTGCCTGTGAGAAAGCGGAGAGGATGGTCGAGCGGGAGAAGGGTGGTATCTCGCATTCGTCCAGGAAGCTTCCTGAGTTAAAGATCTTGACAAGAGGTTCGCCGTGGTAGCTTTGCAAGGCGACGTGGAGTTGTTGTTCGAAATCTTCAGTTGAGACGGTGGTTCCGACGCTGTCGTTGCCGTAGCCGCACATGGTGCACCCTGAGCCTTGGGCCCAGCTGCAGCCTTTAGTGGCGAGGATGACGACGAAGGCGTCGACCACCTCGCCGTTGAGGCGGTCTTTTTCTGTCCAGCAGCTGACGGGTCGTGTGCGGGAGACTCGGTCGTGGGGCGCCTTGGAGGAGAAGGTTTTGCAGAGGTGTTGGAGTTCGTTCATTTCTTCTGCTTCTTCCGATGGACAACAAGGACGACGACGGCGAGTGCGCCGAGTGCGACGAGGATTTCGAAGCCGGGGGTGGCGCCCTGCCGGATAGGTGTCGGGAGTGTATAGTTAGGTACTGGGTCTTCGGCCGTCCCGATGTTCCTGTCAGAGCCGGTGGTGAAGCTGTAGGGTTGCGTCGCGGTCACGTTGTTGGAGTAGCGCACAGGGTCGTTGGGGAAGTAGTGGGTGGCCTCTGCGACGAGACGCATGCTGGTGATGTTGTTCGGCATCCAGCCATGGACTTCAGGTGAGGTTTCGTAGCGTTCGGGGTCGGTGGGTGTCTTGCGTGTGGCGTTGATCTCAGGGCCGTTGTCGAGCGTGTAGTAGACGCGGAAGGCTTCTTTGCTGATGCGTCGGTCTGCCTTGATGGTGATGGTGTCTCCGCTAGTGAGGTTGGTTAAACGTGAGCTGGTGATGCTGAGGGTGTCGTTGGTGTAGGTGAAGTTGCCAGTGACGGTCGTGCGGTGCCCGCTGGGGTCGGTTGCGGTGAAGGTGTAGTTGTATGGTCCGAGCAAGCTGGTGTTCTGGTCGTAGGTGAATTTAATCATGCCGTTCTGCAGGGTGACGGGTGGCGTGTGGATGGTTCCTTGTGGGTCGGTGTAGTTGAGGGTGGCGGAGCTGACGTGGACGTTGTCGCTGACTGAGGCGACGAGGAGGACGGTGCCGCCGGGTGCTTGGAGGCCGGGGAGGGCGACAGCCTGGATCTGGGGTGATTCGTCGTCGAAGAAAGGCGGGTTGACGAGGACGACGAGGATGAGCAGCCAGGTGAAGAAGTAGGTGGCGTAGGCGGTGAGCCATTTGGTGCGAGTGAAATCTTTGAGGTCGAGGTTGAGTCGGTTGAAGATGTAGCGCAGCCAGGGCATGTTGAAGAGGCCGAAGAGTAAGACGAGTTCCCAGCGTAGGAAGCTGCCGGTGAGCAGGGCCCAGAAGCCAAAGGAGATGATGGCGATGACGACGCCGAGGAGGAAGCTGATGAAGATGGTTTTGATGTTGCGTTTTTCGCGCTGGATGTAGGCTTGTTCGTCGAAGGCGGGGATCTTGAAATCCGTGGATTCTTGTTCGGTCGGCTCTTCTTTGTAGCGCTTCGCCATGTCAGGCCCTGAAGTGGTCACTGTTTAAAAATCCTTGTTTCGGATTGGCTTTGTGACAGGTTGGATTAGAAGAAGGTAGTGGTCATCGGGGCTTTGCATATAAAGTCAGGGGTTTATGTGCCGGCAGTAATTTTGCACATAAACTAATTTGTAGAGATATAGAGAATTATTATATATAAAAATAGACCACAGGTATATCGATGGTCGAGATTGCGCCTCCCTTGTAATGCGCGTAGATTGAGACTGATGTTTTTATCAGCCTTTTGCTGGATGGCCAATCCAGTGTCCACTCAAACGGCGGTTTCGTAAGGGAGGAACTATACCCCTGGAAGTAGAGGGTCACATCGTGGAGGTCGTCAGGGTCGTAGACTTTCACCGAGAAGTTGGCTGACCCGATGATGATGGTCTTGTTATGACGGGTCGGTCCCAGGTCATGGTTGAACAGGTAGAGCTGCCCTAGCTGCGGTCCAAGCAGTTCTATTTTCTTCGGTTCCCCCAGACCGAAAGCATGGAGACGCATGTGAGAGCCGACGTAGATACGATCATTTTCCCCGATGCAGGGTGAGGAATAACTTTGTCCACTAGATATACTTGACCGCCATCGTAGGGTTCCATCCGGGTTGACAGCGACGAGGCTGCCTCCAGCGGTCACGAAGATCGTACCATCATTGGAGACTGCGGGGACCGTGCCGTAAACATCACCTTGGATGATAGTGCTCCATTTCAATGTTCCATCAGGGTAGAATGCTCGTAACTTTTCCGTGCCAACATAGATAGTGCCGTCAGCAGCGAGGGCAGCTCCAGCAGCGGAGATACTTCCCCCGGTCCATGCACGCCAATATAACGTCCCATTGGGGTTGAAGGCGTAGAGGTAGCCGTCGAAACTGGGGATGTAGATGGTGCCGTCAGATGCGATAGAGGCTGATCCTTTAATGTAGCCACCGGTCTGGTACCGCCAGCGGAGCGTGCCGTTCGGATTCAAGGCATAGAAATAATCGTCGCCGGAGCCGATGTAGATGGTGCCGTCTGCTCCGATGGCGGGGCCTCCCATGACGGGGGCGCGTGTTAAATAGACCCATTTTTGTGTCCCATCTGGGTTTATTGCATAGACAGGGCCGTATCCACTTGTATTGTCTGATCCGAAGTAAATGGTGCCATCCGGTGCGATTGCAGGAGTAT
>Ga0326726_10006314_pt1 | contig 10681 bp, 8 predicted proteins | sample MHFenrmetagenome_2_FD_207603 | JGI IMG/M metagenome (GOLD analysis project Ga0326726, IMG submission 207603) | Lab enriched peat soil microbial communities from Michigan Hollow, Ithaca, NY, United States - MHF15MN | ecosystem: Environmental > Terrestrial > Soil > Wetlands > Peat | place: USA... | reverse complement strand
GCATCGAGGATCTTCTTCCTCAAGGGGAATCTTCCGCTCGCACAGTTGTATCTGCGTCTTACGTTGGCTCTGCCGGGCTCGGCTGGCGACAAAACCCTTCGGCTCGGGCTCCTCGTCAATAAGGCGCTTATCCTGAAGGCGCGCGGCAAGCCGCGCGAGGCGGCGAAGCTTCTCCGCGCCGTCGTCGATCGGGCCCTCCGGAGCAACGAGATCTTCGTCGCGGCGAAGGGAGCCTCTAACCTCGCGCTCTGCATGGCGCGGGGGGACGAGGCCGGGGATGCGGCGCCATACCTTGGGCTTGCCGAGAGATGCTACTCCGCCCTCGGGTGCGAGAGTGGTCTTATTCGCCTGAGCATGACCCGTTCGCTCGTCGAAGCGAAGCAGGGTATGCTCGAGGAGGCTATCGACCGGGTATGGCTCACCCTGGGGCGGTGTGCCGAAGAACGGTTCGCACGGGAGCGGGTCGTCGGCTTCCTGCTTTTATCTGAGTTTTTCATGGATAGAGGGAATCTCGCGCATGCGCGAGAGACGTTGGACAAAGTGGCAACGATGACCGAGGCGCTCGCCCGGTTCGGCCGCGAGCGTCTCGAATGGCTGTGCCTCGAGAGCACGTACAATCGAATGTCCGGCAACGTCGAGGAGTCTCGCCGGTTCGCAGGAGAGGCGGAGCGCCTTCGGCGCCGGCTCGGAATTCCGATCGCATACGAGGAGCCTGGTCGCCCGGACGCCGCGCCCTCCTGCGCCGCGCGGGAGGCCGCGCCGCGAATCGCGGAGATGCCACGAGTCGTCGAGTCCCCGAATGAGGCAGTCGAAGAGTTCATCACCGCTCACCGCGGGATGCTGGAGCTTCTTGCCGAGATCGAGCGCGCGGCGCACCTCTCGCTTCCGATTCTCATCGAGGGGGAATCGGGCACAGGGAAGGATCTCGTCGCCCGGCTCGTGCACAGGTGGAGCGGGAGAGGGCGGGAACCGTTTGTCGCCGTCAACGTCGCCGCTCTTCCCCCCGAGCTCTTCGAGAGCATGGCGTTCGGGCACGCGCGCGGTGCGTTCACCGGCGCCGCGGCCAGCCACGCGGGTCTCGCCGCCGCGGCCGGTCGGGGAACCCTCTTTCTCGACGAGATCGGAGAGCTCGCCCCGACGGCCCAGGTGAAGCTCCTCCGTTTCATCGACAGGCGCGAATACATACCCCTCGGAGAGGCCAGGCCCCGGCGGTTCGAGGCGCGCATCGTCGCGGCGACGAATCGCGACCTCAAGTCGGACTGTGCCTCGGGACGGCTCCGGCCGGACCTTTATTACCGGCTTGCGCCGCTCGTTTTCAGGATCCCGCCGCTCAGGGAGCGGCGGGAGGACATTGAGCTTCTCTCGCGCCATCTCCTCGGGAGAATACGGACGATCCACGGGCTCGGTTCTATGCGTCTCAACGAGGGCGCTCTCGCGGCACTCATGCGTCACATGTGGCCCGGGAACGTCCGCGAGCTCGAGAGCGAGATTCTCCGGGCCGCGCTCAGGGCGAGGGGAGACGAGATACGCGCATGCCACCTCTCGCCGTCACTCATCATGGGTTCCGGCACCGGGGCCGCTGTCGAGGTGGTGGGCTTGAGCGCGAAGCGCGCCTCCCTCGAGCGATCCGAGATCATCGAGGCGCTCGGCGCCTGCGGCGGAAATCGCTCGAGCGCGGCGCGCCGGCTCGGTCTCAGGCGGACGACTCTGATCAGCGCGATGCGGCGCCTGGATATTGATTGGTAAGGAAAGGGCGTGGTATCATTGAGATCATGATCGAGAAACGGCTCAAGACGAAGAAGGGGGATGTCATCCTCGCGCGCGATTTCAGCGAGGAATACATCCGCTGTCTGGGGATGGGGGAAGGGCTCGGCGTCTTCTTCCACTACCGCTATCCCGATGCACACAAAACGCGGAAGATTCTCTCGGCGGTAAGCGAATCGAACATGCTCGCCTGCGCGATCTCGGCCAACTGCATCGTGGGGTACGTGGCGGTCGTGGGCCCCGAGCCTGGCTCCCGCTGGGAGGAGATCAATGCGACGCTTCTCAAGAGCTACGCTTCGCTCGCCGATCCCGTCCTCCTCGAGCTCGGTTCGATCGAGGTGAGCACGCCGTGGCGCTCGATGGGGCTCGCCCGCGAGCTCATGCGTTTCATGTTCGAAGATCCCGCCTTCGAAGAGAAGATCGTCATCTCGCGCGAGCTCTCGTGGAGCTGGGATCTGCGGTCGACCGCACTCACGCCGCTTGCCTACCGGAGCATGCTTCTGAGGCTCTTCGAGAGCGCGGGATTCCGTTACTGCGAGACGGACGACGAGGAGATCGGGTACGCCGGCGAGAACATGCTCACCGCGCGGATCGGGGAGAAGATACCGCCGGAAGCCGCGTTTGCGTTTTATGGCATGCTCCGCAAGCGCGAAACGAGGGGGTGGGGGTGGGGGTAGGCTGCTTCATCCAATCAGAGCTTGTACCCGAACTTCCTCAGGAGATCGTGCCGCCAGGCGCGGTCCTTTTCCTCTTCGACTCCCTTCGGCCGTTCTCCGTCAATGACGCCGAGGATGCCGCGGCCGAGATCCGAGTCGGCCACGAGGACCTCGACGTTGTTCGCCGTCGCGCAGAAGATGCCGCAGACCTCGGGGACGCCCTTCACGGCGTTGAGAAGGTTGATCGGGAAGGCGTCGCGCATGAACATGATGAATGTGTGCCCCGCGGCGATCGCCTCGGCATTCGCCCTCGCGAGCTTGATCATCTCGTCATCGTTTCCCGAGCAGCGGATGAGACAGGCGCCCGAGGCCTCGCAGAAGGCGAGCCCGAACTTGATCCCGGGCACCGATGCAACCGCCGCCTCGTGCAGATCCTCGACGGTCTTGATGAAATGGGTCTGTCCGAGGATGAAGTTCACTTCGGCCGGTTTCTTGATTCGAACGGTCTTGATCTCCATACGGTCCTCCTCGAATGCGTGTAGCGTCAGAAGATTTTCCAGTAGGGGCGCAGGTTCGCCTTGAGATACTCGAGCATCGCCCTTGTGACGCGCTCGATGTGGGCGCGTTCCTCGGGCGGGATGAACTTCATCTGCTCGGGGAGCGAGAGCTCGAAGGACTCCCCGAGTGTCCCGCGGACTATCGCGAGCCACCCCTCCGTGACGTACGATCCGTAGCCGCTTAAGAAAAGGTCGACCAGGGGGATGTTGTCTCCCTTCGCCTTTTCGGCGATGCGGCGCATGAGCTTCGAGAGATCGTCGAGCGTGAGGCCGAGGTTCGTGAGGGTATCGGTGTAGAGCGGATCGCTTCCGCCGTTCCGGATGATGACCTCCGGTCCGAACGCGTCGACGAGAGGGAAAACGACCTCGTCGAGAGCCAGATCGTACATGGCCCCGCCGGAAAGCACGGGCATCGGGATGTTCACCGTGAAGCCCTTTCCGGCACCCTCTCCGATCTCGTCGGCGAAGCCTCGCCCGGGGTACAGCGTGCGCGGATCCTGATGAATTGAGATGAAGAGGACGCGCGGCTCCTCGATGAAGATGTCCATGGTCCCGTTGCCCTGGTGGGCATCCGTGTCGAGAATGAGGATGCGCTCTTTCCGTTCGCGGAGAAGCGCCGCCGCCGCGACCGCGACGTCGTTGAAGATGCAGAAGCCCTCGCCGTAATCGGGTCCCGCATGGTGGAGCCCGCCGAATCCCATGGCGAGGCCGCTTCGCGACGCCTCCTTCGCCGCGGCCACCGATGCGCCCACGATGAGGCGCGCCGCGTCGGTCGAGCCGGGCAAGAGCTGCGTGTCGACCGACAAGTAGCCGCGCCGTTTCTCGAGAGCCACGACCCGGTCAATGTACGATCGCTCGTGGACGAGCTCGAGGAGATCGTTTCCCGCCCTCTCCGCCTGCACGATATCGAAGCGCCCGTACACCGCCGGAAAGCGCTCCGAGAGCTCCTTCATGAAACGGGTGAACCGGCTTCCCTGGAAGGGATGGCTCGGACCGAAGTCGTATGAAGCAAAATCGGGATGGTAGAAGAGAGGAATCCCCATGGCGCGTCACTGCCTCCGTGCGCCCGCGAGGCGCCACCCGGTGCTCTGTGAATGAACGCGCGGGGCGATGGCGGGCGCTATCTGATCTTGAGCGACTTGATCTTATTATGGAGGTGCTGGCGTGTTACTTCAAGAAGTAACGCGGCCTTCGTGATCTTTCCGCCCGTCTTTTCAAGCGTCTCGATGATGATCCTGCGCTCGTGGGCTCTGAGTCTCTCCTTGAGCGACTTGCCTTCGTCGAGACTGTTCGGGGTTTCCACCTCGTGGACGAGGTAGGGGAACTCTTGAGGCATCAGGAGCTTCGAATCGCCGCAGAGGGCGAGAGCCCGTTCGATCGAGTTCTCGAGCTCGCGAACGTTGCCTGGCCATGGATTCGTGAGGAGAAGCCTCATCGCCTCCGGAGAGATTTCGACGCCGCTCTTGTTCATCTTGGCTTCGTATTTCTTGAGGAAATGCTCGGTGAGAGGGAGCACGTCCTCGCGCCGCATACGCAACGGCGGAATGGTGATGGGAACCACGCAGAGTCGGTAGTAGAGGTCACTCCGGAAGCGCCCCGCCTTCACGTCATCGTTCAGATCCCTGTTGGTCGCGGCGATGACGCGAACGTCGACTCTCCGATCGACGTTCTCCCCGACGCGGCGGATCTCACCCTCCTGGAGAACGCGGAGCAGCTTCACCTGAAGCTCGAGAGGCAGCTCGCCGATCTCGTCGAGGAAGATCGTACCCCCGCTCGCCGTCTCGAACATGCCGGCTTTGTCGCTTACGGCGCCCGAGAACGATCCCTTCTTGTGGCCGAAGAGCTCGCTCTCGAGGAGATCCTTCGGCATCGCGCCGCAGTTGATGGCTACGAGCGGCGCGCTCTTGCGCGTCCCGTTGAAGTGGATGGCGCGAGCGACGAGCTCCTTGCCGGTTCCCGTCTCTCCCTGGATGAGTACGGTCGTCGTAAGGGGGGCGATCTTCTGGATCGTGATGAATATCTCCTGCATCGGCTTGCTCCTGCCGATGATCCCGGAGTATTCGTATTTCCCCGAGAGCTCCTGGCGGAGCCTCAGATTCTCGATCGCGAGGCTTTCCTGAGCATGAACGATCTTGCCATGAAGCTTGGCGTTTTCGATTGCGATCGTCGCCTGGGCCGCGAACGCGGAGATAATCGACATATCGTCTTTCGCGAACGCGGGGGAAAAGCGGTTGCTGTCGGTATAGATGACGCCGATGATCGATTTCTCGAGCACGAGGGGCACGCAGACGGCCCGCTTGAGTTGAAGGTCGAGGACGCTCTTCTGATCCTTGAACCGGGTGTCCTCGAGAATATCCGAGATGAACAGAGGTTCCCCACGCTGCGCGACGTCGTTCACGATGCTGAGGCTGATCGTGAACGCCTCCTTGTCGAGTGGTTGCTTGTCCCGGTCGCGCGCAATCTTGAATTCGAGGGTGCCTCGGGAGTCGGCGAGCATGAGGAAGCCGCGGTCGGCGTCCGCGAGCTGGATCGTCGAATCGATGATCTTCCCGAGCACTTCGTTGAGATTGAGGGTCGAGTTGAGCGCCTTCGTAATATCGGTCAGCATCTCGAGCTTTTCGACCTTCCGCGTCAGTTTTTCGATCTTACGCTGCGCCGTCTCAGCGTCGCGCACGGGTTCCGATTGCTCGAGATCCTTGATCTCGCTCTGGACCTCGGCAAAGAACTTGTCCGACGACGCGACCCTGCCCGCTCTCTTCGATTGATGCTCAGCCTTCTTGTCATTCATCGAGGCTCACCTCTGTTTCCTTTCGATGTCCATGAGGACAGTTCTCCTGTTCACGTGAACAACTGTTTCAGGATTCGCAATGACGTTCGGTGATCTATTGCCGCGGTGCATCTGTAAGCTCGAAAACCCCTTGCAGGTGCCGGGGCGGTTGCCGGAGACGCGTGGCACGACTCTTGTGTTATCAAACCGCGGAGGTGACTCTTGTATGGTGGAAATGATGCGGTGCGACCCCGACGATCCGTTTCGGCACGGGCGGGTGCGGGGAGAGGCGCTCCTCTGAGATAAAAAGGGATCGGGGACTATCATGCCCCGCACGGCGATACACAACGGAACCGCGGGTAAGGGGTACCCCGTCGCCTTCCCGGCGAGGTCCCCCTGGGGGATCGGCCGTGCAGGGTTTTCGAGACGTTTTTCCCGGGCTCTCTCTCTCATCTCAGTGTTCCGACTTTCGGTTCGCTTCGGTGCGTGAACCTTCGGCCATACTCCAGCGGATTTGCTGGAGCCACTGAGAATCTAACTCTCTCCCGGGCACACGTTCGCAGTGATAGTCCCCGGTCCTTGGGACTTGTTACACCACTCCTTCGAAGGGAATGGCGTCCTGCTGTATGGGCACCTGGCCTACTCTCAGACGGTTTGCCAACGCATGCAATATGCCAGGCATGTGTTGTTGTGTCGTCATCGTACAACACATTGTTCTACAATAAGATCCGGCACTGCCGATCTCCGGGTCGCAAGGCCATGGCGAGAGTGGAACCCGAATATCGTCAAATTATTATTACATACTTGGCGTATATATCCTCATAATTGGCAATTATACACAAGATTATAATACTGTAAACAAATTCTTACAATAGGAAAAATAAATTTACGCTTATATGTGGAAGCCCCGGGGGCCGGGGAAGACACGTCGTTCCGTCTCTCGGAACGCCTACCCTCTTGACAGATAAGGCGCGGTTCTGATAAGATTATGCTTCAGTAGTTCGTCAGGCGGCTCGCAATAGGGGTTTGGATCACAATTCATTCGTCTCGTGCAGTGCTCGATGCATCATGAAGGATCGAGTCGCCATGAAAGCATTTAGCCGATTGATCTTCGTTCTTGGCTTCACCGTCGCCCTCGCCGGAATCGCTCCGGCGTTCTTCCCGGTACATCTCGAGGCTCGTAATCCCGCACCGGGCATCGTTTCGCCCGAAGACCAGAAGGTAGGCGGGGAGCCAGGGGAAGATCCGCACCTCAGGGTGAAGCCGATAATACGAATTGAAACGGACACCGATCTTCTTGGTTGTGAAAGCGGCGGGAAGACCGGGGATGCAGATATGTACGGAACCCAGGCGGAGGGCATGCGGGAGGGAAGAGGGAGCAGCTTCGGTTCTCGAGTGAATCTTGCGTGGAGAACGCTTCTTTGGACGTGGCTCTGGCAATTGCAGCGGTAGATCACTGGGAATCAGACTGATGCAGAACAGAAAGCTGATTGAAATATACCTCGCTGAAGGCGAAGACCTGCACCGGCGCGGAGAATACGTGAAATGTTACGCGCGTGCGAAGGACGCCCTCTCCCTGTGCGAACAAACCGCGATCGAGTCCGAGACCCGCCGCCGCGTTTCGATTCTCGCCGCAAAGAGCGCCTATTGCGTCAGCCGCTTCGATGAGGCGCTCGCGCTTTGTGCAGCCGCCGAGGATCTCCTCGGGGCGAGCGAGCTTCCTTCGCGGCACCGCCACTTCTTCGAATGTGTCCTCATACGCGCGAACGTATTTCGGCGCCAGGGGAAACTACGAGAGGCCCTCTCGCTACTCGAGCTGTACAAGGGACCTGCCGAGGCGGATTTTCCGCCGCTCCTCGTATCCGAGAGGCTCCTTATCGAGGGTGCGTGCCGATTCTATCTCAACGAGCTGCGCGGCGCGGAGGAGAGTCTCGAGGCCGCCCTCGGCATCGCGATCCAAAACGGGGATTCAAGGGTAAAGTCGCGCGTGCTCACGATGCTCGGTCTCGTGGCACAGAACAAGGGACTCCACGAAACCGCCCTTGACTACTTCGATCGCGCCAAGGAGATGTGCCGGACCAACGCGGACCTCTATGGCGAAGCGGCCGCAGCCCTCAACGCCGGCATTCTGCTCTGTCGCCGCGGCACGTTCTCGAATGCCGCACGGAGCATAGAACGGGCAAGGGCGATCTTTGCGAGCATCGAATGGAACATCGGCGTGTGTCGATCGCTCCTCGCCCAGGGCAACGTCTCGAAGTGCCTGGGTGATTTGGCGGTCGCGGTCCGATGGTATCGGGACGCGGAGCGCATCGCGGAGCAGAACGGATTCGCCCGGGAGCGGGCGCTCGCGTGCGAGTTCATCGGGGATGTTCACCTTGAACGCGGCAGGTATCAAGCCGCGGAGAATTGCTACGAAGAGGGGCTTCGGATCGCGACATCGATCGCGCCCGACGGAGACGTCGTCGTCGAGATCAACCGCCGGCTCGGCGAGCTCCATCTTTCGCGAGCCGGAGTCGCGAGAGCCCTCTCGTTCCTGCGCGCGGGGCTCAGGCTCTCGGGGAAGCTCAAGGACAAGCTCGAAAAGGGAGCGATCTTGAGGTGCATGGGAAGGGCGGCCTTCTCCCACGGCGACCACAGGCGTGGGAGCGCTCTTTTCAGGAAAGCCATCGCTACGCTTCGCGAAGCCGGGTGCAATTTCGAACTCGGGAAGACGCACCTCGCGTATGCCGAAACGCTCGTCGACGGAGGGCTCGCCTCGCGTGAAGATGTGTGGGCTGCGGCATCGCATACGAACGAAGCGCTCGACGAGGCCTGGTCCAGTGCCGTTGAAGCGGGGCATATCTTCGGAAGCCTCGAGAGCGCGACCTGGAAAGCCGCCGCGGAGCGCTGCCTCGATCGCGTGATCGCGCGGCGCGGGCGGCGTTTTCACATCGATCCCGTGCTCCAGGGAGGGAGAGACGTGACCAGAATTTCGTTCTCCCCCGAATTCAGCCGTCACGATGGGTACGTCGCCGTCTCGGATGCGATGCTCAGCGTGTGGAAGCAGATTCATTTCGCCGCCGGATTCGATCGGCCCGTTCTCGTGACGGGCGAGACGGGCACTGGGAAAGAGCTCGTCGCACGGATGATTCATGCGCTGAGCCCACGGGCGTCGCGCCCGTTCGTCGCGCTCAATTGCGCCGCCGTTCCAGATCATCTCTTCGAGAGCGAGTTCTTCGGACACAAGCGCGGTTGCTTCACGGGTGCCCTGACGGACAGAATCGGTCTCTTCGAGGAGGCGGACGGCGGGACACTGTTCCTGGACGAGGTCGGCGAGCTCACGACCCTGCAGCAAGTGAAGCTTCTCAGGGTGCTGCAGGAGGGCAGGATCCGGCGCGTCGGGGAGAACGTCGAGCGTCCCGTGAACGTCAGAATCATCTCGGCGACGAATCGGAATCTGGAGGAGCGACTCGGCAAGGTCGCGATGCGGGAGGATTTCTACTACCGTATCAACGCGGAGCACATTGTTGTGCCGTCGCTCCGTGAGCGGCCCGAGGATATTCTCCCGCTGATCGCGTTTTGTCTGTGCGGGAACGGCGGTGACGGGCAACGGGTCGCGAAGATGGAGCTCGCGGCCCTGAAGTGTCTGCAGCACTACTCATGGCCGGGCAACGTGCGAGAGCTTTTCGCGGTCCTGGATCGCGTCAAACACATATCGAAGGGCGATGTCGTCACCCATGAGATGCTTCCGGAGCGCATCAAGAACGGGAATGCCGCTTCGGAGAAATCCGCGCCGCGGCCTCCTCTCGGCGAGGTCTCACTCGATGCGACCCAGCGGCTGAGACGGGCGCTCGATCTCTGCGGAGGCAACAAGAGCGCTGCGGCCCGATGGCTCGGCATATCGCGCGGCACCCTGTACAAGGAACTGCGTCGCTCGGGACTTCTCGGCCTCACCAATGAACGAAATATAGACCCCCGAATGTTGTCATCATCGTGAACACCTTGAACAGTTCTGCGACACAGCCCCATCGCGTTGTCGTTCAGCGTGATAGCGGAATACTGCGGTCTTGCTCGTGAACAACGTGCACACTCGAGCGATTGAATGCCATTCAGCAGGCCGGAGGCGCGATCACATCAAGAGTGCGCTGGCGGGACAATCAATTGAAAATGTTTATGTTAGCGAGAAGCGCTTTTCTTGGCTTTGTCGGGGGCGTAGAGCCGAAATGGCACGAAGTATGTTATTGCATCAGGCAGCGAGTCGTTTTGCCTGACAGTGGAAAAAGAACCATTCGGATCTACGGTCTGCTCTTTGTCCCCCCATCGCGCAACCGTACCGTAGTGAGGATGGTTCTTTTTCATTTGTGTTTGAGGTCCTTGATCTCTTCGAAGACTCTCTTGCGGAACGGCACCCCGAGGTAGGACATCTTGAGCTCTTCCTGATCGATCGTTTCCGTGATCTGCTTGATGGTCTCCACGGACTCCTTGTAATAAGCGAGCGCTTTGTGCGGCTCGCCACGGTCCTTGTAATACAGCGCGAACTCCCGCTGTACCTGCCATGTGGTCTCTCGTGTACCCATCTTCTTGCTCGTCCTGAGGGCGTCGGTGAGGATCTTCTTCGCGTCATCCGACTGCTGGAACCTCTCGAACATCGCTTGTCCGAGCATGAGAAGCGGCTTCAAGTACTCGCAGTGGATTGCCTCGTAAATCTTCTCCGCCTGCTCGAGGTTGGTCCGCGCCAGTTTCGGCTTCCCCAGGGAAATTTGAATGATCGCAATGTGAATGAGCGCGGATACGATGTCATCCCGGTCCGCTGCCTGCTTGAATAGAGACAACGCCTTCTTCGCGTGAATCAGGGCCTCGTCGAACTGCAGCTTGTTCATGTGATACATCGCAAAGGCCATGGAGTGGTGGCCGGAGCCGATACGGTTCTTGGTTTTGCTCGAATTCTCATCTGTTTG